>PJUE01000055.1_pt1 | contig 183436 bp, 183 predicted proteins | sample 1512171 | NCBI WGS metagenome assembly PJUE01 (sample SAMN08177674, study PRJNA422409) | Feces metagenome, whole genome shotgun sequencing project. | isolation source: Chicken feces (3) enriched on wood chips: alkali lignin treatment | host: Gallus gallus | place: USA: Madison | collected 2015-01-15
AAGACCGCCAAGGACGAGGTGCGCAAGATTTCCACCGCCTTTGAACGGCTGTTGGGCCAGGCCCCCGTGCAGGCCCGCCTGCAGGAGCTGGGCATCCAGGTCACCGGTCTGCAGCAGTCCGCGTTTTCCAAGGCGCTGGAGGCCGAATCCGGCTACTACCGCGACGCCATTCTTCGCTATGAGGTTCAATGATGACCGCCAATCTCGCCCTGATGATCGACCAGAGCGACCACGTGGCCACGGCCTTCGTGCCCTTGGCCGCCGGCAGCGCCATCGCGGTGGCAGCCGGCTCGGCCGCGTACCGCGTCACTTTGCGCGACGCTATCCCCTCCGGCCACAAGTTCGCTGTGGCCGACATCGCCGCAGGCTGCGAAGTGCGCAAATACGGCGCGTCCATCGGCCGCGCCCTGCGTGCGATACCGGCAGGCGCCCATATTCATCTTCACAATTTGGAAAGCCTGCGCGGCAGGGGAGATCGTTCATGAACGCATCCGTCTGGGGATACCCGCGCGGCGATGGCAGTTTCGGCATCCGCAACCATGTTGCCGTCATCGCCGCGATGGACAACGTCAACCCGGTGGCTCGCCGCATCTGCGAATCCGTCAAGGGCACGGTGCCCATTTGTGTTGCCTATGGCCGCGGCCAGTTCGGAGACGATCTGGCCCAGCACGATCGCGTGCTGCTGAACTATGCCACTCATCCCAATGTGGCCGCAGTGTTGATCGTCGGCCTGGAACCCGTCACCACGCACCGCCTGGCCGCAGCCGCAGGAGCGGCCGGACGCCCGGTACGGGCGCTCGATGTGCAGAGCGCCGGAGGCACCATCGAAGCGGTCGCGCAAGGAATCCGCGATGCCGCTGCGCTGGTGGTCGAAAGTTCGGACATCGTGCGCGCGCCCATGCCCTTGAGCGAGCTGGTGATCGGCGTCGAATGCGGGGCCTCCGACGCCACCTCGGGCTTGACCGCCAACGCGGCCACCGGATTGGTGGCTGACTGGCTGGTAGAGGCTGGCGGTGTCGTGATTCTGTCCGAGACCGACGAAATCGTGGGCGCCGAGGCCAGCCTCGCCGCACGCGCCAGCAAGCCGGAAGTCGCGGCGCGACTGCTGGCGGCCGTGACTCGCCTGGAGGCCCAGTCTGCCTTTCAAGGGCTGCAACTGTGGCCGCTGGGCGAGGACAACATCGCGGGCGGCCTGACCACGGTGGAAGAGAAATCGCTGGGAGCGGTACGCAAAGGAGGCACCTCGCCGCTGCAGGAGGTGGTCGGCTACGGCGAAAAGCCTCGCTGCAAAGGATTGGTGTTCATGGATGCGCCTGCGCCAGGCGTAGAGAACATCGCCGCGCTGGCCGCGGGCGGAGCGCACCTGATTCTGTTTAATACAGGGGTGGGCAATCCGGTGGGGCATCCGCTGTCGCCCACCATCAAGTTGACTGGAAATCCGACCACTGCGCAGCGCTTTGCCGACAACATCGACGTGGACGTCAGCGGCATCCTGACGGACGGGCAGACGCTGGAGCAAGCCGCGACCAAGCTGCGGGAAGCCATGCTGCGCGTGGCCGCCGGCCGGATGACGCAAAGCGAAGTGCTGGGCGACACCGAAGTCTCCATCTCCCGCATCGAACTCGGCTTCATGCGTCACTTGCGCGAGCACGCGCCGGAGCTGCGGGCATGAGCGGGCCGACCGCTAGCGCCGCCCAGCTGACCGGCTGGGTCGCTGCCGTCCTGCAACACGCGGGCGTCAGCGCCGAACATGCGGCGCTGGCCTCTGGCGCGATGGTGCGCACGGAACTGCGAGGCGTCGCCACCCACGGCCTGACGCGCCTGGCCTCCTATCTGGAGAAGCTGCGCTCCGGCGAAGTGAACCCCGAGCCCGACATCGGCGTGCGGCGCAGCCCTGGCATCTGCACCATCGACGCCGACGGCGCCCTGGGCCAGGTGGCCGCCCTGATAGCGATACAGGAAGGCCTGGCGATGCTGGAAACAGAGGTTTCCGTCATATGTCGCATCCGCGACTGCGGACACCTGGGCGCCCTGGGCCACTATGTCCTGCTGGCGGCTGAGCGCGGCTACATCGCCCTGGTGTTCCAACGCACGCCTCCGCTCATGGCCTTGCCAGGCTATGCGGGGCGGACGGTGGGCAACAACCCGATCGCCTTTGGCTGCCCCGTCCCTGGCGCTGCGCCTCTGGTCTTCGACATGGCCTGCAGCGTGGCCGCGCGCGGCCACATCCTGCTGGCGGCCCGGGAAGGGCGCGACATTCCTGCGGACTGGGCCCTGGACGGCGCCGGCCAGTCGACCACCGCCGCCGACGCCGCCTTGGAAGGCGCCTTATTGCCGATGTCCGGCCACAAGGGGATGGGGCTAGCCATCATGGCCGAGTGCCTGGCTGGCGCACTGGCCGGCGCCGAGCCCGAGTCGCGCCAGAAGGTCCATCACACCCCGCGCAGCGGCGCAGCGGGCGGACAAAGCACTTTGATCTGGCTGGTGAATCCGCAACGCGCGGGCTCGGCGTCGTTTGCCGACTATATGCGCGAATGGGCCGCGGGCTTCCACCAGCGCGGCGGCGCGCAAGCCCGTCTACCGGGAGCGCGGGCTGCCGCCTGCGAGCAGGCGGCTCTTGCAGAAGGCCTGCGTATTCCCGAGGCCCTGGCGCGTGAACTGGAGGCCATCGGCCAGGCCACGGGATTGCCGCCGCCATGGTCCGTCCATTGAGCCGCCGCGCTCATCCGTGGCTGCATAAAAAATGCCCCCGCAGCGCGGGGGCATTTTGTCGGCTTGAAAGGGTTACGCGCTCTTCTTCAGCGCCTGCACCTTGTCCGTGGCTTCCCACGAGAATTCCGGCTCGGAACGGCCGAAGTGGCCATAGGCCGCGGTCTTGGCGTAGATCGGGCGCAGCAGATCCAGCATGTTGACGATGCCCTTCGGACGCAGATCGAAGTGCTCGCGCACCAGCTTGGCGATCTGGTCGTCGGGGATGACGCCCGTGCCTTCCGTGTAGACGGTGATGTTGATGGGCTCGGCCACGCCGATGGCGTAGCTGACCTGCACCTGGCACTGGCGCGCCAGGCCGGCGGCCACGATGTTCTTGGCCACGTAGCGGGCGGCGTAGGCGGCCGAGCGGTCGACCTTGGAAGGATCCTTGCCCGAGAACGCGCCGCCGCCGTGCGGGCATGCGCCGCCGTAGGTGTCGACGATGATCTTGCGGCCGGTCAGGCCGCAATCGCCTTGCGGACCGCCGATGACGAAGCGGCCGGTCGGGTTGACCAGGAACTTCGTTTGCGGCGTGATCAGGCCTTCGGGGAAGCTGGGCTTGATGATGTCTTCGATCACCGCTTCGCGGATGGTCTCTTGCGAGACCTCGGGCGCGTGCTGGGTCGACAGCACAACGGTGTCGACTTCAGCCGGGCGGCCGTCGATGTAGCGGAACGTCACCTGCGACTTGGCGTCGGGACGCAGCCACGGCAGACGGCCGTCCTTGCGCAGTTCGCTCTGGCGCTGCACCAGGCGGTGCGCGTACCAGATCGGGGCCGGCATCAGGTCGGGGGTTTCGTCGCAGGCATAGCCGAACATCAGGCCCTGGTCGCCCGCGCCCTGGTTCAGGTAGTCCTCGGAGCTGCGGTCCACGCCCTGGGCGATATCCGGCGACTGCTTGTCGTAGGCGACCAGCACCGCGCAGCCCTTGTAGTCGATGCCGTATTCGGTGTTGTCGTAGCCGATGCGGCGGATCGTGTCGCGCGCGACCTGGATGTAGTCGACGTTGGCGGTGGTGGTGATTTCGCCAGCCAGCACTACCAGACCAGTGTTGCAGAGGGTCTCGGCTGCGACGCGCGCATTCGGGTCCTGCGTGAAGATCGCGTCCAGGATCGAGTCGGAGATCTGGTCGGCAACCTTGTCGGGGTGCCCTTCGGAGACGGATTCGGAAGTAAAGAGAAAGTCGTTGTTGGCCACAGATGCGTCCTTGGTGGCCGGCGTTGCCGGCGCATAGGTTCACGAGGCGCGTTGCACCCCTGACCGCAAGACATACGCAAATCTGGGCGCGACGCTTTAGCGGATTTGGCAAGAGGCGCGCAAAGCGCTGTACCCTTGCCGTCGCCCCGCAAGTTGTCGGTTAACTCGGCGACTGCGCTATTTTAAGCGAAAATGCGGTTCTGCCGCCAAAGCTGGGGGACGTATGCATATAGCCCCAGACCCAGGCGCACTTTCTGTCCGTCCCATTTTTCTGCCGCATGCTGCTCTTCCTGTTCAGATCATTCGCCGCCCTGCCCCTTTCCGTCGCGCATGCCGTGGGGCGGCTGGCCGGGCGTGCGATCTACGCCTGGCCGGGCAAGTATCGCCGGCGGCTGCAGGCCAACGCGGCCCAGGCCGGCTACCCCGATCCGGCCTTCGCGCGACGCGCGGCGGGCGAAATCGGCGCCATGATCCTGGAGAGCCCGCGGGTCTGGTTCCGCAATGAACAAAGCCTGGCCCAGGTGATCTCGGACGACAACGACGTGGTCAGCGCGGCCCGCGCCGAGAACCGCGGCATCCTGTTCCTGACGCCGCATCTGGGCTGCTTCGAGATCACCGCGCGCTACCTGGCCCGCCAGATGCCCATGACCGTCATGTTCCGGCCGCCGCGCAAGGACGTCCTGGCCCCGCTGCTGGAAACCGCGCGCAACACCTCGGCCGTCAACGCCGTGCCGGCCACCATGCAGGGAGTGCGCGAATTCGTGCGCGCCCTGCGCCGCGGCGAATCCGTCGGCATGCTGCCCGACCAGGCGCCCAGCGTGGGCGACGGCGTCTGGGCGCCGTTCTTCGGGCGCATGGCCTACACCATGACGCTCCCCGGCAAGCTGGCCACGCAGACGGGCGTGCCCATCATCCTGACCGCAGGCGAACGACTGCCGGGAGGCCGGGGCTGGCGCATCCACTATGTGCGCGTGCCCGAGCCGCTGCCCGCCGACGCCGCCGAGCAGGCCGCGCTGCTCAACGCCGCCATGGAAACGCTGATCCGCCGCTGCCCGGAGCAATACCTCTGGAGCTACAACCGCTACAAGACGCCGCGCGGCGCGCCGCCGGCTCCCGCCGCCGACGCTGCTACTCCGGCAAGCTGAACCACCGCGCCCTGTCCGCTCCCTATTACCGACCATGACTGATTTCAAAACGCGCGCGCTGACATCCCTGTTGAAATGGTTCGGCCGCATCAAGCCGTCGACCCGGCAGCGCATCGGCGCAACCCTGGGCTGGCTGGCCCCGCGGCTGGCCAAGTCGCGCGCCCGCATCGTGCGCCGCAATCTGGAACTGTGCTTTCCCGACCAGCCGGAACACGTGCGCGAACAGTGGGTCGCGGACCATTTCCGCGCGCTGGCGCAATCCATCGTCGACCGCGGCGTGCTCTGGTACGGCACGCCCGAAGCCATCAAAGACATGGTTACGCAAACTGGCGCGGACCGCATCAACGCGCTGACCGCGCAGGGCCGCCCGGTCATCCTGCTGGCGCCCCATTTCATCGGGCTGGACGCGGCCGCGACGCGGCTCACCATGGAGGTGCCCAGCGCCGCCACCATGTACACGCCCCAAAGCGATCCCCAGGTCGACGCCATCGTGGCCGCCGGCCGCAAGCGCTTCAACGAGGTCTTTCTGGTCAGCCGCAAGGACGGCGTGCGCGACCTGATCCGCCACCTGCGTGAGCCCCGCCCCGTCTACTACCTGCCGGACATGGACTTCGGCCGCCAGGGCGCCACCTTCGCGCCGTTCTTCGGCGTGCCTGCGGCGACGTTGCTCGCCACCGCCCAGCTGGCCAAGAAATGGGATGCCGCCGTGCTGCCCATCCTGGACTTCTGGAACCCGGATACCGGCCGCTACCACGTCGAAGTGCTGCCGCCGCTGGCCGACTTCCCCGGGACCGAATCGCTGGAAGACGCCACCGCGCGCCTGAACCGCGAGCTGGAATCCTGGGTGCGCCGCTGCCCCAGCCAGTACTACTGGGTCCATCGCCGCTTCAAGACCCGTCCGCCGGGCGAACCCAAACTCTACTGAGTCCGCAGCTCGCGCCCCAATATGGGCGATAATCCAGTGATGAACTGGAACTTCACCAAAATGCATGGCGCGGGCAACGATTTCGTCGTGCTCGACGGGGTCCGCCAGACCATCGAAATGACGCCCGAGCGCGCCCGCGCCTTGGGCGACCGGCATTTCGGCATCGGCGCCGACCAGATCCTCCTGGTCGAACCCGCGACCCGGCCCGATGCCGATTTCCGTTACCGCATTTTCAATTCCGACGGCAGCGAGGTCGAGCACTGCGGCAATGGCGCGCGCTGCTTCGTGCGCTTCGTGCACGAGCAGGGCCTGTCCGACCGCAACCCGCTGCGCGCCGAAATCGCCACCGGCATCCTGGTGCTGGACCAGGGCGACGACGAGCAGGTCACCGTCGACATGGGCAGCACGCGCTTCGAGCCCGCCGCGCTGCCGTTCGACACCGCTGGCCTCGCCTCGCGGGTCGAAGGCCAGGACACGCTGTGGGAACTGGAACTGGACGCGCCCGCCGGCCTGCCGCGCACCGTTGCGCTGTCCGCCGTGGCGATTTCCAATCCGCACGCCGTGCAGGTGGTGGACGACGTCGACACCGCGCCCGTGTCCGTTCTCGGTCCCCTGATCGAAACCCATCCGCGCTTCCCGCGCCGCGTCAACGCCGGCTTCATGCAGATCGTGGATCGCAACAACATCCGCCTGCGCGTGTTCGAACGCGGCGCCGGCGAAACCCTGGCCTGCGGCACGGGCGCCTGCGCCGCCGTCGCGGCCGGCATCCGCCGCGGCCTGCTGGACTCGCCGGTGCGCGTGCAAGCGCGCGGCGGCGTGCTGACCGTCGCCTGGAACGGCGAGCAATTGCGCATGACCGGCCCTGCCGAGTCCGTCTTCACGGGGCAGGTCGATATCGACAAGCTCGTCTTCTCCATGGGGCTGAACCGATAAGCCATGACTGATACCGCTATTACCGCTCAGGACGTCGCTGATTTCCTGCAAGAGAACCCCGGCTTCTTCGACGATCACGCTGACGTCTTCGCCACGTTGCAGGTGCCGCATCCGCATGGCTCGCGCGCCATTTCGCTGGGCGAACGCCAGATCCTGACGCTGCGCGAGCGCAACCGCGAACTCGAATGGCGCCTGAACGAACTCGTGCGCAACGCCACCGCCAACGAAAGCATCGGCACCCATGTGGCCAAGTGGTGCTGCCGCCTGCTGTCCGAATGCGATCCGCAGCATGTACCAGGCGAAATCGCCCTGGGGCTGGCCGAACAATTCGAGCTGAACCATGTGGCGCTGCGCCTGTGGGACCTGTCGGAGCTACCCGCAACCGGCTACGGCGAACCCGTCACGCAGGACGTACGCACCTTTACCGACAGCCTGAAGACGCCGTACTGCGGCACCGACACCGAATTCGAAGCGGCCGGCTGGCTGGATGCCAAGCCCAAGTCGCTGGCGCTGGTGCCGCTGCGCCTGGAAGCGGACGGCCCCGCCGTCGGCCTGCTGGTGCTGGGTTCGGACGACGCCGAGCGCTTCACGCCTGAAATGGGCACGACCTTCCTGGAATCCATCGGCCAGTTGGCTTCCGCGGCGCTGCATCGCCTGAATCCGGCCTCGCCCAAGGCCTAGCGGTGACACGGGCGGACGCCATGCCGAAAGCCACGCAAGCGCAAGACGCGGCCCCGCCCGATACTCCCCTGCCGGACGCCATGAGCGCCTGGCTGCGCCATCTGGAAACCAACCGGCGCTACTCGCCCCACACACTGGACGGCTATCGCCGCGAACTGCATTTCCTGCGCGAGCTTGCCGACCAGGCCAAGCTGCCGCTGGACAAGATCGGCAACGGCCACATCCGCCAGTTCGTGGCGCGCCTGCATGCCCAGGGCCGCGGGCCCCGCAGCCTGGCGCGCACGCTGGCGGCCTGGCGTGGCTTCTATCAATGGTGGGCCCCGGCCATCGAGCTGGCCGGCAATCCGGTGGCCGGCGTGCGCGCCCCCAAGGCGCCGCGCGGCCTGCCCAAGGCCCTGTCCGTGGAGCAGACCCAGGCCTTGCTGGACCGCGCGCCCGCGCAAGTGGCGAACGAACCCGCGGCGCTGCGCGACCAGGCCATGTTCGAACTGCTCTATTCCAGCGGCCTGCGGTTGTCGGAGCTGGTCGGGCTGGACCTGCGCTATGAACGCTCCGGCAATTACGAATCGCGCGGCTGGCTGAGCCTGGAAGAGGCCGAGGTCATCGTGCTGGGCAAGGGCGGCAAGCGCCGCTCGGTGCCGGTGGGCCAGGCGGCTCTGGCCGCCCTGCGCAAATGGATCGCGGCGCGCCCGCAGCTCACGCCCTTCACGGCGCAGCCCGAGGACGCAGCCGCGTTGTTCCTGGGCGCGCGCGGTCGGCGCATCTCGCCGCGCGTGGTGCAGCTGCAGCTCGCGCGCATCGCGCAGCAGGCCGGCGTGCCCACGCACGTGCACCCGCACGTGCTGCGCCACAGCTTCGCCAGCCATGTGCTGCAATCCGCGCAGGACCTGCGCGCGGTGCAGGAAATGCTGGGCCACGCCAACATCTCCACCACGCAGATCTATACGCGGCTGGATTTCCAGCACCTGGCCCGCGCCTACGACCAGGCGCATCCTCGGGCCGGACGCAAATCCTGAACGCGTCGGGTCCGACGCATTCTGGTGAAACAGCTACGCAAATTCGCGCGACCGTTCCCTAGCCGCCTCCCGCGATCACGCCGCCCAGCAGCATCACCCCCAGCAACAGCACCGCCAGTGCCGCCAGCGCTTCCACGCCATAGCGCAGGCGCGCCGCGCCAACACCGGACAGCCGGCTGCCGACGCGCGTGGCCGCGCCCCCGGCCGCAACCGCCAGGCACGCCAGCGCCGCCACCGTCAGTCCGGTACCCAGGCCCATCGCCAGGGCCGAGGCCACGCCGGCCAGAAAAAAGCCCTGCGCCAGCGCGAACACCAGCACGATCAACGCGCCGCTGCACGGGCGCAAGCCCACGGCCAGAATCGCCGTTGCCGCGCGACGCCAGTTCAACGGGCCAGACACCTGCGCCGGCGCGGGCACATGTGCGTGGCCGCAGCCGCAATCGTGATCGTGATCGTGATCGTGGTGATGATGGTGAGTGTGCTCATGTCCATGGCCGTGCTCTGGCATCGACCCCGTAGACGCCCGTCCAGCACGGGTCCGCAACAGCGGACGAACCGCCTTGACCCACACCAGCCACATGCCCAACAGGGTCACCAGCGCATAGGAGCCGAGTTCCAGCCAGCGCGTCGCGTTGTTCATCGTGGCCGCGGTGGCGTTGAAGATCAGCGCCAGCACCGCCACCAGCGCAATCGCCACCAACGCCTGGATCAGCGCGGACGCCAGCGCCAGCAGCGCGCCATTGCGCGCGGTCTGGCGGTTGGCCAGCACGTAGGAAGAGATCACGGCCTTGCCATGTCCCGGCCCCAGGGCATGGAATACGCCATAGGCAAAGGACAGGCCGATCAAGGCCCAGGCCGCGCCGCCTTCGGCCTGCCAGGCGCGCACCGCGCCCGTCAGCTGGCGGTAGAAATGGCTTTGCCAGACCGATACCTGACCAAAGAAGCCGGCCAGCCAACCCGGCCCGCCCGCGCCCGCCCCGCTCTCCGGCACGCCGAAGGGATGCGCGCCCTGGGCCGCGGCCGCGCCCGCGCCGCCCAGCAGCAGCACGGCCAGCAGCGCGAGCATTACCCGCACCGCACCTCGATGCGGTGCGTCAGCCCCTTGGTGATCGCAAAAAGCTCGTCCGGCAAGGCGTCCGGGTCGGCCGGGATCGCGGCCAATTGCTGCATGGTTTTCCAATCCAGTTCCTTGGGCTTGCGGTAGGCGGACGTGCAGGTCTTGGCGCCCTGTCCGCCCAGCGATACCGCGCCGCTCTCATCGAAGGCGTAGGCCACGAAATAGGTGGGATCGTAGATGTCCACCTGCGCGCCGCCTGCGTCCGGCGCCACTGGCGTGGCCAGCGGCAAAGTGAAGGACAGCGTCAGCCGCGTGGTCTTTGGGTTCCAGTCGACGCGCGCATCTTGCGGGGCCGCGAAAGCCAAGGTCTTGCCGTCCACGGTGACGCGGGTGAAGTAGTGCGAGATCGGTTCGCCCAACGCCTGCATCCAGTCCCGCGCCATGCCCTGCAGGATCTCGGGCGACAGCGAACCGTCCTTGCCCTTCTTCAATCCCTGCGTGGCGTAGGCGCCGAACATCTCGTCAAACAGCCAGACCTGCCGCACCGCCGTGATGCGCTGCTGTCCATCGATATCGATCGCCGCGCGGGCATCGATCCACATATGCGGGTGCGCGCTGGCGGCGCCTGCCGCCAGCAGCATCGCCGCCGCGGTCAGGGCTGCATGGCCGCGGCGAGCTGACGTGCGTTCCATTCAAACATTTCCAGGTAGGTGGCGCCGGGCTGTCCGGGCTTGGACAGGGCGTCGGAATAAAGCGTACCACCCACCTTGGCGCCGGTTTCGCGAGAGATCTGCTGGACCAGCTTGGGGCTGCTGATGTTCTCCACGAATACCGCAGGCACACGCTCGCGCTTGACCTGTTCGATGATGCGGGCCACCTCGCCTGCGGCGGGTTCCGCATCCGTCGACACGCCCATCACGGGAATGAACGCCACGCCGTAGGCATCGCCGAAATAACCGAAGGCGTCATGGGAAGTCACGATCTTGCGGCGCTCGGCCGGAATCGCGGCAAAGGTCTTGCGGACCTGCGCGTCCAGCGCCTGCAGGCGCGCGATATAGGCTTGCGCGCGCTGGCGGTAGGCGTCGGCATGCGCGGGATCGGCGGCAGCCAACCCTTCGGCCACATTGCGGGCGTAGATGACGCCATTGGCCAGGTTCTGCCATGCGTGCGGATCGGCGCCGCCGTGATGGTGATGACCATGGCCATGATCGTGGTCGTGGTCGTGGTCGTGGTCGTGGTCGTGCCCATCATCATGCCCGCCGCTCGCGAACGTGCGCGTCTTCACGCCCTGGGACGCGACCACGGTAGCGCCGGCAAAGCCCGACGCCTTCGCCAGGCGCGGCATCCAGGTCTCGAAATCCAGGCCGTTGACGAACAGCACGCGCGCGGCAGCCAGCTTCTTCGCATCGCCCGGCGTCGGCTCATATTCGTGCGCGTCGCCATCGGGCCCCACCAGCGTGGCCACGCTGACGTCGGCGCCGCCCACTTCCCGCACGATGTCGCCCAGGATGGAAAAGCTAGCCACGGCCTTCAACGGTTCGGCGGCCTGCGCGGTTCCGAACAGCGCCGACAGGCACAGGCCGGCCGTGGCGAGCAGCGCGCGGCGGCGCGCCAGGGAATGGAAACGCATGGCGTATCTCCTATTGGATGAGTCAGGCGCGGCGCATGCGGCGTCGCGCCGGCAGCAGCCCGCCTTGCGGGCCGCCCACGATGGAAAACAGATAAAAGGCGCCGGCCGCCAGGATGATCGCGGGCGAGGCCGGCACATTGAAGTGGTACGAAATGAGCAGACCGGTCGTCGAGGCTGTCACGCCCAGTCCCGCGGCCAGCGGGATCTGGCGGGCGGCAGAGCGGACCCAGAAGCGCGCGGCGGCGGCCGGCAGCATCATGATGCCGACCACCATCAACGTGCCCAGCACCTGAAAGCCCGCCACCAGGTTCACCACCACCAGCACCAGGAAAGCCATGTGGACCCAGCCTCCGCCGCCGCCGCTGGCACGCAGGAAACCCGGGTCCAGGCATTCGGCCACCAGCAGCCGGTAGATCGCGGCCAATGCCAGGAGGGTCACGCTGGCCGTGGCCGTCACCAGCAGCAATGCCGCGTCGTCCAGCCCCAGCACCGTGCCGAACAACACGTGCAGCAGATCCATATTGGAGCCGCGCAGGGACACCAGCAGCACGCCCAGCCCCAGCGATATCAAATAGAACGCGGCAAAGCTGGCGTCCTCGCGCAGCGGCGTCATGCGCGCCACCAATCCCGCCAGCAACGCCACGGCCAGCCCCGTGACGATGCCGCCCAGCATCATTGCGCCCAGCGACAGTCCGGCCAGCAGAAAGCCCGCCGCCACGCCTGGCAGGATGGCATGCGACATGGCATCGCCCATCAGGCTCATGCGCCGCAGCACCAGGAACACGCCCAGCGGCGCCGCGCCCAGCGACAGGGCGCAGGCGCCGGCCAGCGCGCGTCGCATGAAACCGTAATCCAGGAAGGGCGACGCCACCCATTGCGCCAGGCTCATGCGCGGACCTCCGCCAACCACTGCCGCGCCCGCTTCAGATGCGCGTCGTTCAGCGTGTGCTCGGTGTCTCCCCAGGCCACCACCGAACCGGACAGCAGCAGGCACTCGGGGAAATGGTCACGCACCAGATCCAGGTCATGCAGCACCGCAATCACGGTGCGGCCCTGGCCATGCAGGCCGCAAAGCAGGGCCATCAGGTCGTCCGCCGTGTGGCTGTCCACGGCGGCGAAGGGTTCATCCAGCAGCAGCACGGGCGCGTCCTGCACCAGCATCCTCGCGAACAGCGCACGCTGCATCTGCCCGCCCGACAGCGCGTCCACGCCGCGTCCGGCCGCGTCGGCCATGCCCACGGTCTCCAGCGCGTCCATGCAGCGCTCGAGCTCCTGGTTCGCATATCTGCGCCATCCCCCCACTCGGCGCCAGGCGCCCATTGCCACCAGGTCCAGCACCGACACCGGGAACGAACGGTCCAGCTCCGCGGCCTGGGGCAGCCAGGCCAGTTCCGAACGGCCCGCGCCGCTGATGCGCACGCTGCCGGCCATGGGACGCAGCACACCCATGATGCCCTTGATCAGCGTGGACTTTCCCGCTCCGTTGGGACCCACCACGGCGGTCATGCCGCCCGCGGCGAAACGCCCCGACACCGATTTGAGCGCGGCGTGCCCATGCCAACCGAAGGACGCGTCGTCCAGCTCGATGGTGACCGGCGCGTTCATCGCACCCACCAATCCAGCGCCCAACCGGTCAAGGCCCACAAGGCCGCCGCAGCGACCACGGCCGCGGCCATGCGGCGCCAGGCGGAGACCAGGAAGGCGGAACGCGGCGGGAGTGTTTGCCGCGGCGCGGCACCGGGCCGCCGGGGCAAAAGCGTGAAATGGGACATGGAAAGAATGCGGAGGCAAATAGCGGCTACAGCCAGTTTTATTATGTTATATCATAACTAAACGGCTTGATTCCACGGCGTTCGCCCGCATCTGGATGTTTTCTGCTACCTTCCAGGCATCTCGCGCGCATCGCGCGCGTTTTCCATAGAGATAAAGCCAGCCATGTCCGCACCGCCCCGCACCCCTCGCAGCGATACCGTCGGCGCCCAGCTCAGCGTCGCCGAAGCGCTGTGCGAGCAGCGCGGGCGCCGCCTCACCCCCATCCGCCGCAAGGTGCTGGAACTGCTGCTGCGCCATGGCCGCAGCCTGAAGGCCTATGAATTGCTGGATGCAATGCGCGCCGTGCATCCGGGCGCCGCGCCCCCGACCGTGTACCGCGCCCTGGACTTCCTGATGGACGAGGGCCTGATCCACCGCCTGGACGCCGTCAACGCCTGGAGCGCCTGCCACGACGCGGGCGGCGCGCCCCACGACCTGCTGGTCGTCTGTACGGGCTGCGGCGCAGTCGCGGAAGTGTCCGACCCTGCCATGAGCCGCCAACTGGCTGAACGCGTCGCCCAGACCGGCTATGCCCTGGCCACCCACGAAACCGAAATCCGCGCGCTGTGCCCCCAATGCCAGCAGAAGCAGCCCGCCGCGGACGCCGGCCACGGCCACCACCATCATTAAGAACTAGTGCTGGCGGGCAGCCCGCCCGCGGTTCTCCGCCATCGGCAGCAAGCCCGTACAGGCCGTTTCATCCGGATGCGCGCATCGCGCTCTTGAAATCGGACAAACCGCCCCCAAATAGTGGTATCGCCCGATACTTGACGGCGTACGGACGCCATCTGGATGGCTACGGCCCCAGGGTTGACCCTGGGTTTGCCCCCTGCCCCCGACTGTGCTGTAATCCTGCGTCCGGCCGCTGCAGGCGGCCCACGCAGCCTGCGGCAAACACCCTCCGGCAAAGACTGGGAAACCCCGTCGAAACGTCGCAAGACGGCGTTGCAAGACAGGGTTGCGATCCCCGCCGAGAGTTCCTGTTTAACGCCTTGACTTCACGCTAGCAGCTTCGCCATGAACACCCCGCGCAGTTTGGACAAAATGGTTCCCGTCACCATCCTCACCGGCTTTCTCGGTGCGGGCAAGACCACCCTGCTCAAACGCATCCTGACCGAATACCATGGCCGCCGCGTGGCGGTCATCGAAAACGAGTTCGGGCCGGAAAGCATCGACAACGACCTGCTGGTGCAGGACCGCGACGAAGAAATCATCGAGCTGTCCAACGGTTGCGTCTGCTGCACGGTGCGCGGCGACCTGATGCGCACGCTGGGCGAACTGCGCGCCAAGCGCGAAGCCGGCGAACTGTCTTTCGAACGCGTCATCATCGAAACGACCGGCATGGCCAACCCCGGCCCCGTCTGCCAGACGTTCTTCATGGATGACGACATTGCCGAGTACTACCGCCTGGACGCGGTGGTCACGGTGGTCGACGCCAAGCACGGCATGGCCACCCTCGACGCCCAGCCCGAAGCCCAGAAGCAAGTCGGTTTCGCCGACCGCATCCTGATCTCCAAGCGCGACCTGGTCAACGAAGTCGACTACGAAGCGCTGCGCCACCGCCTGGTTCACATGAACCCGCGCGCGCCGATCACGCCGGTCAACTTCGGCGAAGTCGACCTGAAGTCCATCATCGACATCAGCGGCTTCAACCTGAATTCCATTCTGGACATCGACCCGGATTTCCTGGCCGATGAGCACCCCGACGCCGCCCATGACCACGGCCACGATCACGACCATGGGCATGACCATGGCCACGATCATGACCATGACCATGATCACGAAGGCGACTGCGGGGCGCATTGCAATCATGCCCACCATCATCACCACCACCAGCACGACGACGAAATCGGCGCGTTCGTGTTCCGTTCCAACAAGCCGTTCGATCCCGCGCGCCTTGAGGAATTCCTGGGCGGCGTGGTGCAGGTCTATGGTCCCGACCTGATGCGCTACAAGGGCATCCTGTACATGAAGGGCATCAACCGCCGCATGTTGTTCCAGGGTGTGCACATGATGATGGGCGCCGAACCCGGCAAGCCGTGGACCGCAGCCGAAAAACCGTCCACCAAGATGGTTTTCATCGGCCGTAAGCTGCCCCAGGAGATTTTCACCCGGGGCTTGGAGCAGTGCCTGGCGGGGTAATCCCCCTTCCTGACGTGACGTGATGCGACGAAGGCAGTACTGTGAGGTACGAATAGCGTAGGCAACAAGTAATACGGACCGGGAATGAACGCCCGCGCCAGGATCGATTCATAGTGGAGTGTTTTCATGGCTACCAAGGCAGCAACCAAGAAATCAAGCAAGTCGACGAGCGATACGGCGATTGATCTGCCCAGCGAGAAGGAATTGCTGGCCATGCCCGAGTCCGACTACATGAACGAACGCCAGCTGGCTTTCTTCAAGGAACGGCTCAAACAACTCGAGCAGGACATCCTGGCCAACGCCGGCGAAACCACCGAGCACCTGCGCGAAACGCAGTTCGTGCCCGATCCCGCCGACCGCGCCACGATCGAGGAAGAACACGCCCTGGAGCTGCGCACCCGCGACCGCGAGCGCAAGCTGCTGAAGAAGGTGCAACAGTCCATCGCCCGCATCGACAGCGGCGAATACGGCTGGTGTGAGGAAACCGGCGAACCCATCGGCATCCCGCGCCTCTTGGCCCGCCCCACGGCCACCCTGTCGCTCGAAGCGCAGGAACGCCGCGAGATGCGCCAGAAGCTCTACGGCGACTGATCCGTCCCGTATTCAAGCCCTACGCTGAAAGGCTATGCTGGTTTCCAGCATGGCCTTTTTTCTTGGGCCGGCACGCAAAGGGGACGCAACCGTCCCGCCTTGATTTCCCCAGAACCGCCCCCAGCTAATCCCTTCATAGGAAGGAACGCATGGAACAATTTCACGCCACCACCATCGTGTGCGTGCGCCGCGGCAACCGCGTCGCACTGGGCGGCGATGGCCAGGTCACCCTGGGCAACATCGTCATCAAGGGCACGGCCCGCAAGATCCGCCGCCTGTACCACGACAAGATTCTGGCCGGCTTTGCCGGCGCCACCGCCGACGCGTTCACCCTGCAGGAACGCTTCGAGGCCAAGCTGGAAAAACACCAGGGCAACCTGATGCGCGCCGCGGTCGAACTGACCCGCGACTGGCGCACCGACCGCGTCCTGCGCCGCCTGGAAGCCATGCTGATCGTGGCCGACGCCGAGCACACGCTGGTGTTGACTGGCAACGGCGACGTGCTCGAGCCGGAACACGGCCTGGCGGCCATCGGCTCTGGCGGCGCCTATGCGCAGTCGGCCGCGCTGGCGCTGCTGCGCAACACCGAGCTTTCGCCGGAAGCCGTCGTCAAGCAATCGCTGGAAATCGCCGGCGACCTCTGCATCTACACCAACCAGAACCACGTCATCGAAACGCTGGGCGACTGACGCCCGCCACGCGGCGCGCCTGTCGCGCCGCGGCCGCCACCCCAGCCCGCCCTAGCTTCAAGGATCCGCCCTCATGTCCGCATCCAACATGACGCCCGGAGAGATCGTCTCCGAACTCGACAAGTACATCGTCGGCCAGAACCGCGCCAAGCGCGCCGTGGCCGTGGCGCTGCGCAACCGCTGGCGCCGCCAGCAGGTCGCCGAACCCCTGCGCCACGAGATCCACCCCAAGAACATCCTCATGATCGGCCCCACCGGCGTGGGCAAGACCGAAATCGCGCGCCGCCTGGCCAAGCTGGCCAACGCGCCCTTCATCAAGATCGAAGCCACCAAGTTCACCGAAGTGGGCTATGTGGGCCGCGACGTCGACACCATCATCCGCGACCTGACCGAATACTCGATCAAGCAGACCCGCGAACTGGAAATGCGCCGCGTGCGCACCCAGGCAGAAGACGCCGCCGAAGACCGCATCCTGGACGCCCTGGTGCCGCCCCCGCGCGGCGCCTCCGGCGAGCCGGAACGCGGCGAAGACAACAGCGCCCGCCAGACCTTCCGCAAGCGCCTGCGCGAAGGCAAGATCGATGACCTGGAAATCGAAATCGAAGTCGCCCAGGCCGTGCCGCAAATGGACGTCATGACGCCCCCCGGCATGGAAGAAATGGCCGAGCAGCTGCGCGGCATGTTCGCCGGCATGGCCCGCGACAAGAAGAAGCCCAAGAAGATGAAGGTGCGCGAAGCCTTCAAGCTGATCGTCGACGAAGAAGCCGCCAAGCGCGTCAACGAAGAAGACCTGCGCACCGTGGCGATCAACAACGTCGAGCAGAACGGCATCGTCTTCCTGGACGAAATCGACAAGATCGCGGCCCGCCAGGAATCCGGTGGCGCGGACGTCTCGCGCCAAGGCGTGCAGCGCGACCTGCTGCCGCTGGTCGAAGGCACCACCGTCAACACGCGCTACGGCATGGTCCGCACCGACCACATCCTGTTCATCGCGTCCGGCGCCTTCCACCTGTCGCGCCCCTCGGACCTGATCCCTGAACTGCAGGGCCGTTTCCCGATCCGCGTCGAACTGGAATCGCTGACCGCCGAGGACTTCGTGCGCATCTTGTCCGACACGGACGCCTCGCTGACCAAGCAGTACACGGCGCTGATGGCCACCGAGGACCTGCAGCTGGAGTTCACGGAAGAAGGCGTGCGCCGCCTGGCGGAGCTCGCCTACGAGGTCAACGAAACCACCGAGAACATCGGCGCCCGCCGCCTGTATACGGTAATGGAGAAACTGCTGGACGAACTGTCCTTCGACGCGACCTCCAGCAGCGACAAGCATGTGAAGATCGACGCCGCCTACGTCAACGCGCAGTTGGCCGAAGCCGCCAGCAGCCAGGATCTGGCGCGCTACGTGCTGTAAACCGCGGGCGCGCCTTGCGCGCCGCCAGCAAAACGCCGTCCGCAGCCTGGCGCTGCGCACGGCGTTTTCTTTTGACCAGCAGGCCCGCTGCGCCGCCCGGCGTGCGCGCGGCGCCATCCCGGCGACGCTAGTTGCTGATCGCCGTCACGATGTACTTGCCGTCCTTGCGGACCGCCGTGAAGCGCACCTTGTCGCCCGCCTTGATCTTGGCCAGCAGCGCCGGATCCGCTTCATAGACCAGCGTCATCGCGGGCAGGTCCAGCGCCTTGATGGCGTCATGCTTGATCGTGACCTTGCCGCCCGCCGGGTCCACCCGCCGCACTTCCCCGCTGGCATCGGCCTGCTGCGCGAACGCCAGCGGCGCGGCCAGCGTGACGACGGCCACGGCTGCCGCGGCGGCCATGGGTATTGCATACTTGCGGTCAAAAATCATGCAGATATCCTCCGATTGCAGGGAAAGCACGGAACCAGCGTCCCCGCTTTCCACAGTGCTAGGATACCGCCCTTGTGCAACAGTTCCCTCGCCCGGACGCAACAATTCTGACAGTTGATTGCGGAACCCGCGACGCGCCCCCCCATGTTTCATGGCTGGACGCAAAACCCATACCTTTCGTCACTCATTTCAGGAGCTCCCATGGCCAATCGCTTATCCGTCATCGCCACCCGCACGGGAGACGACGGCACCACGGGCCTGGGGGACGGATCACGCACGCCCAAAGACGCCCCGCGCATCGCGGCCATCGGCGACGTCGACGAACTGAACAGCGTGATCGGCGTACTGCTGACCGAAGACCTGCCCGCCGAGATATCCGCGGATCTGCTGGCCATCCAGCACGACCTGTTCGACATGGGCGCGGAACTCTGCATCCCTGGCCATACCGCGCTCACGGACGACCACATCGCCCGCCTGGACGCGCGCCTGGCCCACTACAACGCGGCGCTGCCGCCTCTGCGCGAATTCATCCTGCCCGGCGGTTCGCGCGGTTCGGCGCAGGCGCACATGGCGCGCACGGTCTGCCGCCGGGCCGAGCGCGCCGTGGTGGCGCTGGCCCGGGTCGAACCGGTGAACCCGCCCGTGCGGCAGTATCTGAACCGGCTGTCGGATCTGCTCTTTGTCCTGGCGCGTTGCGTTAATCGCGCGCGGGGAACGGCTGATGTGTTCTGGGCCAGCCCTAATGCGCGTAAGGCCACGTAACTCATGAGATGAAATGCAAGATGAAGTACCGGCCATCGGCGCTGGCGAACCTTGGAACGTCTCTATTTCACCGCACGGTTTGTTTCATTTTTTAGGTTGAGCTAAAGCACTTGCGGCATAATTGAGGGTTAATTAGCGGGTTTGCGTGCACGCTCAAGGCTCAAGGACTACACAAGAATGAGTATCATTGTTACCGGCGGGGCAGGGTTTATCGGCTCCAATTTTGTACTCGACTGGTTCCAGGAAAGCAGTGAACCGGTCCTGACATTGGACAAGCTCACCTACGCGGGCAACCCCGAAAACCTTGCTTCGCTCAAAGACAATGCCGCTCACAAGCTGGTCCAGGGCGACATCGGAGACTTTGAGCTGGTCAGCCGCCTGCTGGCTGAACACAAGCCGCGCGCCGTTCTGAATTTTGCCGCTGAATCACATGTCGACCGTTCGATTCATGGCCCCGGCGAATTTATCCAGACCAACATCGTGGGCACCTTCCACCTGCTCGAAGCCGTGCGCGCATATTGGAACGGCTTGCCAGACGATGAGCGCGCCGCGTTCCGCTTCCTGCATGTGTCCACCGACGAAGTTTACGGTTCCCTGCAAAAAGACGATCCCGCCTTCAGCGAGACCAACCGCTACGAACCCAATAGCCCGTACTCGGCCAGCAAGGCTGCAAGCGACCACTTGGTGCGTGCCTACCACCATACCTACGGTTTGCCGGTACTGACCACCAATTGCTCGAACAACTACGGCCCCTATCACTTCCCCGAGAAGTTGATTCCGCTGGTCATCCACAACGCCCTCGCCGGCAAACCGCTGCCAATATATGGGGACGGTCAGCAAATCCGTGACTGGCTGTATGTGAAGGACCATTGTGCAGCTATCCGTCGTGTCCTCGCCAATGGCCAACTTGGTGAGACCTACAACGTAGGGGGCTGGAACGAAAAGGCGAACCTCGACGTCGTCCATATGCTTTGCGCACTGCTGGACGAACTCAGCCCTCGAGCCGATGGCCAGCCCTACAAGAACCAGATAACCTTCGTCAAAGACCGACCCGGGCATGACCAACGCTACGCCATCGACGCCTCACGCTTGGAGCGCGAACTCGGATGGAAGCCGGCGGAAACCTTCGATTCGGGTATCCGCAAGACGGTGCAGTGGTATCTGGCCAATCAAGACTGGGTCGCCAACATCACCAGTGGCGCATACCGCGACTGGGTGAAGACCCAGTACCAGGGCTGAACGCTCAAACGACTTGCGTTCGAGCCCGAGTGCAAGCCCCCCTTGATCATGAGTGCACCTCAGCTTCAATATCGGCATCCGCTAGCAGCACAGCGAGCGACTACGTTTCTCTGTAACCAATTTTCCTGGATGGCACGGTGAGCCACAACGTCGCTATCCTTCTGTGCACCTATCAGGGAGGCAAATATCTTCCTGAGCAGCTTAGCTCGTTCGGCACGCAATCTGATGCGACATGGGACGTATGGGTCTCGGATGACGGATCCAAGGACAACACGCATGAAGTCCTGAAATCCTATCAGCAGACTTGGGGCACTGATCGCCTACATGTACGAGCGGGGCCGCGCAAAGGCTTTGCCGCTAATTTCATGTCGCTCATCTGTCGCGAGGAAATCGCGGCAGACTATTACGCCCTGTCCGACCAAGATGATATCTGGCATGCGGACAAGCTAGAACGCGCTGTCCGCTGGCTGAAATCCGTGCCGCAGGACGTGCCCGCGCTATATTGCACCCGTACGGAACTAGTTGACGAAGATGGCGGCAAACTCGGTTACTCGCCGTTGTTCACGCGCCCACCATCGTTTAGCAATGCCTTGGTGCAAAACATCGGTGGAGGCAATACCATGGTCTTCAACAACGCTGCTCGCAGTTTGTTGAAGACCGCTGGCCCAAACGTGAAGGTAGCAGCTCATGATTGGTGGATCTACATCGTGGTCAGCGGATGTAGCGGAAAGGTGTTTTACGATCCAATCCCATCCCTGTTCTATCGACAGCACGCCCAAAACCTGATCGGCGCCAATGCCAGCCTGCGAGCTCGGCTCGATCGAATCGGCAAACTGTTCCGAGGTCACCTGAAAACATGGAATGACCAGCACATTGTGGCGATGCAGCCCATCATTCCAAGCTTGTCGCAAGAGAGTCGCGCCGTCTTCGATCGTTTTGTATCGGCGCGTCGCCGTCGCTTGATTCCCCGTGTATTCGGAATACTGCGTTCCGGAATTTATCGGCAGACGAGACTCGGCAACCTCGGCCTGGTAATTGCAGCAATTCTCAACCGGATTTAAGGCCCTTATGAAAATTCTTCTTTTGGGTAAAACCGGACAAGTCGGCAATGAACTGCAGCGCACACTACTGCCACAGGGCGACTTGATAGCGTTGGATCGCAGCCAAGCCGACCTTGAAAAGCCCGCGACCCTGCGCCGAGTATTGGAAGCTCAATCACCCGACATCATCGTGAATGCAGCTGCCTATACGGCAGTCGACAAGGCGGAAACCAACGCGAGTTCAGCGCGCGCGATCAATGCGGAGTCGGTGTCGGAGATAGCCAAGTACGCGAAGGCACGCGGCGCGCTGCTGGTGCATTACTCCACGGATTATGTGTTCGACGGTGCCAAGACTGCGCCCTACACACCGTCCGACGTCCCGAATCCGCTGGGGGTCTACGGCCGCACCAAGCGTCAAGGCGAAGAGGCGATCGTAGCCAGTGGTTGCCAATTCCTGATCCTTCGCACAAGCTGGGTGTTCTCCGCACACGGGAGCAATTTCGTCAAGACGATCCTGCGCTTAGCCAAGGAGCGTGAGACATTGAGTATTGTCGCCGACCAGCATGGCGCTCCGACATCGGCCGAGCTGATTGCCGACGTGACAGCACTCGCTATAGCTGGCTATCGCCATGGCCAGTGCAAGAGCGGCATTTATCACCTGACCGCGGCAGGGCAAACCACCTGGCATGGCTTGGCCTGCCACATCGTGGCGCGTGCCGCCACCAACGGCGCGCGGCTCAAGGTAGCCGCAGAGCAAATCCAGCCTATACCCACGGATGCTTATCCTCTGCCCGCGCCTCGCCCAAAAAATTCTCGCCTGGACACCACCGCCCTGAGCGAAACCTTATTACTGCAATTCCCCAGTTGGACAGTCCATGTAAACCGCACCGTGGATCAACTGACCACATCGTTGGAGTATTCTGCATGAACCGCAAAGGCATCATTCTCGCCGGGGGCTCTGGCACCCGTTTACATCCAGCGACGCTGGCAATCAGTAAACAATTATTGCCTGTCTACGACAAACCGATGATCTACTATCCCCTCAGCACCCTGATGCTGACGGGAATTCAGGACATCCTCATCATTTCGACTCCGCAAGACATCCCGCGATTCCAACAATTATTGGGCTCGGGAGAACAGTGGGGCCTCAACCTGCAATATGCAGTCCAGCCATCTCCGGATGGCCTAGCCCAGGCGTTCATCATCGGCGAGTCATTTCTGAACAACTCACACTCGGCGCTCGTGCTCGGAGACAACATCTTCTATGGCCACGATTTCGCTAATCTGCTGAGCAACGCCAACAAGCGCAGTGCGGGCGCCAGCGTATTTGCCTACCACGTGCATGATCCCGAACGTTACGGCGTAGCGGAGTTTGACGCCGACGGCAAGGCGCTTTCGCTGGAAGAAAAGCCGAAGAAGCCCAAGTCCAATTACGCGGTCACTGGCCTCTATTTTTATGACCAGCAGGTCGTGGACATCGCCAAACAGATAAAGCCGTCGCCGCGCGGCGAACTCGAAATCACCGACGTGAATCGAGTCTATCTCGAACAGGGAAATCTGTCTGTCGAGATCATGGGCCGCGGCTATGCATGGCTGGATACTGGCACACATGAATCCTTGCTGGAAGCGAGCCAGTTCATTTCCACATTGGAAAACCGCCAAGGTTTGAAGGTGGCGTGCCCCGAAGAAATCGCATATAGGCAAAAATGGATTACCGCGGAGGAGCTTGACGAACTGGCCAGCCCCCTCCAGAAGACCGGCTATGGCCAATACCTGAAGCGCCTTCTCCATGAAAGGATATATTAATGAGAGCTATCTCTCTGGAAATTCCAGATGTCAAGGTTATCGAACCTAAGCTCTTCAGGGATGAGCGCGGATATTTCTTTGAGAGCTTCAACCATCGCGCGTTTGAAACAATTATTGAAAGAGAAGTCGAATTCGTCCAAGACAATCAGTCTTTATCCATGAAGAATGTATTGCGTGGACTGCACTATCAAATCAAGAACTCCCAAGGCAAGCTTCTTCGCGTACTCTCAGGCGAAGTATTCGATGTTGCAGTGGATATACGCCGGTCCTCCCCGACTTTCGGGAAGTGGGTAGGTGAAATATTGTCTGCGGATAATAAGCGACAGCTTTGGATTCCGCCGGGATTTGCTCATGGCTTTCTCGTCCTGTCCGAAGCGGCGGAAGTTCTATACAAAACAACCGATTACTACGCACCGCAGCATGAGCGCTGCATTGCCTGGAATGACAATTCGCTAGATATACGATGGCCAATTTCCACCCCGCCGATACTATCAGTATCCGACGAGCAAGGTCTTCCTCTTAGCTCCGCGGAATTGTTCACATGAGCACCGTATTCGTAACTGGTGGCGCAGGCTACATTGGCACCCATACCTGCCTGGAATTGCTACAGGCCGGGCACAAGGTATTTGTTTACGACAACCTCTCGAACAGCAGCCGTCTGGGCCTCGAGCGTGTAGAGAGAATCGCGAAAAGAAGCATCGAGTTCATTGAAGGAGATGTTCGAGATGCAAGCACTCTCAAACATGCACTTCGCCACAGTCAATGCGAATCCGTAATTCATTTCGCCGGATTGAAGGCTGTCGGAGAATCCGTCAAGAACCCACTGATTTATTACGACAACAACGTCGTGGGCACCTACACCCTGCTGAACGCGATGCAGGCTACGGGCGTAAAGAAGCTGGTGTTCAGCTCATCGGCAACCGTTTATGGCGAACCGCAATCGTTGCCGATAGAGGAAGCCCATCCATTATCTGCCACGAATCCATATGGACGCACCAAGCTGATCGCCGAAGATATGTTGCGGGACCACTTCCGCGCGTTTCCGGATTGGAACATCACAATATTGCGCTACTTCAACCCCGTAGGGGCGCATGAAAGCGGACTTATTGGCGAAGATCCCAAAGGTACCCCAAGCAATTTGATGCCCTTTATCGCTCAAGTCGCTGTCGGGATGCGTGAAAAATTGAATATCTGGGGCAACGATTACCCAACCCCCGATGGCACCGGAGTTCGCGATTACATACACGTCGTCGATCTGGCTACTGGGCACCTGAGGGCGATAGAGAAGATAATGCCCCCCCAGTGTATTGAGCTTAACCTGGGGACAGGGCGCGGATACAGCGTACTCGAGGTATTGCGCGCTTTCGAAGAGGCTAGCGGCAAGACCATCGCACACGAGTTCTTTTCACGGAGATCTGGTGATGTTGCGGCGTGCTTTGCGGGCACCAAGCACGCCGAGTCGATTCTGCAATGGCGGGCGGAACGAAACTTAAAGACCATGTGTGCGGACCATTGGCGTTGGCAGCGCCTCAACCCCGCAGGGTACGCCTCACACAACGATTTCGCGAGTAAAAATGCAACGTAATAGCGGCTCCCCAATTGCGCTAGCAAGCAGTCTCTGGAACCACCGGGGGCTTATCAAGACCTTGGTCAAACGAGATGTCCTGGGGCGATACAAGGGCTCCTTTCTCGGAATCATCTGGTCCTTCTTTAACCCGGTGTTCATGCTGCTTGTTTACACCTTCATGTTTAGCGTGGTGTTCAAGTCTCGATGGCCTGGAGGCAGCGAGTCCAAGACCCAATTCGCAATCATCTTGTTTGCGGGGCTCATGGTTTTCAACCTTTTCGCTGAGGTAATCAACAGGGCACCCAGCCTGATCTTGGCGAACACGAACTACGTCAAGAAAGTCATATTCCCGTTGGAAATTCTGCCCGTCGTGGCCCTTGGCGCGGCGCTGTTCCATTTCTTTATCAGCATGATAGTGTGGCTGTTGTTTTGTCTGATTTTTCTCGGCACCCCTCCCTACACGGCGCTATTGCTGCCGATAATCGTTTTCCCGCTGTTGCTATTTACACTCGGAATAACCTGGATATTGGCGTCATTGGGCGTTTTTCTTCGTGATGTTGGACAGGTAATCAGCATCCTGACTATGGCGCTCATGTTCCTTTCACCCATCTTCTACCCGATTTCGGCACTCCCGGAGGAGTATCAGGGATTCATGATGATGAACCCGATGACCCCAGTCGTCGAAGCAGTTCGCAACGCGCTGATTTGGGGGAAGGCGCCAGACTGGTTGCTATATGGGCAGCATACCCTGACTGCCGCCGTGGTTGCTTGGCTTGGATTTACGTGTTTCCAAAAAATGCGAAAAGGATTTGCTGATGTCCTCTGATATTGCCATTACCGTAGAGAACCTTAGCAAGTGCTATCAAATATATTCATCTCCCAGGGATAGACTCAAGCAGTTTTTTATCCCAAATTTCCAGCGGGCGATCGGCAACGAGCCTCGCAACTATTTTCGAGAGTTTTGGGCGCTGCGCGACGTCTCTTTTGAGGTCAAAAAAGGCGAAAGCGTAGGCATTCTCGGGCGAAACGGCTCCGGAAAATCCACCCTCTTGCAAATGATTTGTGGAACGCTCTCTCCGACAGCTGGCAACGTTGAGACTAAGGGGCGCATCGCCGCTTTGCTCGAGTTGGGCTCTGGCTTCAACCCTGAGTTCACAGGGAGAGAAAACGTCTACATGAATGGCGCGCTTCTGGGGCTAAGCGGCCATCAAGTAGATGAGAGATTTGACGCCATCGCGTCGTTCGCGGATATCGGCGACTTTATTGATCAGCCGGTAAAAACGTACTCGAGCGGCATGCTGATTCGTCTGGCCTTTGCCGTCCAGGTCCAAGTTGAACCCGATATTCTTGTAGTGGACGAAGCGCTGGCGGTCGGTGATGCCTTGTTCCAGAAGCGCTGCTTCAGACGCATTGAGAAGCTGGTATCGGACGGCACGACTCTGCTTTTCGTTTCGCATGATCAGGAAAGCGTGCGGACCCTGACTAGCCGCGCCCTGCTTCTCAAGCAAGGGCGCACCGTCACGTGGGGCAAATCCTCGGACGTAGTTTTAGAGTATCGACGCCAACTTCACGACGAGGAATCTTCCTACTTCACTGCCGCCACCAAGCAACTGGCGGCGAAGGCCCAGGCTGCCGCGACTCCTGAGCCGCCAGCGGAGAGTGCAGATCAACCCGCAGACAGTTCAGATGCCGTCTCCCCGGCCGCTGCGCCGCGTTCGGACAAGCTGAGTTTTGGCGATGGAGAAGTGAAGATCGTCAAGGTCGAAACGCTGAATGGCGAAGGGCAGGACTCAACCGTCTTCTTCCCCGGAGACGAACTTCGCGTACGTATAACCTGCGAGGCCCTCAGGCCAGTCACAAACCTGAATGTTGGCGTAAGAATTCGCAATAAGGAAGGCATCAAGATCTACTCGTGGGGTACATTGAATCAAGATATGAGGTCAAGAACCTCTGCCTCCGATGTGCCCATGTTCTGGGAAAAGAAATTTTCCACCGGTGAAACCTTTTCAGTCGAATTATCCTGCGACTGCCCGTTAGGTATGAATCTGTATGAAATACAGGCAACGGTGACTTTTGAGGAAACGCCGGACTATATGGCCCAGCGCATGCTGCACTGGATAGATGAGGCCGCTTTTTTCCAAGTTCTGATGAATCGCGACGTGAATTTCTTTGGTGGAGTCGCGGATTTGAGGATGAACGCAAAATGGTAAAAGAAAACTCACCTAAATTCGATCGTCCCCTCAAGGCGTCGGCAATTCTCGGCGGAATTGAACGCGTTATGAGCACTTGCGGCATGTCAAGAATTTTATGTCTTGGCAAGACGAATTCCGCTCATGTAGCCACACTACTGCTGCACGGAGTGGAGGCTATTGGCCTGGGTGAGCCGCATCCAGCCGCGCCAGATGACAATGAGAAACTCCCCAGAGAGAGTTTTTCAGTCCCGACAACTGAGCTCCCTTTTCAGGATGGCGAGTTCCATACTGCTCTCGTCACCGACTACCTCGAGCATGTCCCCGCCGAGGATATAGGGAGAGCCCTAGCCGAAATTCGGCGCGTCACCGGGCGTTATGTCTGGCTCCAAGTCACTACGTCCCAGGGCGAGCAGGACCCACCGTTGCTGACGGTTCAGAATCGCGTATGGTGGGAGCGGATGTGCTTCCAAGCAGGTTTCCGGAAGCATCCCGCCTACTATTCGATAAATAGCTATGAGAGCCTGAATTATGATGGTCAGATAATATCCATATTATTGGAGCGCATTCCTGATTTGGCTGAATCCAAGTACCCGCTCTCCGCATTGGAAGAAGAGCGCAGCCTGCACATGGACATGCTCCGAGATACGGGGACAAGATCTGATGCGCATGTAGGACGCTATCACTTCGCATCCAAGTACATCAGAGCTGGCGACGTCGTCTTGGACGCCGCCTGTGGTCTTGGCTACGGTACCTACACCTTGAGGGGCCTGACAGCCGGTTCTTCCTTCCACGGCATTGACGGCAGCTCCTCGGCAATCGCTTACGCCAGCACCTGCTTTGGTCAAGACTCATCCCTTACCTTTTCGGAAGGTTATCTTCCGGATTGCTTGGTCGACATACCTGATAGCAGTGTCGACGTAGTCGTCTGCTTCGAAACGCTGGAGCACGTCGAGCAGCCGGAAGATCTCTTGAAGGAGTTTCACCGCATCCTGCGCCCAAGCGGCAGGATAATATCGAGCGTCCCCCACGATTGGAGTGATGAGACGGGAGAGGATCCGAATCCTTATCACTTTCACGTCTACGACATTAAGAAATTCTCCTCCCAGCTGGAGAAGCATTTTGATGTGGAGCATCTATTTGGGCAGACCGCGGATCGAGTGAAACTCGCGAACGGGAAATGCGAGTGGGAGCCACGTCAACGCCTTCTCCGAGAGATTCCTCTCGACCAGGACCACAGCAGCGTCGAATCTGAATGGCTATTGGGAGTTGCCGCGAAATCGCCAATCAGCGGCTTGAACGTCCCTTATGTTGAAAGGAGCTACACCCCCGAGGAGTGTCTTGCCGGCGGAAATGCGCTGGCCTTCGCTCGGGATTACGAGAACCCCTGGCTTGTTCGCAGCATGATTACCATCGGGTCTCGAACTTCGAACGGACGGCTTCGCGAAAAATGGGCAAGAGAAACGTTGGAGATTTCAACGCCGAACAGCCCGGACGCGGGAGCAGCGCTTTGTGCACTCGCGTACCTCGCGGTTGGTCGAGATATCGATATCGACGCTGATGTGAACGATGCCATATATCGCTACATCGACTATCCCGCATCCACCAATCCCAACGTTCTCCGCTGGAGAGTCTCTCTCGCCTATGTTCAAGCTCTGCTTTCCTTGAGTCATGGCAATCGAGACGAAGCGAAACGGCTGTTCCGCTGGATACTCCGGGCAAATGCAGCCAGTTTCAGCGTCACATTGCTCACGAAGCCGGCGCAGGCGGGGTATCTGCTCGGTCTAATGGAAGCGGTGGATGGCAACATGCCGGCTGCTCAGCGAACGTGGCAGCGAACCGCAGCCGAATTGCAAGCCGCACTGGCTGAGTACTTTTCAGCCGCCACGCTTCCTCTCCCCGCCTTTGTCTTGCGCGAAACATCGACCGTGATGTTGTTCTGCGGACGAATGCTCGTGGCCGAACGACACTCCGCCAGTCTAAACCCCGCGCCGGCCGCTTTTTTTTCGAATACGGTAAATGACTATCTCTCGGAGATAGAACGTTTGACTTCCCTCGTCCTCGATTACGAAAGAAGGCTTCTTGAGGGCCCTCAAGAGAATACTCAGCTATCCGAACTGCGGAAGTATGTGCTTGCTCTGGAACAAAGCCGCCACGATCAAAAGATTCAGATCGATGAATTGCGCCAATACATCAAGGATCTTGAAGAGAGTCGCGCAATATTGATTCAGCAATCGGCACCGATCCAACCGCCGACGGAAACGTAGGCTCCTGCGAGCACGACATCTCCAGCCAATCTTGCGGGCGACAATTCGCATTATTTTGCAATACGGCGTGCAGTACGAGCGATTCTATTCATATCCATAAAAATCGTATGTCTCGAAACCTTTCCAGATGACTTGAAATTTAATGTTGCTGAAACAATTAAATTACATTATATTATCAAATTGTACAAATAGCATTTTGATTTTTATGAGATATCGGCTGCGCGCGCAGACCATACGAAATAACAGGATTTGCAATAAATGAAGAGCCTTAATGTCTGGATCGTAACGTCCGAGTTTCCACCCATGTATGGCGGCGGGATTAGCACGTACTGCTGGGAGGCCGGTTTGGCTTGGGCGACATCTGGTCATGCGGCGACAGTATTTACGCGCGCAAACCCCGGCCACGCGGAAGTCAGCACAGAAAGGCTTCAAGAGCGATATGATCTCGTCCGCGTCCCTGTCTCGGCCCCCGCCAAGCTGCAAGCAGCACTCGGTTATTGGCACCTGATGTCTTATTGCATTGCGGACGAAATTATCGGCCGCATCAAGACGCTGGGAGTAACGCCCGACATGATCGAGGTCCAAGACTACGGTGCAATGGCTTATTTTTTGCTGAAGCGGAAGCTGGCCGGAGCGCCCGAACTGGCTTCCACCAAGATAGTCATTTACTCTCATACTCCGGTCTTCGAACTCTCGCAGATCAACCAAGAGCCCTCCCATTTGTTCCCCAATTATTGGCTTGGACAGTGCGAGAAGTTCTGCCTCAGAGCGGCAGATGCTGTACTGAGCCCCTCCGAGTTTTTGAAGGGAAAGGTTCAGCAGCACACCAAAAATGAAATTGAAGTAATTCCGTACCCGCACTTCGAGACGCAGGCGCATACGCGCACCGGCACGAGCACGGATAGCAGCGAATTTGATTGCGTTTATCTGGGTAGACTCGAGTATCGCAAGGGCGTTGTCCAGCTTCTTGGGGCGTTCAAGTCCCTCTGGGATGCCGGGCATAAAATTCGCTTGCGCATGGTTGGTGGGGATACACACTGGTCGCCGAAACAAATCAGCATGAAGACCTATATCCAAAATAGGTATTCCGCGTTCATTGATCAAGGCTTGCTTACGCTCTCCGAGCCCGTCCCTCTTGATCAGTTGCCCGCAATCTTTCGTTCCGCGCGGCTTGTCGTAGTGCCGTCGATATACGAGAACTATCCGTATGTCTGCATGCAGGCCATGGAGTTGGGCAGACCCGTGATAGTTTCCAAGTCGGGCGGCCAAGCTGAAATGGTTGGACCCGATGTTTCGTGCGGATGGGTATTCGATTGGGATCAGCCCAATAGCTTTCAAGATACCATTTTGACAGCGCTGCAAAGCTCGCCGGCCGAGCTCGAGAAAGTTGGTCAGAATGGCCGTCTGAGAATTCGAGATCTGTGCTCCGTGCCCAATTTCATTCAGACACGAATTCAGCATCTGGCCCGCACGAACGCACGCGTCGGTCTGCTGCCCACCAAATATCCATTCGCCCATGAGGATGTGGTGGTCTCGCGCCCCTTGCCTACGGAATCCAGCGATTCAGCCGATGTTTCGGGAAGAATTTCGGTCGTTATACCCTTCTATAACCTTGCGGCGTTTCTCCCAGAGACGCTGGCAAGCATAAAGGCAAGCGACTATCCTGATCTCGAAACCATCATTGTCAATGACGGCAGCACGGACGCGGACGCTATTCAATTATTGAAGAAACTTCGCCGCACGAGCCCCCATATCCGGATCCTGGATATCGAAAATGGCGGCTTGGCAAACGCACGCAATGTCGGCGCCCGCGCAGCGACAGGTGAATATATTGCCTTCCTGGACGCGGACGATTGCGTTTTACCGACGTATTATTCGCAGTGCGCGAAGATATTGGACCAATACGACAATGTATCTTTTGTCTACTCCTGGATCAATTATGTAGGCGAGAGTGAAGGGTATTGGATCAATTTCGATACCGAATTCCCTTATTTCCTGGCGGCCAATATGCTCGCTGCCTTCCAGGTCGTGCGAAAGAAAGACTTCCTGCAGGCTGGCATCAATGATCAGGAAATGATGTTCGGTATGGAAGACTACGAAGCTTGGCTTCGCATGGCTAGTCATGGCTACAAAGGCGTGTCAATTCCGGATCCGCTCGTGAATTATCGCGTTCGCCACAATTCCATGGCTCGGCAGTTCAGAAGAAGCACCGTTCTGTATATGTACGAGCAGCTGGCGAAAAAAAACCCGGAGATTTATCAACGCTTCGGGAACGAGCTCTTTATGCTGATGAATGCCAATGGTCCAGGCTATCTCTGGAATAATCCGACAATGACTTACCCCCAGATCGGTTATATCGGGGATGGGTCGGTTGTGGGCGCCGCCGCGAGCAACGCCGAAAGCACAGCCGTCGCCGGCGAGTTCAGTGCGGGTGACATTATGCGATTGAAGACGTTGGCATCTCGACCGCTGGTCGCGAAAATGATTCGACTGGCTCTCTCTTTCAAAGCCGACAAGTGGCTGAAGCAATGATTCACGATACAAAGCCTTTACGTTGCCTCGTGCTGGGTGGAAGCGGCTTCGTGGGCTCGCATCTCGTCGATGGTCTGCTCGACGCCGGCCATCGCGTTCGTAGTTTCGGACGGCTGCATGCTGACCATCGTGCTTCTGAACCTCGGGATGGCCTGGAGTTTTTCCAGGGCAATTTCGAGAATTCCGACGATGTGGAATCGGCGCTTGAGGATTGTGATGTTTGCTTCCACCTGATATCGACGACACTGCCGAAGTCATCGAACGGAAACCCCTGCTACGACATACAGAGCAATCTTGTAGGCACGGTTCGCCTTCTCGATCACGCGGCTAGACAGGGAGTGCGCAAGATTATCTTTACGTCGTCTGGCGGCACGGTGTATGGCAATCCTCGGTTCACACCCATCCCTGAGAATCATCCCACGGAACCCATTTGCTCGTACGGCATCACCAAGCTCGCGATAGAGAAGTATTTGGAGATGTACCGCGTACTTCATGGGCTGGATTATCAGATTTTGCGATTGGCAAACCCTTACGGTGAAAGGCAATTCACGCACGGCAGCCAGGGAGCAGTTGCCATATTTTTGGGGAAGGCGTTAAGAGGAGAGCCGGTAGAGATCTGGGGTGATGGAACATCTATCCGGGATTACCTCCACATTTCGGATGTAACTCGGGCGTTGGTCCGATCAATCAAGCCAGGGCTTACCGACGAGCGAGTGGTGAATATTGGCTCCGGCGTCGGCGTTTCGGTAAATGAATTGCTGGACGCCATTGAAGAGGTCACCGGGCGCAGCGTTGAACGGAAGTACCTAGCCGGTCGTGCATTCGATGTCCCATCTAATGTGTTGGACATAACCGCGGCATATCGCTCGTTAAACTGGTCTCCTGAGGTCCGATTCATTGACGGGATATCGCGCTTCTCAAAATGGCTCTCCGATAACCCGCAGGCGCTCTAACGTATCTTGCTAGGTGAGACTCCGAGTGGGTAATACCCACTCTCTCGCAAGAGCGTCTTAACCAGAAGTAGAATTTCTCGTTGAGGAGTTCTACAACGTGAAGAATCCAAGATTCGCCAATAGCCAAATCATTCCGGCCATCAAGTGCCTAGATCGCCAATGTGGCAATGTCCGAACAGAGTGTCGGACATAGGAAGCAGTTGACCATGGCCACATAGTGCTTCCACGTAAGCGCCTGCCGCCCCCCTTGACGGGGCAGCCTATGTGGCCGGTCTCCATCGATGCGGCAGCAACTCAGCGATCTGATGGTTCTTCTGGGTCCACAGTCGCGTGAGCACGTCCTTCAGATAGGCATACGGATCGTGCCCGTTCAGTCGTGCCGACTGGATCAGACTCATGATGGCGGCAGTGCGTTGCCCCCCGCGCAGCGAACCCGCGAACAGCCAGTTCGAGCGAACGATCGCCCAGGGCCGGATCTGGTTCTCGACCCAGTTGTTGTCGATCGGTGCGTCGCCGTCGTCAAGGTAGCGTGTCAGTGCCTCCCAGCGCTTGAGGCTGTAGTCGATGGCGCGTGCCGTGCCCGAGCCATCGGGCACGCGTTGTCGCTACGCGATCAACCACCGATGCAAGGTCTGGGCGATGGGCTTGGCGCGCTCTTGCCGCATCTGCCGCCGGTCATCGGCCGGCAGCTCAACCGCGTCCCGTCCCCGGCTGGCACTCGCCCACGATCTGCGCCTTCAGCGCCTTCGGATAAGACCGGCGCTTAGGCGCCGACGCAAATTCTGTCTTCGACATGGTGTCCACCTAAAAGGGGTGGACACTCTTCTACCGCACAGCATCAAAGATGGCGCAGGGGTGCAGCTCATAAAGACTGCACCCTATGCTGATTTTGCCGCCGTGTCGCCGCTCTCGCGAAGGCCGCCACCGGGTCAGCACAATAGCCTCTTCCAACCAGAGAATTGCAGTCGCAGTGGATCGTGCGTCCGAATCGGCCTGGACAAGGCGCAGACCCTCAGATCAGAAATCTCCGCCCGCAGTCTGAGCCGATAGTCCTTGCCTTATTAACGCATCATTAGTTTTTTTTCCCTTGTGAGATGCTCCCCGCTTTTGCGCGGGGCCGATAGCCCTATTTCTCGCGCCTACGTTAAACGCTCTTTGCGAAGAAGCGTCGTTGGGCAACAGCGGCAATCAACAGCAGTAGGAAAAACGGCCCACACATCTGCACTGACAGGTAATACTTAAACTGCGATGCCGGAGCTGCCAGAAATACTAATGGCACCCTTGCAAGTACGATGACGGCGGCCAGGCGCAGGCCCAGACCCGAAAGGCGGGTTAGCAGGGCAATCAAGATGACCACAAGCGAGGGCAGGAAGTTCCAGAACAGGGGGGATTTCGAGGGCGTGACCGAGTAGCTAAAAAAACTTTGCAGGCCATCAGTCAGTGTCGGGAAAGGCCTACCACGGCTGAGGTCAATATTTACAGACTTCGGAGGGACCCACTGAACGGGCCATCCGACGCGGTACGCATCGATGATCTTGAGCCCCCCCCCGGCAAAGCCCGTCGACGCCAGGAAGGTTTCGACTCGGCCTGCCAAGAAGATCCCTAAGTTCTCTTTCAGGAATCCATACACATGGCCCAGGTAGCCGTCACGGGCCTCCTGATTCGCTTTATCAACGTCGGCAACAGCGCCGTTCCACCAGTACGGAATTTCATAGGGTGTCTGGAGGGCGGTAATCCTGTCGAGATTGACCACAGCTCCGATCGAGGCCTTGTTATTGCCTGTATCGGTGTGAAATCTACTTTGCAACACATACCCAACCGGATTGATCGTGTTTGCCACCTTATAGTGAAACTCAGTGCCGTGAAAACCGAACGCTTTGGGGTAAATCCCTCCAAATAGAACGACTACGGACAAAGCGACCATTGAAACGATAACGGAATCTTTGAGCCTCTTCGAAATCGCCGCAAAAGAAAGCAGGAACGGAAACAGGACAAACCATCCGTCCCCACGCAGTACGGCGATCAAGCCCGCCAAGACTCCTGCCGCCAGTAAGGTTGGAGCCGTAATGGCTTTTTCATACGAGAGCTTCACGGTAAACGCTGCTGCCCACAGCACCATCACACTGAACAAGGTATCGCGCGACAGCAGTGCCAAATTGAACAGAACGGAAGCATTAACCACGACAAGTATGAAAAATGCCAATGCGTACTTCTTGCTTCCCGTGACAAGCGATATTACCTCCGTGGTATAGGCAAAGACCGCGGCGACGATCGTCAACTGTATGAAAGTGATTGCCGAGACGTGGGGAAAAACCTGCAGAATGCTGGAAAAAAGAAATGGAGTGAAGAATCCCAGCCATAGCTCTATCGGGTACTCAAATGAATATTTGAGGGCCGACACAGAGTCGGTCATTAAATAGCCCGGCCACGACGCCAGGAAGAGCAGCATGCACACAGCGAACCAGCTAGCAAAATAAAGGCGTGCCCGCGAACTCGATCCACGCATCCAGAGGATTAAGGTACACACAAAAAAAGATAGCAGGGCACTGCCTGCCATACGCAGCATCAGCAACTTATCGCCCGGCCAGCTAGGCTTCAGGTTCAGGCCCCACCAATCTGCTGAATGCATCAAGATAAGCAGTAAGGCCCATACCGAGAAAAAAAGTGCAGCAATATGCTTGAATCTGGCGGGGCCTTCAGTCGTGTTGCTTAGCATGGCTTTACAACTCTCCCACGGGTAGCTGAAGAAACCGGTCAAGCTCAGTGGGGGTCCCCAGCACATGAACATCGGACAGACGCAAGTCGGACAAGGACACCTTGCCGCCTTCGGCTAGCAGTTGCCGGTACAGCGGCGCAATATATTTTTCTCCCCGGACGAGGTGCTTTGGGTCGCTGAAGAATCGGTCGTAGAGTTCCACATATCGGCCGGCACGGCTAAACCAATACAAGCCAATCGAAGCGTAGTCCGAGATGCGCTGCTTTTCCGCAAGATCGACTGCCCAGCCATCATCACCCAGCTTGACAAAGCTCCAGTGTTCACCAGGCACCTGGAAGCAAGGGACCCAGCCATCAGAGCTTGGGCGAATGTCGGCGGGCTTGAGCGCGTGAGGTTTGACGTACGTATCAATGTTGTAAATCAGAAGCGGCCATTCAGGATTCCACAGGTCTCGCGACAAGTAGGCACTCGTAGCTTGGCCATCGGTGAGCTCCTTGAGCTCGATTATGTGGACATCAGTAAGGCCCAACGCCTCGGTTTGATGCCGGACAAAGTCCAACGACTTATTCTCCTCGAGACAGACGAAGATGACCCGACTATCAGGCGTCAAGAAGTTTTTCAGGGAAAGCATGGACCATTCAAACAAGCTACGCTCGTGCGCCATGATCTCGTACTTGGGGACCTTATAGCCCGCGTCATAGAACCTTGAGCCACGTCCCGCCATTGTGATGACTACGTTAAGCGACATGTGATTTGTCCTATTCCTGCCCAAGCAGCGTTTGAATTTCTTCCTCGCTCAAGCGCAGGAATTCGTCTGGGCGAACTGCACGATCATCAATATAAAAACCGCGCTTCCTTGGCCAGGGCTTGCCGAACAATATTTCGTCGTAAGGCACTTCCCACTTTGCCAACCATTCGAGCAATACCGGCGCCGTGTGCTTATTGATCTGACCAAGGTTGTTCTTATACGTATTCATGTTCCGAGACGTGAACAGCAATATCCTATAGCCTTTCTTCTGGTACTCCGAAAGCCTATCTAGCATTTCTTGCCGAGGAATCAAATCGGCATAGGACTGGTCGGATGTCTTAATGCCGCAGAGCGTGCCGTCAATATCGACCACCAGCGTACCATCAATATCTTCAGCCTGATTAATCACCTTCGACCTCGTTGAGTATTTGGCGCGCATTCAGCATGAAAGCCAGCACCTTGTTCGGATAATCGATGTGCAGTGGCAACATCGACAGGAATAGAGAAGCCTCGCCCAGACGCATGATGCGGACGTCGTGGCCCATCGATTTCACCTGATTGGAAAAAATCGGCTTCAGGCTTGCATGGTTCGTATGGCTGAAACTCAACACTAAATCGTTGTTGTCCGCGAAGCCTACTTTGTAGAGACCATTGTTGATGAAGTCGTAGTCACCCAACACGCTGTGCGAGATCTTGCACAGGTCGTATAGTGGGTGCGTCCAGAGCTCTTCCTCCGTCAGGGCACCTTTGGGGTCGATCAACTTCAGCAGGTAACGCTGCTGGTCATATAGAACATTCGACAAGCATGGATCGCCGTGGCCCACCACCCGGTAATCAAATGAGAATGCCTTTTCAAAGCGCTTAAAGAGTTTCAGGTAGCGACTCAGGAGGTGGCTGAGATCAAGCTCTGGATTTGCGCTGGACGCCAACTGATTGATCCTTGTTCCCTCAGCCATAGCCAGAAATTCCTTGACTCGCCTTTCAAGTTTGGTGACGAACAGTTCTTTGGCCAACGCCGCAGACTGATCCTTGCTACAAACCTGTTTTGGTCGGTCGGAAATAAAGAACATCAGCCGTTCGACAAAAGGCGCAAAGGTATCTGCCTCGAACGCGCCATGCACCCATTGAAGCGCGGCGTCGGCGAGGTAATAGCGCAACATTTTGTAAGACGCACGCTGGCCTTCGTCTTTGAAGTCAAAGGACTGAATCAGCCATGGACGCATGCGCTCGGGCACCAGACCATAGAAGAAATACTCGGCCTGCATCTTGCGCTTATCTTTTGAGCTCTTTGTATAGTAATAAGCGTCGATGAGAACTTCGTTGAAGTGACGGGTTGCGGTCGAGCCGCTACTGAAGGACAGGAAATCGCGAATTTTCCCCAAGTCGACTGGTTGCAGGGACTGAAGCCGTTGACTGTGTTGCCAAGATTGCTCCCAGGTGTGCAACGGCGAGGACGTGAATTCAGACCAATAATCAACCAAGTCATGGGCATTACGCCAAAACACTACTAGAGGCTTGTAGAGACTGTCGGTGAAGTCCTCTTCGGCGTAAGGCAGACGTTCGACCAGTTGCGTGAGCAAATCTGCTCTGGGAAAGCCAGAACGACCAGCAATCACGCAAGCCGCCATATCTTCACGGCAGGTTTCTAAGTTCGAGCGCAATGCTGCAAGGTCGGAATCGTTTTGCAGGCGGATCAAGCGCTGTTTAGCCCACTCAGGCAATGCATCGCAAAAGTGTTCGTAAAGCGGGCGACGCTTAAAGATGACGTCACCAAAGCGGCGGACTCCAACCAGGCTGCGCACTTCTCCAGCGGTGAATTCGCGGTCATCGAATATGAGAAGAAGTTTTGAGTGGATGTCTGTCATGTCAAATTCTAGTGATCTTGAAGCGCGCGGCCAACCATACCACCAGCAGGAATACTACAGTTAGCGCGACAAGAGCGAGAGACTGGTAAATTCCAAAAGCGTCAGGGCTGCCACTGGGCAAACTGGCCATTAATCCAGACGCAAAAAGTTCCGCAAAGTCGGGGTCGCCAACAGCTAGCAATCTGATAAAAATCGATAGGGCAAGTATCTCAAAAAACCAGATTAATACCGACAGGAGTAGAAAACCAGATACTCGTCCTTCAATAGACTTGTGGATAGCCATTTCAAGACTGCGCAAGGCATGGCTTGTGCGCAGGAGCAGCAGACCTCGCGATGACAGGCTGGTAAGCACGAGATGGCGGTTGAGATAGACAAATGCCTTCGCTAGTGCGAATAATCCGAACAAGCCGATTCCACTGATCAGAACGAAAGCGATGAAAACGGTGCGCATATCAGGCGGCACCTTGATGTCAAGTAGGTAGAGGCCGAGAATGAAGACCGTAATGACAAGTATGTCGCCAAAACGTTCGGCCAACCAGACTACAAACGCTTTCTGGTGAGTACCGCATGCGCGAAAGAATGCAGCCATGCGCAGTAGCTCACCTAGCTTGAAGGGCAGAAAACTGCTTGGCAAGGCGGTCAGGGCATGTGCGGATATAAGAGGGAAAGCGTTGTCGCGTTCGTCAAGCGTCAGCAAAATTAAACGGAGCATGCGTAAAACGTGTGAGCAAAGATAAAGAGCCGTGATGCCCAATAAACCTGCCCAGTGCTCATCGGCGAACGCCATAACGGCTGGAGAACTCCACCAGAGCCATCCAAAAACAACGGCCAATAACAGCGCCACGTAAATACGTAAGCTTTTCCTCATGCTCGGCTCATTTGCTTTCTTTGTCATGCCGGTAGCGAATCTGACCGGTGTACGCATCAAAGGCCCTCGCACGCAGTTCGCTATCTAGAAACTGGGCGCGCTTGGAGGCAAAGCCCGCGAGCAGTCTGAGCACCTTGAAGGCTTGGCGGAATAGTTTGACATTGGAACGCTGATCTTCTTCACGCCACGATATCGGGAAGAAGCGTACTTTTTGCCTGCGGTAATAACTGGCCAGCAGCATCACGTAGTTGAAGGTCAGATCATCCGGAAAAGTTTTGAAATAGTATTCTCGATAGGTCTTCAGGCGGTATATATTTAGACCGGATCCCAAGTCATAAATTACTTTTCGTGCCACTAGCGAGAACAGCGCGTTGTATACCCGGTTGCCGAATGTGCGGAACCATGAATAACCTTTAAGTTGGCTGCCCTGCATGAATCGAGCGCCGAGCAGGCAGTCAACGTCCAAATGAGCGCCAGCTTCTAGCTGAGGGATCAGATCACGGATGTCCGCCTGATCGTCACCGTGCAAAACTATTATATAGTCGAAGCCTTGCTCGACTGCATAGCGAAACGCTGCCTTGTGAGAGCCGCCCAACCCATAGTTGTCTTCATTACGCCATGCGATGAAGTTGCTATGGCTTAAAGCTGCTTTGCCCTCTTCAATCGCTATTTCCAAAGTCTGGTCGGGTGACTGATTGTCGACGACCATCACTGTGTCAATCCATTGCTGGACACGTGCATCGAATTGCTTGAGGACGCGGGAGATTTGAGCCTCGCATCTATAGGCCGGGATAAAGACTAGGATCTTATTTTTCATGGCGATTGCTTTTACTGATTGCCAGGCTTCATGAACTTGGTCAAGATTTTCATGAAAATGAAATTAGTTAACAAGTTTGGGGCAGTAATTATTATTTTTGCTGTAAGATCGAGGGGAATGCCAAGAACGTCTCCGATTATTGAATTAAGAGCGGAGGCTGCAACAATGGAGATTAATTTTGAGTACGCAAGGATGGATATTCCCTGATAGCTCCAATAAACAGGAAGGTAAATCGATTTGCCATATTCGCGGCGATCGAAGAGTCGGTTGAGCGCGACGATCCAGACATAGGTAACTCCAACCATTGAAGAGATGAAGTTCGCATAAGCTGGCGCCACTCGGAAGAGTTGAGACAATCCGGCGTAAGAGGCTATATCGAGGAGCCATCCCACGCCAGAAATAAAAACAAAGCCTAGAAACAACTTCATGGGCGAACGCCTTTTATTGTGTCACTTGCCAGCAGCCCAAGAGGTATCGCCGGGCACTTACGGTGGAACAAGGCCAATAGCGCACTCCACGAACCCGCGGGTGTGTAACGCAGACGTGAGGGCGCGCGCAACGCGGCTGGGCAGTGCGGGTTGAAGCTGCGGCAAAGCCACAACGGCGCGCGGCATCTGGCCTGACACCGAACGGCTGAATGACATAGTGTAAGCGCTCGAGCCTGCTGGAGTTTTCGAGGACGCCGTTTGCCGGAATTGCAAGAATCGGCACACGCCGGTTCCAAACTTGGAGGCGCCAGCGTCGCGCCCCATCACCCGACTCACATAGTGATTGTGGACTGCGGATCTCATGGACCGAGCCGCCGGTATGTGCTCGCTGCTCAGGCCTCAAGCGGCGAATGGCGGGATCCGAAACCCATGATCTATTCAATTCACCCCAGCCGCGTGCGCCTGTTCATCCGCATGATACGAAGACCGCACCATCGCGCCCACCGCCGCATGCGAGAACCCCATCGCATAAGCCTCGCGCTCGAACATGGCGAAAGTATCCGGATGCACGTACCGCAGCACCGGCAGATGGTGTTCCGACGGCTGCAGATACTGCCCGATCGTCAGCATGTCCACGTTGTGCTCGCGCATATCCCGCATCACCTGCAGGATTTCCTCGTCGGTTTCGCCCAGGCCCAGCATCAGGCCGGACTTGGTGGGGACTTCAGGGTGCAGCTTCTTGAACTCGGCCAGCAGCTTGAGCGAGTGCATGTAGTCCGAGCCCGGGCGCGCCTGCTTGTACAGGCGCGGCACGGTTTCCAGGTTGTGGTTCATGACGTCCGGGGGACCGGCGTTCAGGATGGTCAGCGCGCGGTCCAGGCGGCCGCGGAAATCGGGCACCAGCACTTCGATGCGGGTGCTGGGCGACAGTTCGCGGATGTGCGTGATGCAATCCACGAAGTGGCCGGCGCCGCCGTCGCGCAGGTCGTCGCGGTCCACCGAGGTGATCACGACATAGGACAGCTTCATCGCGGCGATGGTGCGCGCCAGGTTCAGGGGTTCGTTGGTGTCCAGTGGATCCGGGCGGCCGTGGCCCACATCACAGAAGGGGCAGCGGCGGGTGCACTTGTCGCCCATGATCATGAACGTGGCCGTGCCCTTGCCGAAGCATTCACCGATGTTCGGGCAGGACGCTTCCTCGCACACCGTGTGCAGGTTGTGCTCGCGCAGGATGCGCTTGATGTCGTAGAAGCGCGAGCCGGGCGCGGCGGCCTTCACGCGGATCCATTCAGGCTTCTTCAGGCGCTCGGCCGGAACGATCTTGATCGGGATGCGCGCGGTCTTGGCCTGCGATTTCTGCTTTTGCGTCGGATCGTAGACCGCTTCCGCGGGCGCAGCGGCGGATTCGTTCGAGGGAACAGGAGACTCGGCGAGCGTAGACATGGAGCACCTTCATGACCGGCGCGAGCGCGCGCCGGGTCTGAGACAAAAACGGCATTTTACCCTCCGCCGCCCGGATCCGCCGCGCGGGGTCCCGTCCCCCGGGCGGTAAGCCTCCTTGGCCGCAGCCGGGCTGGGTTATCGTCACGCCTGACGAATCCGCCGGTTTTGCCCATGTCTTCCCTGCCCCCGCCCCACCCCATCGCCCTGATCGCACCCCGACTGGACTGGGCGCCCGCGGCCCGCGCCATCCAGGCCTGCGCCGGATTGCTGCTGCCTGCGGGCTACTATCTGGCCGCCGGCCCCTGGCATGAGGCCCAGTCACAGCCCCTGCTGGGTGAGCTGCGCCCCGCCGCCGTCCTGGCCATCGGCCCGCTGGACGATCCCGCCCTGCGCGCTGCCCTGGCGGCGCTGGAGCTCCCCGTCGTGGAGACCTGGAGCCTGTCCGCACAGCCGCTGGACGGCGCCGTGGTGGTCGACAACGCGGAAGCCGGCCGCATGGCGGCGCGGCACCTGGCCGCCAAGCGCCATGCGCGCGTCGCCTGCGTCAGCGCCGACAACCCGTGGGAACGCGCCCGGCGCGAAGGCTTCATCAGCAGCGCAGCCGCACTCGGATTGGAACTGGCAGCGGATATCGTGCAGCCTGAAGTGCAGCACATGAATGACGGCCGCATGGCCTTCCTGCGCTTGCTGACCACCAACACGATCTTCGATGCGGTGTTCTGCACGAGCGATCTGCTGGCCGCTGCCTCGGTCTCGGAAGCCCACAACCGCGACCTGCACGTGCCGCAGGACCTGGCGGTGCTGGGCTACTCGGACGACGGCAGCGCCGCGCAGTGGGCGCAGGGCTTGACCACCCTGGGCGCCGACGCCGCCCTCCTGGGTCGGCGCGCCGGCCAGTTGCTGCTGGACCGCCTGGATGGCGAATGCGGCACGGGCGAGCGGATTACGGTGGAAGTGGTTTTTGAGGAAAGACTGAGCACGTAGGATGCGTAAAGCGCGAGAGTGCTTACCTCTGCCCTGCCGCGCTACACCTCTCCTACTCGTACAACGCCGGAAAACCGCTGTCCTGCAGCATGGTGTTGGCTTCCTGCAGAAACGCAGGCGTGGCGGTTTCAGGCACGCGCACCAGCCATTGCACGGCGTCCTGCTTCCGTCCGCGCAGCAACAGCAGCCGGCCCAGGTGGAACATGCCGCGGAAATCGCCGCCTTCGGCGCAGCGTTGATAACAGTCGAAGGCGCGTTCCATGTCCTGCTCGACCACCTCGCCAGCCTCGTAAAAGCGGCCGACGACGCCGATGGATTTCACGTGGCCGGCGTCTGCCGCCTTTTGGTAAAGGGCCAGCGCCGCCGCGGGATCCTGCGCCACGCTGCCGCGGCCGCTGCGCAGCATGTGAGCATAGTTGTACATGCCCCAGTCCAGACCCTTGTCCGCGGCCAGGCGGAACCAGTAGGCCGCGACCGTGTCGTCACGCGGCACGCCCCAGCCGTTCTCGTAGCAGCGGCCCACCATGTTGATGGCCATGGGGTGATCGGCATGGGCGGCGCGCTTGAACCACGTCAGCCCCTGTTCCGGATCGCGCTCCACGCCCGCGCCGTCCAGCAGCATCTGGCCGTAGATGGTCTGGGCTTCGATCAGCCCCAGTTCGGCCGCCGCGCGGATCCAGGCCGCATAGTCCTCGGCCGGCCCTTGTTCGCGCAGGCGGGCCAGTTCTTCTGGCGTGGTTGCGGCCACGTCGGCCGCGCTAAAGGTCTTCATGTCTTGTTCCTTGCGCGGTCCCAGGCCTGCGCCAGATTGCGCGCCAGCGCCTCGCCCGTCTCGGTGGGCTCGCGGCGCGCGCCACAGGCCGCCATGTCCACGGTGCGCAGGCCCGCATAGCCGCAGGGATTGATGCCCAGGAACGGCGTCAGGTCCATCTGCACGTTCAACGACACGCCATGGTAGGCACGGCCGTTGCGGATCTTGATGCCCAGCGCCGCGATCTTGGCCAGCTCGCCCCCGTCCGGATCGGGGACGTAGACGCCCGGCGCGCCGGGCTTGCGGCAGGCGTCGGCCACGCCCATCTGGGCCAGCGTGTCGATGACCGCGCCTTCCAGCAGATTGACGTATTCCTTGACGTAGATGTCGGCGCGGCGCAGGTCGAACAGCGCATAGGCCATGACCTGGCCAGGACCGTGGTAGGTCACCTGCCCGCCGCGGTCGCAATGGACGATGGGAATGTTGCCGGGGTTGAGCACGTGCTGGGGCAGGCCTGCCTGCCCCAGGGTGTAGACCGGCGCGTGTTCGCAGAGCCAGATCTCGTCAGGCGTATCGGCGCCGCGCAGATTGGTGTACGCCTGCATGTCGTGCCAGACCGACAGGTAGTCGGCCGGCCGCGCGAGCCACTTGATCACAGCTGTCCTGCTCTTGCGCTAGAGGACGATGGACACCATCGGATGACCGTGCAGGGCGCGGTAGAGCGCGTCCAGCTGCTCGCGCGAGGTCGCGCGCACCGTGAAGGTCAGGCCCATGTAGTTGCCGCCCTTGCTGGGCCGCATTTCCACCGTGGCGGCGTCGAACTCGGGATCGAACTGCAGCACGACTTCGGTCAGCGTCTGCGCGAATTCGGGATGCTGCTTGCCCATGACCTTGATGGGAAAGTCGCTGGGATATTCGATGAGGGAGTCTTCGGGCGGGATATGTTGCATGATGTGCCTATTACCTGTTTGGTGGTGCCCCCCAGGGCGCGGCCACTGCGCTCGATACTGCACCCGAGGGTGCCTGCCACGGGGCGGCCATATCCTGCTTATATGGGGGCAAACCGCCAGCCGGCAAGGCCGCCGGGGCGGCCCCGCGGGAGCCGCCCGGTAACGCCGGCCTAGAGCGCGGCGATGCGGGCATCATAACCCGCTCGCAATTGCGCAAAAACAGGGCCGGGCTTGCCCGAACCCACCGGCTTGCCGTCCAGCGAGACGATGGCCAGCACTTCCTTGGTGGCCGAGGACAGCATCAGTTCGTCGGCCTGTTCCACTTCCTGGCGCGAGATCGGGCGCGATTCGAACGGAATGCCGGCCTCGGCGGCCAGCTCGCCCATCAGGCCATAGCGGATGCCTTCCAGGATGAGGTTGTTCTTGGGCGGCGCCAGCAGCTTGCCGCCGGAGACCACCCAGATATTGGTGGACGAGCCTTCGGTCAGATAGCCGTCGCGGAACTGCACCACTTCGTCGACCTGCGCATCGACGGCCTGCTGCTTGGCCAGCACGTTGCCCAGCAACGACACCGATTTGATCTCGCAATGCAGCCAGCGCTCGTCCGGGATGCTGATGGCGCTCAAGCCGCGTTCGCGCTGCGCGGCAGGCGGCGGCGCCCACGCCGAGATCATGCCGAAAACCGTCGGCGCCACGGGCGTCGAGGGGAACTGGTGGTCGCGCTTGGCCACGCCGCGCGTCACCTGCAGGTAGACGATGCAGGTTTCAAGGTTGGTGCGCGCCAGCAATTGCTGGATCAGGTCGATCCAGCCCGCGCGGTCGAAGGGCTGCGCGATCCGCAGGGCAGCGAGGCTGCGGTCCAGGCGGTTGAGGTGTTCGGCCATGCGGAACGCATTGCCTTGGTACACGGGGACGACTTCGTAGATGCCATCGCCGAAAATGAAGCCGCGGTCCAGGACGGAGACCTTGGCCTCGTCCACGCGCAGAAACTCACCGTTGAGATACACCTGGCTTTCGCCCGGCACGCCCGGAATCATGAGGCACTCCTGAATATGAAATGGAGAGGGACGAACCGTCCGGTCCGTCCCGTGAATAGAGCACGGGCGTTTCATGCGAAACGCCCGTTGCTAGCTTACACCCGCGATAGCGCCCGCGGCGCGGCGGAATTACTCGAACCAGCGCTTGACGGTATCGACCATGCGGCCGAAGAAGCCAGCGCGTTCGACCGCGTCCTGCACCACCAGCGGTTCGGTGCGCAGCACCTTGCCGTCCAGCGTGAACTGCAGGGTGCCGACCTGCTGGCCCTTGGCCAGCGGGGCGATCAGCGGATCCGTGCGCTGCGCCACCGGCTTCAGGTCGCCGGCCTTGCCGCGCGGCACCGCGATCGACACGGGGTTGGGCGGGCCCAGCTTGACGTTTTCAACCGTGCCTTCCCAGACGCGCGCATCGATGCCGGGCTGGCTCTTGTCGAACAGCTTCACGGTATCGAAGTTCTGGAAGCTCCAGTTCAGAAGCTTCAGGCTTTCCTCGGCGCGCGTGGCTTCGCTGTCCGTGCCCACCACGACCACCAGGATGCGACGGTCGCCGCGTACCGCGGTCGACACCAGGCAATAGCCGGCCGAATCGGTGTGGCCGGTCTTCATGCCGTCCACCGACGGGTCGGCCCACAGCAGGCGGTTGCGGTTGGGCTGGGTGATCTTGTTGTAGGTGTAGCTCTTCTGCTTGTAGTAGTGGAAGTGGTCCGGATGATCCGTGATCAGGTGCGACGACAGGATCGCCAGATCGCGCGTGGACGTCATATGCTGCGGATCGGGCAGACCCGTCGCGTTCATGAAGTGCGTGTTGCGCATGCCCAGGCGTTCGGCTTCCTGGTTCATCAGCGAAGCGAACGAAGCCTCGCTGCCGCCCACGGCCTCGGCCAGGGCCACGGAGGCGTCGTTGCCGGACTGCACGATCATGCCCTGGTTGAGTTCGTCGACCGTGACCGGCTTGCGCGGTTCGATGAACATGCGCGAACCGCCCGTGCGCCAGGCGCGCTCGGACACCGGCACGGTCTGCTCCAGCGTCAGGCGCTTTTCGTCCAGCGCGTTGAACACGACATAGGCCGTCATGATCTTGGTGAGCGATGCCGGTTCCACCTTCATGTCCGGGTTGGAAGCGGCCAGGGTCTGGCCGCTGTTCACGTCCATCACGATCCAGGCCTTGGCCGCGATCGTGGGGGCCGGCACGGCCGAGACGTCGCCCACGGGCACCACCGCCGAAGCATTCGGCGCCGGGGCCGCGGCGCCGGCGGCTGCGGCGGGCGCCGCGGCGGGAGCCTGCTGCGCCCAGACCGGCATCGAAGCCGCCAGCATGGCTGACAGCACCGCGCCTGACAGCAGGCGACGGGTAAAGACAACGGGGGAGTGAGCGGAGTAAGGCAAATTCTTCATCGGCAACGTGGGTCCAGTAATGACGCCCGCCGGCGCGGGGCAAGTGGCTGACAATTATAGGCAGTCGATCAGACCCGTCCGGCCCGCCCGGGGTTCCCGCGCATTTAAAACATGCAACTTGATGCAACCTGCTGGTCTCGGGACGTGGTGGCCACAGATCAATCCGGGCCACCGCCATGATGCCGGCGGTAGACAGCCGGAGAAACCCCCACGTGCTTGACGAAGGCACGGCGCAAGGTGTCGACGTTGGCAAAGCCGCATTGCGCGGCCGCCTGCTTGGGCGTGGCGGCGCCCGCCTCCAGCAGCGCGCGGGCCGCAGCGATGCGCGTCATCTCCACCCACGCGGCCGGCGTGACGCCGACCTCGGCATGGAACAGCCGCGCAAAATGCCGGGGACTCAGGCCGGCGTGCTCGGCCAGCGCGTCCACCGACAACGGCAGCCCGGGATTGCCGGCGACCCAGCGCTGGACTTCTTGCAGGGCCGAGCGCCCGACCGGACCGGCCTGCCCCTTGCGGCTGAACTGCAGTTGTCCGCCGGGGCGCTTGAAGAACATCACCAACTGCGCAGCCACGTTGGCGGCCACCTCCCGGCCCAGGTCCTCCTCCACCAGCGACAGCGCCAGATCCAGTCCGGCCGTGACGCCGGCGGAAGTGCGCACCTTGCCGTCGCGCACATGCAGGGCGTCTTCCTCGACGGTCACCTTGGGATAGGCCAGGCGCAATTGCGCAGCCGCGTTCCAATGGGTCGTCACGCGCCGGCCATCCAGCAGGCCGGCTGCGGCCAGCATGAACGCGCCAGTGCAGACGGAGCCATAGCGCCGGGCGCCCCGGGCCGTCACGCGCAGCCAGCGCAAGGCGGAACTGCTGAGCATTGCGCTGGCGGCCTGCGGCGTGCCGGCGACCAACAGGGTATCGAGGCGCGCGATCGGATCGCCCACCGCCAGGTCGGGCAGCAGGCGCGCGCCCGACGAACAGCGGATGGGCCCGGCCTCATAGCCCACCACGCGCAGCGCATATAGCTCGCGTCCAAGTTCGACATTGGCCTGGGCGAATACGTCCAGGGGGCCGGAGACATCCAGCATCTGGACGCCGGGCAGCGCAAGAATGGCTATGGTCTTGGTCATGGCATCGCGCCTGGCCGCCAGGCGTCGGGAAATCGCATGTTTTGGCGGAATCTGGCGTATTACGACAATTGAAGCCATTCTAGTGCGGCGGGAGAATTTATCGAACCCCCACCCCACGCAAGGACTCCCGCCATGAACCCTGTCATCGACGGCATTCAGATTCCCGACAGCAAGCTCGCCCGTGAAATCACAGAATTGGTGCGCGACACCGCCACGCCGCTGCTGTTCCACCACTCCAGCCGGGTCTACTACTTCGGCGCGCTTGCCGGCAAGCGGCGCGGACTGAAGTTCGACCCGGAATTGCTCTATTGCGGCTGCATGTTCCACGACATGGGCCTGACGCATCAGCACAGCAGCGACTGCTGCCGCTTCGAAGTGGACGGCGCCAACGCAGCGCGCGATTTCCTTGGCAGCCGCGGCATCGCCCAACAGGACATCGATCTGGTGTGGACCGCCATTGCGCTGCACACGACGCCCGGCATTCCCGAATTCATGCATCCGGTGGTCGCGCTGGTGACGGCGGGCGTGGAAATGGACGTGCTGGGCCTGACCTACGGCGACTACAGCGACACCCAGCGCGAAGCCGTGGTCGCTGCGCATCCACGCGGGCCAGGCTTCAAGGAAGAAATCATCCAGGCGTTCTACGACGGCATCAAACACAAGCCGCAGACGACCTTCGGCAACGTCAAGGCCGATGTCATCGCCGACAAGGAACCGGCCTTCAGGCCCGGCAATTTTTGCAGCGTGATCCGCGGCTCGCGCTGGCCGGGCTGAACCTGCTGCGCCGCGCAAGCGGCGCCCCCGGTTTTAGTCCAGCGCAACCTTCAGCCGCGCCTGCACCAACTGGCGCAGCACCAGGAGCTTGCCGTGGAAGAAGTGCGATGCGCCAGGCACCACCACCACGGGGATGGAACGCGGGCGCGCCCAGTCCATGGCTTCGGACAGCGGCACGACTTCGTCTTCCTCGCCGTGCACCATCAGCGTATCGTCCGGCACCTGCACTTCGTGCGACTGGAAGCGGTTCACGGCGGGGCCCATCAGCATCAGGGCAGAGGGCAGTACCGTGTCGCCCTGCTCGGCGAGGGCGGCATAGGTCTGCGCGGCGACGGCAGTGCCGAACGAAAAACCAGCCAGTACCCACGGCGCCTGGGCCAGTTCCGGGTGCAGCTCGCGCATCTGCGCCACGACCGCCAGCATGTCCTGGGTTTCGCCCACGGATTTGTCGAAGACGCCCTCGGACTGCCCGACGCCGCGGAAATTGGGCCGCACCGCGACCAGGCCATGCTGCACGCAGGCGCGCGACAGGGTCGTGACCACCTTGTTCTCGCGCGCGCCGCCCTGCAGCGGGTGCGGATGCAGAACCAGCGCCCAGCCTCGCGGCGTACCCGCGGGCCAGTCCACGGCGCAATCGATGCGGCCGGCGGCTCCGTTGAAGGCGTGGGTTTCAGTGCGTGCGGACATGGCGTGACTCAGGATGCGGGAAAAACAGCGATCTTAACCGCCCGGCCTGGCGGCGGGCTTGGGCGTCGTGGCAAGCCACTGCGCCAATTGGTCCGCGGCATCGTCCGTCGCCTGACGCAATGCCGCGACTCCGCCCTGCGCGTCCTGCGTGGGCGCGGGCGCGCGGGCCTCGATGCGCGTCTGGCCCACCACGCTGCGGCCGCTGAGCAAGACCGCCTGCAGCAGCACGCGGCCTTCGCTGGACTGGCCGTCGGCCGCGAATACCTGTTCGAACTGGGACAACGACACCTGCAATTGCGGCGTCTGCAGGGTGACGCGCTCGTCCAGCACCGGCCCCTGGCGCGACAGGCGCTCCGTGAGGCGCTGACGCACCAGGTCCGCCGGCGGCGAGGCCCAGCGATAACTGGCATAGGCCTTGGGCGCGGCGCTGTCTCCCACGCGCCAGATCACCCCCGTGTCGGACAGGCTGGGCACGGCCTGGAAGACCAGCGCAAGCGGCGCGCGCGCGGGCAAGGCCGGCGTGGGCCGGGAGTCCAGGCCCAGGTCGAATACCGAAGGCGGGGCTGCCACGCGGCCGATGCCGCAACCGGCCAGGGCCAGCGTCAGGATTAGAACGGCGCTACGCATCTTCATCATTTGGGCGATCTCCCGAAGCCTGCAAAACCGGCCTCGCCGGGCCCGGGCTCGCGGGGCGCCGGGCCGAACAGGAACGATTGCGGCGTGTTGTCCACACGGCGCAGAGTAACGGTGGCGCCGCGCGCGGCCGCGCTGACGTTGGTGGCCATGCTGGTGATGGCGGGCAGGGTCTCGCCATCCAGCCGCGCGGCGGCCAGGGCGATGTCGTTGAGGCTGCTGGTGGCGGCGGACAGGGGACCATCCGGCGCGTTCAGGCGCGCCAGCGACTGGCGGGCCTGCGCCGCCAGGTCGCCGACTTCCCGCGCGGCGCGGTCGGCCTGGCGCGAGGTCTTGTCCAGCGAATCGATCAGGGGACCGAGCTTGGCCAGCGTAGGCGCCAGATCCTGGCTGGCCCCCCTGAGCGACTGGGTGATGTCGTTGGCGTTCTGCAGGCTGGCGGTGAGCGCCTGCACGTTCTGCTCGCTGAGCACGCGCCGCAGCTGCTCGGTGACCTCCTCGACGTTGGAGATCAGCTTGCCGCCGCGCTGCTCGATGCGGTCGAGAAAACCGGGGCGCAGCGGAATGGCTGCCGGATGCGCGGCCGACGACGCCAGCCGCTTCATCGAGGTGCCGTCATCGCGCAGCTCCACGTTGGAAATGCCGGTCACGCCCTGCACGCCCAGTTCGGCCCAGGTGGACTCGGTGATCGGCGTGTTGGGCGCCACGCCGATGCGGATGCGCACCTGCCCGGGCTTGTCCGGGTTCAGAGCCAGGGACTGCACCTTGCCCACTGGCACGCCCTGATAGCGCACTGTGGACTGCGGGTTCAGGCCGCTGACGGCGGTCGCGGAGATGATTTCGTATGGCTGCAGCTGAGTCCGGTCGCGTCCGATCCAGATGGCCACCAAGGCGGCTGCGGCCAGCAAGGCCAGCGTGAAGATGCCGGCCATGAGCGCATGACTACGGTTTTCCATGATGCAATCCCTTCGGCGCCAGATCCCCCAGCGCGCGCAGACCGCGCTCGCCCAGGAAGAACGTGTGAATGAACGGGTGATCGACCTTCAATACTTCCGGCACCGTGTCGCACACGATCACCCGTTTGTCCGCCAGCACGGCGACGCGCGTGGCCAGCGCCAGCAGCGTGTCCAGGTCGTGCGTCACCATGACGACGGTGAATCCCAATTGCCGGTGCAGGCTGCGCACCAGGTCCACGAACTCATCGGAGCGCAGGGGGTCCAGGCCAGCCGTGGGTTCGTCCAGGAACAGCAGCTCCGGATCCAGCGACAGCGCACGCGCCAGCGCCACGCGCTTGACCATGCCGCCGGACAGGTCCGACGGCCGCTTGTCGGCATCGCGCGCCGACAGGCCCACCATCGCCAGCCGGCACATGACGACATCGCGCACCAGGTCTTCCGGCACGGTGCGCAGTTCGCGCAGCGGCAAGGCCACATTGTCGAACACCGACAGCGCGGAGAACAACGCCCCCGCCTGGAACAGCATGCCCCAGCGATAGGACAGCCGCCGGCGTTCAGCCGCCGTCAGTTCGAACAGCGAATGACCCAGCACCCGCACCGTGCCCGCGGCCGGCCGGTCCAACCCGATGATCTGCCGCAGCAGCACCGTCTTGCCCGTGCCCGAGCCGCCCACCAGCACCAGGATCTCGCCGGGGAAGACGGTCAGGTCCAAATTGTCGTGCACCACGTGGTCGCCAAACGCCGTGCGCAGCCCGCGCACGGTGATGACGGGTTCTACCGTAACGCCATCCTCGGTGAAAAGCTTGTGCTGGGCGGCGCTGTTCATCAGATGCCCACCGAGCTGAAAATCACGGCATACAGCGCGTCCAGCAGGATCACGCCGGTAATCGAGGTGACCACCGATGTGGTGGTGCCGCGACCCAGGCTTTCCGTGTTGGGCTGGATGCGCAGCCCGAAATGGCAGGCGATCAGCGCGATCAGCATGCCGAAGGTCACGCCCTTGAGGATGCCGATCCAGTAGTTGGTCAGCGAAATCGCGTCCGGCAGCGACTGCAGGAACCATTGCGCCGACACGCCCAGCTGCATCTGCGCGGCGAGCATGCCGCCCAACAGCGCCATGGCGTCCGTCCACAGCACCAATAACGGCATGGTCACAGCCAGCGCCACCACCCGCGGCAGGATCAGGCGCTGCCCATGCGAAATGCCCATGACCAGCATCGCATCGAGTTCCTGCGTCACCCGCATCACGCCGATCTGCGCCGTGATGGCCGAGCCCGAACGGCCCGCCACCAGGATGGCGGCCAGTACCGGCCCCAGTTCGCGCACGATGGATACGCCCAGCAGGCGCACGATGAAACGGTCGGCGCCGAACATCTGCAGCTGCTGCGCCGACAGGTAGGACAGCACCACGCCGATCAGGAACCCGACCAGCGCCGTGATGCCCAGCGCCTGAGCGCCGGTGCGGTACACCTGCGCCGAAATTTCGCGCCACGGCCCCAGCCGCGGGCGCAGCAGCATGCCGCCCAGGTCCAGGACCAGTTGTCCCAGCATGATGAGCAAGGCGCGGCCATTGTCGATAGCCTGGAAGATCGCCTCGCCCATCGCACGCAGCCAGCTCAATGGGTCGCGCTTGGGCGCGGCGGCCGGGGTCTCGCCCTTGTTCAGGGCCAGCGCGTTGAAAACGTCCTGCTGGCCGGCGGACCAGCGCACGCGCTCGGGCAGCTTGTGGCCCCAGGCTTCCCAGATCAGCAGCGCGCCTATCGTGTCCAGCCGGCCGATGCCGTGCAGGTCCCAGCGCGCGCCGCCATCGGTGGCGCAGGCCAGCGCCTCGCGGCGGCGTTGGACCTCTCCAGGCTCTGCCAGCGCCAGCACGCTCCAGTCGCCGGCCACATGGCACACGCCTCCTTCGAAACGGAAGGGCGCGGCGGCGGCAGGTGCGGACGAAGCGGAATGCGGCATGAAGACAGAATACCGATGCAAAATGTATCGCCAATCATAAACGCTGGCGCCGGCAGACCGCGAGCGCGGGCCGCGTGCCCTACAATCGCCGCCATGTCCGCTCAAGCCAGCCCCATCGACCTGCCCGCGCCGGAAACCCTGGCCCGCACGCTCAGCACGCGCCTGCCCGCCTTCCAGGACATCTCCTGGATCGGTAGCACCGGATCGACCAATGCCGACCTCCTGGCCCGCGCTCGCGCAGGCAGCGGCGGCAAACCCTGGCTGCTGGGCACGCACCTGCAGGAAACCGGCCGCGGCCGCGCCGGCCGTCCGTGGCAGAACCGTACGGGCTCCACGCTGATGTTCTCCTGTGCCTTCGACGTGCACCTGCCGCCCGCGCAACTGCCCGCCCTGTCGCCGCTAGCCGGCATCGCCGCCTGCGAAGCTCTGCGCACCGTCGCCGGCCCGCAAGCCGCCGGGCTGTGCATGAAGTGGCCCAACGACGTGCAGTGGCACGACGCCAAGCTGGCAGGCGTACTGGTCGAGACCACCCGCAACCCCGGCGGCAGCGAGGCGGGCCATACGGTCGTCATCGGCATGGGCGTGAACCTGACCGACGCCGCCCGGCTGTCGCTGGCGCTGGAACGCGAAGTCGCCGACTGGAGCCAGGTGCAGGCAGTCGCCGCCCGCCAGGCCTCCGCCGCCGACCTGGTCTGCGCCAGCGCCATGGCCTGGCTGGAAGCGGTCCAGACCCTGGAGCGCGAAGGCTTTGGCGCCTTCAGGCCGCGTTTCGACCAGGTGGACGCTTTGGCCGGCCGCAAGGTCAACGTGCTGGACAAGGGCGCTATCCTTCTAGGCGGCACCGCCTGCGGCGTGGACGAACAAGGCCGCCTGCTGGTGCAAACCCCCGAGGGCACCCAACCGATCCTGGTCGGTGAAATCTCGATTCGACGCCAAGCATGATTATTCTCATCGACTCCGGCAACAGCCGTCTCAAGGTGGGTTGGCTGGATGCCAGCAACCCCGACACGCCGCGCGAACCCGCGGCGGTCGCCTTCGACGGGCTGGACCTGGACGCCCTGGACCGCTGGCTGTCCGCCCTGCCGCGCCGCCCCTTGCGCGCGCTGGGCGTGAACGTCGCCGGCGAGGCCCGCGGCGCGGCCATCGCCGCCATCCTGCAAAAATATGGCTGCACGGTGACCTGGTCGCCGTCGCAAGCAACCACGCTGGGGTTGGTCAACAGCTACAAGACGCCCACGCAGCTGGGCGCCGACCGCTGGGCCTCACTGCTGGGCGTGCTGTCGCGCCTGCCTGGCGCGCACCCGCCCTTCGTGCTGGCCAGCTTCGGCACCGCCACCACCATCGACACCGTCGGCCCCGACAACGTCTTTGCCGGCGGCCTGATCCTGCCAGGCCCGGCCATGATGCGCAGCGCCCTGGCCCACGGCACCGCCAACCTGCCCATCGCCAACGGCCAGGTCGTGGCCTATCCCACGGACACGCACGAAGCCATCGCCTCCGGCATCGCCGCCGCGCAGGCCGGCGCCGTCGTGCGCCAATGGCTGGCGGGACGCCAGCGCTACGGCCAGACGCCGCAGATCTACGCGGCGGGCGGCGGTTGGCCCGAAGTGCATCAGGAAATCGAACGCCTGCTGGCGGACGCGGGCGGCACCGAAGGTGCGGCCCCCGTGCCCATCTATCTGGATCACCCCGTCCTGGACGGCCTGGCCGCGGTCGCCCGCGCCACCCTGGACGACCAAGCCTGAACGGGAGACCCCGGCCATGCGCGTGCTCTTCATCCTCATCCTGCTGGCGAATCTGGGGGTTTATGCGCTGGGCCAGGGCTGGCTGGGCGTGCGTCCCGAGGACGAAGGCCGCGACCCGCGCCGCTTCAATCAGGAACTCAATCCGGGCGCGGTGACGCTGGTTCCCAAGACCCCTCCTGCCGCCCCCTGAAGCCCCATCCGGCGCACACGCCGTGGACCGGGCGCTAGCCCCCCTTTCCTGCCTCCAACCAAGGCGCCAGCGCGTCCAGCGTGCGCCCCGTGGCTCCCGAATGCATGCGGAACCATGCCAGCGCCGCCTCAGCCGTGCGCTGGCGGCGCGGCTCGTCCGTCAGCAATGCCATGGCCGCTTCCACCGCCTGGCCGGCGTCGGCCGCGCGCAGCACCGCGCCCGCCGCGATGGCGTCTTCCGCCGCCTGCTTGAAATTGAAGGTGTGCGGGCCGACGATGACCGGCACGCCCGCCGCACAGGCCTCGATCAGATTCTGCCCGCCCAGCGGCGCGAAACTGCCCGCCACGATCGCCACATCCGAAGCGGCATAGTGGAACGCCATCTCGCCCAACGTGTCGCCCAGCAGCACCGCCGTACCCGGCCCCGGCGCTACGCCTTCGGAACGCCGGACATACGGCAGCCCGGCCTCCGACAACAGACGCGCAGCCTCGTCAAAGCGCTGCGGATGACGCGGAATCAACAGGAACAAGGGCGCGCCCGGCATCGCGGCGTGACGCTTGATGGCCTCGATGAAACCGCTATCCTCGCCCTCCCGCGTGCTGGCCACCGCCACCACACGCCGGCCCAGCTGTTCGCGCCAGGCTTGCCCCGCGGCAACCTGCGGCGCCGGCAAGACCAGATCGAATTTCAGATTGCCCGTCACGACGGGCTGCGGCGCCCCAGCCTGCACCAGCCGGTCCGCGTCCTCCGCGGTCTGCGCCAGCACCGAATCAAGCCCGCCCAGCGCTTCACGCATCACGCCGCCCATCCTGCCCGCCTGGCGCAGCGACGACGCCGAAAACCGGGCGCTCACCAACGCCATGGGCACGCCAGCGCCGCGCGCGGCCGCCAGCAGGTTCGGCCAGATCTCGCGTTCGATGAGCAGGCCGCAACGCGGCCGATACGCCGCCATGAAACGGCGGGTCGCGCCGGGAAAGTCATAAGGCAGCCATGCCTGGCGCAACTGGCCGCAGGCGATCGCATCCGCGTACTGGCGTGCGCCCTCGGCCCGGCCGGTGGCTGTCATGTGCGTCAGCAACACCGGCAGGCCGCGGTCCAGCAACGCTTGCAGCAGAGGCTGTGCGGCGCGCGTCTCGCCCAGGCTGACGGCATGCACCCAGACCGGTGCGGTCCAGGACGCGGCAGCGGCCGTAGCCGTGGCAGGCGCGGCGTGGCCGAAGCGTTCAGAAGAGAAGATTTCCCATTGTCCGCCCGCGCGCCGGGCGCGGTGGCCCATCCACAGCCAGACCAGCGGTGATAGAGCCCTGAGCGCCAGCGAGTAAGCGCCGCGATTCATGTCACTGGGCGGCCAAGGCCTGCTCCACCGCCGCCATCACGGCCTCGCGCGACGGCGAAGCCCCGCGGTCGCCCAGGCTGGCGGTGTAGCTGGAACCGACCAGCGGGGTGCGCACCGGCGTGGAGGCACGGTAAATGCCAATGGTGGGACGGCCCAGGGCAGCCGACAGGTGGGTCAGACCGCTGTCCAGCCCCACCATCAGGCGGGACCCAGCCAGCAAACGCGCCACTGCCGTCAGGTCCATGCGGGGCATCACCTCAGCCCCATCCATGCCGGCGATCAGCAAGCGGGCCCGCTCGGCCTCCTGCTCGTTCCCCGCCAACAATTTCAGGGTGCAGCCGGCCTCGCGCAGGCGGCGGAACACGACGCGCCAGTCTTCTTCCGGCCAGAGTTTGTCGTCGCGGCTGGCCGACGGCATGATCACGGCGTAGCCGCGGTCCGTATCCAGATGGTGCAAGCGCGGCAGTTCGCCGACGTTCATACCCTCGCTGCCGACTTCCAGCACCAGGTCCGCCGCAGGCTGCGTCGCCTGGCGCGCAAAAGCCTGCAGACCGAAATCGGGCGCACCGGCGTATTGGTAGCCGAACGTCAGGGCGGCCAGCTTGCGCTGGCGGATCACCGCCGGCTGCCAGAATTCCACCCTGTGCCGCACGTTGTAGAACAGCGACGCCAGCGGCTCGCGCGCAGAGCGCCAGTCCAGCCCGTGCCGTACGCCACGGGTCTGGCGCACCAGCCAGGCGGATTTCAGGAGCGCCTGCATGTCCAGGACGATGTCGTACTGCACCGAACGCAGACGCTCCTTCAGCGCCCTGCGCTCCGCCCGCACTTCCGCCGACCACCAGGCTTTGCGCCAACGGCGATGAGCAACCTTGATGACCTGATTGACCGCCGGATGCCAGGCAGGAATGTCGGCAAAGGCTTCTTCCGCGATCCAGTCGATCTGGGCATCGGGCACATGGCGGGCAATGTCGGATATTGCCGGCAACATGTGCACGAGATCACCTAGGGATGAGGTGCGGACGATGAGGATTCTTGTAGGCATGTGCAAAGATTCGTGCTTGGCGCGACCCTCGGCCTGATAGTGGCAGACGCCGCTCAACGCAGCCCGAACTTTACAACAACATTGTGCTTGCCCGCGATCAATCGCAACCACGCGCACGAGATCGCGCCCAGCGCTAAAACAAATGCGCAGCTACTGCTTGCTGCGGCAAGGTCAACGCCCCTTCTTTTTCTTCAAGATCATCCACTTGGGCATGCGAAACAAGACCAGTCGACGGTAAAGCACCACATATGTCGTCGAGAACACCGCCGTAAAGAGCATCAACAGATAAGGCTCTTGCCAAAACAATACGGCGGGTATGACGGCAAGCGACGACAGCAGCCACAAATAGGGGGAAGTCATGGCGTTGCGTTGTGTCTGGTGGCGCATTTCCCGCGAACCGATCGCCCAGCGCACCAGCCGCTTGTAAATCAGCATATGCAAGTGCACGCCATCCGGCGCCCCGGGCGAACGGCCACGCAGCCATTTCTTGCGATAGATGGAAAACAAGGTCTCAAACACGGGGTAGATACACAGCAGCAGCGGAAACCAAGCCGAAACTTCCGGATGTCGTGCCAGCATCAGCACCGATAATTCGCCGATGACAAATCCCAGAAAATAGGCCCCGCCGTCTCCGAGAAATATGTGGCCATGCGGATAATTCCACACCAAAAACCCGACAATACCGCCCAGGGTGCTCAACGCCACAATCAACAAGAAACGGTCGCCCAAATAAAAAGAAACGTAGGCAAAGCCGGCCAATATCATTGCCGACACCACCGCCGCCAAACCGTTATATCCGTCGATTATATTTATCGCATTCGCGGCGCCGCCGATAGCCACCGCAGTGAAAATAAGAGAAATCACAGAAAACTGCAGCAACCAATCAATTCCGATTATATCTACGCGAGTTATCGCTGCACCCAAAAAATAATAAGCAATTACTCCAGAAAGCATTGCCAAGCCGAGCCGAACTATAACTCTGACGTGCTTGGTTAAATCTTCCACAAAACCGCCTAAAAAGGCGGGCATGGATGCCGCCAGCAATACCACCAGGCCCGGAAGCACTTCGGGCTCGCGAATTGCGACCACGGCGCATGTGACTCCGCTAGCCATCAGCAACGACAATCCGCCGATTCGGGGAACGGGAACCAAATGATACTTCTGCACGCCCTCGATATCATGATCAGCCGTTAGGCCATCATGCCAAGAGCGGTAGCGCACAATCAACAAAGTTGATATGAGCGAAACCAAGAACGCTACAAGGACGTACAGCATTGAGAGGTTTGACCAAGAGGGGAGCTGGCAGGATTGTAGCGTCAGATGAAGAGCAAGCACGCAAACAAATTGGATCGCTCTTGAAAAGAATGGAACCGGATTTTGCAAAAAAATAAAAGGGAGGTTCCACCAAAATTCTGCCAGCCGCTAAACTCGCGCATCTGCGATGCAAGCGTTGGCCTTCCGGACTGCGTGCACGCATCTAAACATTCATTCAAGTACTTAGAAACATTCTCACAAACATGCTGCCTCTAGACCTTGGTGTACGTGCGAATCTGTCGCAAATGCCCGAATGGCGTACCTTTGCCGCAGCCGTTCAGGATGCGGCGTTTGTTCCCGATGAACTCCGGTTGATAAACGCAGCAGGCCTTACCGTCGATCTGAGCGCGCAAGTCACGTCCCCCGCCATCCGGACGGCAGGTGTCGACTTGCTGACCGCCCGCGATTTTGAAAGCGCGCGCCGCGCTCCTGGCCGGAGAGCGCATCAATAGCACTGAAGATCGCGCCGCGTGGCACACCATGCTGCGCACGCCTGATTCTATTAAGAAGGTAGCGCGCGAACATCAACGCGTACGCAAGTTCGTACAGCAAGCCGATGCGGGCGACAAGTGGAAAGCAGTGATTCACATCGTATCGGAGGCAGCGACTGGGGCGTACGCCTACTCGCCGATGCCTGCGGCGGCAAGCAGACGCGGCGAACCTTGAGATAAGTTGCCAACATTGATGATTAAGCCCTGCAGGACGCCATTGTGGGCATGGATGCGGCAAGTACCTTGATCGTCGTGACATCCAAGTCTTTCACGACGACGGAAACCCTGACCAATCTCCGACGCGCGATTCGCTGGCTTGAGCTGGCCGGCATCGCGGATCCATATAGCCAGATTGTCGCCATACTCCGTGCCTACGGGCGCCGCAGTCTGGGGCATGCCTGGCACCGACGGCCAGCATACGTTCTTCCAGTGGCTACATCAAGGAACGGATGGCGCGGCCGTGGACTTCATCATGTGTCGCGAAGCGGACCACCAGTGGGTGGAGGAACATAACATGCTGTTGGCCAACTGCCTGGCTCAACGTCAGACACTGTTGCAAGGAACCTCATTCGAGGCCGACCTGGCCGCAATGCTGGCTGAAGGCGTGCCAACAAACAAGGCTGCATGGCTGGCGCGCCATCGCAAGCACCACGGCGGCAGACCATCCACGTTGTTCGTTCTGCCCCGCCTGACCCCGTATGCGCTGGGCGCCTTGCTCGCGCTCTACGAACACAAGGTCTTCCTGCAGGCGCTCATATGGGGGATCAATCCCTTCGACCAGTGGGGTGTCGAGGCAGGTAAAAGGATGGCCAACGGTATTCTGGAAGAACTGCATGGCGCTCCACAGACCGCACCCCATGATCTTTCGACTAGGCATTGGATATCGGTCTTGGCCCAGAAGCGCTAAAGGCGCACCCTGCAGACGACAGGCGCACGACGATACAATGCCTTGTTGCGCATCCCCTTTTTGCGTTCGATTTAATTTATCGAATCCTCGTCCGTAATTATAGAAATCGATTAGTGGTGAACGCCCCTCCGCCGGCGTTCGGCCTCTGGTATCCCCCCTATCTTCGCCTCCAGTCATGGCCCTTCTGCTTACCATCCTTGTCGCCCTGCTCGGGGTTATGCCTATCGCCACCATGACGGTGGGCGGCGGTAGCGCACTGTTCTACGTAATATTTTCCCTGTGCTTGGTTCGATGTTTCACTCGGCAGGGGGGATGGCAGGCTACTTGGCACAGCCTAAAAGATTACTCATGGGTCATTGCAGCCCTGCTCGTCTCCTTCTGTGCAATTGGCCTTAGCCAGTATGCACATGGCATTACCCACGGTCCGTCCCTGGAACGAGGCCTGCGCATCAGCCTTGGCTTCCCCATCATTCTGGGCGCGCTGCTGAGCATCAACCCGGCGGCGCTCCGGAATGCGTCCTGGGGCATCTTGATTGCGGGGTGGGCTTCGGCCTGTATTGTCTTCTGGCTGGTCTTTCCTGCCTGGAATCGGCCTAATACGCCGCAGTACAACGCGGTCACCTACAGCAATCTGATGCTGCTCTGGCTCTTCATCACCTTTTGCAGCATGGGATGGCAACTGACAAAGCACCCGCGACTTGAAAAGTCAGTCAAAGCACTGACCGTCATCGTCGTTTTCGCGGGCTTCGTGCTCACCCAGACGCGCACCGGGTGGATGGCGATCCCCCTGTTCCTGTTCCTTGCGATGTGGTTGTTCGGCCATCTGCGACATCCTTTCCGCGCATTCGGCCTGTTGATCGCAGGCGTTGCCATTCTTGTTGCCATCGGATCAACCAATCAAGCCTTGCGCACCCGCGTTGAGCAAGGCATCAACGAATTTCAGGCATGCCAAGGGGCCAACGCCACCGAAGATACCTCCGTCTGTATCCGGCTGCAGCTATGGCGAGCCACGAGCGAAATGATCGAAGCGGAACCCATCTTCGGCCTGGGGGGCACCGCCAGATTCGTTCCAGAACTTGAAGCGCGAGTGGCCACGGGAGTCGTTTCGCCGTTTGTCGCGCAAGACTTCGGCGAACCCCACAATGACATGCTGCAGATGCTGGCCAGCTATGGGCTACTGGGCGGCCTGGCGCTAACGCTGCTGTACTTTGTTCCTGCTGGCATCTTTTTGCGCAGGATGACCGCAACAAACCCCGAGCCGGTCCGCGTCGCTGCCGCCATGGGAACCGCCCTGACATTGGGGTTCGCGATCTTCGGGCTGACGGAGCTCATGTTCCGTTCGATGCACAATATCTCGCTATATGTGACGCTGCTGGCGTGGCTGCTGGTCTTGAGCGACAAGAAGCGAAGCGCGTACGCGTAGCAAATCTCCGGATGCCTGCGACCACTGCGGCCATAGTCAAAATGCGCAACTAGGGCCACAATAGGGCTGTGACTCTCCCAAGGAGACAGCCATGCGCATTGCAGATGCCCAGTGGATTCCTTCAACCCAGCACCAGACTTGGGACGCTCTGACGGATCCGGCCGTTTTACAGCGATGTATCCCCGGATGCATCGCTGTCGACAAGCGCAGCGACACGGAGTATGCGGTCACGCTGCGGGCCAAGATTGCCGGCCTGGACACGGACTATGACGGCGAGATCCTGCTCTCGGACGTCAATGCCCCCGACAGTTGCACCCTGGTGTTCGAAGGCAAGGGCCGTGCGGCTTGTCTGGCCATCGGCACCGCCCAGATCAATCTCAGCACCAAGGACCAGGGTACCCGCGTGGCCTACACGGTCGCGGGGATGACCGGAGGCAAGCTGGCCGAATGCGGCGAGGGACTGGTGCTGAAGGCCGGCGAGAAGATCATCGAGAAGTTCTTCGCCACCTTCATCGACTACATGGCCGCCCAGCCCCGCCTCGCGCCGCCGCCCCCTCCCCCCGAACCAGAGCCGCGCGGGCTGTCCAATTCGCGTTGGTCTTGGATCATGGTGGTGCTGGTCATCGCTGTTTTCTGGGGTTATCACACCTTCTATAAGTGAAATCCCTGACGCGCGGGTGATATGCTCTGCGGCATGACGCCGCCGCCCGAATCACCGCCCCCAACCGCCCCCGCCCATACACGACGCGACCTGCTGATGGGCATGGCGGGGGTTTCGGCGACGGTAGTCCTGGCCGCGCTGGATTCCACCATTATCAGCACCACGCTGCCGCGCGTAGCCGAGGCGCTGAACGGCATGGCGCTGTACGCCTGGGTGGGAACGGGCTATCTGCTGGCCACCGCGGCGTCCATCCTGATTTTCGGGCGGCTGGGCGACATGTTTGGCCGCAAGCCCCTGATGTTGCTGTCGGTGCTGATCGTGGCACTGGGCTCTATCGCCTGTGGCCTGTCGCAAAGCATGATGCAGCTGATCATTTTCCGGTCGCTACAGGGCATAGGCGGCGGGATGATGATCGCGACCGCATTCGCCGCGCCGGCTGACCTGTTCCCCGATGCCAAGCAGCGGGTGCGCTGGATGGCGCTGGTGTCAGCGGCGTTCGCCATGGCCAGCGGCATCGGCCCGGTTCTGGGCGGGGCCGCGACGCAGGCGCTGGGCTGGCGCGCGGCCTTCTTCATTGCGCCGATCGCGGCCGCGGGTGCGTTTTTCCTGCTGGCCCGCTACTTTCCCCGCATCCGCCCCATCCACGACGGCAGCCGCAAGATCGACTGGCTGGGCGCCATCCTGCTGGTGCTGGCGGTGGGCGCGCCGCTGGCCGCGCTGGAACTGGCGTTTGCCAGCGGCGACCATGCCCACCCCATGCTGGGCTTGGGCCTGGCGGTGGTGGGTGTGGCGGCTATCGCCATCCTGATTCCCACGGAACGGCGCGTAAGCTCACCCATCTTTCCGCTGCGCGTGCTCGGCGGCGCGGAATCCCGCCTGCTGAACCTGGCGGCGATGATGGTGGGCGCGGTCATGTTCGTGCTGATCTTCTACAGCCCGCTGCTCTTGCAACAGGTACTGAACTACACCCCCAGCGAGGCTGGGCTGCTGCTCACGCCGCTGGTTGCCGCGATTTCGGTGGGCAGCATCATCAACGGCCGCCTGTTCCCCAAGCAGACCGAACCGCAGCGCCTGATGGTGTTCGGCGGCTGCCTGCTGGCAGCTGGTTCGCTGATGGTGCTGCTTATCTCGCCGGGGACCTCGGCCTGGTGGATCCTGGCCGCCTTCTTTGTCAACGGCTGTGCGCTGGGCTTCCTGCTTCCGAACCTGACTCTGTTCATGCAGATGCTGAGCGAGCGGCGCGACGTGGGCGTGGCCTCCGCCCTGGTCCAGACCACGCGCGCCATCGGCAGCGCGCTGGGGACTGCCGTGGTCGGCATCATCATTTCCCACAGCACGGTACTAAACGGAGTGCGCGCGGGCCTGGTGCTGTGTATCGTTCTGTCGCTGACCTGCGCCCTGCTGGCCTACCGGGTCAAGATGAAGAACCTGGCTACAAACCGCAAATGAGCCCCTCTCGGGACTGAACATGCGTCAACGCAATTTGCTGGATCTGCTGCTCCTGGCCGCCGTTTGGGGCGGCTCCTTTCTGTTCATGCGCCTGGCGGTGCCGGAATTCGGACCGATTGCGCTGATCGAGCTGCGCGTAGGGCTGGCCGCGCTGGTCCTGCTGCCCGCCGCGCTGTGGCGCGGCAAGCTGCCCGTCATCGCCCGGCACTGGAAAGCCTTGCTGATGGTGGGCGTGCTGAATGCGGCCGTGCCGTTCCTGCTGTTCGCCTATGCAGCGCAATCGCTGGGCGCAGGCTTCCTGTCGGTAGCCAATGCCGTGACGCCGGTATGGGGCGCGGTCATCGGCTGGCTGTGGCTGAAGGACAAGCTCGCCTGGACGCGCTCCCTGGGGCTGATGATAGGCGTGGTCGGCATCGTCGTGCTGGTGTGGGACAAGCTGAACTTCAGCGATGGCGGTACCGGACCAGCGGTCCTGGCCGCAGTGTCGGCGCCGGTGTTCTATGGCATTGCAGCAAACTGGACCAAGCGTTTCCTGACAGGCGTGGATGCCCTGGCCAACGCCACCGGCAGCATGATAGGCGCGACGCTGGTGCTGCTGCCGCTTGCGGTCACGCACTGGCCCGAAGCGCCAGCGTCCATGCAGGCCTGGATCGCCACCATCCTGCTGGCGGTGCTGTGCACGGGCGCGGCGTACATCATTTTCTTCCGTCTGATCGCCAATGTCGGCCCCACCGGCGCCGTCAGCGTCACCTTCCTGGTGCCGATCTTCGGCGTGCTGTGGGGATCGTGGTTCCTGGACGAGAGCATCACGCCGTCGATCGCGGCGGGCGCCGCCATTATCCTGGTCGGCACGGCGCTGGCGCTGGGCTTGCTGAAGCGGCGCGCCTGAACGCCCGCGCTCAGTACTTGTCCGACGTCCCCGTCAGCGCCACCCCGATGCGCAGCAGCGTGTAGGACACCGCGTCGACCCAACGCCGCAGCCACCCCCGGCGCTGATACTCCAGTGGCCGGATGAAGCGCCCGCCTTCGCGGATGGCCGTCTCTAGCCGTTCCTGCAGGTCCCAGGAGAAGGGCTGGTCGTCCACGACCACATTGGCTTCGCGCGCCAGCAGCAGGCTGAAGGGGTCGAGATTGGACGAGCCCACCGTCGCCACGTTGTCGATGACCGCCACCTTGGCGTGCAGGTAGCTCGGCATGTATTCGTAGATCTCGATGCCGTCGCGCAGTAGCTGGTCATACAGCGAACGCGTGGCGTGGTACTGCATGCGGTACTCGATCTTGCCCTGCAGCAAGAGGCGCACGCGCACGCCGCGCGCCGCTGCCTTGGCCAGCGCGCGGCGGAACTGGCGGCCGGGGAAGAAGTAGGCGTTGGCGATCAGGATGTCGCGGCGCGCATGCGCGATGCCGTACAGGTAGGCGCGCTCGAAGGTCTGGCGAAAGCGCAGGTTGTCGCGCAGCACCAGCGCGGCGCGCAGGTCGCCACAGGGCGCCACGGAAGCGTGGCGCGGCTTGAGCAGCCGCATGCGGTTCCAGTCGCGCGGATGACGGCGCAGGCGCGCCCAGTTCAGCCGCACCCACAGCAGTTCCTGGGCATAGGCGGCCTCGGTGACCAGCGGCCCCTGCACCTGCACGGCGAAATCGAAGCGCGGCCCGGTGATGCCGTCCGTCGGATCGCGGTCATCGTAGTCGTCGATGATGTTGATGCCGCCGATGAAGGCGATGCGCCCGTCGACCACAGTGACCTTGCGGTGCAGGCGGCGCAGCCGGCTACGCGACGGAATGTAGCGCGCGAACCAGCGCGGCTCGGGACGGAAGATGCGGCACTGCGCGCCGGCGTTGGTCAGGCGCGTACGCAAGGGATCGACGAACTCTGCGCTGCCGAAGCCGTCGAGCACCACGCGCACCTTGACTCCGCGCCGCACGGCCGCCTCCAGGCAGTCCAACACCTGGGAACCGGTGCGGTCCGGGGTGAAGATGTAGGTTTCCAGGTGCACGCTGACCTGGGCGGCGTCGATGGCCGCGCACAGCGCCGGAAAGAAGTCGGAGCCGTTCTGGAGCAACCGGATATCGTTGCCCACCGTCCAGTCCAGCTTGGACTGCTCTGCCCTCACGGCAGTTCCAGCTCGGCCAGCAAGGGGGAATGATCGGAAAGCCTGGCCCATTCGCGGCCGCGCAGCACGCGCGCGCTGCGCACGGCAAAGCCGCGCTGGTAGATGCGGTCCAGACGGAACCAGGGGAACACCGCGGGGAAGGTGCGGGGCGGCGGCAGCAGCAGGCGCGAATTGCCATCCATGCCGAGTTGATTGGTGCGTTCCATGACGGACACGCCGCTATTGGGCAGCCCGCGCAGCGCGTTGCTCAGCCGTTTGACGGAGTCGCGCAGGCGCGGCAATTCGCCGCCATGGCTGCGCGGGGCATGCGAGAACACTTCATACAGGCCCAGCTGCTGCACGAACAGGGGCGCCAGACGGTCGCCCCAGTCGTTGAAATCACCCGCGATGAGGATCGGCTCACCGTCCGGCACCATGCGGCGGATGCGCTCGGTCAGCGCCAGGATCTGGCGGCTGCGGCTGCCGGCGAACAAGCCCAGGTGCACGACGAAGCAATGCACCGCGCGCCCGCCCAGTTCTATGCGCGCGTGCAACAGCCCGCGCTGCTCCAGCCGGTGGTCGGAGATGTCCAGGTTTTCGTGGTCGAGGATAGGGAAACGCGACAACAGCGCGTTGCCGTGGTCCGTCTCATGGCGGATGGCATTGCGGCCGTAGGCCACGTCCAGCCGCAAGGCGGCGGCAAGCGATTCGTGCTGGGCGTCGAGCAGGGATTTCTGCTCATTGCGGCCCTGGACTTCCTGTAGGAAGACCAGATCCGGACGCAGGCCATACAGGCCCAGACGCAATTCGTTCAGGGAGTCGCGCCGGCCCAATGCCGAGCGGCCCTTATGTATGTTGTAGCTGACGACGCGGATGAGCGACATGGAAAATGGCGCCTTTCAAAACTGGGGAACCACCGGCCGCAGCAAAAAAAGCAGCCCGGCCAGCACCGCCCACAAGCAGGCGGCGTTTGCCAGATTACTCCAATTCAGAAGACAGTTCCTGCGCTTGCGGCGCACGCCCCTGCCCTCCAGGAACAACAACTTTCACTGCTCAATCGAGGCGCGAACCCCGCAAGCAAGCTACGCCCCCAAGCCGGGCCGCACGGATCCGGCTCCGCCGGTCCGTAGCGGCGCCCCCTGGGGGGAAGCGCCTACGGCGCTTCGGAGGGGATCACTTCGTTTCTACGTTGCGCAGACGGATGTGCAGTTCGCGCAATTGCTTCTCGTCGACCTCGGACGGCGCTTGCGTCAGCAGACACTGGGCGCGCTGGGTCTTCGGGAAGGCGATCACGTCGCGGATCGATTCGGCGCCAGTCATCATCGTGACGATGCGATCCAGGCCGAAAGCGATGCCGCCATGCGGAGGCGCGCCGTATTGCAGCGCGTCGAGCAGGAAGCCGAACTTCTCGCGGGCTTCCTCGGCGCCGATCTTGAGCGCGCGGAACACCTTGCTCTGCACTTCCTCGCGGTGGATACGGACCGAGCCGCCGCCGATTTCCCAACCGTTCAGCACCATGTCGTAGGCCTTGGCGAAAGCCTTGCTGGGATCGGATTCCAGGAAGTCCTCGTGGCCGTCCTTCGGGCTGGTGAAGGGGTGGTGGGCGGCGGTGTAGCGGCCGTCTTCCTCGTCGTATTCGAACATCGGGAAGTCGACAACCCACAGCGGCTTCCAGCCGGCGGTGGACAGGCCGGTCTTCTTGCCGAATTCGCTGTGGCCGATCTTCACGCGCAGCGCGCCGATGGCGTCGTTGACGACCTTTTCACGGTCAGCGCCGAAGAAAATGATGTCGCCGTCCTGCGCGCCGGTGCGCTTGACCAGTTCGGCCAGGGCAGCGTCATGCAGGTTCTTGACGATGGGCGATTGCAGGCCGTCGCGGCCCTTGGCCACTTCGTTGACCTTGATGTAGGCCAGGCCCTTGGCGCCGTAGATGCCGACGAACTGGGTGTAGCCGTCGATCTCGCTACGCGACATCTCGGCGCCGCCCGGCACGCGCAAGGCGACCACGCGGCTGCCGGGCGCCGTGGCGGCGGCGGCGAACACCTTGAAGTCCACGTCGCGCATGACGTCGGTCATGTCGGTGAATTCGAGGTTCACGCGCAGGTCCGGCTTGTCCGAGCCGTAGCGGCGCATGGCTTCGGTCCAGGTCATGATCGGGAACGGCGTCGGCAGATCGACGTCCTGCACCACCTTGAACACGTGGCGAATCATGTTCTCGAAGATTTCACGGATCTCGAACTCGTTCAGGAACGAGGTTTCGCAGTCGATCTGGGTGAATTCGGGCTGGCGGTCGGCGCGCAGGTCTTCGTCGCGGAAGCACTTGGTGATCTGGTAGTAGCGGTCGAAACCGGACACCATCAGCATCTGCTTGAACAGCTGCGGCGATTGCGGCAGCGCGAAGAAATGGCCGGCGTTGACGCGCGAAGGCACCAGGTAGTCGCGCGCGCCTTCGGGCGTGCTTTTGGTCAGCATCGGGGTTTCGATGTCGATGAAGCCCAGCTGGTCCAGGAACTTGCGCACTTCGATGGACACGCGGTAGCGCAGCATCAGGTTGCGCTGCATCTGCGGACGGCGCAGGTCCAGCACGCGGTGCGTGAGGCGCGTCGTTTCCGAGAGGTTGTCGTCGTCCAGTTGGAACGGCGGCGTGACCGACGCGTTCAGGATCTCGACTTCCTTGCAGAGCACTTCGATTTCGCCCGAAGCCAGCTCGGCGTTGGCGGTGCCCGCCGGACGCTCGCGCACCAGGCCGGTGACGCGGATGCAGAATTCGTTGCGCAGGCGCTCCGCGGTGGCGAAGGCGGCATTGTCCGGATCGAACACGATCTGCGCCAGGCCCGCGCGGTCGCGCAGGTCGATGAAGATGACCCCGCCGTGGTCGCGGCGGCGGTTCACCCAGCCGTACAGGGTGACGGTCTGGCCGAGATGGTCACGGCAAACCTGGCCGGTGTAGCAGGTACGCATGCGGGGGACTCCGTTTATGTGCTTGGTTATAGCGTAAGGGTTACGAATCGGCGCGAGGCGTGTCTTGCACGCCGGGAGCCGGGACGGGCGCGGCCGGCCGGTCCGCGGGCGTCGCCGCCTGGACCGGGGCGACCACGCCCATGGAAACGATGTACTTCAATGCCGCGTCCACGCTCATCTGAAGATCCATGACGTCAGCGCGCGGAACCATCAGGAAAAAGCCGGACGTGGGATTCGGCGTGGTCGGCACGTACACGCTGATGTGATCGCCGGGAAGCCGGTCGGCCACTTCGCCGCTGGGCGTGCCGGTAACGAAAGCAATGGTCCAGCTGCCGGCGCGCGGATACTGCACCAGCACCGCGCGGCGGAACGCCTGACCATTCGGAGCAAGCACGGTATCGCTGACCTGCTTGACCGAGTTGTAGATCGAACGCACCAGCGGTATGCGTCCCAGCAGGTTTTCCCACTGGTCCACCATGGTGCGGCCGATCAGGTTGGCGGCGAATACGCCCGTCAGAAGCACCACCACGATGACCAGGACGAAGCGGAAGCCGGGGATGTCGATGCCGAACAGCGATTCGGACGACAGGAAGCCGGGCACGAACCCTTCGAGGGTCGCGACCAGCAAGCCCAGCACCCACACCGTGATGACCAGGGGAACCCAGATCAGCAGGCCGGTGATGAAGTACTTCTTGATGACGCGCATACGCATCGCGTGTGCTCTAGGAGGCGGCGCTACCGGCTGCAGGCGTCGCCGGGGCGGCCGGAGCTGCGGGCGCGGCTGCGGCTGCGGGCGCGGCGCTTTCAGCCGGGGCCGGCGTGCTGGCCGAGGCCGAACCGCCGCTGCCGTTGCCGTTGCCGCGGAAGTCCGTGACATACCAGCCGGAGCCCTTGAGCTGGAACCCAGCCGCGGTCACCTGCTTGGAGAACGTGCTTTCGCCACATTCGGGGCAAACCGAAAGCGGCGCATCGGAAATCTTCTGCAAGACGTCTTTGGCATGGCCGCAGGCGCTGCACTTGTAAGCGTAAATGGGCATCTAGGGCTCCCAGGCGCGGGCCCGGCATATCAAGAGCCGCTGTCGCCGGACGCAATGTCCGGGGCCGGATCGGGTCGCAAGACCTGGTCCGAACGGAAGCGGCGGGTGGGCGAGGCCGGAAAAAATACGGGAAAGTCTTGAATTTTAGCGGTTTTTCGTGAACGGCCGGTGTCCGGCCCCGGCGGCCCGCCTTGGGCGGCGCCTCAGGGGCATCCCGAGGGCCGTCTCCCTAGACAGGAAGCAGGAACATGACCGCCGCCACCAGGGTCGGCGCCAGGGCCGACAGGAACAGCCGCCCCGACGAAATGCTGCCGTCCGGGAAGTGGTTCTTCAGGATGGCGAAGCCAGCCGGGTTGGGCGCATTGGCGATCACCGTCAGCCCGCCGCCCGTGACCGCGCCGGCCACCAGCATGTAGCGCCAGGCCTCGCTGGTGCCTTCGACCAGCGAACCCAGGTAGGTCAGCGCGGCGTTGTCGGTGATGGCGGTGAGCGCGGTAGCGCCCCAGAACAGCACGAAAGGTTCAAGCCCGCCCAGCAGGTCCTGCAGCCACCACTTCTGCAGGCCGCCCAGCACCACCAGCCCGGCCAGGAAGAAGCCGACCATCAGGCCTTCCTTGATCATCAGGCGGCTCTGGTGGCGCTTGTAGGCTTCGGCAAAGCCGATGAACATCATCAACAGGCCCAGGAAGATAGCCGGATGATGCGCGCTGAGCACCACGGCGACCAGGAAGACCAGGTGCACCAGCATGACCAGCAGCGGCACCGGCCCGCGCGCATCGCCGCCTTCGGGCGCGTCGACGCCGCCGCCCGTGCCCACCGAGCGCTCCAGCAGCGCCTTGCGGCAGATGAAGGTCAACAGCGCCGCATTCAGGCAGACGGCAATAGCGGCACGCCAGCCGAAATGCTGCACCATGAAGGTGGAGTCCCAGCCGAAGGTGGAGGCCACCATCAGCACGGGCGGCGCGGCATAGGAAGTCAGCACGCCGCCGATGGAGACGTTGACGAACAGCACGCCCAGCGTCAGGTATTTGAAGCCCGCGCGCCCGCTGCTGCGGAAATAGGCGTCGCGCAGCAGAATGGCAGCCAGCGTCATCGCGGCGGGTTCGGTGATGAAGGAGCCGCCCAACGGCACCAGCGACATCACGACAAAAAAAGTGGCGAGTTCGCGCGGCAGCGGCAGCACGCGCGCCACCAGGCGCACCAGCGTCCCCACCAGTTCCAATATAGGCCGGCTGGCCGCCACCACCATGATCACGAAGACGAACAGCGGCTCGGTGAAGTTGCGCGTGTCCATGTACTCGATGGCATGCGAGGGGCCGGCCAGCGCCGCCATCGCCACGATCAGCACGAAGGCCCAGACGCCGAACACGGCCTCGACTTCGGAGAACAGATGCCAGAAGCCCGCATGCGGTCCGCCACGGTGCGCGAGCCGCGCGAAGAACGGAACCGAGAAGGTATGAAGAACCGCCACGGCGAACAGGAGGGTGGCGATGACTTCAAGTGTCTGGGGCATGTAAACGACTTCCGGAAGAGGGATACGACAGCGCGGACGCCGCCCGGCGGGCCTGCGGGACAAGGGTCGCAATATAGCGCAAGGCCCTTGCCGTGTAACGCAGGGTCAACACCAAGGCGCGCAGGTCCGCGCCGCTATTCCCGCAGGTCTTGCGCGCTGGTCAATGCGTCCTGCGCGCATGCCGGAACGGCAGCAGCCGCAGGTCCAGCGCCGCGGGGCCGGGCGCGTCGACGTCGATGATCGCAGCGCACAGCGGCAGGAAGGCCGCTCGGAAGTGGTTCTTGGCCTTCACGCACAGCAGCCGCACCTGATCGAGATCGACGCCATGCAAGGTGAAGAAGCCCGGATCGTTGGCCGGCGCCACCAGCTCGGTGACGATGACCTGCACATTGGGCCTGTCGCGCAGCGACAGCAGCGCGGTGCGGCCGCAGCTCGTGCGCACGCCCGTTTCCATCGGACCCGTATTGCTGAATTCGCCATCGGTGTAGCGTTCGACCCGGAACGCCGCACGCACCGGCGCGCCGAAATCGCGGCTCACGCGGCCGCCCAGTTCCAGTTCGCAGTCGCCGCCCAAGCCCGCTTCGTGCGCGCGCTGCACTGCCTCCGGATCCGCGAAACTGGCGAACACGCAAGGCAGGTCGATCGACGCATCCAGCAAGGCGCGGAACAGCGCCGGCGTGTCGCACACGCCTCCCGACAAGGGGTTGTCGCCCGGGTCGGTGACGGCCACCAGGCCGCCCGCGCGCGCCGCTTCCACGGCTTGCGCCAATCCCTGTTGCGGCGTCGGCAAGGTGACCGCAAATGCGGGCTCCAGACGCCGCATCGCCGCCTTCATGGTTTCGGCCACGGCCTGCGCCCGCGCGCCGGCGGCATCGCGAGTCATGTCGGCCACCACCAGCACCGATGCCCCGGTATCGACGGTGTCCGCATACGGAAAGCCGCCAAACACCGAGACTTCGACCACGCCCTCGCCGCACTGGACTGCCGCGAGATCCTGCAATTCGCGCATGGGCCCGGCATCGGTGCGCATGTTGAAGCTGGACAACAGCAGGTCCGGCTTGGCCACCAGCACCCGCGGCGACAGCGTGCCGGCCTGCGTGCGCAGCAACATGTCGAGCACCCGGCTCGCCGCCTCGCGCATGTCTATGTGGGGATAGGTCTTGTAGCCGCTGGCGCAGTCCAGCAGGCCGCCCAGCTCAGGGGCCAGGTTGGCGTGCAGGTCGAAGCTCGCGCCCAGGGGCACGTCGGGCAACAAGGCCCGCACGGCCCGCACGAAATCCAGATCGGGTGTTTGGCGCAGGTCGGTGATGGCGGCGCCATGCAGCGACAGGTAGACGGCGTCCCAGCCATCCTCGTCCGCGGCCAGTCCGGCCAGCACCTCTTCGGTAAAGGCGCGGTGCACGGCGTCGTCTATCGGCCCGCCAGGCAGAGCGGACGCGCAGCGCAAGGCCACGACCTCCCAGTCCGGATGCGCGCGGGCGAACTCGGCCACTTCGCCCAGTTCGGTGGCCGTGCCGGCGGCGGCGGCCAGGGCGTCGCCGCCCTTGCGCCACTCGCGTCGTTCGAAATCCGCCATGGTGCAGGGCGCCGGACAGAAGGCGTTGCCTTCGTACCAGAAGCGCGCCACCGCCAGCCATTTCTTCGTGCGCTTGCCCATGCGTTTCCCCGCTTATTCCGGACGGATGTCGGTGCCTTCGATCAGGACGCGGTACTTCTCGCGCTCCGTCTGCAGATGCTGCGCCAAGGCTTGCGGCGTGCCGCCCATGGGCTGCGCGGCCAAGGCGGCCAAGCGTTCGCGCGTGGCGGGCGCATCCAGCACCCGCTGGGCGGCGGCGTTCAGTTTGTCGATGACGGGCTGCGGCGTGCCGGCCGGGGCCATCACCACGAACCACGAGGTCAGTTCGAATCCCGGCACGGACTGCGCAATGGCGGCCACGCCCGGCGCGGCGGCCACTGGTTGGGCCGAGGTCACGCCCAGCGCCACCAGCTTGCCCGTCTTGATCAGCGGCAAGGCGGTGGGCAGGTTGTCGGCCGACAGGTCGATCTGGCCCCCCAGCAGGTCATTGTTGGCCTGGCTGGCGCCCTTGTACGGCACATGGCGGATGTCCACCTTGCCCATGCGCTTGATCATCTCCAGCGCCAGATGGCCCGAGCTGCCCACGCCGGGCGATCCCCAGTTCAGGCGGCCGGGCTCGGCGCGCGCGGTACGCAGCAGGTCGTCCATGCTCTTCAGGCCAGAGCCGGGATGCGTCAGCACCACGTTGGGCACCTGCGCCACGTAGGCGACCGGCGCGAAGTCCTTGGCCGGGTCGTAGCCGATCTTCTTGTAGACGTAGGCGTTGATGATCTGCGTGCCGGGCGTGCCCAGCAGCAAGGTGTAGCCGTCCGGCTGTGCATGCGCCACCTCGGACGCGCCCAGGCTGCCGCCCGCGCCGGCCTTGTTGACCACCACCACGGACTGGCCGAGCTCCGCGCCCAGGCCTTCGGCCATCAGGCGGCCCAGCAAGTCGGTCGTGCCGCCAGCGGCGAACGGCACCACCAGGCGCACCGGCTGCTCCGGCCAGGCGGCGCTGGCCGGAGCAGCCGCGCCCAACGCGGCAGCCGCCGCAATCCCGAAAGTCCAACGACGCAACAGATGGGAAAACTTCATGACGCCCCCTTGAGCGAATGATGACGATGCAACGGCCTACGTGGCAATAAAACCGTTTGGTTTATTTTTACAACAAATATACCATGTGTTTTATTTGACAAACCACACCACTCACGACGCCATGAGCCGCATCATCCATCGCAACTCCAGCCCCCTGCCCATCGCCATCAAGGGCGAAGGCAGCTTCATCGTCGACCAGGAAGGCCGACGCTACTTCGACGCCTCGGGCGGCGCGGCGGTCTCGTGCCTGGGACACGCTCACCCCGAAGTGCGCGCCGCGGCCGTCGCGCAGCTCGACGCACTGGAGTACGCGCACACCAGCTTCTTCACCACTCCGGCCGCCGAAGAACTGGCCGATCTCCTGGCGGCCAACAGCCCGGCGGGCCTGGGCAACGCCTACTTCGTTTCGGGCGGTTCGGAAGCGGTCGAGACCGCCCTGAAGATGGCGCGCCAGTACCACGTCGAGCGCGGCGAGCCCGGGCGCTACCGCTACATCGCACGGCGCCAGAGCTATCACGGCAACACGTTGGCGGCCTTGTCGGTGGGCGGCAACGCAGGCCGCCGCGCGCTGTACCAGCCCGTGTTGATCGAAAGCCATCACGTCTCGCCCTGCTTTGCCCTGCACTACCGCGAAGCCGGGGAAAGCGACGAGCAATACACCGACCGCCTGGCGGCGGAACTGGACGCAGAGATCCTGCGGCTGGGTCCGAACACGGTGTCCGCGTTCATCGCGGAAACCGTGGTCGGCGCCACTGCGGGAACGGTCGCGCCGCTACCGGGCTACTTTCGCAAGATCCGCCAGGTATGCGACCGCCATGGCGTGCTCTTGATCCTGGACGAGGTCATGTGCGGGCTGGGCCGCACCGGCAGTTATCACGCCTTCGAGCAGGAAGGCGTGGTGCCGGATCTGCTGACGCTGGCCAAGGGTCTGGGCGGCGGTTATGTGCCTATCGGCGCCGTGCTGGCGCACGACCGCGTCATCGGCGCCATCAACGCGGGCTCGGGCGCGTTCCAGCACGGCTACACCTACGTCGGCCATCCGGTGGCTTGCGCCGCGGCGCTGGCAGTGCAGCGCATCGTGCTGCGCGACAAGCTGGTGGCGCGCGTCGCCGACATGGGCGCGCAATTCGGCGCCATGCTGGCAGCGCGCCTGGAACGACACCCGCACGTCGCCGACATCCGCGGCCGGGGCATGTTCTGGAGCGTGGAGCTGGCCGAGGATCCCGGCAGCCTGCGCGCGTTCGCGCCGCAGCGCCGCCTGCATGCGCGCATCAAGACGCAGGCGCGCGAACTGGGCCTGCTGTGCTATCCGGGCGGCGGCACCATAGACGGCAAGCTTGGCGACCACGTGCTGCTGGCGCCGCCCTACCTCAGCACGGCCGATGAACTGGCCTTCGCGGTGGACGCGCTGGCCAGCGCCATCGACCTGGCGCTGGCGGACGATGCGCCATAATACGCGGCACCTTACCCGGAGCGCAGATGGATAAAGCCGCCATCGACAAACTGATCGAAGCCCAGTTTTCCGCCCTGCCGCCCAAGCTGCGGCAGGCGGCCCGCTATGCGATCGATCATCCCAAGGACATCGCCCTGGAGTCGATGCGCGCCGCGGCCGGCCATGCCGGCGTGCAGGCCGGCGTCATGCTACGCCTGGCGCGGCAGCTGGGTTTCGATACCTACGAAGCGTTCCGCCAGCCCTACCGCGACTGGCTGGCCGAAGGCGGGTCCAGCTTCGCGGGCCGCGCCACCGCGCTGCGCAAGCGTCCGCAGCACGACGCAGACGCGGGGCTGGTCGCCGACATCCTCGACGCCGAAGTGCGCAACCTGGGCAGCAGCCTGGGTCCCGCCGCCCTGCCCGCGCTGAAGGCCGCGCATGGCCTGCTGGCGGACGCGCGCCGCATCTATGTCATCGGTCTGCGCAGCCTGTATCCAGCCGCCTATCACTTCAGCTATGCCTGCGGCATGTTCCTGGACAAGGTGACCTTGCTCAGCGGCGTCGGGGGCACCTTGGCCGACGAGTTGCGCCGCATCGGACCGGATGACGCGCTGGTCGCCTTCAGCCAGGCGCCTTATGCGCAGGCGGCAGTCACGGCCGTGGAATTCGCGCGTGAGCGCGGCGCCGGCGTGGTGGCGGTCACGGACAGCGCAGTGTCGCCGATCGCCCCGGGCGCCAAGGCGCTGCTGCTGGTGGCCAACGACACGCCCTCGCTATTCCCCTCGGTGGTGCCTGCGCTGTCCATCGCGCAGACGCTGGCCGCCATGCTGGTGGCGCACAGCGGCGAGGAGAGCCTGCGCGAAATCGGCAACAGCGAAGCCCAGCTGCAACGCTTCGGCGTGTACGCCGAAAAGCGGTAAGGACTCAGGCGATCGGCGCGGGCGGCTCCCCGCCTTGCTGCGCCTCTTTCATTTCCATCAGCAGGCTGTGCAGCATCTCGGTGGACAGCCCGTGCAGCACCAGCCGGTAGCCCGCGCGCAGGGTCGACATCGGCACCAGCGGATGGTTGTTGTTGACCAGGATCAGGTGCTGCGGCGCGCCCAGCAGCTTGGCCGCATAGATGCCGATGGTCTCGTCCAGCTGCAGCGAATTGGCCGCGCGCCAGAAGTCATTGTCGGTCAGCATCAGCTGATATAGCGGCGTGAAAAGCTCGATGGCGCTTTGCAAGTCCAGGAAATTCAGCTTGCCCTGCGGCATGTCTTCGAGCCGCAGATCGGGATCACGGATCATCGAAAAATCGACCCGCTGCGGCGCATGCATTTCCACGCCCGCATCGCGCAGCGCCTGGTTCAGGCGGATGACGAAGTTGAACAGGTTCAGGTCATGCTTGACGAAGAGTTCGTCCTTCAGGTCATCGATATCGCGCGGCTCCAGCGGCGTGGTCGTGACCGGCACCGGCGAGTTGGCGGCGATGAACGACAGAATCTGCGCGCCCAGGTGGAAGTGGCGCAGGATCAGCCAGTTGGCCTCCGGCGACACGAAGCGCTTCAAGCCCCACGCCAGGATGCGGTGCAGCAGCTTCGAATGCGACCAGCGGCGCGGCAGGAAGGTCTTGATGACCTGGATCAGGATGATGAAGGCGCGCGCCAACGGCCGCAGGAACGGCAGCAGGTATTGGCGCGAAGCGCTGCTGGAATCCGTCAGCCAGGCCTTCTTCACCTTGTCCGGCAAGGGCGTGCTGCGGTCCAGGTAGAGCGCAAGCCAGGGGCTGGGATCGGCGGGATCGTGCGGCTTGGCGAGGAACTCGGGTTCTTTGCTCATCACGCCTCGCCTTCCATCACGTGGTGGAACTGCATCAGGTAAAGCGCGGCCGTGCGGCGCGCCGTGTCGACGATGCGCTGCTCGGCGCGGCCGTCCTCATCGCAATCCAGCGCCAGTTCCACCGCCGACAGCCAGCGCGCCAGGTGATGCTCGTCGTTGTGGCCGTGATACTCCAGGAAGCGGAAGGCGTCCGGCGGCAGTTTCAGGCTGGCCTTGAGCAGCGGCAGCAGCGCCGGCACGATGCGCTGGCCCGTGCCTTCGATGATGTAGATGGCGCCCAGCAGGCCGATGGGATCGCGCGTGGCGGCCAGGCCGTGCAGATAGGCGTTGAGCGCTTCGCCGCCGGGATTGCGGCGCAGGGCGTCAATGTCGGCGACCTCGCCGCCCGCGGTGCGATAGTCCTGGAACAGGATCTGGAAGTCGTTCTGCTCTTCGCCCGCATGCGTGTCGATCAACGCCGCAAGCGGCGCGTATTGCTCCGTCAGCGAGGCCGCGCCTTCGCGCATCCACTTGCTGCCTTCGCGCACCTGCGGAATCCAGTTCTCCATCCAGTTCAGGTAGTCGGCCGTCTGGAATTGGCGGTTGCGCAGGCGCCGCACCACCGGCGTGCGCCACACGCGCGAGCGGTAGTCGTGCCAGATTGCGGCCAGTTCGGTCAGCAGCTGGCCCAGGCCTTGGGGCGCCATGTCCGGGTCATGCGGCGGCGCGATGGCGGCAGCGTCATCGCTGTTCGCGTCCTCGCGCGGCGCAGCTGCGGCCGGCGCGCCCGCGGCGACTTGCGGGGCGTGGACGGCCTCGGCCTCCAGCAGCATGTAGGCGGCCATGAAACGGCCTGATTCCGGGATGTAGCAGAAGATCTGCTCGCCCGGTTTCACTTCGCGCGTTTCCAGGAACTCCGCCAGCATGATCAGGATGGACGCCGCGCCGGTATTGCCGCGCCACGCCAGGTTGCTGAACCAGCGCTCGCGCGGGATCACCAGGCCGGCCTTCTCCATCAGGTCTTCCACCACCGGAATGAACTTCTCCGATGAGTAGTGGCACAGGAAGTGGTCGACCTGATCCGGATCCACCCAGCCGTCGCGCACCAGCTTGGCGTATTCATGGATGCCGATGTCGAACAGGTGCGGCAGCAGGCGGATGTCCTGGCGCAGCGACAGCGCACCGTCGGCCTCGGCCTCGTTCCAGGACGGATAGTCCAGATGGCCGCGAGCGCGGTCGGCCGAAAGGCCCAGCTGCATGCACACCGGATAGTCGCCCGAGAACGAGCGCTGGTGCACCCACTTCAAGCGCAGGCGCACGCCCTGCGAAGCGCCCGGCAGGGGCCGGCCGCTATTGCCCAGCAGCACCGCTCCCGCGCCGTCGGACAGCATCCAGCGCAGGAAATGCGCGTCGAAGTCGGCGTCGTAGCCGCGCGCCGCAAAGCGCGAACGCTTGAACAGCCGCGACGGCAGCTCGCTGGCCACGGCCAAGGCGCTGGCATGGCCGCCCAGCTCCACACCCTGCGCGGCCGTCTGGATGGCCGATACGCCCGCGGCGCAGATGCCGTGCACCGACAGGGTTTCCATCGGATGCGCGGCCAGCTCGCCCTGGATCATGTTGGAGAAGCCCGGCATCAGCGCGTCCCCTCCCGACGAGCCGCTGGCCAGCAGCGACACGGCGGACAGGTCGCTGTCGTTGCGCCGCAGGCAATCGCGGATGGCATTGGCCGCCAGTTGCGCGTTGCTGAACACCGTGGCGCCTTCCTGGTCGATCGCGTAGTAGCGCTGCTTGATGCCGTTCTCGGCCAGGATGCGGCTCTTGATGCGGCTGGACATGCGGTTCAGCGGCGCGATGTAGCTGTCCATGGCATCGTTGGACACAGGTTCGCCCGGCATGAAATAGCCGGCGCTTTCCAGATAGACACGATGAAACGCGATGGGCATGAGAGGCCTCTGGTGGATATAGGGTGTGTGGCGCTAGCGGATGTGCTCGGGCGCCATGCATGAACGGCTGCGAAAGCGCGGCAGGAAGGCGCCCAGCACGAACACGCGGAACATGTAGGGCGTGAGGCCGGGCTCGTTCAACGCCGGATTCACGCGGCTGCGGTATTGCTCGCGATGCAGGCGCTCCAGTTCGGACCAGTGCGCCCGCGGGTGCTCGTGGTGCGCGGTATGCAGGCCGATGTTGAAGAGCAGCGGATTGACCAGCCCTTCGAAATTGCGCGCATAGTTCAGGCCCGCGACGGCCCGGGGGCCGCCGTCGGCATGGGCATGCTGCAGATAGTTGGTGGCCAGCAGCCAGTGCAGGCCGTGCAGCTGCGGCACGATGACGAACACCAGCGCCTTCATGGGATTCACGGCCAGCAGTCCGCCCCACAGGCCCAGCCACACGCCGTACTGCGCCATGCAATAGCGCCAGGCGCCCGGCCAGTGGCGGCGCAGGCGGCCCAGCCAGGCGAAGAACAGCGGGTACAGCACCCAGCCGGCCTGCAAGGGATGGATCAGGTAGCCCCACAGATGGTTGGTGTCGCCACCGAAGCGGTAGGTGCGCGCCACGTCGCGCGCGCCGTGCTTGTAGCGGTGGTGATTGGCCACGTGCGCCGGGTAGAACACGAAGGTCGGATGGCCCTGCAGCAGCGTGATCCAGAAATCGGTGGCGCGGTTGGTCCAGCGCCCCCGCCACATGCGGATATGCGTGTGGTTGTGGTGGATGACACCCACGCCCAGGGTCAGGAACAGCATCAGGCCGTACAGCGGCCACCAGAACCCGTGCACCCATTGCCAGGCCGCCAGCGCGGGCAATGCGCCCAGATAGGCCAGGCTTTGCCAGTCGCGCCGGTTGCGCAGCGACGGCAGCCGGCGCTGCCGCTTAAGCGCGCCCGCCAAGCGATTCTCGCTGCCGGAAAGCATTCAGCTGGGACTGCGCCGCCTCGGCCTTCAGGCGGGTGCGGAACAGGCGGTCCATGAAGGTGAACTGGAAGCCGTAATTGCCGTTGTAGCAGGCGTGGTGCAGATGATGGCGGCGGCTGGCGGCGAACCAATGCGCGTAGGACACATTGGGGAAGAAGTCGTAGTTGGCGTGGCCGATGCAGTTGAAGAACAGGCTGAACAGCGGCACCGACGCCAGCGACCAGAAGCTGAAGTCATGCAGCACCATGGGCAGCATGATCACGTTGCCCAGCATCAGCGCCTCGATGGGATGAAAGCTATAGGTCGAGAACGGCGTGGTCACGACCGAACGGTGATGCGGCAGGTGGAAGCGGCGCAGCAGCTTCGTGTGCAGCAGGCGGTGGTTGATCCAGAAATGCACGTCGTTCCAGGCCACCAGCACCAGGATTTCGACAGTGATCTTTTGCCAGCTGGCATCCGGATCCAGGTGCGCCCAGCCCAGCTGCAACAGGCCCCACGGAAAAATCATTCCGGTGCCGAACAGCAGGATGGACAGGCCGGATTGCGCGAACTCGCGCCGCAGTTGCCCCGGCGCCAGCGGACGCGGATCCAGCGGGCGTCCGATGCCCAGCGCCGGCAGGATGTGGTGCGTCAGCAGCCAGGTGGCCGCACCGAAGACCAGATAGATGCCGCCGAAGAAAAGCAGGCCCGCCAGCATGACTTGCCAGGCGGACAAGGCTACAAAAGCTTGGGCCATGAACGTTCTGTTTCACCCGAAGAATGGGCGCATGATAAGCAATCCGTCAGCTTCCCGGTAGGACATTTATTACAAAATGAATCCGAAGGCCACAAAGCTGGCGGACTGCTCACCAAGTTCGGGCTACTGGCAGGGATATTGCCGGTTCAGCCCCGCCACGGCGGCGTCCATGCGCGCGGCCAAGCCCGCGCTGGCGGACGGCATGGGCATGCGCAGCTCCTCGCTCAGCAGGCCCTGCCGTCCCAGCTGCGCCTTCAGGGGGCCGGGATTGGGCTCGGCGAACGTCAGCTGGATGATGGGGACCAGCGCGTGGAACAGCTTCCTGGCCAAGTCCAGCTGCTGCGCCTTCACCGCCTGATGCATGGCCACGAACAGATCGGGGCGGATATGCGCGGCGGCCGCGATCATGCCCGAGCCCCCCAGGCTCATCACGGACAGCGCCTGCAGGTCCTCGCCTGCCAGCACGTGCATGTTGCCGTCGGCGATCAGCGCGATGGTCTTTTCCAGCGAACCGCCGCAGTCCTTGATCGCCGCGATGTTCGGGTGCGCGGCCAGCGCCAGCAGGGTCGCTGTGTCCAGCGTCGTGCCGGTGCGGTAGGGAATGTCGTAGAGCACCAGGGGGAAGCGCGAGGCATCGGCCAGGCAGCGGAAATAGGCGGCGGCGCCTTCCTGGCCGGGCCGCACGTAATACGGCGCGGGCGCCAGGATGCCGGCCAGCGGACGCGTGCCGAAGGCGGCCAGGCGCTGCATCACGTGTCCGTGGTGGTTGCCCGCCAGGCCCATGATGACGGGCAGCCGACCCGCTTCGGTCAGCACGGCGTCCAGCACCGCCAGTTGCTCGGCGTCATCCAGCGATGCGGCCTCGCCGGTGCTGCCGCACACGACCAGCCCGTCCACGCCCGCAGCGGCATAGTGGCGCACCAGCCGGCGCAAGGCCCCGCCATCCACGGCGCCGCCGGCAAACGGCGTGACCAGCGGCACCCAGACGCCCTGGATCGGAGATTGATGATGAGATTGCATGAGAACACTCCTTCGGTGTAAGCGGACCGTGGTTGGGGACCGTACAGAAGTGCTCGGGATGTCAGGGGATGCGCGGACGGCGCCAAGCGCCGCCAGGAGGCCGCTGTTCCGTCGCCCATCTGACGGAACAGCATGCTCCGGTCAGATGAGCGGCTGTTTTTTGGATTTCAGGCCGGCGCAAGCCAGCACCACGCCCTGGGCGCGGAACGGGAAAGCGGATTGGTTGGCCTGATGAATCATGTATGGATTGAATGCAGTGGTCTGCAAGCGCAGATGCGGGAATCTACCGGGAGCCCGCAACGCTGTCAACGCCGCGTCTCAGCCCAGGCTGGCCAGGAACACCGCGCACAGGGCTTCCATGCCCTGGCGGTCGTCTTCGTCAAAGCGGTCGGGCACGGGGCTGTCCACGTCCCACACGCCGATCAACTGGCCCTGGTGCACCAGCGGCACCACGATCTCGGAACGCGAGGCCGCATCGCAGGCGATGTGGCCGGGAAAGGCATGCACGTCGGGCACCAGTTGGGTCTGGCGCTGGCTGGCGGCCGCGCCGCACACGCCGCGGTTCAGCGGGATGCGCACGCAGGCCGGCTTGCCCTGGAAGGGGCCCAGCACCAGTTCCGTGCCGTCGTAGAAATAGAAGCCCGCCCAGTTCAGTTCGGGCAGGGCCTGATAGGCCAGCGCGCTCAGGTTGGCGGCATTGGCGATGCGGTCATGCTCGCCTTCGAGCAGGGCGCGGGCCTGGGCGACCAGTCCGGCATACAGGGCGGCCTTGGAATCGGCGACGATGGGAGCGGCTTCGAACATGGGAAATGTAACTGTACAGGCGGTTATCGATGCAGGTGATTTTAGGGCTTGGCGCCATTAAGGGGGCCGGGCCGCTGCCGTGTGGGACAATAGTTTTTTGCCGAATGTTTTTTCCGCCGGGCCACCCCAAGGGATCAACCGCCCGTATTTTCCTACCCTTCTTGATCAAGAAGCACTCCATGGACAAGCCTCTCGAACCTGCGTTTTCCTTTTCGGAACGCGCCCAGCAACTCACCAGCTCCGCCATCCGCGAAATCCTCAAGGTAACCGAGCGCCCCGAAGTCATCTCGTTCGCTGGCGGCCTGCCGGCGCCCGGCGGCTTCCCGGTAGAGGTAGTTCGCGCGGCATTCGACAAGGTACTGTCCACCAACGGTCGCGCCGCGCTGCAGTACGGCCCTACCGAAGGTTTTGCGCCGCTGCGCCAATGGGTTGCTGACGACCTGAACAAGGCCGGCGCCAGCGTCGCCGCCGACCAGATCCTGATCGTGTCGGGTTCGCAGCAAGCGCTGGACCTGCTGGGCAAGGTGCTGATCGACAAGGACAGCAAGGTGCTGGTCGAAGACCCCAGCTACCTGGGCGCGCTGCAATCGTTCAGCCTGTACCAGCCCAACTTCGTGCCGGTGCCCACCGACGAAGGCGGCCTGATCCCCGAAGCCATCACGCCTGAACTGGCCGAAGGCGCCCGCTTCCTGTACGCCCTGCCCAACTTCCAGAACCCCACCGGCCGCACGCTGAGCCTGGAACGCCGCATCGCGCTGGTCAAGCGCGCCGCGGAACTGAACCTGACCATCGTCGAGGACGATCCCTACGGCGAACTGCGCTACGCAGGCGAACCGCAGCCGGGCCTGATCGCGCTGGCCGCCGAGTACGGCGCCAACGTCGTGCGCCTGGGCACGTTCTCCAAGGTGCTGGCTCCCGGCCTGCGCCTGGGCTACATCGCTGCCGCGCGCCCGCTCATCAACAAGCTGGTGCAAGCCAAGCAGGCCACCGACCTGCACACGCCCACGCTGACGCAGATGGCCGTGTACGAGATCGTCAAGGAAGGCTTCCTGGAAGAGCACCTGCCCAACGTCCGCGAGATCTACCGCGCTCAGGGCAGCTGCATGCTGGATGCCATCAAGCAGGAATTCCCGGACACCGTCACCTGGACCAAGCCGGAAGGCGGCATGTTCATCTGGCTGACGTTGCCCGAGCACATCGACAGCACCAAGCTGCTGGAAAAGGCCATCGCGCAAAACGTGGCGTTCGTGCCCGGCGCGCCGTTCTATTGCGGCGCCGGCAAGACCAACACGCTGCGCCTGAGCTTTGCCACCGTGCCGGAAGACAAGATCCGCCGCGGCATCGCCATCCTCGGCAAGCTGCTAAAAGCCGAGGTGTAGTAGGTCCCCCCCGAAGCGCCTGTGGCGCTTCCCCCCCAGGGGGGCGCCGCTACGGACCGGCGGAGCCCGGATCCGTGCGGCCCCGCTTTCGCCACGACAGTGACGATATGACGCGGGTGCCTCGAAGGGGGGGTAGGACATGAACGGCGGCCGGGCGCGATGTCCGGCCGCCGTTGTTTTATGCTCTTGGTTTTCCCATTCCGTTTCGCCGTGACAGTGAGCGCCCCCCAACAATCTCCCGTCGACCTCAGCGACATCGTTTTCACCGACTGGGTCGAACGCTGGCTGCCCAAGTCCTGGCGGCCCTATGCCCGCCTGTGCCGCCTGGACCGCCCGATCGGCACCTGGCTGACCCTGCTGCCGGCCATTGCGGCGCTGATCCAGGCCGCGGGCGGCCTGCCGGACCTGCAGCGGCTGATCGTGTTTTCGCTGGGCGCCCTGCTGATGCGCGGCATCGGCTGCACCGTCAACGACATGTGCGACCGCAACTTCGACAAGCACGTCGAGCGCACGCGTTTCCGCCCTCTGACCAGCGGCCAGCTGACGATGAAGAACGCGGTCTGGTTCCTGCTCGGGCAATTGCTGGTCTGCGGGTCGCTGCTGTTCTTCCTGAACGAAATGAGCCGCTGGCTGGCCGTGGCCGTGCTGCCTTTCGTCTTCATCTACCCGCTGTGCAAGCGTGTCACCTACTGGCCGCAAGTGGTGCTGGGCATCTGCTTCAACTGGGGCATGCTGATGGCCTGGTCGGACACGCAGAACCACGTGCCGCTGGCCGCCATCGCCATGTGGGCGGGCGCCGTGCTGTGGCAGGTGGGCTACGACAGCATCTACGCCTACGTGGACGTGCGCGACGACCGCAGCCTGGGCCTGCATTCCACCGCCATGCGCTTTGGCGATCAGGGCAAGCTCTGGATCGGCGGCTTCTATCTGGCCACCATCGTGCTGTGGGCCTGGGGCGGCTACGCCATCGGCCTGTCGTGGGCCTATCAGGTCGGCATGGTGGCGGTGGCCGTGCACCTGGCGTGGCAGTTGAAGGTCTTCGACATCCAGCGCCCCGACCGCAACTTCATGCTGTTCCGCGCCAACCTCTGGCTGGGCGCGCTGCTGGTCGCCGCCGCACTGGCCGGCACGCTGATCCGCTGACGTCCTGCCGGCGCGGCAACGAACCCGGTCGATCGGCGGGGTCCGCGCCGCGCTGAGGCTGCGTTGATGCCGCGCATTGCGAGCATCGCGCGCAAGGCCCATGATGGAACCTCCGCAACGCATTACGGAGACCACGCATGCCCTCATTGCTCAAATCCCTGGCCTTGACGGCCGCCGCAGCCGCCGCCTTCGTGGCCATTCCGGCCCAGGCCGCCAGCGATTGCTCGGCCCAGCGCGGCTGCGCCGCCAAGTTCTGCGAAATCGAAAACGACATCGCCGCTGCCAAGGCGCAGAACAATACCCGCCGCGAAGCCGGCCTGCGCAAGGCCCTGGCCGAAGCCAAAGCGAATTGCACCGACAGCCGCCTGCAATCCCAGCGCGAAGCCGACGTGCGCGAGAAGCAGAACAAGGTCGCCGAGCGCGAAAGCGAGCTCAAGCAGGCCCGCGCCAAGGGCAAGCAGGACAAGATCGACAAAGCCCAGCGCAAACTGGACGAAGCCCAGGCGGAATACAACGCCGCGCTGGTCGAACTGAACCGCTGATTCCCTCCTCCTTGCCGGTCCCGGGCTTTTCCGGGGCTGCGCCCCCCACTCCCCCCGCCGCCAGACCTCCGCCCTACCGGGTGGACTACCTCCTATGGTGTCATCAAATGGAAATTCCACCACCCATGGTGCCATTTGGTGAAATGGAAACCTATTAGTCTTCTTTTTGGAAAGATGTTTTCAGAGAATCAGGGTTTATCCGGAGATGATTTGCGCCCAGAATGCATCTCATCGGGACACAGCAAGCGAACCCCAGGCAATCAGGCCAGCGGTTCGGCTCCCAAGCTCAAGACATTGGAGGTCTGCTATGAAAACCCTTGCTACCGCTTTGATGCTGTCCATGTCCGTTCTGGCTGCCGGCGCCCAAGCCGCCGAGGCTGATCAGGGCCCGACCCGCGCTCAGGTCCAAGCCGAACTGCAACAAGCCAAGGCCTCGGGCCAATACACCTTCGGCGAAGAAGGCTACCCCGCCGCCATCGCCCCGAAGTCGACCCTGACCTCGCAGCAAGTGCAAGCTGAACTGCAACAAGCCAAGAACGCCGGTGAAGTGACCTTCGGCAACCTGGACTACCCGCCCGTCGCCGCGGCTGAACAAGCCACCTCGCTGACCCGCGCCGAAGTCCGCACCGAACTGGCCCAGGCCAAGTCGGAAGGCCTGGTCACCTTCGGCAACCTGGACTACCCGCCCCTGGGCAGCTGATCCCCCCCTGGCCTCCCCGGCCAGGCAGCGCCCCAAAGCCCTCCGGCCCCAAACCGGAGGGCTTTGTTTTTGACGTTTCGATATTTAATTAAGTCGAATTGACGTTACCGATGGCCGATTCGACTATTTAGTCTCTACACATCGACAGCGACCGCGCATAGGATGAGCTCACCCTCTCCCCCATCCATGCAGGAGCCGCACCATGACCACCGCCTCTCCCCGGCCCGTCGTACTTCTGGGCGCCGGAAAAATCGGTTTCGCCATTGCCCTGATGCTGGAACGCAGCGGCGGCTATTCGGTACTGGTAGCCGACCAGGATCCCGAACGGCTGCGCATCGTGGCCGAACTGGGTTGTGAAACCCGTCAGATTTCCGGCGACGACTCCGTGGCGCAATGCATCGAGGGGCGTTACGCGGTCATCAACGCGCTGCCCTTTCACCGCGCCGCCGCGGTGGCCGGCCTGTGCGCCAAGGCGGGGGTGCACTACTTCGACCTGACCGAAGACGTGGCCAGCACGCACGCCATCCAGGCGCTGGCGGAAGACGCCCGCAGCGTGCTGATGCCGCAATGCGGCCTGGCCCCGGGTTTCATCGGCGTGGTCGGCAACGCGCTGGCGCGCCGCTTCGATACCCTGCTGGATCTGCGCATGCGCGTGGGCGCCCTGCCGCGCTATCCCTCCAACAGCCTGCGCTACAACCTGACCTGGAGCACCGAGGGACTGATCAACGAGTACTGCAATCCCTGCGAGGCCATCGTCGACGGCCAACTGACCAGCGTGCCCGCGCTGGAAGGCTACGAGACCTTCGCGCTGGACGGCGTGGAGTACGAAGCCTTCAACACGTCCGGCGGACTGGGCACCCTGCCCGCCACCTTGCGCGGCCGCGCCCGCAACGTGGACTACAAATCGGTGCGCTACCCGGGCCACTGCAGCATCATGAAATTGCTGCTCAACGACTTGCGCTTGCGGGACCGCCGCGACCTGCTCAAGGAAATTTTCGAAGCCGCCATTCCCACGACCGAACAGGACGTAATCGTGATCCAGGCTTCGGCATCGGGCCGCCGCCATGGCCGGCTGGAAGAGGAGTCCTACCCCATCCGCATCTTCGGCGCGGACGTCGACGGCCATCGCCTGAGCGCGATCCAGCTGTCCACCGCCGCCGGCATCTGCGCCGCGCTGGATCTGGTGGCGCAGGGCGCATTGCCGCAACGCGGGTTCGTCGGGCAGGAAGCCATCGATCTGGATGCGTTCATCAACAACCGCTTTGGCCGCGTGTACGCGGGCAAGCCGCTGGCGCTGGCGGGCAGCGGCGCCATGGCCGACCGCTGAACCACGACGCGCCCTCATGCGTCCTGCCCCGCGAGAGCGCAGGACGCTAGCTCCAGCCTTCCAGCCGCAGCGTCGCGCGCACCAGGCGCTGCTCTTCCTGCTCGATATCGGCCAGGCTCTGGCGCACGCTGTCCACGTGGTCCGCGGCCGCCTTGCGCGCCTGCTCCGGCTGGCGCGCCGTCACGGCGTTGAACAGCCGCGTGTGCTGCCGGTCGATCTGGCGTTTCTCGGGTTGGCGGTGGTACAGGTTGTTGACGCAGGCGAAGACCGAGCCCAGCAGCAAGTCCGTCAGCGATTGCAACGTATGCACCAGCACCGGATTGTGCGAAGCCTCGCAGATGGCCAGGTGAAAAGCATGGTCCAGATGCGCGTGCGTCGCCGTGTCGGTGGCCGTGCCCTGCGCCGCCACCATTTCGTCATAACGGCGGCGGATCATGATGAAGTCCGCCTCGGTGCCGCGTATGGCCGCCAGCCGGGCAGACTCGGCTTCCAGCAGCGAACGCACTTCCAGCAGGTCGTAGAGCGTGCGCGGCTGCGAATTGAACAGGTGCATCAGCGGACCGGCATCCACCTTGGATATGTGCGCCACATACGAGCCCTTGCCTTGCGCGGTGTGGATGATCTCGCGCGCGCGCAAGAGCTTGAGCCCTTCGCGTAGGGCCGTGCGCGACACGCCCAGCTTCTCGGTCAGACGCCGTTCGGAAGGCAGCGCCTGGCCGGCCTTCAGCACGCCGTCCAGGATCAGGCGTTCGATCCGTTCGGCGACCTCGTCCGCCACCTGGCGAGGCTTTTCTTCAGTTTCCGCGTACATGCACTCTCCGCACCAGTGGTATGACCAAGCGCATCCCCGATCGGACCTCTTGCATCACACCCCCGTAAGTAGCTGATATAAAACCATAAAAATTACGGCTTTGCCCATACGGCAGTGCACAAACTGGTATGACCAGTGGGTTTTGATATGGACATTGCGGCAGGCGCGAACGATGATGTCGAGACCAGATACGCCCGGCGCGCGGCGTCGGCCAGTCCCTTACCGCTAGAGAACCGCATGACTCAACGCATCCAGCACCACGGCCTGCAAGTGGCGGCCAATCTCAATCAATTCATCGAACAGGAAGCCCTGCCCGGCACCGGCCTGGATGCCGAAGGCTTCTGGCAAGGCTTCGCGGCCCTGGTGGACGACCTGGCTCCGAAGAACCGCGCGTTGCTGGCCGAACGCGACCGCCTGCAGGCCGAGCTCGACGCATGGCACCGCGCCCACCCCGGCCCCATCGCCGATCCGGCCGCCTACCGCAAATTCCTGGAAGGCATCGGCTACCTGCTGCCGCAGCCGGCCAGTGTGCGCGCCACCACCGACAACGTCGACACCGAGATTTCGCAGCAGGCCGGCCCGCAGCTGGTCGTGCCCATGTCCAACTCGCGCTACGCGCTGAACGCCGCCAACGCGCGCTGGGGCAGCCTGTACGACGCGCTCTACGGCACCGACGCCATCCCCGCCACGCCCGGCGACACGGGCCGCGGCTACAACCCGGAACGCGGCGCCGCCGTCATCGCCCGCGCCCGCGCCTTCCTGGACACCGCCGCCCCGCTGGCCCAGGGCTCGCATGCCGACGCCCGCGGCTACACCGTGGAAAGCGGTCAACTGCGCGTGGCGCTGGCCAACGGCTCGACCGGCCTGAAGAATCCCGCGCAATTGGCCGGCTACCAGGGCGAGGCCTCCGCGCCTACGGCCATCCTGCTCAAGAACAACGGCCTGCACTTCGAAATCCAGATCGACCGCAGCCACAGCATCGGCGCCACCGACGCCGCAGGCGTCAAGGACGTGCTGGTGGAAGCCGCGCTCACCACCATCATGGACTGCGAGGATTCCGTCGCCGCCGTGGATGCCGAGGACAAGGTCCATATCTACCGCAACTGGCTCGGCCTGATGAAGGGCGACCTGACCGAAGAGGTCACCAAGGGCGGCAAGACCTTCACCCGCAAGCTCAACACCGACCGCGACTACACGCGTCCCGACGGTTCGCCGCTGACCCTGCATGGCCGTTCGCTCATGTTCGTGCGCAACGTCGGCCACCTGATGACCAACCCGGCCATCCTGGACCGCGAGGGCCGCGAAATCCCCGAAGGCATCCTGGACGCCGTGGTCACCAGCCTGGCCGCGCTGCAGGACCGCAAGCACAAGCTGAATTCGCGCACCGGTTCCGTCTACATCGTGAAGCCGAAGATGCACGGCCCCGTCGAAGCCGCCTTCGCCAGCGAACTGTTCGACCGCGTCGAAGACCTGCTCAAGCTGCCGCGCAACACCCTGAAAATGGGCATCATGGACGAAGAGCGCCGCACCAGCATCAACCTCAAGGCGTGCATCGAGGCCGCCGCCGCGCGCGTGGCCTTCATCAACACCGGCTTCCTGGACCGCACCGGCGACGAAATGCACTCCAGCATGGAAGCCGGCCCGATGCTGCGCAAGGGCGACATGAAGTCCACCGCCTGGATCACCGCCTACGAGCGCAACAACGTGCTGGTCGGCCTGGATGCCGGCCTGCGCGGCCGCGCCCAGATCGGCAAGGGCATGTGGGCCATGCCGGACCTGATGGCCGCCATGCTGGAACAGAAGATCGCCCATCCCAAGGCCGGCGCCAACACCGCCTGGGTGCCTTCGCCCACCGCAGCCACGCTGCACGCGTTGCACTACCACCAGATCGACGTGCAGGCGGTGCAGCAGGAGCTGGAACGCACCAAGCTCGACAGCGTGCGCGATGACCTGCTGGGCGGCCTGCTGACGGTGCCGGTCGGCGATCCGTCCAAGTGGTCCGCGCAGGACATCCAGCAGGAGCTCGACAACAACGTGCAGGGCATCCTGGGCTACGTGGTGCGCTGGATCGACCAGGGCGTGGGCTGCTCCAAGGTGCCGGACATCCACAACGTCGGCCTGATGGAAGACCGCGCCACGCTGCGCATCTCCAGCCAGCACATCGCCAACTGGCTGCGCCACGGCGTGACCAACCGCGAGCAGGTCATGGAAACCTTCAAGCGCATGGCCAAGGTGGTCGACGGCCAAAACGCGGGCGATACGCTCTACCGCCCGATGGCCGGCAACTTCGACACCTCGCTGGCATTCAAGGCTGCCTGCGCGCTGGTGTTCGAAGGCCTGACCCAGCCCAACGGCTACACCGAGCCGCTGCTGCACAAGTACCGCCTGGAGTTCAAGGCCAACCAGGCCTGATCCCGGCGCGCTTTGCCGCAACAAGACCGGACAGCCTGGCTGTCCGGTTTTTTTTGGGGCGCGACCCTGAAAAAAAGCGAGGCCAATTTCGCACGGTCGTGCTAAATTTGCCGCATGACTGCCAAAACCGAGAAAAGCGAGCTGACCTTCGCGGCCATTGTGGACGCGGCCCTGGACATGGCCGCGGCGCAAGGCATGGAGAGCCTGTCGCTCGGCCAGGTGGCCAAGCGCCTGGGCATCAGCAAGAGCGGCGTGTTCTCGCGCGTGGGCTCGCTGGAAGCCCTGCAGCAGGCGGTGCTGGACGAATACGACCGGCGCTTCCTTGAAGCCGTGTTCACCCCGGCCCTGGCCCATCCCCGCGGCCTGCCGCGGCTCAACGCCCTGGTCTCGCTCTGGATCGAGCGCGCCAGCAATGTCGAAACGCTGACGGGCTGCATCTACGTGGCCGGCGCCTTCGAATACGACGACGTGGAATCCCCGCTGCGCTCGGTGCTGGAGGGCAATCTACGGCGCTGGCGCGGCGCCATGCTGCGCACGGTCAACCAGGCGCTCGAAGCCGGCCACGTCAGGCCGGACACGGATCCCGAGCAGCTCGTATTCGAGGTCTACAGCCTGATGATCGGGCTGATGCACGATGCCCGCTTCCTGCGGGATCCCAAGGCTCCCCAGCGCGTGCGGGCGGCCTATGAACGATTGATTTCCACCTACCGCAGTTTCAAGTACCTCGAGTAGCCGTATTTCCAGCGCCGGCCCGTGCCGGCAATTCTTTACTTTAATTTCGCACGGCCGTGCGAAATTTTCCAGGAGCCTGACATGTGGATCGTTATCGCAGTGATCGCCGTTTCAGCCGGGGGCAGCGTCTGGCTGCAGTGGCGCGAGCTGCTCAAGCAGTTACCAGACCGCGCCGAGCATCTGGTACTTTTCTAGAAAGACATGGCCATCCCGTTCTATATTTCGAGTTCGCCTGTCCCGAACGTCGTCATGCCGCGCTCCAATCATCTACTGATCATCGATCCGCAGAATGACTTCTGCGACCTGCCCGAGTCGTACCTGCCCACGGATCCCGTGACGGGCGCCGCGCACGCGCCCGCCCTGCCTGTGGCCGGCGCCCACGCCGACATGCAGCGGCTCGCGCACTTCATCGACACGACCGCGCCCGCGCTTACCTCGATCACGGTGACGCTGGATTCGCACCATCGCCTGGACATCGCCCATCCGACCTTCTGGTCCACCGGCGACGGCCAGCCCGTGGCGCCGTACACGCAGATCACGGCGGCACAGCTGCGCGCGGGCGATTTCCGGCCGCGCCACGACGACGACCTGCCGCGTACCCTGTCGTACCTGGACGAACTCGAGGCGCGCGGCCGCTACACGCTGATGGTGTGGCCGCTGCATTGCGAAATCGGCACCTGGGGCCATAACGTGCATGCGGACGTGCGCGCGGCCTACAGCCGTTGGGAAGACGAGCGCCAGTTCATCGTGCGCAAGGTGCCCAAGGGTATGAACCCCTGGACCGAACACTACAGCGCGCTGATGGCCGAAGTCCCTGATGCCGACGATCCGCGCAGCCAGCTCAACCGCAGCCTGCTCGATTCGCTGGACCGCGCCGAACTCATCCTGATCGCCGGCCAGGCCGGCAGCCATTGCGTCAAGGCCACTGTCGAACACCTGGCCGAGCACCTGCCCGGCCGCGACCTGTCGCGCCTGGTGTTGCTGACGGACTGCATGAGCCCCGTCGCGGGCTTCGAAGACGCACAGGCAACCTTCCAGCAACGCATGCGCGACCTGGGTATCCAGGCGCGCACCAGCGTCGACATGGCGCGGGCGCTGCTCGCGGCCTGATCCCGCCGCGCAAAACACAACGGCCGCCTGCTTGCGCATGGCGGCCGTGGTTGATGGGCTGCGTGGAGCGGGAACGCTCAGACGGCGCTGCCGTGCTTGCCGTCGCACTCCACGTACAGCGCGCCGATGGCCTCGCACAATGCCGCGGGCTGTTGGAACAGGCGCGCCACCAGTATGCAACCTTGCACCGTGGCGAACACCGCGCGGCCAGCCGCCTCCGGCGTGCCAGAGAACTTCATCGTGCCCTGCGCCGCACCTTCGGCCAGCACGCGTGCCAACCAGGCTTCGTGCGCGCGGAAGAATCCTTGCAATGCGCCACGCACGCGTTCGGGCAGCGAATTGACCTCGGCCGCCAGCATGCCGGCCAGGCAGAGCTCGCCCGACCCGCAGGCGCGCGATTCCATCATCGACAGATATTGGTCGAGCTGCGCTTGCGCCGGCAGTGACGTGTCGATCCCGCGCATCGCGGCCAGCGCGCGCGCGCTGTAGGCTTCGACCGCCTCGTAGAGCAAGTCGTCCTTGCCAGGAAAGTAATAGTGGATGCTGGACGTCTTTACGCCCACGTGCTCAGCCAGGTCGCGGTAGCTGAAGCCGTTGCATCCGCGCGTGCGGATCAGCTTCTCGGCATGGGCCAGAAGCTGTTCGCGAGTGGTGTTGGAAGTAGGAGTGTCCATGGCTGAATATTACCTACTAATAGGTTGATTCGTCATCGGTTCCGGCAGCGTTGCCACTGCTCCAAAACCCTTGCGGACCCCGGCCGGGAATCACCCCGCCCCCCGGGATCCGCATGTGCCAGCATGAAACTCAGCCTTGCACGGGCGGGTAGTCCAGCTCACCGCTGTCGGTCAGGCCATGCGCGCGGGCGGCGGCCAATTCCTGCTGCACTTGCTTGCGGCTCTTGTCGCCGGCCGAGGCAAACATCGTGGCGGCGTAGCCTTCTTCGCCCGACACCAGCTCGCCATTGGCGCGCGCTTCGGCCAGTTCCTGCTGCACCTGGGCGCGGGTCACCGTGCTTTCGGTGTTCAGGGGAGGCGGATAGTCCAGTTCGCCGGCTTGGGCGGCGCCGATGAAGGAAGCGGACAGGATCAGGGCGGATACGAGGGTCTTCATGGTTGATCTCCAGTAAGGATCAGGTGCTGCATCAGGGTTTCGATGGAGCTATCTACTTATAGATAGACATCGAGGGCAAAAAACTCAGCCTTGCACGGGCGGGTAAGCCAGTTCTGCGCTGTCGGTCAGACCTTGAGCGCGGGCGGCAGCCAGTTCCTTCTGGACCTGGACGCGGCTCTTGTTGCCAGAGGCGGCAAAGATCGTAGCGGCGTAGCCTTCTTCGCCAGACACCAGTTCGCCATTAGCGCGGGCCTGGGCCAGCTCTTGCTGCACTTGGGCGCGGGTCACCGTGCTTTCGGTGTTCAGGGCAGGCGGATAGTCCAGCTCGCCGGCTTGGGCGGCGCCAATGAAGGAAGCGGACAGGATCAGGGCGGATACGAGGGTCTTCATGGTTGATCTCCAGATAACGATTGCGTAGCGGTTCAAAAAACTATCTACTTATAGGTAGACAAGAAGGGAAATAAAAAAGCGGTCCTACTGTATTTCTGGTTTCGACGTCGGCGGGTGTTTGGTTTGCTGCGTCGATGGATGAATCTTATCTACTACTAGGTAGATGGCGCAAGGGGGTTTTGTGAAACAAAATAATTCAAGCAACACCAGGACTTCGCCTCACCTATGCCGGAATGGCGCCCCGCCCGCCAGTCCGCCTCTCGAACGCGTCGGCCCACACTACCGCCAGGGGCAACAAAAAACCCGGTAAATCAGGAATTTACCGGGTTCTTGTTGAAGTCTGATGCCGCGCTGTGGCTTAGAACGGAATATCGTCGTCCATATCCGCCAGATTAGCGCCGCTGCTGGCCGGAGCCGCGGCGGGAGCCGGGCGCTGTTGCGGGGCCGGGCGTTGGGCCGGGGCGCGCTGCTGCTGCGGGCGCGAAGGCGCGTCGTCGTAGCCGCCACCGCCGCCGAAGCTTGCGCCACCGCCGCCGCCGTCTTCGCGGCCGCCCAGCATCTGCATCTGGTCGGCAACGATTTCGGTGCTGTAGCGGTCAGCGCCGGTGTCCTTGTCTTGCCACTTGCGCGTCTTCAGGCGGCCTTCGATGTAGACCGAGCGGCCCTTCTTCAGGTACTCGCCGGCGATTTCAGCCAGGCGGTTGTACATGACGACGCGGTGCCATTCCGTTTCTTCGCGGCGTTCGCCCGAAGCCTTGTCTTTCCAGGTGGAGGTGGTGGCAATGGACATATTGCAGATTGCCGCCCCTTCGGGGCTGTAGCGGACTTCCGGGTCGCGTCCCAGATTGCCCACGAGTATGACTTTGTTAACCGATGCCATGCCGTTGTCCCTCTGTTGTTGACAGCCTGCGTGTGCGTTGCCGCGGACGCGCCGGCAACAACATAAAAGCGATGATGTTGAAGACCGGCTTCATGAAACACGCCGGTCACCGCAACGATGACCGGCGACGCCGGGTTGAACCCTGAGTGAAGCCCTGATTTGATGCGTATTATCGACGAAAAGCGCCCGCCGCGCCAAACCAGGATGTGACAAAGCCGTCCACCCCAGCCATGGAATTTTCGCGTCTGTTGGGCGCTTTTCGGGGCGGGATCCCGACTTTTCAGCCGGCCCGCGCCGATGCCTGGCGGTCCGGTTCGGGCAACGGCCGCAGGGCCCAGGTCACCGCCAGCCAGATCGCCGACAGGGCGGCGGCGGCGATGAAAACGGCGCTGGAACCGGAATGCGAGGCCAGCCAGCCGCCCAGCGCGCCTCCCGCGAACAGGCCGGCGGCCTGGGCGGTGTTGTAGAAGCCCAGCGCCAGGCCCTTGTAGGCCTGCGGCGCGACCCGCGACACAAGCGACGGCTGCAGGGCTTCCAGCACGTTGAAGGCCACGAAGAAGCCCGTCAGGGCGGCGGCCAGGGTGTAGAAGCCATGGCTGGCCGCGGGCAGCAAGGCGCACACCAGCACCAGGCCGGCCACGGCGGCGCGCAGGGCGCCGCGATGGGCGCGGCGCTTTTCGGCGACGAACACCACCGGCACCATCAGCACGAAGGAAACCAGGATGACCGGCAGATAGACCTTCCAGAGCTCGCGCGCGTCCAGGCCGCCCACCTTCGCCAGCAGGGCGGGCACCACGACAAACAGCGCCACCTGGATCAGGTGCAGGACAAAAACGCCGAAATTCAGGCGCAGCAGGTCGCTGTGGGTCAGGACTTCGCGCGGCCGGGCGGCCTGCATGGTGCGGGCCTGGGTCAGCGGCACCACGGGCACCACCCAGCCGGCCACGGCCAGGCAGATCACGCCCAGACAGGCGATGGTCCAGAACAGGCCGGACAGGCCCCACCAGCCCACCAGCACGGGCGACAGGACCAGCGACACGGCGAAGGACAGGCCGATCGACCCGCCCACCATGGCCATGGCCCGGGTGCGGACCTCGTCACGGGTGGAATCCGCCAGCCAGGCGGTGACGGCCGCGGAAATCGCGCCGGCGCCCTGGATGGCGCGGCCGATGGTGATCCAGTACACGTCGGACGCCTGTGCACAGACGATGCTGCCCGCCACGAACAGCAGCAGGCCGAACAGCACCACGGGACGCCGGCCCCAGCGGTCGGACGCCAGGCCGAAGGGAATCTGCATGAAGGCCTGGGTCAGGCCGTACATGCCCAGCGCCAGGCCGACGCGGGCCGGATCGTCCCCGCCCGGCATGCCGGCGGCGGCCACGGCGAAGACGGGCAGCAACAGGAACAGCCCCAGCATCCGCGCGGCGAACAGTCCGGCCAGCGCCACGCTGGCGCGGCGTTCGGACGGGGTCAATTTCAGTTTTTTATCTGCCTGCATGCGAAAAATTCAACGATGACTAGGACTCGCCCGCGCGCGTGGATGTCACACGCTCACGGTCTGATCTGGCGGTGCGGCGCCGCCCCCCGGGTCTATCCAGGCTGGAGTACTGCCCCGAACGCAGGGGGATTCGGCGCGCTATAGTACCAAGTTGGCCTTTGAAACCGCTTAAAAGAGCCCGATGGACGTGACAATACGCATTCGGGGTGCGCGCACCCACAATCTCAAGAACGTCTCGCTCGACCTGCCACGCCACAAGCTGGTGGTCGTCACCGGCTTGTCCGGCTCGGGCAAATCGTCGCTGGCCTTCGACACGCTGTACGCGGAAGGCCAACGCCGCTACGTGGAAAGCCTGTCCGCCTACGCCCGCCAGTTCCTGCAGCTGATGGACAAGCCGGACGTGGACCTGATCGAGGGCCTGTCCCCGGCCATCTCCATCGAACAGAAGGCCGCGGGCCACAACCCCCGCTCCACCGTCGGCACCATCACCGAGATCCACGACTACCTGCGCCTCCTGTACGCGCGGGTCGGTACGCCCTATTGCCCTGACCACGGCCTGCCATTACAGGCGCAAAGCGTCAGCCAGATGGTGGACGCGGTGCTGTCCTGGACGCCCGAAACCCGGCTGGCGGTACTGGCGCCCATAGCCCGCGGCAAGAAAGGCAGTTTCGAGGACGAATGCGCCAGCCTGCAGGCGCAGGGCTACGTGCGTCTGCGCGTGGACGGCCAGTTGACCGAAATCGACGGCATGGCGCCGCTGAAGAAGACCGAGAAGCACGACATCGACGTCGTCATCGACCGGCTGCGCATCAAGCCTGAAAGCAAGCAGCGCCTGGCGGAAAGCTTCGAGACCGCGTTGCAGCTGGCCGAGGGCCGCGCCCTGGCGCTGGACATGGACAGCGGCCGCGAACAGGTCTTCTCCAGCCGCTACGCCTGCCCGGTGTGCAGCCACAGCCTGCCCGAGCTGGAGCCGCGCCTGTTCAGCTTCAACAATCCCATGGGCGCCTGCCCCAGTTGCGATGGCATCGGCCAGGTCGGCTTCTTCGACCCCAAGCGCGTGGTCGCCTTCCCGGAGCTGAGCCTGGCGGCCGGCGCCATCCGCGGCTGGGACCGCCGCAACGCCTTCACGCATTCGCTCTTGACCAGCCTGGCGGCGCACTATGAATTCGACATCGAAGCGCCCTTCGAGGAACTGCCCGAGGCGTTGCGCGACAAGGTGCTGTACGGCTCCGGCGACGAAGAGATCTCGTTCCTCTACCTGAACGAAAAAGGCCGCAGCACGGTCAAGCGCCATACATTCGAAGGCGTGATCCCGAACCTGGAGCGCCGTTGGCGCGAAACCGATTCGGCCACCGTGCGCGAAGAGCTCGGCAAGTACCGCAACATCAAGACCTGCCCGGACTGCGGCGGCTCGCGCCTGCGGCCCGAGGCCCGCAACGTGCTGATCGGCCAGGATCCGCGCGGCGGCGAACGCCACGGCCAGGCCATCTACGAGGTCGAGGCCATGCCGCTGTCGACCTGCCTTACCTGGTTCCGCGACCTGAGCCTGACGGGCGCCAAGCAGGAGATCGCGCAACGCATCGTGCGCGAGATCGAGGCGCGCCTGAGCTTCCTGAACAACGTCGGCCTGAACTATCTGTCGCTGGACCGCAGCGCCGATACCATCTCGGGCGGCGAGGCGCAGCGCATCCGCCTGGCCAGCCAGATCGGCTCGGGCCTGACCGGCGTGATGTACGTGCTGGACGAGCCCTCCATCGGCCTGCACCAGCGCGACAACGACCGCCTCATCGGCACCCTGCAGCACCTGCGCGACCTAGGCAATAGCGTCATCGTCGTGGAGCACGACGAAGACATGATCCGCATGGCCGACTGGGTCGTGGACATGGGACCGGGCGCGGGCGAGCACGGCGGCCAGGTGGTGGCGCAGGGCGACCCGGAAACCGTGCAGCGCGACCCCCAGTCGCTGACCGGCCAGTACCTGAGCGGCGCACGCGCCATCGCCATCCCGAAGCGACGCCCCGTCAACGACGAACTGTCCTGGCTGACCCTGACGGGCGCCAGCGGCAACAACCTGAAGAACGTGGACCTGCGCATCCCCGCGGGCCGGCTGGTGTGCGTGACCGGCGTGTCCGGTTCGGGCAAGTCCACGCTGGTCAACGACACGCTGGCGGTCGCCGTGTCGCGCCAGCTGCATCATGCGCAGAGCGAACCCGCTCCTTACGTGTCGATGCAGGGGCTGGAGAACTTCGACAAGATCATCAGCGTGGACCAGAGCCCCATCGGCCGCACGCCGCGCAGCAACCCCGCGACCTACACGGGCCTGTTCACGCCCATCCGCGAACTCTTCGCGGGCGTGCCGGAAGCGCGCACCCGCGGCTACGACCCGGGGCGCTTCAGCTTCAACGTCAAGGGCGGGCGCTGCGAGGCCTGCCAGGGCGACGGCGTGGTCAAGGTCGAAATGCATTTCCTGCCCGACATGTACGTGCCTTGCGACGTCTGCCACGGCAAGCGCTACAACCGCGAAACGCTGGAAATCCGCTATCGCGGCCGCAACATCAGCGAAGTGCTGGACCTGACGGTCGAGCAGGCGCTGGAATACTTCGAGTCCGTGCCGGCCATCGCCCGCAAGCTGCACACGCTGATCGACGTGGGCCTGTCGTATATCCGGCTGGGCCAGAGCGCGACCACCCTGTCGGGCGGTGAAGCGCAGCGCGTGAAGCTGTCGCAGGAACTGTCGCGGCGCAGCACCGGCCGCACGCTCTACATCCTGGACGAGCCCACCACGGGCCTGCATTTCCGCGACATCGAGCTGCTGCTGCAGGTGCTGAACCAGCTGGTCGACAGCGGCAACACGGTGCTGATCATCGAGCACAACCTGGACGTCATCAAGACCGCGGACTGGGTGGTCGACATGGGTCCCGAAGGCGGCGACGGCGGCGGGCGCGTGGTGGCGCAGGGCACGCCCGAAGACGTGGCCGGCACGTCCGCCAGCCACACCGGACAATACCTGGGCAAGCTGCTGCGCCGCTGAACCGGCGCCTGAATCATCACATCAACGGCTAGGAAGGATCGCGGCATGTACACCTTGATCATCGGCAACAAGAACTACTCGTCCTGGTCCCTGCGGCCATGGATCGCCCTGCACGCCGCAGGCATACCCTTTACCGAGCAGAAGCTCGGCTTCTTCACCGAGGAATTCTCGCGCCGCGTGGGCGCGGTGTCGCCCGCGGGGCTGGTTCCGGTGCTGCTGGATGGCGAGTTCGCGATCTGGGACACGCTGGCGATCTGCGAGTACCTGGCCGAACGCCATCCCGAAGCCCGCCTGTGGCCCCAGGACGCGCGCGCCCGGGCCCGCGCGCGGTCGCTCACCGCGCAGATGCACAGCGGCTTTGGCGCGATGCGCCAGGCGCTGCCCATGAACGTCGAAGCGCACCTGCCCGGCATCGACTTTCCTGCGGCCGCGCAACAGGACATCGAGCGCCTGCAAGCGATCTGGCGCGACACGCGCGCGGCATTCGGCCAGGGCGGGCCGTTCCTGTTCGGCGAGTTCTCGATCGCCGACGCCTTCTTCGCGCCGGTGGTCTCGCGCTTCACGACCTATGGCATCGCGGCGTCCGGCCCGGTGCGCGACTACATGGACGCCGTGCTGGCGCTGCCCGCCATGCAGGAATGGACCCGCGACGCGCTCGCGGAAGCCACCTTCGTGCCCGAGGACGAGCCCTACCGCAAGCAGCGCTGAAGCACGTCAATCGGCGCGTTCAATCGCGCAGGCGCTGGGCCACGAATTCACGCACCAGCGCCATCGCCGGCGCCTCGGTGCGGCCCGTCAGCGTCACCATTGCAAACAGCGCGTGGCTGCGCAGCGGCGGGTCGGTAGGCAGTTCCGTCAGTTCGCCCGCGGCGATGCCGACCCGCGCCGCGCCCACGATGCCCAGGAATACCGCGTCCGACACGCGCACCGCTTCCAGCACGCTGCCGATTTCATCGCAGCGCAGGCGCATCGCGGTCTGCGGATCCGCCTCGACGCCGAAATGGTCGACCACGATGCGCACGGTATCCGCTGCAAGAAACGTGGACGCCAGCGGATAGGCCGCAACCTCCGCGAAGCGCGCTGGCCGCCCGGCCTGGGCCAGCGGATGGCCGCGGCGGCAGATGAATCCGGCGCGCATTTCCGAGATGGGTTCGATGCGCAGGTCGGCCGCCGGCACGATGCCGCGCGTATCGACCACCAGCGCATCCAGGCGCCGCTGGCGCAACAGCGCCAGATGGGCCTCGGGCGAGCCGCGCATCACGTCCAGCCGCAACTGCGGATAGTGCTGCGCCACGTGCGCCAGCAGCGGCGTCATGAGCATGACGCCCGGCCCTGAACCCAATCCGATGCTGATGCTGCCCCGGTCGCCCTGGGTCAGCAGTTCCGCGCTGCGGCGCAGCTCGCCCGATTCGAACAGGATGCGCCGCGCGCGGCCGGCGACGGTCAGGCCCAGCGGGGTCAGCTCCGTGCGCTTGCCCATGCGGTCCAGCAGGCGCGCGCCCAGGTCTTCTTCCAGCAGGCGGATGCTGCGGCTGAGCGCCGACTGGGTCAGGTACAGGCGTTCGGCCGCACGGCTGAAGGAACCCGCCTCGGCCACGGCCAGCAGATGTTCGAGCTGCTTGAGATTCATGCCCGGGTCCCGATTAAGTATGAGTTTTTTTTCTAGCTTCCAGAATAACAATTCGTTAGACAACTAGCGAGGCCTGTCCCTAGCATGCGGATCACGACTAGATCATTCCAAGGGGAATTTCGTGAGCATGCTTTCCAATGGCCTGCGCCTGGCCGGCTGTGCGCTGGCGCTGGGCGCGGCGCTGCTGGCCCAGGGCGCCCGGGCCGCAGACTATCCCGACCGGCCCGTCATGATGATGGTGCCCTACCCGGCCGGCGGCGCGTCCGATTCCATCGCCCGCGTGGTGGCCCCGCCCGTCTCCAAGCAGCTGGGCCAGCCCGTGCTGGTGGAGAACCTGGGCGGCGTGAGCGGCGCGCTGGGCGCGCAGAAGGTGCTGGGCGCCAAGGCTGACGGCTATTACCTGTTCCAGGGCTCGCCCAACGAGCTGATCCTGTCCCCCATTGCCAATCCCGCGGTCAAGCTCACGAGCGAGGATTTCCGCCTGGTGCAGATGATCGGCATGGCCCCATTGGTGATCGTGGCGCGCGCCGACCTGCCCGCCAACAATGCCGACGAGCTGGTCACGCTGGCGCGCTCGCGCTCGGCCACCCAGCCGCTGACGTTCGGCAGCGTGGGCGTGGGTTCGCTGTACCACGTGCTGGGCGAGCACATGGCGCGCACCATCGGCGCCAACATGATGCATGTGCCCTACAAGGGCGGCGCGCCGTTGATGCAGGACATCGGCGGCGGCCAGGTGGACCTGGCCATCCTGCCGCTGTCGCAGCAGCAGGTGGCGCTGGCCGAGCAGGGCCGCATCAAGCTGCTGGCCAGCCTGGACCCGCAGCGCAGCCAGTTGCCCGCGCTCAAGACCGTGCCGTCGGTCAACGAAGGCCAACTGCTCAAGGGCTTCAACTTCACCACCTGGACTGGCTACTTCGTCAAGCGCGACACGCCGCAAGACGTGGTGGCGCGCCTGAACGCAGCGCTCAACGCCGCCATGCAGGATGCGGCGGTGAAGGACAGCCTGGCGCACCAGAACATCGAAGTCTCCGCCCCCATGAGCGCGGAACAGGCCGACGCCATGTACCGCGCCGAGACCGAGCGCTTCCGCGAAATCTCCAGCCACGTGAAACTGGCAGGCAACCAGTGACCCGATTCCAGGACCTATCCGACATGCATCCCATCCTGCAGGCGATGACCGCCCAGGCCGACGAATTCGTCTCGATCCGCCGCGACATCCACCGCCACCCCGAACTCGGCTTCCAGGAATTCCGCACCAGCGACCTGGTGGCGCAGTGCCTGACGCAATGGGGCTATGAAGTGGAACGCGGCCTGGGCGGCACCGGCGTGGTGGGGCGGTTGCGCCGCGGCAGCGGCGGCAAGCGCCTGGGCCTGCGCGCCGACATGGACGCCCTGCCCATCCAGGAAGCGACGGGCCTGGAACACGCCAGCCGCAACGAAGGCGTCATGCACGCCTGCGGCCACGACGGCCACACCGCCATGCTGCTGGCGGCCGCGCACCACATGGCCAGGCATGGCGACTTCGACGGCACGCTCAACCTGATCTTCCAGCCCGCCGAGGAAGGCCTGGGCGGCGCCAAGCGCATGATGGAAGACGGACTGTTCAGCAAGTATCCCTGCGACGCCATCTTCGCCATGCACAACATGCCGGGCCATCCGCAAGGCCGCCTGCTGCTGCGCGACGGCGCCGCGATGGCTTCGTCCGACAACGTCACCATCGTGCTGGAAGGCGTGGGCGGGCACGGCGCAATGCCGCATTGCGCCGCCGATCCGGTGGTGGCTGGCGCGGCCATCGTGCTGGGCCTGCAAAGCATCGTCGCCCGCAATATCGATCCCCTGCACATGGCGGTGATCACGGTCGGCGCATTCAACGCAGGCAAAGCCAACAACGTCATCCCCCAGACCGCCACGCTGAAACTCAGCGTGCGCGCGCTGGACCGCGGCGTGCGCGACACGCTGCAAGCCCGCATCACGGAACTGGTCCACAGCCAGGCGGCCAGCTATCAGGTGCGCGCCACCATCGACTACGGCCGCGGTTATCCCGTGCTGGTCAACACCCGCGAAGAAACCGATTTCGCGCGCCAGGTGGCGGTGGAACTGGTAGGCGCCGACCAGGTGGAACTCCAGACCCGCGCGCTGACCGGCAGCGAGGACTTCGCCTTCATGCTGGAGGAAGTGCCAGGGTCCTACCTGCTGGTGGGCAATGGCGATGGCTCGGCGGAAGGCTTCAACAGCGGGCATGGGGCCTGCATGGTGCACAACCCGGGCTATGACTTCAACGACCACAGCCTGCCCGTGGGCGCGGCCTACTGGGTGCTGCTGACGCAGCGCTATCTGGCGGGCTGAGGCCGCGGCGCAAGCCTGAGGCCCGCGGGCCTCAGGCCATCTCGAACAGGCGCTTGTGCTCGCGGATGGCGTAGCGGTCCGTCATGCCCGCGATGTAGTCGGCGATGGCGCGGGCCTGCTCGTTGAAAGCCGGCCGGCGATAGTCGGGCGGCAACAGCCGCGGATCGTCCAGGAAAGCCGCGAACAGCTCGCGCACGATGCGCCGCGCCTTGGTCGTCATGCGCAACACGCGGTAGTGGCGGTACAGGTTGTCGAACAGGAATTTCTTCAGCGCGTCGGCCTCGCTCCGGATCTCGGGCGAAAAGGTCGCCAGCGGCGGCGCGCGGCGCACGTCGTCGGCAGTGGCGGGAGCGAACTCGCGGATGCGCGCCAACGAGGTCCGCGTCAGGTCGACGATCAGCGTATTGATCATGCGGCGTATGGTCTCGGCCACCGCGCGACGCGCAGCCAGCCCCGGATAGCTTTCCAGCACGTGGGCGTGGTGGCGCTCGAAGATCGACACTTCCTTCAGCTGTTCCAGCGTGATCAGGCCCGAGCGCAGGCCGTCGTCGATGTCGTGGTTGTTGTAGGCGACCTCGTCCGCCAGGTTGGCCAACTGCGCCTCCAGCGAGGGTTGGGTGCGGTCGAGGAAGCGCTGGCCCACGTCGCCCAGCTGCCGCGCATGCGCGGCCGAACAATGCTTGAGGATGCCTTCGCGCGTTTCGAAGCACAGGTTCAGGCCGTTGAAGTCCGCGTAGCGTTCTTCCAGTTCGTCCACCACCCGCAGGCTTTGCAGATTGTGCTCGAAGCCGCCCGCCTCCGGCGCCAATTCGCGCATGCAGGCGTTGAGTTCGTCCTGGCCCGCATGACCGAACGGCGTGTGGCCCAGGTCGTGCGCCAGCGAGATGGCTTCGGTCAGGTCTTCGGACAGGCCCAGGCTGCGCGCCAGCGTGCGCGCAATCTGGGCCACTTCCAGGCTGTGGGTCAGGCGGGTGCGGAACAGGTCGCCCTCGTGGTTCACGAAGACCTGGGTCTTGTATTCCAGGCGCCGGAAGGCGCTGGAATGGACGATGCGATCGCGGTCGCGCTGGAACTCCGTCCGGTTTTCCGGCGGCGGCTCGGCATAGGTCCGCCCGCGCGATTGAGACGGGTGGGATGCATAGGAAGCCAGTTCTTTCATCTGCAACACCGTCTCCATCACGGCTATTGGGTGGTGCGGGCCAGCACGGCGCGCACGGCGTCGTCGGGGGCCGCGCGCATCATGGCCTCGCCGATGCGGGTCATGAGCACGTAGCGGATCGAGCCGCCTTCGGTCTTCTTGTCGACCTGCATCAGGTCCAGCCAGCGGTCGGCGCCCAGGTCGGGGGCCACGACGGGACAGCCGATGGCGACCACCAGCGCGCGCACGCGCTCCACGTCGGCACGGTCAAAGCCGGCGACGTCGGCCGACAGCTCGGCAGCCTGCACCATGCCGCAACCGACGGCTTCGCCATGCAGCCAGGCGCCGTAGCCCAGGCCGGATTCGATAGCGTGGCCGAAGGTGTGGCCCAGGTTGAGGATGGCGCGCAGGCCCGACTCGCGCTCGTCCTTGCCCACCACTTGCGCCTTGAGTTCGCAGGAGCGGCGGATGGCGTAGGCGACCGCCTCGGGGTCCAGTTCGCGCAGCTTCTGCGCATTGTCCTCGCACCAGGACCAGAATTCCGGGTCCAGGATCAGGCCGTACTTGATCACTTCCGCCAGGCCCGCGGACACCTCGCGCGCCGGCAGCGTGTTCAGCACGTCGGTGTCTATTTCGACTGCGACCGGCTGGTAGAACGCGCCGATCATGTTCTTGCCCAGCGGATGGTTGACGGCGGTCTTGCCGCCCACCGACGAATCGACCTGCGACAGCAGCGTCGTGGGCACCTGCAGGAAACGCACGCCGCGCATATAGACCGCGGCCGCGAAACCGGTCATGTCGCCGATGACGCCGCCGCCCAGCGCCACCAGCACGCAGCGGCGGTCCAGGCGGTTGCCCAGCAGCGCGTCGAAGATCAGGTTCAGCGACTGCCAGTCCTTATAGGCCTCGCCGTCGGGCAATTCGATGCGCAGCACCCGCTTGCCGGTCCGGGCCAGCGCGGCTTCGGCGCGCTCGCCGTACAGGGCTGCGACGGTCGGGTTGGTCACCACGGCGATCGCGGTGGCGTCGGCGGGGATGCACTGGTCCAGGGCGTCCAGGCGGCCGGGGCCGATGTGGATCGGGTAGGCTCCGCCCGGGGTGTCCACGTGTACTACGTTCATATGCGCTTCTCGAAGGCTTGCAGTTGCGGCAGCAGCGCCTTGACCAGGGTGTGTATGGGCATGGCGCCCGTCTCCACCACCAGGTCGGCTACTTCCTTATAGAGGGGTTCCCGCAGGGTCATGAGGTCGCGCAGCGTGCCGCGCGGGTCGGCCGTGGCCAACAGGGGACGGTTGCGGTCGCGGCAGGTGCGGCGGAACAGTTCGTCCACGCTGGCGCGCAGGTAGACCACGATGCCGCGCTCGCGCAGGCGCTGACGGTTTTCCGGCGCCAGGATCGCGCCGCCGCCGGTGGCAAGAATTATGTTGCGCCGTTGGGTACACTCTTCCAAGGCGGCAGATTCCCGGCGACGAAAACCGGCTTCGCCCTCGATTTCGAAGATTACCGGCACCCGCACGCCGCAACGCGCCTCGAGCTCATGATCCAAGTCCATAAACTCGCGCCCCAGGGCACGCGCCAGGCCACGCCCTATGGTGGTCTTGCCCGCGCCCATCATCCCGACCAGGAAAACCGGCAGGTCATGCGGCAGCGTGGCGGCCTTGCCTGTGCACTCGATCGCGCAAGGCTGGTTTTCGGGCGTCTCGCAGGAGGACGCCGGGTCCGGGTCAGCCTCCGGACATGAGTTAGCGGAAAAGTTCATGACGGCATTATCACATCAGCCGCCAGTTGCCCGCCTACCACACTGAACGATTTTGTTACAGAAACCGGTGCCCCGTGCCAAGACGGACCCGGAGATACCCGTAAAATCGCCGCGATGAGCAAGCCCCAGAATTCCTCCAAGAAAGACAAGCCCGCCAAGAGCGGTTCCCCGATACTGCGATTCTTCGTAAAAACCGGCATTTTCTTTGCCGGCCTGTTCCTGTGCGGCGTGCTGCTGGCTGGGATGGCGTTGGCGCTGGCCTGGCCCAACCTGCCCGACCTGAACGCCATGACGGACTACCGCCCCCGGGTGCCGCTGCGCGTCTTTACGGCGGACCGCGTCCTGATCGGCGAATTCGGCGAAGAGCGCCGCAACGTGCTGCGCTTCAACGAAATCCCGGACGTCATGAAGTCCGCGGTGCTGGCGGCCGAGGACGACCGCTTCTACCAGCACGGCGGGATCGACTGGATGGGCGTGGCGCGCGCCGGCCTGACCAACCTGGTCAGCATGTCGAAGTCGCAGGGCGCCAGCACCATCACGATGCAGGTGGCGCGCAACTTCTACCTGTCGTCGGAAAAGACCTATTCACGCAAGTTCTATGAACTGCTGCTGACCTTCAAGATCGAGTCGGAGCTCACCAAGGACCAGATCCTCGAGCTCTACATGAACCAGATCTACCTGGGCCACCGCGCCTATGGTTTCGCGGCCGCCTCGCGCACCTACTTCGGCAAGCCCCTGTCCGAAGTCACGCCTGCGGAAGCCGCCATGCTGGCCGGCATCCCCAAGGCGCCCTCGCGTTTCAACCCTATCGCCAACCGCCCGCGCGCCGAGCTGCGCCAGCGCTACGTGCTGGGCCGCATGCACTCGCTGGGCTACCTGACCGAACCGGAATACCAGCAGGCGCTGGCCCAGCCCATCGTCATGAAGTCCGCGGAAGGCACGCCGGCCGGCGGCTATTCCATCCATGGCGAGTACGTGGCGGAACTGGCACGCCAGCTGTTGTTCAACGTGTACCAGGACAACGTCTATTCGCGCGGCATCAATATCTACACCACCGTGCAGTCCAAGGACCAGGAAGCGGCCTACCGCGCCGTGCGCGAAGGCGTGCTGGAATACACGCGCCGCGCGCCCTACCCCGGCCCCGAGGAACAGCTCGACCTGCCGCCGGGCACCGAGAATAACCCGCAGGCGCTGGACGAATTCCTGGACGGCGTGTTCGACAAGTTCAGCGACAGCGGCGACCTGCTGACGGCGCTGGTGCTGTCGGCCAGCCCCACCGAAGTGAAGCTGGCGCGCAGCTCGCGCGAGATCATCACCGTCACCGACAAGAAGGTGCTGGGCGTCGTGGCGCGCGCGCTGAACGACAAGGCCAAGCCCGAGCAGCGCATCAAGCGCGGCTCCGTGGTCTACATCCGCAAGTTCGGCGACAACTGGGAAATCATCAACCTGCCTTCGGTGCAGGCGGCCTTCGTGGCGCTGTCGCCGCAAGATGGCGCCATCCGCGCCATGGTCGGCGGCTTTGACTTCTACCGCGGCAACTTCAACCGGGTGACGCAAGCCTGGCGCCAGCCGGGTTCGAACATCAAGCCCTTCATCTACGCCGCTTCGCTGGAACGCGGCCTGACCCCGGGCACGCAGATCTCGGACCAGCCCTTCGAACTGACGGCCGCGCAGACCGGCTCCAAGGCCTGGAACCCGAAGAACTACGGCAATCAGTACGAACCCATGCTGACCCTGCGCCAGGGCCTGTACAAGTCCAAGAACATGGTGTCGATCCGTATCCTGCAGGCCATCGGCCCGCAGTACGCGCAGGACTACCTGACCCGCTTCGGCTTCGACAAGGCCCGCCAGCCCGCCGTGTTGCCGCTGGCGCTGGGCGCGGGCTCGGTCACGCCCTTGCAGCTGGCCGGCGCCTTCTCGGTGTTCGCCAATGGCGGCTACCGCGTCACGCCCTACCTGATCGACCGCGTCACCGACAGCAGCGGCAAGGTCATCATGCAGTCCAAGCCGGTCGTGGCCGGCGACGCCGCGGCCCGCGCCATCGATCCGCGCACGGCCTGGGTCATGGACGACATCCTGCGCGGCGTGGCCACCTACGGCACCGCAGCGCGCGCCCGCGTCCTGCTCAAGCGCAACGACATCGCAGGCAAGACCGGCACCACCAACGAATCGGTGGACGCCTGGTTCTCCGGCTACACCCCGTCGCTGGTCGCCACCGCGTGGCTGGGCTTTGACCAGCCCAAGTCCCTGGGTTCGCGCGAAACCGGCGGCGGCGTCGCCATGCCGATCTGGGTCGATTACATGCAGACGGTCCTCAAGGGCGTGCCCGAAGAGAAGCCGCGTCCCCGCCCCGATGGCCTGCTGGTCGAAAACGGCGAGTTCTACTTCTCCGAATTCCCGCCCGGACAAGCGGTGGCGCGCCTGGGCTTGCCCGAGGCCGACACGCTGGGTGAGTTCCTCAACGGCCTGAACGGCAGCACCAGCGAGGAAACCCGGATCAAGGTGGCGCCGGGCGTAGGCACGCAAGGCAACACGCCCTGGTCCCAGAAGATTCCGTTCTGACGCGCAAATGACAAGGCCGGCCCCATGGGGCCGGCCTTTTTTTCGCCTGAAGCTGACGTTTTACAGGCGTATCGTCACGGGTACGCCGGCTGCCGCGGAACAGATCTGCGACAGGGCATCCGGCAACTGCGGGCCGCCTCGGGTATCGTTCCAGTGCTGGCCATCGTAGCGGTAGTGAAAGCCGCCGCTGCGCGCCGCGACCCACAGCTCCTGCATGGCAGCCTGGCTGTTCACCACCACATGGGTGTTGTCCTCGAAAACCATCGTCAGCACATTGCCGCTGCGGCTGGTTTCGACGTCGACATCGAGCGAAGCCGCCCAGTCATCGGCCTGGCTTTCGATGCTGTTCAGCACCTGGTCGATCAACGCAAGAAATTCGGTTTCGGTCATAATCGAGCCTGCAAGATTTAGGAGTTCCCAGTGTTCCACTTGGCATTTCGCCGCATGGTCCTTCGCATTGTAGCCACGCTGCTGGCGACCGGCATGGTTGCCGCCTGCGGGTATAAGGGCCCCTTGTACATGCCGACGCCGGACGGCAAGCCGCCCTCGCGCACGCAGCCGCAGCCGCAACCGACGGCCATCCCGCCGGTGCAGTCCATTCCATGACCCCCCGATTCCCCGCGCAGCCTGAACTGGCCGGTCATCCGTACTTCCAGTTCCGCAACAATGTCCTGTACGCCGAGGACGTGCCGCTGGATCACCTGGCCGAAAAGCTGGGCACGCCGCTGTACGTTTACTCGCGCGCCGCGCTCAAGGCTGCCTGGGAATCCTACCGCAATGCCGTCGGCCAGCATCCGGTGCTGGTCTGCTACGGCATGAAGGCCAATTCCAACCTGGCCGTCCTGAAGGAATTCGCGCGCCTGGGCGCGGGCTTCGACATCGTTTCCGGCGGCGAGCTCAAGCGCGCCCTGGCGGCCGGTGCGGACCCGTCCAGGATCGTGTTTTCCGGTGTGGGCAAGCAGGCCTGGGAAATGCGCGCCGCGCTGGCCGCCAAGGTCAAGTGCTTCAACGTCGAGTCCGAAGCCGAACTGCGCCGGCTGTCGGAAATCGCGCATGACATGGGTCTGCGCGCGCCCGTTTCGCTGCGGGTGAATCCGGACGTGGATGCGCAGACGCATCCATACATCTCCACCGGCCTGAAGGAAAACAAGTTCGGCATCGCCATCGAATCGGCGCTGGACGTCTACCGCCTGGCCCAGTCGCTGCCGGCCCTGGAAATCGTGGGCGTGGACTGCCACATCGGTTCGCAGCTCACCGACATCAGTCCCTATTTCGACGCGCTGGAAAAGCTGCTGGACCTGATCGAAAAGCTGGATCAGGCCGGCATCCGGATCGTCCATCTGGACCTGGGCGGCGGCCTGGGCATCCGCTATACGGATGAGATCCCGCCCTCGCCCCAGGCCTTGCTGGATCGTGTCTTTGAACGCCTGAACGCGCGCGGCTTCGGCCATCTGCACCTGGTGCTGGAGCCCGGCCGCTCGCTGGTGGGCAACGCCGGCGTGCTGCTCACGCGGGTCCAGTACCTGAAGCACTCGGAAGCGCGCAACTTCGCCATCGTCGACGCCGCCATGAACGACCTGCTGCGTCCCGCGCTGTACGAAGCCTTCCACAGCGTGCGCCCCGTGCATCCGCGCGCGGGCGACGAAACCCTATACGACATCGTCGGCCCGGTCTGCGAAAGCGCCGACTGGCTGGCCCGGCAGCGCAAGCTTGCTCTCCAACAGGGCGACCTGCTGGCGGTGGAGTCCGCGGGCGCCTACAGCATGGCCATGGCCAGCAATTACAACGCCCGCCCCCGCGCGGCCGAAGCCATGGTCGACGGTGACAAGTACTACGTCGTGCGCCAGCGCGAAACGCTGGACGACCTGCTCAAGGGCGAATCCACGCTGCCCTGAGGGGCTGCCGCCATCCGCGGCGCGGACCGCGCGCCGCATAGGGGCGCGATGCCGCTCATTTCACTCGAACTCATGCGTGATGGAAGCCGGCCGGCCCGGCGCTACTGTCAGGGTCATGTGGTAATCGCCCGCTGATGCGTTGCGCACCGTCACCTGGTAACGGCCTGGCGGCAGGGACAGTTCGCGCAGCGGCGGGCTGACGCCGCGCGAGCGGCCATTGACCACCACCTCTCCCCATGGACGCACGGCCACGCGCACCGTGACAGGCGCCGCCTGAGGCGGCGGCGTCGCGGGCGCGGCGGGCTCTGACGCGGCGGGGGCTGCCGCGGCTTCAGGCTCAGGGGCGCTATCTGGCTTCGGGCTGGCGGACGGCATGGTGGAGCCAGTGGCTGCGGCCTGCGGCGGCGAGGCTGGTAGGGCCGCGGCGGGGGAATCCGGCGGGGTCGGTGGAGTCGGCGCGGGCGCGGGTTGCGGCTGTGGTTCCGACGGCGGCAGGGGTTGCGGCGGCGGTTGGGACGGTGGCTCCGATTGGGGCTGGGGTTGCTGCTGAGCTTGAGGCGGCGCCACGCCAGCCAGCTCCACCGGCGGCTGTGCCGGCCGCAGCCATGCATATCCCCCCGCCGCAAGCAGCAAAAGGCCCGCCACGGCCAGCGGCAGCATGCGCCGCGCGCGCGTCGGGTGTTCCGGCCGCATCGCGGTCAGGCGAGCGGCGGCCGGCGGCGGATCGGCAAGGTCGCCGGCGGGCGTCTCCATCATCAATGAAGGCGCGGTCATGTCCGGCTCCGGATCCTCCACAGGAGCGGCCACAGAAACCGCCGCAGGAGCCGGCACCGCCGGCGGGATCACGCCCATCGCCGCAGCAAGCGCCACGGCTGTCCGCGGCCTCGCCTGCGCCTCCATCGCCAGGCCCTCGTCCACGGCGGCGCAGAAGGCCGCCCGATAGGCGCCCGGATGCCACTCATCCAGGGGCGGGCAATCGTCCCGTACACGGCGCGCCAGCGCGCCTGGAGGGGCCGCGCCCGTCGCCAGGAAGTACGCCAGCGCCGCCAGCCCGTACACGTCCGTCCAGGGGCCGCAAGAATGCCCCGGATCGTCCGTGTACTGTTCGAACGCGGCGTAACCGGCATGCCGCGCTGTGTCTTCGTCATCGGGCGCCGCATCGAAAGGCGGCGCCAGGACGGCAAAACCCTGCCCGTCGCGGACCACGGCATCTGGGCAAATGCCGCCATGCACCCGGCCGCCTTCGTGCATGGCGGCCAGGGACGCGGACAGGCCGGCGACCACTCGCAGGATCTCCTGTTCACGCAGCCGCCCGTGCGGCAGGCGCAGGATATCGTCCAGGCGCTCCACATCTGGCGCGGCCGGGAAGCCCCCCACGCCCGGTCCAGGCGGCACAGCTGAAGTTCGTAGCATGCGCGGTCCTCCGGCAGATTCAGGGATGCCAGGTCGGCAGGGATGAGAACAGCCTGGCGAACAGCGTCGCGTTCAGCGCGCCGCCATGGATGTAGGTCTGCAAGGCCGCGCCGTCCGCCTGGTTGGTCCACCAATAGCTGGTGTGGGAACTGGGGTTGAAGCAGAACGGCAGGTCGGGCCAGGCGCCCAGCGCGCGGCGCGCCAGCGGCGCGGAATCCTGCTCGCGGCCGGCGCTCAGGATATCCATGATGTCGCTGCCGCCGCGCGGCGCGGCGGCGCCCGGCGCTGCGGCAGGCGTACGCACCTGCTGCAGGCTGCGGTCGAACTGCTCCGCCGGGCAGCCATGGCGCACCGCCGCCAGCATGCTGGCGCCGATCTGCCGGTAGTAGTCGCTGGCGCCATCCAGGATGCTGCTGTGGTACTGCGCGGGCGGTACGGCCATGACCACGCACAGCGGGTAGCCCCGGCCCACCCGGTCGCGGCTGGGCGTGATGCAGCCCAGCTGTGCGACACCCGCGCCCGGCCCGGCGGGAATCGCGAAATTCCAGATGGGCGCCGACGCGAAACCGCGCGCGGCATTGACGTCCGGCGCCTGCTTCAGCGCCGCCAGCCCGAACTGCAGCCAGCGGTCCCACCAGGTGATCAGCTCGCGCGGCAGGCGCCGGTGCACGAAGTCGCCCGCCGCCGGAATCTTGCCGTACCAGCCCACACGCCCACGCTCCACTGCTAGCTCCATGTCCATGTCCTGTTCACGACGCGCCCGGGCAGGCGAACGCCTGCATCTCGGCCAGATGGAAAGGGCTCTTGACGCTGCTGGCGGTGATCTCCAGCACCACCTTGCGCCCGCCCAGATCGAATGTGGCCAGCGTGACTTCCGGCGTGGCCCCCCGCCGCAGCTGGGCGCGGTCCAGCATGCGGTTCAGCGCCCAGGGGCCCGACGTGGTCATGCCAGCCGCGCCGACCTGCGGCGTGAGCTCGATGCGCACCTGGTTGCTGCCGCGCGGACCGGGCCACTGCACCGTGGTCGCCACCTGCGGACCATGCGCGTAGCGCACCGCCTGGCCATCCACGTCCATCACGAACTGGGTAATGCCCGCGTCCATTTCCACGGGCCTGATGGCCACCCGATACGAGGGCATGGGGTTGCCCGCCATGAAATACACGTCGCGGATCACGCCCGCGCGCTGGAACGCGTCCAGCGTGGTGGAGTTCTCCCCCGACTTGCCGTCGATGCCGGGCTTGAAGCGCCAGCGCTGTCCGGAAACGTCGATCTGGTTCGCCAGGTTCTTCTGGAAGAAGTCGTCCATCAGGCCATTGGGCCCGAACAGCCGCGCCATATCGTTGGGCGCCACGTCGCGCGCCGAACGGCTCGAAAACGGATAGCGTCCGGCCACGGACTGACCGCAGAACATGCCGATGGTGGCGGACACGGTCTCGCCCATGCGCGCGCGGGCCACGTCGGACACCTCGCCGGACGCGTTCACCGACAGCGAGTTGAGCACGTCGCGCAGCGGCCCTGGCAAGCGGCCCGCCTCGGCCCTCAGCTTGGTCACGGAATCCGAGCTGGGCGCGGGGCTGCCGCTGCGCAAGGCCGCATCCGCCGCCGTCAGATAGGTATAGAGCTCGTTGATGAGGCCGGTGGTGGCTGCGATCGGCGAGGTGGCGCCGGCCGCCGCGCCCTCGCCTTCGGCCAGCCGCCGGTACGGCTCGAAATGCTGGTCCACGATGCGCTCCAGCTTCTCGTCGGTGGCGTCGGCCCGCATGGCCGCGCCGGGCCCGGTTGGCCCGAACATCTGCTCCAGCGCCTCGCGCGTGCTGCTGACGCGGTCGCGCGCCTGGTCCACCAGCGAGCGGTCATCCTTGCCGGTATCGCGCAGCAAGGAGGTCTCGCGCGCAACGCCGCGCACCAGCTGCACCAGCGGAGACTCCGGCGCGGACAAGGTGCGCGCCATCTGGATGTTCTGCAGCAGCGACTTGCTGGGCGCCAGCTGCATATCGTTCAGATAGCCGTCCCACTGCGCCACGTAGTCGTTCATGTACAAGCGCTTGATGTCGACCACCAGCTGGCGTTGCGCCGTCTGGTCCAGCTGGCTGCGCAACGGGATGTTCAGGATCCACGCATCATCCGAACGCAGCACCTCGGCCACGCCGGTCACGCGCTTGTTGAACACGTCCCAATAGCCGCGATAGCTGTAGAGCGCGGGAATGCCCTGGCTCAACGGCTTGCCGCTCTTGCGCACGAAGACGGCGCTGGCCTGCGCGCCGCCCAGCGTCACCACCGTGATCTCGGGCGCCGCGTCGGCGTTGGCCAGGGTGCGGCGCAGCCGGCTGTAGGCGCGTTGCGCCAGCGTGTAGCGCGCCAGCTTCTCGCGCGCCTGGGCCACCAGCGCGTCGTCCTTGGGAAACGGCGACGCCAGCACGTGGCTCTGCGTCAGGTTGCGCAGGTGCAGCGACAGCTGCTCATACTGGCGCCGCGTGTAGCCTTCAGGCAGGGTGGCCTGCATGTCCGAGAGCAGCCACGCATGCATGAACTCCGCGTCGTAGCGTTCGGCCTCGTACAGCATCAGATAGGCCCGCAGCGCCTCGTAGGAATACTCCAGGTCGCTGGCCGAGGCGTCGCGCAGGGCGGTCTCGACGCGCCGCGCCACCTGCGGCAGCAGCACCTGGTCCAGCGTGTTGCCGTACACGCCCTGCGCCGCCGCCCGCAGCTTCTGGCCCTGGTAGAGGCCATAGCGATAGCTCAGGGGCGGATTGTCGATCTCGAAGCCCTCGTGCTGGGGCAGGTACCAGAGGCTGTCCAGGAAGGGCATCAGCCCCAGCAGGTCGCCGGTGCGCGTGATCTTGATGTCGCGGCTCAGCTTCTCCACCGCCGGCACCCGCCGCGCCACCTCTTCCACGTAATCGGCGTTGTTGCGATAGCTCATCGTCCAACCCGCGACCAAGGCCAGGAAGGCCGCTGTCACCAGGCCGTACCCCGCCCAGTGCAACTGCCGATAGCGGCGTTCCCAACGCAGGTTGCGGCTGGCCAGGCCGGCCTCGCGGAAGATGACGTCCTGCAGCAGGTTCTTCAGGAAGTAGCTGCGTCCTTCCGCCTCGCCCGGCACGCTGGCCGCGGGCGCGGCGCCGCCGTCGATGCGCAGGTAGCGCTTCAGATGGCCAGTCACCTGGTCGAAGGTCTCTCCGCCCTGCGTGCCGCTGGTGAAGTAGACGCCTCGCGGAATGACCCGCGCCTCGAACTTCGAAGTCGCGAACACATCGCTCAGGAAATGGCCCAGGATGGCCTGCAGGCCCGCGAACTGCTGCGGCAACATGTAGGCAAGCGCGCGCCGCGCAGGATCGCTCTCGGCCGCCACCACTTCAGGCAAGGCGTCATCCAACCGCCGCTGCAACAGCGCATACTCTTCGTGAAAGGCTTCATACAGGTCGAAACCCGGCTCCTGCGCGCGCGCATACGGCAAGGTAAAGCCCCAGATCTGCGCCAGCTCCTCTCGGGTAAAGGAAGCGAAGTACTCTTCGAAACCGGACAGCAGATCCGTCTTGGTCACCAGCACATACACCGGGAATGCGATGCCCAGCTGCTCGCGCAATTCCTGCAGGCGGCGTCGCAGCACTGCCGCATGCTGCGCCCGTTCCGCATCCGACGCCGACAGCAGGTCTTCGACGCTGACAGTGAGCATGGCACCGTTGATGGGCTGGCGGCCGCGGTACTTGGACAGCAGGCCGAGAAAGCCGCGCCACTCTTCTTCGTCGCCGGTCGGATCGCTTTCGTGCGTGGTGTAGCGCCCCGCCGTGTCCAGCAACACGGCATCGTCAGTGAACCACCAGTCGCAATTGCGCGTGCCGCCCACGCCGCGCAAGGCCACCTTGCCGTAGCGTTCGGCCAGAGGAAAGTTCAAGCCTGAATTCACCAGCGCGGTGGTCTTGCCCGCGCCCGGCGCGCCGATGATCACGTACCAGGGCAGCTGATACAGGTACTGCTTGGAGAACCGGTCCAGCGCGCCGCGCCTGCCGCGGTTCTCGAAGCGGGTCTTGCGCAGCAGTTCCACGGCCTCGTGAAAGCGCGCCTCCAGCTGGCGTATCTCGTCGTTGCCGGCGGCGTCCTCCAGCGGCTTTTCCGCCTTGGGCCGGGGCCGCCGCAACTGGCTCAGCAGCTGCGCGTTCAAGCGCCCTTCGCGCCATTTGCGCCACAACAGCCGCAGCAGCCAGATCGCGAACATCGCCACGATGACGGCGATGCGCACCGTTTCGCTTTCCAACGGGCGCACCGTGCCGATGGCGATGAGCGGCCCCGCGATCCAGATCAGCACCGCCAGGGCCACCAGCCCCAGGAAGTTCCACACGCGGCGGCTGAAGAACCATCCGAACAGCCTGTAGATCATTCCTGTCCTCCCTGCTCGTGCGCCACCGGCGGCACCAGCACCGTGATCTCCACCCGCCGGTTCAGCGCGCGGCCTGCGGCCGTGTCATTGGGCGCCACCGGATCAGCGTCGCCGCGCCCTTCTGCGCGCACGCGGGCCGTCTGGCCCAGGCGTTGCTCCAGCATGTCCTTGACCGCATCCGCGCGCGCCTGCGACAAATGCCAGTTGGACGGAAAGCGTGCGCTGCGCATCGGCGTGTTGTCGGAGTAGCCGCGCACCAGGATGCTGCCCTGCGTCTCGCGCAAGGCATCGGCCACGCGCGACAGCACCGGCAGGTACTGGTCGCGCACGGAACTGGCGCCAGATTCGAATACGCCATCGCCCCGCAGCACCACCACGCTGCGGTCCACCTCATCGCGCACGGTGACCAACTGGTCGCGGATCTCGGGCGCCAGGAACACCGCCAGCCGCGGCGCGGGCGCGGGCCGCTTCACGGCGGTCGGGGCGATCTGCACCGTGGGCGGACGCAGCTTGGCGATGGACGCGAACACGCCGTCGGACTCGCTGCCCAGACGCCAGCCCAGGCCCCAGTACAGGGCCAGCGCCAGGACGGCTGCCAACGCGCCGAACACCCACAGCGGCACGGGCAGGCGGCGCAATGGCGTCTGCGCCGGCTCGTCGCGCCAATGCGGAGACAGCGCCAGCGGATAATCGCCGCGCGCGCCGCGCAGGATCCGCAAGAGGCGCTGGCGCAGCGTTTCCAGCTGCGAGCGGCCGTTGTCGATCACGCGGTAGCGCCCTTCGAAGCCCAGCAGCAGGCAGTAATACAGCAACTCCAGCAGATCCAGGTGCTGCCCGGGGTTCTGCGACAGCTTGGCCAGCAGCTGGAAGAACTTTTCTCCGCCCCAGGTCTCGTTGTGGAACGTGACCAGCAGGCTGTGCGCGGACCACACGCCGCCCCCGCCCCATGGCGTGAGCGCCGCGGCCTCGTCCAGCGCCGTGCACAGGCAGTAGCGCGCGCCCAGTATGGTTTCGTTGGGGATGCCCGCCTGCTGCGCGCGCAGCTCGAACTGCCGCACTTCGTCCAGCAGGTGCTCGCGCAGCATCGCAGGCGAGGGATGCGTCGCCGTGGCGCGGATCTGCGGGATCAGGTCCAGCAGCGGGTTGGCCGCCGCCACCAGCGGATTGGCGCCGCTGATGACGTAATCGTGGGGACGCAGCCTGCCCGCCGTATTGGCAGCGCCTTCGCCGATGCCGCCCGGAGGGCCGGCCAGCGTGTGATCCGAAGCATGCATAGTTGTCTCCGCCTGGTTTGGCCGCGCTCAGTCGCGCAGCGCCCAGAACTCCATCGTCAGCCCGGGAAAATCGCCCGCCAGATGCAACGCCAGCGCGCCGGTGCGCTCCAGCTGCTTCCAGAATTCGCCGCTCTTATCCAGTTCGAAATAGACATGTCCGGCGCTGTACGGAATCTGTCGCGGCGCCACGGGCAGCGCGCGCACGGCGACGCCCGGCAATTGCAGGTGCACCAGGTCGCGGATGCGTTCCACCGGACCGATCTTGACCTGCGCCGGAAAGCGCGCCCGCACGGTCTCCACGCCCAGGTCCGCATGCACCGCCAGCACGAAGCCGGCCGACTGCAACAGTTCCGCGTCCTGGATCTGCGCCACGCGCACGCCCTGGCCGCGGTCCTGCAGCGGTATCTGCAAGGCGCGCTGCTCCAGCACGGCCGACAGGGAGCGGCGCAGCTCGTTCATCAAAGGCGTGAAGCTGCCCTGCAGATCATCGTGCACGTAGTCCGGCAGCACACCGGGCCGGCGCGTGGCGGACGTGAAGGTGGCCAGGTCGCAGGCCAGCATCAGCCAGTCGTGGAACAGACGTTCGGGATGCTGCGCGGGAAGCTGCCGCACATGCCAGATCGAACCCATATAGCGGTTGACGGTCTCCAGCAGCATGAAGTCCGACACCTCGGAAACGCCGCCGCGGCCGGGCTGCGACAGGCGCGAGGCCAGCGCCTCGCTGCGCGCGTCGAGCAGTCCCTGCAGTTCATCGACGAAGCCCCGCAGAACCGGATGCTCGCCCGCCGCCAGCCACGGCGCCACATAGCCTTCGTCCAGCACCACCCGGTTGTCTGAACGCCGCTCCAGCACGCGCGCCACGCCCAGGCCCAGCCAGTCGTCGGTGAGTTCGTCTTCCAGCATCAACCGCAGCCGCAAGCGTCCGAGCTGCATCAGGACGGGTTCCAGCGCCACGGAGCCGCTGTCTTCCACTTCGGCCTCGTGCACCAGATAGCGCGCCAGCGTGTCTTCCTCGCCTTCGTAGATGACGTCGCTGGCGCCGGCGCGCACGCGCGGCAGGGCCAGCACGATGCGCGCGCCGCGCGTCTGCGCCGGTACTTCGAACGCCGCGGGCGCCGCGTCCGGATGCGAGAAATCGAAAGGCGTGCCATCGGGCATGACGCCTTGCGCCCGGGTCAGCGCCACCTTGCCGATCGCCAGCGCGTCGCGGTCCAGCGACAGCTGGCCAAAGCCCCAGAAGCATCCCTGGAGCGTGGCTGCGCGCTGCTGCGCGGTATGCAGCATATGGCGTTCAAACTGCTGGAAATGCTGCGGCCGCAGGAACATGCCCTCCGACCAGATCACTTTGTCTCTACTCACCATGTGCGGTTCTCTTCGCTTCTAAAAGGGCCACCACGAACGGCTGCGATCCACTTCTTCCAGCCCGTCGCGCTTGACCGCGACCTTCACCGTCTCCTCGTTCGGCGAAAACTGCCAGACCTTGTAGATGTTGGTGTTCTGCGCCTCGGGCAACGACACCAGCAGCCGCCACTTGCTTTGCTCCAGTTCGCGATAGGCCGCCACCACGCCCACCACGCGCGCCTCGGCGTTGCCTGGGTACTGCACCACCTTGGTTTCACCCGGTTTCAGGATGACCTGGTCGACATTGAGCAGCTCCGCGCCCAGCGCCGCATGCGCATCGCCCTGCAAGGTGAAGAAGTCGCGCGATTCGAAGATGCTGGCCGATTTCAGTTCATAGATCGTCACCTGCACCGGCGAGGGCCTGCCGCTGGCGTTCTGGTTCACTTTCGGATCCGCGCGCAGTTCGATCGCGTACGGCACGGGCACTCGCTTGGCCGTCGACGAGCATGCCGCAAGCATCGCCGCCGTCAACGCAGCCGCGAGAATCGCCGCGGTGCGCCGCCGTCCCGTCGGAATCACTCGTAGGCATGGACCGTTCATAAGACCTCGGAAATAAAAGTACACACGTCTGTTACGCCGCGACGCATACCTTGCACGGCGGGCCGCTATCATCGGCGGAATGACCAGGCCTACACACTCCGAACGACACGCCCGCGCCATGAAACAGTCCGCACGCATTTGCTTGATATCCACGCTCGCGCTGCTTGCAGCCTGTGCTTCCACCCCATCGCCGCAAGCCGTGGAAGCGCTGCAGCAGGTGCGCGACGAATATGCCGCCAGCCGCTTCGGAGCCGTCGTGCGCACGGTGGCGACTTCCGACGCGCTTGCCACCGCGCCCACGCCCATGCGGGTCGAAGCGCTCAAGCTGCAGGCCTTCAGCTACTGCGTGACCAACTATCGCCAACTGTGCGAGGACAGCTTCGCGCGCATCCTGCAGCTGCAGCCCTCGTTCCAGCTCGCGCCGAATGAGGCCGGACACCCCCAGTGGGGACCGGCATTCCAGGCGGCGCAAGCGTCCCAGATCCGTTAACGCGCCGACGGCGCCCAGGAGACAGGCGTGAAACTCACCGTGTTCCAGCGTGCCGGCGACCCGGCCTTCGAACCCATCCACGCCGTGTTCACGGCGCCCGGCGGCACGGTAGGCCGCAGTCTCGACAACCAATTGGCCCTGCCCGATCCGACGCGCGGCATCTGCCGCGTGCAGGCGGCGATCCGCGTCAACGACGATGACGCCGGCTTTCTGCTCAACCTGAGCGACATGAGCACCGTCAGCGTCAATGGCCAGGCGCTCGCGCGCGACCAGGAAGTGCCGCTGCATCCAGGCGACGAGCTGCAGATCGGCGACTACCGGCTGCGCGCCGCAGCGGCCGCGCCGGAGACTCCGGCGGCCAGCGCGGCCGCCGTGGTCGACGACGACATCTTCAGCGACCTGATCGGCCCCGGCACCCTGCCCGTGGGCAGCGCGCCGGACGTCTCCACACACCCCTTCGATCTGGACTCCGCGCAGGCGCGCAACCCGGAAGATCCCCTGCGCCACCTGCCGCCCGGCGACGGCGCGGTGTCGCGCCCGCCCACCGATCCCCTGGCGCTGTTCGATGCGCCGGGCGACGACACACCCAGCATCTTCTCGGACGGCACCCCGTCCGCCCTGCCCGCGCACGACGCATTGGCCGAGCACCGGGCCCATCCCGTCGACGACGCGCTGGGCCGCCCGCGCGACGCGGCAGACGGCCGCAGCGCGTCCGATCATCTGCGCGAGATCGGCGGCTACCTGCGGCCCGCGCCCGTCAAGCCAGAACCCGGCGACAAGAACCGCTGAGGCCTCAGGCGTAGTCATAGCGGAACTCCCCGTCGGCGACCGACAGGCTTACTTTGCTCAGCCTGCGGTCCTGCATGGAGGCGCCCAGCAGTTCCCGGCTGATCCGGGGCAGCACGGTATTGGTCAGCACCGCATCCACCATGCGCGCCCCCGACTCCACTTCCGCGCAGCGCGCCACCACCAGCGCAGTGGCCTCGGGCGTCACCTCCAGCACGATGCCGTGCTGCTCGAGCAGGCGGCGGCCCACGCGCTCGAACTGCAGGTCCACGATGCGCGCCAGCATGGCGTCCGGCAGCGGCAGGTAGGGCACCGCCACCAGCCGCCCCAACAGCGCGGCTGGAAAGGCTTGCAGCAGCGGTTCGCGCAATGCCGCGGCCAACGCGGCGGCGTCGGGCAGCAGCTCGGGATCGCGGCATAGCGCCGCGATCCGTTCCGCGCCCACGTTGGAAGTCAGGATGATCACCGCATTGCGGAAATCGATATAGCGCCCCTCGCCGTCCTCCATCCAACCTTTGTCAAAGACCTGGAAGAAGATCTCGTGCACATCGGCATGCGCCTTCTCCACCTCGTCCAGCAACACCACGCTGTAGGGCCGCCGGCGCACGGCCTCGGTCAGCACGCCGCCCTCGCCATACCCCACATACCCCGGCGGCGCACCCTTGAGCGTGGACACCGTGTGCGACTCCTGGAACTCGCTCATGTTGATGGTGATCAGGTTCTGCTCGCCGCCGTAAAGCGCCTCGGCCAGCGCCAGCGCGGTCTCCGTCTTGCCGACGCCGCTGGGGCCGCAGAGCAGGAACACGCCTACCGGCTTGTCCGGGTCGGTCAGGCCGGCCCGCGAAGTCTGGACGCGGCGCGCCACCGCTTCCAGGGCATCTCGCTGGCCGATCACACGCGCCGAAAGCGTGTCCGCCAGGTCCAGCACCGCGCGCGCCTCGTCCCGCAGCATGCGGCCCACGGGAATGCCGGTCCAGTCGGCCACCACTGCGGCCACGGCGGCGGCATCGACCGCGCAATGCACCATCGCGGATTCATCCTGACTGGCCGCCAGCGCTATGCGCGCCTGCGCCAGTGCGCGGCGCTGGTCTTCCTGCGCATCGGAGGAGGCGAGCTCCAGCGTCTGGCGCAAATTCAGCACCTCTCCGGCCAGCGCGCGTTCCGACTCCCAGCGCTCCGCCAGCGCCTGCTCCTCTTTCGCGGCGACGGCCTGCTCGGCCGCCAGGCGTCCGACCCGCTGCGCATCGCCCTCGCCCAGACGCAGCTCGCGTTCGGCGATGCGTTGAGCCAGCTCCAGCGCCTGTACCCGCCTGCGCGCATCCTCCAGGCTGGGCGGCGCCGCATGCTGGCTGACGGCGACGCGCGCGCAGGCCGTGTCCAGCAACGCAACGGCCTTGTCGGGCAGCTGGCGCGCTGGAATGTAGCGGTGCGACAGCGTCACCGCCGCTTCGATCGCCTCGTCCAGCAGCAGCACGCCATGATGCGCCTGCAGCGTTTCAGCCAGTCCGCGCAACATGCCGAATGCGAGCGCCTCGTCGGGCTCGTGCACCTGTATGACCTGAAAGCGGCGGCTCAATGCGGGGTCTTTCTCGATGTACTTCTTGTATTCCGACCAGGTGGTGGCGCCGATGGTGCGCAGCTCGCCGCGCGCCAGCGCCGGCTTCAACAGATTGGCCGCGTCTCCGGTCCCTGCCGCGCCGCCCGCGCCCACCAGCGAGTGGATCTCGTCGATGAACAACACCACCGGCTTCTCGCTGGCCTGCACCTCATCGATGACACCGCGCAGCCGCTGCTCGAATTCGCCCTTCACGCCCGCGCCCGCCTGCAGCAGGCCAATATCCAGCAGGTACAGCGCCACATCGCGCAGCTGCGGCGGCACCTCGCCTGCGGCCAGGCGCAGCGCCAGCCCTTCCACCACGGCCGTCTTGCCGACGCCGGCCTCGCCGGCCAACAGCGGATTGTTCTGCCGCCTCCGCATCAACACGTCGATGAGCTGGCGGATTTCCTCATCGCGTCCCGAAACCGGGTCGATCTCGCCCGCGCGCGCGCGCGCCGTCAGGTCGACGGCGAACCGCGCCAGCGCGGAACCGCCCGCGTCCGGCGCCCCGGCAGCGGCAACGGGCGCAGTCTCAGCCGCGTCTTCCGGCGAGCCCTGCACAATCTCCTGCAGCTGTTCCAACAGCGTGTCCGGCGCGATGCGCGAGAACTGGGCCGACATGCCCAGCAGCACGTGACGCAGCGCATAGGTCCGCGCCAGTCCCGCCAGCAGATGGCCGCTGCGGATGCGCGCCGCGCCATAGCGCAGCGAGCCCAGCACCCAGGCCCTTTCGACCGCATGGTCGATGTGTTCAGACAGGTCGGAGACCGAGCCCGCGCCAGACGGCAGGCGGTCCAGCTCCGCCGTCAGGTCGGCCTGCAAGGCGGCCAGGTCCAGCTCGAAGCGGCGCGCGATGCGATGCAGGTCGCTGTCTTGCGCGTGCAGGATCTGGTGCACCCAATGCACCAGCTCCACATAGGGGTTGCCTCGCAGCTTGCAGAACGCGGTGGCGCCCTCCAGCGTCTGGTAGAGCAGTGGATTGAGCTTGCCGAAGAGGTCGATGCGGCCGATATCGGACATGGCAGGGTGGCGCGTCACGCGCGCGTCGTCGTTGAGGTTGAGGCCGGCGCACGGCCACGTGGCGGCCAGGCGCCGCGGCTTTCGTAGTCCAGCAGAAGATCGCCCGCCTCGCCTTGCTCGGGCCGGCGCTTGCCCAGCCATGAGGACAGGCCCAGCGGACGCGCGGCGCCCAGGTTCACGCCACGCGCGTCCTCCGCGCGCAGCACCGGTCTCAGGTCCCAGGCCAGCTCCATGCCGATGTAATGCCTGACCCAATGCGTCAGCTGGCGGGCGCGTATGCCTCCCGGCAGAAAGCTCTGGTAGTCCTCCAGCGCCAGCGGGCCGATCTCGATGCGGAATTTGTGCTGGGCATCGCGCACCGCCACGCCCAGCACCGTGTCGCGCCCCAGCCCCGCAAAGCCGCCCAGGCCCAGCCGCTGGGCTGGTTCCAGGCGGATCCATTGCGGCACGAACTCGCGGATGCGCACGGGCAGGCCGAAGAACGATTGCAAGATGTGCTTGAGCCCTTCCGGGTTGCGGGTCTGTCGCGTCAGATGGCCCGCCATGTGGTACTTGGCGTGGTCCAGCACCGCGTCGCGGCGGCGCATCGACGGCTCGCCCATATGCAGCAGGCTGGCTACGTAGCGAGTGAAGCGCTCATCCTTGCGGTCCAGGCTGACCGTGCTCTGCGCGTCCGCCCAGGCGCGGTAGAACAGCAGGATGAGCCGGTGATGGAACACGTCGGCAAATGCGGACAGCGTGCGGTCCCCGTGATGCGCCAGACGCTCGCGGGCATGCTCCGTCAGGTGCAGGGGCAAGGGTCCATTGGGGCCGAACAGGCCGAAGCTGTAAATCGACAGTTCCGCGGGCCGCCCGCCCGTGGCGGCGCGCGCGGCGGCCACGGTGGACGGCGCGAACGCCATCGACGGCTCCTGCCGCAGCCGCACGGGTTCGTGGCGCGCGACCGTGTCGCGTCCCAAGGGCTTGCGCGCGCCCGATAGCGCATCGATCCAGCGCAAGGCATGGAACAGGTCATGGGCGTACGGTTCGCGTTCGACCGCGCGCCACCATTGCGCCAGCGCGTCATCAGGCGCGGCGGACGGATGGACGGGATCGGCAACAGGCTGGGCGATATCCACCGTCCTACCCCATGTGTATCTGCTTGGCGTCCACCTTCACCAGGTCGCCGCCCGTCACCACCGTGTAGGCCGCGTGCAGCCGCGCGCTCTGCTCGGCCTGGAAATCGATGGCGCCGGCGCGCACCTGGTCCATCTCGCTGACGCTGCGCTGCGACAGCCGCGCCATCAGCGTCATGCGGTCCATCACCGCCTCGTAGCTGCGGCCCACCAGACGGACTTCGCCCACCGTGGCATGCAGCTGCCTGGCCACCATGCGGATGCTGCCCGAGCGCAGCAGCAATTCGCCCTCCGCCTGCAGCGTGGTGCGTGCGGGATCGGCCTGCACGGTGACGGCGATCAGGTAGATGCGGGCGGGGTCCGGCCCGCTGATCAGCACTTCGTCGCCCGGCTGCGGCTCCAGCAGGCAGCTGGCGGCGCGCTGCACGGTCCAGACGCGGCCATCGCAGGCCACGGCATAGCTGCCGTCGTCTTCGCGGCGCAGCAGCTCGCCCAGCAGATGGACGGGGTCGTAAGCCATGCGGTTCAGATGTGCGGCGGACTTCATCACGCGCTCCTTTTAATGTGCACAGCCCCTAGACCACGGGCCGGCGTCCCATGCGGGGCTTGTAGCGGGCGACCTCGCCGCGCTGCAGGGTCGAGAGGACCAGCTCCGACATCAGGTTGATCGATACGTGGCGGGCGAAGAACTGCTCCAGCACGGCGCCAAACAGATAAGGGCTGATGCCCGAAAACGCGGTCTCGTCCACCTGCAGCGCGATGCGCACGCCGCGCCCGTGGACGATGGGGCCGGGCACGGGCAGACGGTGATGCACCGGCGTGGCGCTGACGTGCCGCAGGCCCGCGATGTGCCGGCGCACGCCCGGCTCGGCCAGGTTGCCGTACACGTGCAGCATTTCGCGCAAGGTCTGCGCGCCCTGCTCGGCGTCCAGGTCGGTCAGGCTGAGGTAGTTCAGGCCCAGGTGGCTGATCAGGTGCCAGGTGGCCGCGTTCTCGGCCAGCGCCGCGCGGGGCCGCGTGGGTCCGTGCAGCACCTTGACCGCGCGCACCGGCGCCGACACGCGCAAGGTCATGTCGGTATCTCCGCCCAGCGGCAACAGCAGCGCCAGATCGCGGTTCGTGCACAGGGTTTCCAGGGTCAGGTGGCGCAGGTCGCCCGAGAACGGCGCCTCGCGCCGGTCCACCAGCGACAGGAACACTTCGCTGCCGATGTAGCCGCTACGGGTGCCGTTGCGTTGCGCGCTATCGGACACCAGCCGCGGCTCGCGGCGCATGGAAAAGTACGCGCCGTGCTCTTCGGGATCGCTGCCCAGCGAACCGTAGAACGGCCGGAATTCCTGCTCCTGCCGCTGCGCGGCGGCATGGCCCGCGACGCGCGTCACCCCGTAGACCTCGTAGTCCAGCGGGCGGCTGCGGTCGATGACGACGTGGTACTCGGAAGTCCTGGGCGTAACCGCCACGCGGTCCGCCCGCTTGGCGAACAGGTTGATCACCGGCACGCAATGCAGCGCCAGGTTGGCGGCCGATATCGCGCCTTCCAGCTCCGGCGCTGCCATCGAGAACAGCAGAGTCAGATCGAATGCACGGGTTTCGCGCTGCGCGCCCTGGGGCATCGCGGGCGTGCGCAGCCCCTGCTTCAATCCGTTGATGCTGAAGAACAGATAACGCTGCGCGAATGCGAAATACTCTTGCAGAAGGCGATAGCCCTGGAACACGCGGGCGTCGCCCGGCAGCAGCGCCTGTTCGTCGGCAAAACCTTCGTGGCGCACCGCGTCCGGCGGCAGTCGGTTGATCCATGCCACCGGCCTGGCGGCGTCATGGCCCAGCACCGCCACGGTATGCCCCATCACGACTTCAAGCAGACGCTGCATTTGCAGGTCCTGGCCGTTCAGGTGGAACACCAGCTGATCGAGATCCAGGTCCTCCAGACGCTGCCCGCCGCAAACCTCTATCCGGATGCGCAGCGCGCTCAACACGCGAGCGGTGCGCCCGGCCAGGCCCAGCCGCGCCAGCGGCAGATCCTGCGGCGCGGCGGTGAATTCCGCCTGCGTGACCTGCAAGGGCCACAGGCGCAGGGCGTGGCCGGTGGTGAAGTCGCAAGGCGTCTGCTCGCCGCGCGCCACGCGGCCGCGCAGCAGCGTGCCGCGCGGCAATTCAAAGCCGCCCGCCAAGGTGCCTTCGTTCATGCTGGGCGCGAACTGCACGATGGCCATCGCCGGCGTGGGCGCCAGGTAGTTGGGATAGACCACCTCCAGCAGCCGCTGCGAGAAGCGCGGAAACTCGGCATCCATCTTCATATGGATGCGGGCGGTCAGAAAGCTGAAGCCCTCCAGCAGACGCTCGACGTAAGGATCGGCGACCTCCGTGGCATTCATGCCCAGCCGCGCCGCCACCTTGGGATGGGCCTGCGCAAACTCCGCGCCCAGCTCCCGCAGATAGACCAGTTCCCGGTTGTAGTAATCCAGCAGGCGATCGTCCATCAGGCACCGCCCAGATCGCGCAGATCCATGTGGCCGCTTTCCAGGTCGATGTCCGTGCGGAACAGGAACTCGAGCGGCTGCGGCACGCACCACAGCATGCCGCGTATCTCCAGGCTCAGCACATTGTGGTGTTCCAGCGTGCCGGCATCGGACACGCAGCGCACTTCCACCGACGAGTCCAGGATGCGCGGCTCGAACGCGGAGATCGCTGCGCGGATCGACTCTTCGACGTCGATCCAGTCGATCTCCGACATGCGCTTTCCCGCCATGGCGCGCACGCCGAAGTTCAGCGCCGAGGCCGCTACCGGCCGGTGCGCCGACAGGTCCTGGGACGCCTGCAGGTTGACGGTATTGAGCAGCCAGCGCAGGTCCCGCAGCACCGCCGCGCGCAGCGCCTCATGCGTCAACATGGCGTTTTCGCGCGGTTCTTCGCGCTTGGCGGGCTCGTTGTCCATCAGGCGATCCAGCAGCGACGGCTGCAACCGGTCGCGCGCCGCGCGCTGGCCGCGCGACAACGGCTCCCAATCGCGCGGACGATCGGCGTGGCCCATCACGCCAGCTCCAGGCTGCGTACCTCGAGCAGCGCGACTTCCGCGGCATCCGTCAGCCACATCTTCTGCCCCACGCCTGCGTAGGTATCGCCATGCAAGGCGCGCCAATCGGTCGTCCTGCCCAGCTTGGCCGAGTCGGACAGTTCGACCATGCGCGCGCCGGGCGCTGCCGGATAGCGCGCCGGCACCAGGCCCTGCCGCACCCGGCCGTCTTCCAGTTCGATCTCGGCCTGCGCCCAGACCAGGTCGCACAGGCCTTCCGGCACAAGCAGACGCACGCGCTTGAGCCCGGCGAAGGGCAGCCACACGTAGCGCCCGCCCGCCAGGAACTCGAACACCGGACCAAGGCGGCTGTCGCCATCGCAGATCCATTGGAACGGCTGCGCCGTCTCTTGCGCCGCCAGTTCCAGCAGGCCGGCACGCGCGCTCGCATCCTCGAAAGCCTTGCCGCGCAGCTCGGCCGCCTGGCCTGGCGCAGTGCCGTCCAGGCGCAGCGCCGATATCATGGCCCGCAGCCAATCAGCGGGCTCGTCCAGCAGCGCGGGTTCGCCTTGCCCGGCAAGCACGGCCTCGCGCTCGCGTTCCGCCGCGATGGCGCTGGCGTAAAGCACCTGCGTCGGCCGCGCCTGCGCGTTCAGATGGCCGCAGACGTTGAGCTGCTCGGCCGCGCGCGCCCAATCCCCCTGCACCGCCAGCAGCTGGAACAGCTGGGCGCGCAGGTCCGCGTCGGCGGGCTGCCGGCGCACCTGCGCCTGCAGCTCGTCCAATTGGCCAGCCAGGCTGAGCGCGCCGAAGGGAACCGCAGCGATGGACATGGGTGTCTCCGCCCTAGCCCACTTCCTTGTTCTGCTTGATGTCCCAAGCCACCAGGCTTTCCGCGCCCTTGCCGCCCTTGTCGGTCTGCTCCCAGTACTGCTGCTTGACCTTGGCCGCCTGGAACGCGAAGTTCACCACCACGCCTTCGGCACTGCGGTCCCCGGATATCTGCACCGACGACACCAGCACGTCCTCCAGCGTGATCTTGGAGTACTCGATCTGCTCGCCGCCCGCCTTGCACATGGACAGCTCGATCTTGCTGAGGTGCTTGCCGCTGGCGCAGTGCTTCATCACGGCTGGCGCGGCCTTGTCGATGCGGGCCACTACGTGCAGATCGTTGAAGCTGGCCTTGCCCGCGCCCAGGCCGCCGCCGCTGGCCAGGTTGCCTGGCTGGGTTGCGCCCCATGAAAAGGACACGATATCGGTCCAGTCCTTGTGGTTGGCGTCCTTGGATTCACCGTTGGCGCCATCGATCTTCATGAACATATCCACTGCCACATCTGTCTCCTGGAGTTATGGGGCACGGTTGCGCCCCGACTTGTCAGCGCCACTCAGCCTTCGTTCTGTTTGAGCGAAGGCAGCTTGGAAACCAGCCGCAGCGACACCGTCAGCCCTTCCAGCTGATAGTGCGGCCGCAGGAAAAACTTGGCGGAGTAATAGCCCGGGTTGTCCTCGATCTCCTGCACCTGCACCTCGGCCGCGGCCAGGGGCTTGCGCGCCTTGGTTTCCTGCGAGGAGTTCACCGGATCGCCATCGACGTAATTCATGATCCAGTCGTTCAGCCAGCGCTCCATGTCGTCGCGTTCGCGGAACGAGCCGATCTTGTCGCGCACGATGCACTTCAGGTAATGCGCGAAGCGGCAGCATGCGAAGAGATACGGCAGGCGCGCGGCCAGCTTGGCATTGGCCGAGGCGTCGGCCTCGTAGTAGTCGTGCGGCTTTTGCAGCGACTGCGCGCCGATGAAGGCGGCGAAGTCGGAGTTCTTCCGATGCACCAGCGGCATGAAGCCGTTCTTGGCCAGTTCGGCCTCCCGCCTGTCGCTGATGGCGATCTCGGTCGGGCACTTCAGATCCACGCCGCCGTCATCGGTGGGAAAGCTGTGGCACGGCAGGTTCTCCACCGCGCCGCCGGACTCCACGCCGCGGATGGACGTGCACCAGCCGTACAGCTTGAACGAGCGGTTCACGTTGGCCGCCATGGCATAGGCGGAATTGGTCCAGGTGTAGCGGTCGTGGTTCGCGCCGTCTGTGTCTTCCTCGAAGTCGAATTCGTCGACGGGATTGGTGCGCGCGCCGTAGGGCAGCCGCGCCAGGAAGCGCGGCATCGCCAGCCCGATGTAGCGCGAGTCCTCGGATTCGCGCAGGCTGCGCCATGCGGCGTATTCCGTGTTGGTGAAGATCTTGGTCAGGTCACGCGGGTTGGCCAGTTCCTGCCACGAATCCATCTGCATCACGTTGGGCGAAGCCCCCGCAATGAAGGGGCAGTGCGCGGCGGATGAGATCTTGGCGATCTCGCCCAGCAGTTCCACGTCGGGCGGACTGTGGTCAAAGTAGTAGTCGCCGACCAGGCAGCCGATGGGCTCCCCGCCGAACTGGCCGTACTCTTCCTCGTACACGCGCTTGAAGATCGGGCTCTGGTCCCAGCCCACGCCCTTGTGCCGCTTGAGCGTGCGGCCCAGTTCCGACTTGGACAGGCACATCACGCGGATCTTCAGAAGTTCGTCGGTCTCGGTGTTGGTGACCAGGTAATGCAGGCCGCGCCACGCGCCCTCCAGCTGCTGGAAGTCGGGGTGATGCATCACGCGGTTGATCTGCTCCGACATCTTGCGGTCGATCTCGGCGATGATGGCCTGGATGGTGCGGTAGGCGTCCGACGACAGGCCTACGCCGCTGTTCTCAAGCGCCTGATGCGCCAGCGTGCGAACGGCGTGTTCCACCGCCTCCTGCGCCTGCTCGGTCTTGGGCTTGAATTCCTTCTTCAGCAGGGCGGAAAGATCGTCCGCCTGCAGGGTCTCGACAGCACGCGCGTCGGCGCGTTTGGCCACTGCGGTCATGGCATTCTCCGAAAAGCGATTCAAGCGGAAATCAGGCGGCCGGGTCCGGCGCGGGGGCATCGGATGCGCGCGGCTCCTCTTGCGGCTTCGGCGCGGCCGCCAGCGCGTTCATCAGCGCTGGATTCTTGAGCACGCTGCCGATCAGTTCCTCGGCGCCGGTCTTGCCGTCCATGTAGGTCAACAGGTTCGCCAGCTGGGTGCGCGCGCTCAGCAATTCGTTCAGCGCGCCAACCTTGCGAGCGACGGTGGCCGGCGAAAAATCGTCGATGCTCTCGAATGTGACGTCCACATTCAGGTTGCCTTCGCCCGTCAGCGTGTTGGGCACCTGGAACGCCACGCGCGGCTGGATGGAACGCATGCGTTCATCGAAGTTGTCGATGTCGATGTCGAGGAACTTGCGCTCGCCCACTTCCGGCTGCGGCGTTTCGGACTTGCCGGCCAGGTCCGCCAGCACGCCCATCACGAACGGCAACTGGATCTTGCGTTCAGCGCCGTAGATCTCCACGTCGTATTCGATCTGCACCCGCGGCGCGCGGTTTCTTGCAATGAACTTCTGGCCGCTTCCCTTCAGGCTGGTCGCCATGATGTCGTCTCCTCTTGTTGGTGCGGCGGCTGGCCCGCCTTACGGTTCCTGCCGGTTCGCCTCGGACCGCGGCAGCCATGCCTCGAACTGCTCCAGCCCCTGGGGCGCCAGATTCCTGATGATGTCGTGAAAACTCATTGGGATGAGCTGCTGCGCCCTGCGGATGAGGTAAGGCGCGGGATGGCCGGGCTCGTTGGCCTCGAAGTACGCACAGACCTTGGACAGCATCGCCACGGCCTCGTCGCGCGACTGGATCGTCGCGTCCTGCCAGCGTGCGGCGTGATCCGCCGCGCTCGCGACCGGCTGCGTGGCTGGCGCCTCTGCCGCGGTCCGCGCCTCGTCGGTCGGCGCCGCGGTCGGCCTCGCGGATTGCGGATCGCGCGCCGCGTCCAGCACCAGGTCCAGCGTGCGCAGGATGGCCGCATAGTCGGGCGCCCACGCGGCGCCCAATTTGTCCGTCACGAGTTTCTGAATGCGCCGCAACGCATCGGCGGCTGAGGCCAGCGCCTGCACGTCGGCATCGCCTTGCGTCCATGCCTGGCGCAAGCGCTCGACCAGGCGCGGACGCCCGCCTGGATAGCCGTCCGCATCCTGGCGGCTGCCGTCCAGCAGCGCTTCGGTATCGCGCACGGTGAGTTGTCCATGCACGCCGCTGATCAGGCTGGCCGAACGCAGGCTGCGCGCACAGCCCTGCATGTCGCCAAAGGCCGCCAATGCGTTCATGCGCGGCATGGGATCGTCTTCCCCCACGCTGTCCAGGCGTGGATGCACCGGCTCCCAATAGCGTTCCAGGGTATCGACGGCCAGCGCCAGGCCATCGCCATAGCCGGGCAGGCCGCGGATTTCGGTCCAGGCGGAGGTCAACAGGCCAATGATGCGCAGGTCGCGGGTGCGTTCCAGCAGCGCGCGCGCCAGGCGTTCGACTTCGCGCCAGTCAGGCGGCTGCGCGGCAATGATGGTCGACCCGAACTGCTGTTCGTCGCGCCCCGCCGCGGCTTGCTGCAGTTGCAGGAAGTCGGCGTCGTATTCGAGGTCTTCCCCGCAGGGCAGACGTGAATCGAGTGTATTGAGGATGTCGGCGAATTCCATAGTCATCAGTTAAATGCCTGCTGGGATGCTGCCTGGATACAACCACTACGCTCCGCGCTGCTTCACGGAAGGGTGAATTCTAGGCATCTCTTTCCGCATGCAACGGCAACCTAACAACTACAGATTTTTCTTACAGATAGCTAACACCCGAGTAAACAATTGAACACTTGTCTCCCTGCTGCATTGATTTTTGGACACAGACCTTACGGAATCGGGCCCATCACGGAAGGACTGTTACCGAAGCGTAAAAAACACAAAAGCATGTGAGAGCGCTTCTCCGGCGCTTTCGCCCCTGCCTACAATCGGCGCTCACGCTGGCGGCAAGACCGGCGCGCATCAGATCCAGAGACAGATTTCCCCGGCGCAGACCCGTTCGTGACGAGCCCCTGCCCGCCTATGCAAGCGGCCCCATCGCGTGGCCGGACATCCCATTGCAGTCATCGTGACGCGCCTGGCGCGCGCCCGCGAAGAAATCGAAAGCAGCAAACGCAGCAACAGGCGAAGCATTCTCATAAGGAGACGGTGAGATGGACCGCAACGTGCCCAGCGAACGTGTCGTCAAGGCGCATACGCCCCTGCCGCCGGAGCAACTGAAGTTCCGCGCCATGCATGGCGCCGAGAGCCTTTCGCAGCTGTACGAACTGGAGGTCGAGCTGGTCTCGGAATCCTATTCGCTGGATATGAAGTCGCTGCTGGGCAAGCCGCTGACGCTGGAGATCGAAACCGGGTCCGCCGCACCGCGCTATCTCAGCGGACACATCACGCGTTGCGCGCTGGTGGGCCGCGAGAACAACTCCTCGCGCTACACCATCTACCGCGCCACGGTGCGGCCGTGGCTCTGGTACCTGACCCAGACCTCGGACAACAAGATATTCCAGAACAAGAGCGTGCCCGACGTCATCCGGGAAGTGCTGAAGGACTACGACTATCCCATCGAGTTCAAGCTGGTGGACAGCTACCGCAATTGGGAATACTGCGTCCAGTACCAGGAAACCGACTACGCCTTCATCAGCCGCCTGATGGAGCACGAGGGCATCTACTTCTGGTTCAAGCACGACAAGGGCAAGCACACCCTGGTCCTCACCGACGACATCACGCAGCACGAGCCCGTCTCGGGCTACGAGCAGATTCCCTATTACGGGCCGGACCGCATCACCATCCCGCGCGAAGACCACGTCTACAAATGGGAAGTGGCCGAACAGATCACGCCCGGCGCCTTTGCCACCACGGACTACCATCCGCTCACGCCCGCCGCCAGCCTGGAAGCGCGCCGCAACAACCCCGGCGCGCACGACCATGGCGACCTGGAGATGTACGAATGGCAAGGGGGCTACACCAATCCTGACGACGCGGAGCACTACACCCGCGTGCGGCTCGAAGACCTGCAATGCAGAAAGGAGCAAAGCGCCGGCGGCTCCAACGCCCGCGGGCTGGCCACGGGCCATCTCTTCACGCTGCGCAATCATCCGCGCCAGGCCGAGAACCGCGAGTACCTCGTCGTCAGCACCTACTACCGGATCCGTGAAACAGGCTATGCCAGCGGCCAGCCCGATCCCGGCGACTTCGACCTGGAGTTCGTCGTGCTGCCATCCAGCACACAATTCCGCGCGCCGCGCGTGACTCCCGTTCCGCGCACCCATGGCCCACAGACCGCCACGGTAGTGGGCAAGGAAGGAGAGGAAATCTGGACGGACAAGATGGGCCGCATCAAGGTGCAGTTCCATTGGGACCGCTATGGCAAGAAGGACGAGAACAGCTCGTGCTGGGTGCGCGTGTCCAGCCCTTGGGCCGGCGGCGGCTTTGGCGGCATCCAGCTGCCGCGCGTGCGCGATGAAGTGATCGTCGACTTCATCGGCGGGCAGCCCGACCGCCCCATCGTGATCGGCCGCGTCTTCAACGCCAACAACCTGCCGCCCTGGGACCTGCCGGACAACGCCACGCAAAGCGGCTTCCTGAGCCGCTCCAAGAGCGGCACGCCCGCAACGGCGAACGCGCTCATGTTCGAGGACAAGAGCGGCAGCGAACGCATCTGGCTGCATGCGGAACGCGAACTCTGCACCGAGGTGGAAGCCAACGAATTCCATTCGACCGACGAGAACCGCAGCACCACCATCGGCGACAACGACACCACCAGGATCGGCGGCAACCGCGACATCAAGGTCACCGGCACCGACAAGCTGCATGTCGACAAGACGCGCGACGTGTTCGTGAAGGGGCACGAGGAATACACCGTCAAGGCATCGCGCACGGTCAACGTGAAAGACGGCCTGATGGACGAGAAGTTCGACAACGGCCTGAAGACGACGGTCGCAGCCAAGGGCGAGGAACGCGAGATCACGGGTCTCTTCAAGGAAACCTTGAAGAACGGCGAGCAGGTCTACGTGAACGAAGGCGACTCGCTGCATCACGTCAAGACCGGCATGCTCACCGAGAAGGCCAAGGGCAAGGTCGAAGTGCTTTCCACCGACGCGAACATGGACGTCAAGGCCAAGACCGCGATGCACGTGGAGTCCGAAACGTCCACCATGGATCTCAAGGCCAAGGGCAAGATAGACATGGAGTCGACGGGATCCACCGTATTGGTCAAGGCCGACGGCAACATCACGCTGAAAACCCCTGCCGATGTCGTGATGGACGCTGCCAACGTCAAGGATCTTTCCAAGGAAAGCTGGCTTCAGGCCACGCCATTTTCCATCGGCCTGGCAGTGGCCAAGGCGGAATTCGGCATGCATCGCCTGGCGCTGTTCCGCACCACGGTCATGCTGAACCTCTCGTTCACCAACTACGCCATGGTCAGCAGCATCGGACAGATGGTCTCGTACCGCACCACCGGCGCCAGCTACCAGTTCGACGCGGTCACTGCGGAAAAGGTGGGCCTGGGCGCGTCGATGGTCGGTCTCTGGAGCATCATCTAAGGCCGCCATGTCCGACTTCATCGATGCATGGCCCAGCTGGGCCAAGTGGGTATGGCTGGGCCTGTTGCTGTCCCTGGCGCAGGCGGCGTACATGTTGTGGCGCGAGCGCCAGCGTCGCGCGGCGGGACGCAAGGAAGTGCAGCGGCAGGACGGTTTGCGCATCAGCGGACTGCCCGGCACCGCGCGGGTGACGGCGGCGCGCGACACGCGCCGCCGCATCGGCGATACCTTGTACTTCGTCATCGAGCTGGACCTGGACGTCGCCGCCACCAGCGCCACGCCCGCGCTGTCGCGCACGCTCAACGTGCCCCTGTCGCCCTTGCACCTGGCCGATTTCAGCGTCGGCAAGACCATACAGGTGCGCGTCGATCCCGCGACCCGGGAGGTCGTCGTGGACCAGGCCACCGGATAGCCATGAAGACCATCAAGCCGTTCCGCCTGGGCCTGCTTACCCGCCCCTACCGCTGGCAACGCCGCGACGTGCTGGGCGTGGCGGTGTTCGCGCTGGTCGATATCGCGCACGCGCCCACGCTGCTCATGGACCAGGAACTTTGGAAGCTGGCAGGCGCCGAAGCTGGCGGCCTGCTGGACCTGGCCACGCCCAAGCTGTGTCCGGAAGTGCTGGTCGCCGGCCACGCCTATCCGCATGATCCCAAGAGTCCCGGCGCCTGCGCCGTGCGCCTGAAGGTGGGCGCGATCGACAAATCATTGCTGGTCTTCGGCGACCGCTACTGGCTCGATGGCAAGGCCACCGCCCCCCAGCCCTTCGAGCGCATGCGTCTGGACTGGAGCCGCGCCTACGGCGGCCCCGGCTGCGCAGAAAACCCGCAGGGCATAGGCGCGCAGGAAGAGGACGTCAACGGCGTGCGCGTGCGCCGGCTGCCCAACATCGAACACCCGCAGGAACGCGTCGCATCGCCCTCCCAGCGCGTCGCGCCCGCCGGTTTCACCGCCATGCCCATGGACTGTCCGCAGCGGGCCGCGCTGCTGGGCAGCCAGTATGGCCAGCAGTGGCTGGAACATGACTTCCCGGGCTTCGCGTCCGACATGGACTGGCGCTTCTTCAATGCCGCCCCGCCCGACCAATGGGGGCCCGCCAATTCGGCGCTTGCCGGCGGCGCCGACTATGAACTGTGGAACATGCACCCTGAACGCGAGGTGCTGCGCGGCCGCCTGCCCGACTGGCGCGCCCGCTGTTTCTTCAGCCGCCAGGCCGATGGCAGCGCGCTCGAAGAAGTCGCGTTGCGCCTGACCACGGCCTGGTTCTTCCCCGACCGCACGCAGCTGGCGCTGATCTGGCATGGCGCGCTGCCGGTACGCGAAGACGATGCGGCAGATATCCTGCACATCATGCCCGCGCTGGAACACGCCGGCCAGGAGCGCGACGTGGCGCATTACCAGACTGTGGTGGGACAGCGCCTCGATACCGAGCTCGGCGCGGTCCATGCCCTGCTGGATGCCCAGCTCGTGCCGGAAGACATCTGCGGCGAGCTGCCGCAGGCGGCCATGGAAGCCACGGCCCAGCGGCCCTCGAACCGCAACCTGCATGCCGGCGCCGCACGGCGGCATGCCCGCGAGCGCGAATCGCTGCTCGCCCAGGGCCTGGATCCCGATCTGTACATGGTTCCCCTGCAGCCGCCGCCAAAGGCGCCTAACCTGGCCGATCTGCCGCAGACCATCCTGCGCATGCAGCGGGAGCTGGAAGAGGCCAAACGCCTGTCGGGCGGTCCCGGCGCGCGCGCGCTGGCCGATCCCAACCTGCCCTCCATGGCCGCGGTCTCGGGGGTCGACATGGACGCACTGCGCAAGCTGGAGGATGACGGCAAGCTTCCCGCCGGCTTCGACCCACGCAAGGTGAAGCGGCACATCGCCGACTTCGATGCCAACCCGCACACGCAGGCCGAGCGCGGTGCGCCGGATGCACCAGGCGTGCCGCCCCCGCTCAGCCAGACCCTGGGTCCGCAGGTGCATCAGGCCTATCAGCAATCGGCGCATCAGTTCGCGCCGCCCCCGCCCATGCCGCCGTTGCGCGCACGGCGCACGCGTTCGAAGCTGGAAGCGCGCCTGAAAGGCAATCGCGATTGCCGCGACATGAACCTGACTGGCGCGGACCTGAGCGGCATGGATCTTTCCGGCGTCGACTTCCAGCGCGCCATCCTGGCCGGCGCCAATCTCGCCGACGCGCGGCTGGACGGCTGCGACCTCACCGACGCCGTGCTGGCAGGCGCCGACCTGACGCGCACCAGTATGCGCGGCGCCGATATGTCGCGCGCGAACCTGGGCCGCACGCAGTGCGTGCAGACGGACTTCACCGAAAGCCGCATCAAGGAAACCATCTGGGACCATGCCAACTGCGAAGATTGCAGCTTTGCCGGCAGCGTCTGGTTGCTGGGACGCCTGCATCAGGCGCGCTTGCGCGGCTGCGACCTGAGCGGCGCGTCTTTCGAGCAATGGGCCGCGATGATGGCCGCCTTCGAGGATTGCCGCTTTCACCAAGCGCGCTTGAATCAATGCGTGTTCATGCAGGGCACGATGGCGAACGCCGACTTCTCCGGCGCGGACTTGCTGCGCGTCAGCTTCATGGACGTGGAGTTCTCGGGCCGCCATAGCATGGAGAACGCCACGCTCGATGGCTGCGCCTACGCGGGACGCGTAGCGCTTGCCGGCGCCTGCCTGCGCGGCATGCGGTTCAAGGTGGGCAGCATGCGTGGCGCGATGCTCGATCGCGCCGACTTGCGTGGCGCGCAAGTCGCCGCCAGTGACTTTTCGAACTGCAGCCTGCGGGAGGCAGACCTCAGCGGCATGGCCGCCCCCGACACCCACTTCGTGCGCGCCGATTTCACCGGCGCGCGCCTGCGCAACGCCAACCTGATCAACAGCCTGCTCGGCAAGGCCATCCTGCTGCGCGCCGACCTGACCGGCGCCAACCTCTTTCGCGCGGATGTCGCGCAGGCGCAGATGGACGGCAGCACCGGGCTGGACGACGCCCATACCCAGGGCGCCAAGCTCTGGCCGGCCCGGCAGCCGGAGAACGCCGCATGAACATGGATCAGTTGCTGGACCAGGTGCGCCACGGCGAGCCGATAGCGCACCGCAGCCTGGCGGGCCGGGACCTGCGCGGCCTGGACCTGGCGGGCGCGTTCTTCGACCAGGTGGATTTGAGCGGCGCCAGGATGAGCGGTTGCCAGTTGCAGGACAGCCAATTCCTCAACTGCGTGCTGACTGGCGTGGTCGCCGCGGACGCCAATCTGGATATGGCCCGGCTGTTCCGTTGTCAGGCCCGCGGGGCGGTGCTGGACCGCAGCCACGCCCATGGCGTCAGCTTCACCGAATGCGATCTGGGTCAGGCCAGCCTGGAAGGGGCCGAGCTGAAGGAAGCGGCGTTCAACTCCACCTCGCTCGAAGGCACCTCCTTGCGATCCGCCCGCGTGGAACGCTCGGTGTTCTCGCGCGGCGTGCTGACGCGCGCCGACCTGTCGCAGGCCCGGATGAGCTACACCCTGTTCCACCAGCTGGACCTGCGCAGCATCGTGCTGGCGGGCGCCGGCGCGGAAAGCACCATGTTCATCGAATGCGATCTGACGGCGCAGGACTTCTCCTCGCAAGCCTACCCGCTCTGCCATTTCACCGACAGCCAGCTGGACGGCGCGGACTTCCGCAATGCCGACCTGCGCCAGGCCGGCTTCAAGGGCGCGTCGCTGCGCGGCGCGCGCTTCGCTGGCGCGTCGGCCCCGCAGTGCTTGTTCCCTCAGGCCGACCTGAGCGGCGCCGACCTGCAGGGCGGCCGTTTCGACGGCGCCATCTGGGCCGAGACAACGCTGGACGGCGCCTCCTTGCGCGGCGCCAGCCTGTCGCTGTGCATCTTCCAGCGCGCGCGTTGCGCCGACACCGATTTCCGCGGCGCCAACCTGACCGACGCCGACTTCTCGCTGGCCGACCTGGGCGGGGCCGACCTGCGCGACGCCACCTTCCTGCGCACGCGCATGCATCGCGCGTTGACCCAGGGCACGCGTTGGACGCAACGCCGCGGCATCATCGAAAACGACGCGCCCCTGCTTGAAGCCGAACTCTGGTCGGCCGGACGCGCCTCCCTTTGACCCCACGCGGCATCGCCGCCCCCTCGCCGCCTAAGGAGATCAACATGCTCGCAGTCTGCCAATTGCCCAGCCTGGCCGTGGGCGTTCCCGACGTCTGCAAGACCCCGGTGCCGCCGGTGCCGCACATCGACACGGCGACCTCGTCCATGGGTATCCCCGTGGTCTGGAATGTATGGTTGATGGCAGCGCCGGTGCACAACATGGCGACGGTGATACCGGTCACGCTGGGCGATACCGCCGGCGTGGGCGGCGGCCTGATCTCGCAGACCTTCATGGGCCAGTCGCGCTACATGACGGGCGCGTTCACCATGCTGGTTCGCGGCGCGCCCATCGTCCGCATGACGAGCCTGACCCTGCAGAACACCATCAATGCGCCTGGCGTCAAGGTGTACTCGCCCCAGCCGGTGATGGTCGTGCTGACTGCCTGAACAGGCCGTCAGCGCCTACAGTTCGCCGTAGGAGTGCAGGCCCGACAGGAACATGTTCACGCCCAGGAAGGCGAAGCCGGTGATCAGCAGGCCCATCAGCGCCCAGTAGGCCGCCATGGTCCCGCGCAGGCCCTTGATCAGGCGCATGTGCAGCCAGGCCGCGTAGTTGAGCCAGACGATCAGCGCCCAGGTTTCCTTGGGGTCCCATTGCCAATACGCGCCCCAGGCGTCGGCCGCCCACAGCGCGCCCAGGATGGTGGCGACGGTGAAGAACGCGAAGCCGATCGCGATGGCGCGATACATGATGTCGTCCAGCACTTCCAGCGAGGGCAGCGCCGCGGCGATGCGGCGGCGTCCCAGCAGGATGGCGCCCACGATCACCGCGCCCACGCCGAAGTACAGCATCCAGGTGGCCGACAGGCCATCGGTACGGAACACCATGGGCTCGGCGCACAGCAGCACGCCCAGCACGAACAGCGGCGCCAGCTTGGCCCAGGACGTGGTCTGGCCATGTTGTTTCACCAGGTAGGCAAAGCCCACCATGGCGGCCAGCGAGAAGGTGCCGTAGCCAATGAAATTGGCCGGAACGTGCAGCTTCATCCACCAGCTCTTGAGCGCCGGCACCAGCGGCTGGATCTGCCCGGCGTCGCGCGTGAAGGAGTACCACAGCAGGAACACCACGGCCGACGTCACCACCAGCATCACGAAGCCGCCCAGCGCGCGCGTGGCGTACTTGCGTTCGTAGTAGAGGTAGAACAGCGCCGTGATCAGCGCAAACAGCACGAACACTTCATACAGGTTGCTGACCGGGATGTGGCCCAGGTCCGGGCCCATCAAGTGTCCTTCGCGCCAGCGCACCAGTAGGCCCGTGACGCCGGCGAACACCGCGCCCCAGCTCAGCGCCGTGCCCAGCCAGGCGGCGGTAGGGCTGAAGAAGCCGATCCAGTAGCAGACCATGGCCAGCGCGAACAGCGCGCACATCCACAGGATGGCCGACTGCGACGAGAACAGGTACTTCAGGAAGAACACCTGCTCGGCCCGGGCCAGGTCGTTGCCGTACAGCATCAGCGCCAACCCCGCCGCAATGGCACAGGCGACCATCAGGTGGCGCAGCGGGCGCCACAGCCAGCCCATCCAGGCCAGCACCGGCACGGTGCCGCACAGGATGATCTTCTCGTAATAGTCCATCGCGTTGCTGTAGCGGGTCAGCGCGAATCCCGCACCCACCGCCAGCAACAGGAAGAAGACGACGTCGGTCCAGTCGGGCCTGCCGCGCTGCGCGCGGCCGTCGCCGGTTTCGGACAGGGCGTCCTGCCAAAGTTGATCAGGCGAGGCAGCCAACGTTTGCGCCGGCGCGGGATGCGTAGTGGTCGTAGTGGACATAGGAAACCTTAAGACCTCTTCTGGCGCAGCAGCGCCTGCTTGAAGCGTTCAAACTCCTGGTTGAAGTCGAGTGTACGCTTCTGGGACGTCATGGCCGCCAGGACGCTGCTGCCGCCGCCTTGCGGCTTGATCCAGATCCAGATGCGGCGGTCTCGAATATAGAACATCGAGAACACGCCCAGGACCAGCAGCAGGCTGCCCAGGTAGACGGTGTTCTTGCCGGGCGTGCGGCTGACCTGGAACACGCTGGCCTGCACGTGCTTGAAGTCCGCGAGCGACAGGAACACTGGCGCCGGATAGACGGTCAGGTCCGACAGCGCGGCCACGGACAGGCGCGACCAGACGGCGGCGCGTTCGGCCTCCGGGCCTTCGGTGGCCACGGGGGGCAGGCCGGCGCGCTCGCGCTCGATGGCGCGCAACTCGTTCATGCTGGCGCCGATCAGGCGGATCACCACGTCGGCTGCCCGCTCCAGGTCCTGCGGCGGCGTGTTGGCCTGCAGGAACGCCGCCACGGCTTGCAAGCCGCCGGAGGCGAAGGTTTCCAGGGCGCGCTCGGCGGCCGTCTGCAGGGGCTGGCGATCCGTCCCCGCCGGGCTGTTGCGTTCCGCGAAGCGGCGCGCGGCCTCCTGGCGCGCTGCGGGGTCGGCCAGAGTCGCGCGCAGGCGCATGAATTCGGCGATCGAGCTGTCGTCGTCCGCCGGAATGCGCAGGTAGCGGAACGGCTCGGAGGCGTTGTTGCGCACTCCGGCCAGGAACACGGCGGCGCCGTCCAGCTCGACGGGCAGCATGTAATTCTGGAATTCGTGGGCCTGGCCCGCATCGTCGATCAGCTTGTATTCGACGCTGGGACCGACGTTGCGCAGGTTTTCGTTCTTTTTGCCTGCGGCGCTGCCGGACACCGACGCGACATGGTCGGCAAAGCTCTGGTTGCCGCCCTTGGGCACGCCGCCGGTCAGATCCTCGACGTTGATGGGCCGCAGGGCCGTGATCTCGATCCCCATGCTGCGCGCGCCGCGGGCAGTGTGAGCGGTTACTTCACTGGTCTTGCCCACCGTACCGTCAACCGCGAAGGTAGCGGCGTCAGATCCTACTAGCGGATAGCCTTTCAGCGTCACCGCGCTGCCGCCGTCGTCGAAGCTGGATTGGTAGACCGTCATGCCCTTGAAGCGCAGCGGCTCGTTGACCTCGATGGTGGAATCGAAACTCTTCCCGGTGTCCGGGTCGGTGACCTCGACCTCGCTGGCGAAGCGGCTGGGCATGCCGGTGGAGTAATAGTCGACCACGAACTTCTTGAGCTTCAGCGTGAAGGGCATGGGCTGCACCAGGGCGCCGTCGCCCACCATCACGACCGCCGTGCTGGCCTGGCCGCCCTCGGGCACCAGGACGCTGGCGCGGAAACTCGGGTTGTCGACCGACAAGCGGCCGCTTTCCGGCACTTCCGAGATCAGCATGTTTTCGACGATGGGTTTCTTACCACCGAACATGACCTGCAGGCGCACCGGCAACTCGCTGTCCAGCAGGCCGCCGATGCAGATGATGACCATGGCGGCGTGGGCGAACACGTAGCCCAGTCGGTTGGCGCTGCCCTTCTTGGCCGCCAGCAGCACGCCATCCGCATCCTGGCGTTCGCGCACCGCATAACCCAGCCGGCCCAACAGGGATTTGAGGCCCGCAGCCGTCTGCGGCACGTCGGTGGGCTCTTCGGTTTCCACCCGGTGCGGGAAGGCGCGCAAGCTGCTGGCGCGCACATGTTCGCGGAACGAGCGCGCATCGCGCAGCATCTTTGGCGCGTTGCGGATCAGGCAGACCGAGGTCGACACGACCAGGAACCCCATGATCAGCAGGAACCACCAGCTGTTGTAGACGTGCCAGATGGAGAACTTGTCGAACACTTCGAACCAGAACGGCCCGAACTGATCGATGTAGTTGTTGGACGAGCGGTTCTGCTGCAGGACGGTCCCGACCAGGCTCGCCACGCAGATGAACATCAGCAGGCTGACGGCGAAACGCATCGAACCCAGCAATTCGAAGAAATCGCCGGGCAGGCTGCGCAGGGAAGGACGGGAGTGTGTACGGGTCGAATTCATGAAAAAAGGGGGGCCGCGCTATCGGCTACCCCCCTCATAGACAGCGCGCGGCGGAAGCAGGTTCCGCTGCGCTGAGTTTGCAGAACGCGGACCAGCCGCGCGCGTGGCGGGCTGGCGCCTACCGCAGACCGGCGGCGTAGTCCGACACGGCCTTGATGTCGGCGTCCGACATGCGGTCCGCGATAGCGAACATGACGTCGTTCTTGCGGTCGCCGCTGCGGAACAGCTTCAGCTGCTCTTCAATGTACATGGGGAACTGGCCCGACAGCCGGGGGTACTGGCTGGGAATGCCCGCGCCATTGGCAGAATGGCACGAGGCGCAAGCCGGAACCTTGCGATCAGGCAAACCGCCGCGCCAGATCTTTTGACCCAGATCAACCAGCTTCTCCTGGCCGGCCGTGGCGGGCTCCTTGAGCGGCTGCTGCGCCAGGTACAGCGCGATGTTCTGCATGTCGGCGGGCGTCAGGTTCTGCGCCATGGCCGTCATCGGGGTGGGATTGCCGCCCGCGCCATTGCGCACCGGCAGCTTGGCGCCGGGCTTGACCTGGAAGTCGGCCAATTGCTTGGCCAGGTACTCGTGGGACTGCGCGGCCAGGTTGGGGTTCACCGGGATGGTGCTATTGCCCGCCGCGCCATGACAGGACGCACAGGCGATGATGCCCCTGGCCGCATCACCCTGGTCAAACAGCTGTCCGCCCTTGGCGGCATCTGGTTTTACCGGGCCCGCGGCGCCTTCGGCGGCGAAACTCGTAGTAGATAAGGCGGAGGCGCCGAGCAACAGCCCGCTCGCAACCAACATCCGGGACAGCACACGCTTCATGAAGACCTCGACGATCGCATCGATCAAGGCGCAAAAAGGCGCCCACGCCTGCCCGCACACCCTGGAATACCGTATCGAACCTGTTTTGCCTTCCTGCCTGCGATGTTGCTGCGAACTTGCCGGATAAAGCGTTCAGCAAGCGAAACAGTAAGCAAAAAAGACGGCTCCGCGCACGGGGACCACTGTTGCAAACGCCGGATTATACAATAGGGCTCGAAACCAACCGTATCCAAAGCCACCCGTGTCCCTCCTACATCGCGCCTCTTTCCTCACGTCCGCGGCTCGCCTCGACCAGTTGCCGGCCGCCGGCGCTCCCGAGGTCTGCTTTGTCGGCCGCTCCAATGCCGGCAAATCCACGGCCATCAACGTGCTGTGCAACCAGCGCCGCCTTGCCTTCTCCAGCAAGACGCCGGGCCGCACGCGCCTGATCAATATGTTCAGCCTGCCCGACCCGCTGGATCCGGATGGCCACATCGGCTATCTCGTCGACCTGCCCGGCTACGGCTACGCCTCCGTGGCCCGCGACGAAAAAGAAAAATGGGCCGACATCCTGGGCGGCTATCTGCGCGACCGCGAATCGCTGGCCGGCATCGTGCTGCTCATCGACATCCGCCGCGGCGTCACCGAACTGGACCGCCGCCTCGCCAACTTCATCGCCCCCACCGGCCGCCCGGTGCTGGCGCTGCTGACCAAGGCCGACAAGCTGCCCTACGGCCAGCGCGTGCGCACCGTGTTCTCCGTGCGCAAGGACCTGGCCGATATCGGCGCCCTGCACACCATCCCCTTCTCGGCGCCCGAACGCATCGGCCTGGAAGAGGCCGGCGCGCACATAGAAAACTGGATTTCACCCAAGGTCGTACCATGAACCCGCAGATCATCTCCCCTGAATTCCCGGTATCCCGCCCGCGCCGCCTGCGCCGCGACGACTTCACCCGCCGCCTGGTGCGCGAAAACGCCCTGACGGTCAACGATCTGATCTATCCCGTGTTCGTGGCCGAAGGCACTGGCCTGCAGCAAGCCGTGCCGTCGCTGCCGGGCGTGGTCCGCTATTCGCTGGACACGCTGCTGCCGGTGGCCCGCGAATGCGTGGACCTCGGCATTCCCGTGCTGGCGCTGTTCCCCGCCATCGACCCCTCGCTCAAGACGCCCGACGGCATCGAAGCCACCAACCCCAATGGCCTGATCCCGCGCGTGGTGCGTGAACTGAAGAAGCACGTCCCCGAACTCGGCATTCTGTGCGACGTGGCGCTGGACCCCTACACCAGCCACGGCCAGGACGGCGTCATCGACGAGAACGGCTACGTCATCAACGAAGCCACCGTCGAAATCCTGGTCAAGCAGGCGCTCACGCAAGCCGAGGCCGGCGTCGACATGGTCGCGCCCAGCGACATGATGGACGGCCGCATCGGCGCCGTGCGCCGCGCGCTGGAAGCCAACGGCCACATCCATACGCAGATCATGGCCTACTCCGCCAAGTACGCCAGCGCCTTCTACGGCCCGTTCCGCGACGCCGTGGGCTCGGCCACCAACCTGGGCAAGTCCAACAAGATGGCTTACCAGATGGATCCGGGCAACCTCGACGAAGCCCTGCGCGAAGTCGCCGCCGACCTGCAGGAAGGCGCCGACATGGTCATGGTCAAGCCCGGCATGCCCTACCTGGACGTGCTGCGCCGGGTCAAGGACACGTTCCGCGTGCCCACCTTCGCCTACCAGGTCAGCGGCGAGTACGCCATGATCAAGGCCGCCGCCGCCAACGGCTGGCTGGACCACGACAAGGTCATGATGGAAGCGCTCCTGGCGTTCAAGCGCGCCGGCGCCGACGGCATCCTGACGTACTTCGCGATCGAAGCCGCGAAGCTGCTGAAGAGCCAGCGTTAAGCGCTTGCGGCATCGCGGGCCAGGCCACCATGGGCCGCCCGCGACGCCTGCCGCGGATCAGGTCTTGGCGGCCGCATTGCGGCCCGCTGCCGGCGCCCCGCGCCGCAATCCCAGCCAGGTTCCCGCCAGCACGCAGGCCAGTCCCGCGACGTGCGTGGGCGTGACGTGCTCGTCCAGGAACAGGGCCGCGAACAGCAGGCCGAAGATCGGCAGCCAGTTCACGAACAAGGCTGCCCGGCTGATGCCCAGCCGCGCGATGCCGGCATTCCAGACGATGTTGCTGACGCCCGAGGCGATCACCGCGGAAAACAGCAGCACCAGCCACGGCCACCACGTCATCTGCCAGGTATCGCCCTGGTAGGACGCGGGCGTCAGCGCCGCGTGCACCACCAGCATCAGGCCGCCGGCCAGGTACATGTACCAGAGCATGCCCAGCGGATCCATGCTGCGCGACATGCGCTGGATCACCAGCCCGCCGCAGACGAACACCAGCACCGCCACGAACACGATCGCATCGCCCCAACCCGTCAGGCCGATCCGCGCGCCGCTGCCGACCACCACCATGCCCACGCCCAGGAGACCCAGCAAGGCGCCGGAAATGCGCACCAGCGTCAGTTTCTCGCGATAGAAGATGGCCGCCAGCAACGCCGACAGCAAGGGGCTGGTCGCCATGATGAGCGTGCCGTTCGCGGCTGACGACACCCGCAGGCCTGTCACCAGTGCAATCTGGTGCGCGTACACGACCAGGAAGCCCGCCAGCGCAACCCAGCCCAGCTCCGCGCGCCCGAGCCGGGGGATGCGGCCGCGGCGGGCCTTGATGATGAGGGTGACTGTGATGAACGCAATGACGATGCGCACGGCCGCCAGGGCCTGCACATCCATGTGCAGCGTCAGGTACTTGACCGAGACGATGTTCAGGCCCCATGTGGCCATGACGAACATCAATTGAAGATAGATAAGACCTGTGCGGTCCTGGCTTGCATCAACTGTCGGGGACGTCACGGGCGCCGGCCTGGAAGGGGAATGGGACGCGCCGCCCACGCGGCGCCGCGGACATGGTATCGCGCCTGGGGCCTGGACTCAATGCGCGCCGAGGTATGCGGCCCGCACGTTGGGATCGCGCAGCAGTTCCGCGCCCGAGCCGCTCAGGGTGATGCGGCCGGTCTCCAACACATAGGCCCGGTCCGCCACGCCCAACGCCTGGTTGGCCATCTGCTCCACCAGCACGATGGTCAGCCCGTCGTCGCGCAGCTTGCAGATCGCCGCGAAGATGTCCTGCACGATCAAAGGCGCCAGCCCCAGCGAGGGTTCGTCCAGGCACAGCAGGCGCGGTTCGCTCATCAGCGCGCGCGCCATCGCCAGCATCTGCTGCTCGCCGCCCGACAAGGTGCCGGCCAGCTGCTCGCGCCGTTCGCGCAGCCGCGGGAACAGCCGGTAGCCGCGCTCCACGCCTTCGGCCACTGCCGCGGGATCCCTGCGCCGGATGTAGGCGCCCAGCACCAGGTTGTCGTAGACGGTCTGGTCCGCGAACACGCCGCGCCCTTCCGGCGACAGCGCCAGGCCCAGGCCCACGCGCTGATGCGCCGCCACCTGCGTGATATCGCGCCCGTCGAAGGTCACGCGTCCGCCCTGCAAGGGCTCCAGGCCCGCCACGCCCTTCAAGAGCGTGCTCTTGCCCGCGCCGTTAGCGCCGATGATGGTCACGATCTCGCCCGCGCGGATCTCCAGCGACACATCGCGCACCGCCTGGATCGCGCCATACGAAATCTGCACGGATTCTAGTTTCAGCATCGTCTTACGGCCTGTTCCTCCGCCTATGGCCTGGCCTCAGGCCATGCCGGTTCCCAGATACGCCTCGATCACGCGCTTGTCCGCCTGCACCTGGGCGGGCTTGCCCTCGGCGATCTTGATGCCGTAGTCCAGCACGATCACGTGATCGGAAATCGCCATCACCAGATCCATATGGTGCTCGACCATCAACAGCGTGATGCCGCAGGACTCGCCGATGCGCACCAGCAGCTCGCCCAGTTCCGCGGTCTCCTGCGGGTTCAACCCGGCCGCCGGCTCGTCCAGCAGCAGCAAGGTCGGTTCGGTGGCCAATGCGCGCGCCAGTTCCACCCTGCGCTGCAGGCCATACGGCAGGCTGCCCGCCGGCGTATCGGCCAGATGCTCCAGACCCACCATGCGCACCAGGCGATAGGCGTGCTCGCGCGCGCGACGCTCCTCGGCCCGTGCTCGCGGCAGTCCCAGCAGCGCAGCCCAGAAGCCGTTCTTCATGCGGCTGTGGCGGCCCAGCAATACGTTATCCAGCACCGACAGCTCGCCGAACAGGCGCAGGTTCTGGAAGCTGCGGCCGATGCCCAGCTTGCAGATCACATGCGGCCGCTCGCCCGCGATATCCGTGCCCTGGAAACGGACCACGCCCGCATCCGGCAGCACCACGCCGCTGAGCATGTTGATGAGGGTGCTTTTGCCCGCGCCGTTCGGCCCGATCAGCGCATGCACGTGGCCGCGCCGCAGGCAGAAGGAAATGTCCTGCGCCGGCTTCACGCCGCCATAGGCCTTGGAGAGGCTCTCGACCACCAGCAGCAGGTCTTCCTGCGCCCCAACGGCCTGCTTGGCCGCGGGCGGGGCCGCCGCCTCGCCCGCGCCTTGCGGCCGCGCATCCGCGACCCGCTGCGTGCGGCGCGAGAACAGTCCCATCACGCCGCCTGGCATGAAGTACAGCGCGAACAGCAGCAATGCGCCGTAGAAGAAATGCTGCACCGAGGGCCAGCGCGCCAGCATCGCGTCGATGATGGTCAGCGCAATCGCGCCCACGGCCGGCCCCGCCTTCGAGCCCGCACCGCCGAACAGCACCAGCAGCAGGATGAAGATCGACAGGTTGAAGCCGATGAAGTCCGAGTTGATGTACTGGTTCTGCTGCGCCACCAGCGCGCCCGCAATGCCGCAGGTCACGGCCGCCACCACGAAGGCGATGACCTTGGCGCGATACACGCGCACCCCGACGGAAGACGAGGCGATCTCGTCGGCCTGCACCGACAGCAGCGCGCGCCCGAAGCGCCCGTCCAGCACGTTGCGCAGCAGGAGCTGCGTCGCCACGCACAGCACCAGCGCGAACCACACCCACTGCTGGTTGGTGAACGGGTTGCCGCCCCAGGTCAGCGGCATGATGCCGAACAGGCCCGAAGGGCCGCCAAACACGTCCACCCATTCGGTGACGATCTTCTCCATGACGATGCCGAAGGCCAGCGTCACCATGGCCAGGTAAGGCCCTTTCACGCGCAGCGACGGCAGGGCGATCAGCACGCCGAACACGCCGGCCACCACGGGCGCCGCGGCCAGGGCCAGCCATGGATCGACTTGCCAGCGCGAGGTCAGCAACGCCGCCGTGTAGGCGCCGGCTGCAAAGAGGCCCGCCTGCCCCAGCGACTTCTGTCCCGCATACCCCACCAGCACGTTCACGCCCGCCGCGCACAAGTAGTACACGCAAGCCATGAACACGATGCGCAGGTAGTAATCGTTGTCCACCAGGGCGGCGAACAAGGCTAGCGCCGCCGCGAGCGCCACGGTTATCAAGGTCTGGCCGTGCCGCTTCATACCTTCTCCGCCAGACGCTTGCCGAACAGGCCGGTGGGCTTGACCGCCAGCACCAGGATCACCAATCCGAAGATCGCCACTTCACGCCATTGCGACTGCCAGAGGTTCACGTAGGACTCCAGCAGCCCCAGCACAAAGCCGCCCAGCACGCAGCCGCGCGGATTCGACAGGCCGCCTATCATCGCGCCGGAAAAGCCCTTCAGGCCGATGGCCAGGCCCATGAATATCGAAGCCGACGTGATCGGCGCGACCAGAAAGCCCGCCAGCCCGGCCAACGCCGAACTGGCGAAGAAGGCGCCGGTCATCACCGCGTTCACATTGATGCCCATCAGGTTGGCGACCGCGGGATTGGCGGCCACGGCCCGCATCGCCTTGCCCAGCACCGTGCGGTTCATGATGCGGTCGAACAGCACCATCACCACCACCGCCACGGCGAGCAACAGCAGTTCCTGGCTGCGCACGCCCGCGCCGAACACGCGGATCACGTCGTCGCCGAAGGGCGCCGGCACCGTGACGGGCGCCGGTCCCCAGACCGCGAACGCGGCGCTCTGCAGCAGGATGCCAAAGCCGAGCGTGCTCATGACCCACGCCATGCCCGGGCGCGAAGCGAACGGCCGCACGCCGAACACGTATAGCAGCACGCCCAGCATGCCCATCACCAGCACCGCCGCAAGCCCCGCCAGCAGATACTCCCAACCGCTCAATTCCAGCCCCGTGAAGGCCGCGGTGGTGACCGGCTTGCCGGCAAACAGGAACAAGGCGCCTACCCCGATGAACGCGCCCACGGACACGAATTCCCCATGCCCGAAGTTGAGCGTGCGCGTGGTCGTGAACGTGATGCTGAAGCCCAGCGCCACCAGCGCATAAGCGCCCCCCACTGCTAGCCCGCTGACGAGCGCCTGCAACAATGTCGCCAACATGATGGCCCCTTATGCCTGTCGCTGTCCTGCTGCTACTTGGCGACGGCGACGGTCACGTCGTCGGCGTAAGGCACCAGCTTGCCGTCCTGCCAGTGCGCCCACTTGTAATCGCTTACCAGCAGCGCATCGTGCACCGTGGCCGAGAATGGCTTGGTGTAGGTCTTCATCGCGCCTTCGTAGGTGCCATCCAGGTTCTCCAGCGCCAGGCGCACCTTCTCGCCATCGGTGGAGTTCGCCTGCTTGATCGCCATGCCCAGCAGGTTCATGCCGTCATAGGCATGCGCCAGGAAGCCGAACGCGGTGGGCGAGGTCATCTTGGCCGACACGCGGTCATACAGCTTTTGCTGCGCGGCCGTGCGGTTGTCGGTGATGGTGCGCAGGAAGAAGGGCTTCTCCGACAGCGTCTTGCCCGCCGTATCGTAGAAGGCGATATTGTCCGCCGCCCACGAGGTCAGCGTCAGCGGGAACCAGTTGATCTTCTCCATGCTGCGGAACACGTGCGCGATCGGCGTGCTCTGCGCCCAGATCACCACCGTATCCACGCCCGCCGCCTTCAGCTTGTTCAGCTGCGACGTCATATCGGTATCGGCCACACCGAACTTCTCGACCGCCACGGCCTTGACGCCTTGCGCCGCGCCGACTTCCTCCAGGTCCTTGAGCGCGCTCTGGCCGTAGCCGGTGGTCTCGATCATGAAGCCTACGTTCTTGACCTTGGGATTCTTCTTCAGGTAGCCGATCACGCCGTCCACCTGTTCGCGGTCCACCATGCCGACGCGGAACATGTAGTTGTCCGCGCCCGCGCGCATGGGCTTGGTGATGTCGGTGCCGGAACCGATGGCGCCCATGACGGGGATCTTCTTCTGGTTCGGGATGTGCTTCCAGGCCAGTGCGTTGCCGGAATTGGTGGGACCAACGATGGCCACGACCTTCTCGTTATCGATCAGGTCCGCCATGTTCTGGATGGACTTCGGCGGCTGCGACAGGTCATCGCGCACCACCAGCACCAGCTTGCGGCCGAGCAGGCCGCCATTGGCATTGATGTCGTCAATGGCCGTGCGCAAACCCAGCACCGCGGCCTGCCCGCTTTGCGCGGACGGCGAAGCCGACAGGTCGCCGTTAAAGCCGATCTTGATGTCCTGGGCGTAGGCCTGCGCGCCCACCGCCAGCGCGCACAAGACGGCCGCCTTGGACAAGGTGGAAAAAATCCCCGTTGCTTTCATCGTTGTCTCCTGTGTTTTTCAGATGTGCTGCACGTCGATGATTCTTTTTTCTGCCTCGCGCCCGTGGAGCCTGGCGCTATACCGCGAGATAGCCGCCGTCCACCGGCAGGGACACGCCTGTCACGTACTGCGCCATCGGCGAAGCCAGGAACACGGCGGGTCCCACCAGGTCTTCGGGCTGTCCCACCCGTCCCAGCGGAATGCGCTGCATGAAGTTCGCCAGCCGGGCGGGATCGTCCCGCGTGTACTGCGTCATCGGCGTTTCGATGACGCCCGGCGCAATGGCGTTGACCCGTATGCCGTCGGGCGCGAGGTCGCGCGCCATGGCCTGCGTCATCATCTTCACGCCGCCTTTGGACGGCGAATAGCCCAGGGTGGCGCCTACCCCGGCGAACGACGCGATGGAGCCGACGTTGATGATGACGCCGCGCGTGGCGCGCAACGCCCCCAGGAAGGCGTGGATCATGTTGAAGCTGCCGTTCAGGTTCACGTCCAGCACGCGACGCCAGTTCTCGGCGGCGCGCGGGCTGTCTATGCCTTCGCGGATCAGGATGCCGGCGTTGTTGACCAGCACGTCGATCGGCCCCACTTCCAATTGCACCTGCGCCGCGACCGCCGCGCATGCCTCGGAGTCCGTCACGTCGAGCGCGTGGCTCCAGGCCTCGCCGCCGGTGGCGATGATGGCCCCTGCCGTCTGCGCGGCGTTGTCGGCCTGCACGTCGGTCGCCACCACGCGCGCGCCCGCGGCCGCCAGGCCCAGCGCCAATGCCCGTCCGTTACCCTGCCCCGCTCCCGTCACCAGGACCAGCTTGCCCTGCAGCAGTCCCGCCGGCGCGGCACTCATGCGGCCGCCTGCGCGGAAGCGTCCGCCTGCACGCGCGCTGCGGCCTTGCCGGCGGCGGCAATGCTCTGGCCCGCGATATAGCCGAAGGTCAGCGCCGGACCCAAGGTGATGCCCGCGCCCGGATAGTTGCCGCCCATGATGCTGCAGGCGTCGTTGCCCACGGCGTACAGGCCGGGTATGACCGCCCCCAGTTCGTTCAGTGCGCGGCCCTGGCCATCGACCTTCAGGCCGGCGAAAGTGCCGATGTCGCCGATCATGACCTTGATCGCGTAGTACGGCCCTTTCACGATGGGCGCCACGCAGGGATTCGGGCCATGCAGCGCATCGCCCTGATAGCGGTTGTAGGCCTTGCTGCCCTTGCCGAATTGCGGATCGCGGCCCAGCGCCGCCTCCCGGTTGTATGCTTCGACCGTCTGACGCAGGCTGCCGGCATCGATGCCGGTCTTCTGCGCCAGTTCCGCCACCGACGCGCCGCGAGTCAGATAGCCCGTGTCCAGATAGCGCTTGATGGGCAATGGGAACGGCGCCACGCTGCCCAGACCATACTTGCGCAGGGTCTTGTGGTCGCAGATCAGCCAGGCGCAGGTCTCGCCCTGCCCCTCGCATGCGCGCACCATCTCCTGCACGAAGTCGTGGTACGAACTGCCTTCGTTGGTGAAGCGACGGCCATTGCGCGTGACGGCGATGACGCCCGGCTTGGCGCGGTCGATGAAGTGCGGCATGTAGCCCGGGCTGCCGTCCTTGCGCGTCACCACGGACACCGGCACCCATGCCGCGGCATTGGGCAAGGCGGTGTTGACCTGCCCGCCCGCGCTCTCGGCCAGGCGCAGCCCGTCGCCGCTATTGCCCGTGGGCGACGGAGAGTAGTGTTCCGTGCCGTTGGGTGCGTGTGCATACAGCTGCTTGCGGCGTTCGATGTCGTACGGAAAGCCGCCGGAAGCCAGCACCACGGCGCGCGCGGCGCGCACGCGCACGGCCGCGCCATCGCGCTGCACGACCGCGCCGCGCACGGCGCCGTCTTCGATGATGAGGGACTTGGCCGGCGCGTTCAGCCACAGGGGCACGCCCAGCTTGAACGCGGAGGCCGCCAGCCGGCCCGCCAGCGCATTGCCGTTGGTCAGCGTCATGCCGCGGCCATGCCTGGCCACGTCCAGGAAATGCCGGGTCAGGCGCTTGGCCACGTACCAGGCCGAGGCCAGCGAGCGCGTGACCCGCATGAAGTGCACGATCTCCTTGCCCGAGCCCAGCATCATGCCGAACACAGTCAGCTCGGGCAGCGCGGGCGCCAGGTCCCTGACGTGGGCGCCGAGCTTGCGGCCGTCGTAGGGCCGCGCCACCATCGAGCGTCCGCCCTGCTTTCCGCCGGGCGCTTCCGCGTGATAGTCGGGGAACACCAGCGGCATGTCGAACTGCACTTCGGTGTTCGACGTGAAGAAGTCCACGGCGCGCGGCCCCTGCTCCAGAAAGGCATCCACTCGTTCAGCGTTGTAGCTGTCGCCGGCTTCGTGGCGCAGATAGGCGCGGCCTTCGTCCGGCGTTTCATGGATGCCCTGCACCTTGGCCAGCGAGGTGCCCGGTATCCACAGCCAGCCGCCGGAACGCGCGGTGGAGCCGCCGAAGCGCGGCTCTTTTTCAACGATAAGGACCTTCAGGCCTGACGTTGCCGCGGTGATTGCGGCAGCCATGCCCGACGCGCCCGACCCGACCACCAACACGTCGCAGTCGTATTGACGAGAATCTTCCACGTTGTCTCCATACCCTTGGGGCGGCTTGCTCCCGATCGCAAAACCGGGGCAGCCTTCTTATTCTTTCGACTGTAGAGAACGCATTTGATAATGTCAATATGGTTCACGATTAGCGAAAGTACTAACATAGGCAATCTCATTCGATAAAAGAAAATGGCCACCAGACCCAGCTCCGGCAAGCGCAATGCCGATCACGCTCATGCCTCGCCGCCGCGCAGGCGCGGCATCCAGTCCATCGAAGTCGGCGGCAAGATTCTGCTGGCGCTGCTGGAACACTCGTCTTCGTTGCCGCTGGGCGCGCTGGCCAAAGCCGCCGGCATGTCGGGCGCCAACGCCCACGCCTATCTCGTCAGTTACGGCAATCTGGGCCTGGTCAGGCAAGACCCGAACACCGGCGAATACGAGTTGGGGCCGCTCGCGCTGCAGCTGGGGCTGGCGGCGCTGCACCGGCTCGATCCCATCAAGATCGCCATCCCCATGACGCGCGAGTTCGCCGAAAGAACCGGACAAACCATCGCCATCGCGGTGCTGGGCAACCTGGGGCCAGTCATCGTTCACCTGCACGAATCCAACTACCCCATCCACGTCAACATGCGCACCGGCACGGTCATGTCGCTGACCAACACGGCGACGGGCAAGGTGTTCGCGGCGCTGCTGCCGCCCAAAAAAATAGAAAGCCTGTTGCATGAAGACCATCTGCGCCTGGGCGCCGTGCCTTCTTTGGGCAAGACAGAAAAGTTCGAACGGACCCTGCGCGAAGTCCGCCAGCGCGGCGTCGCGCGCGCCATGGGCGACCCCATCCCCGGCATCAACGGCCTGAGCGCCCCCGTGTTCGACTCCAACGGCAACGTGGTGCTGGTGATCACAGCCATCGGCGCAGCCGGCGTGTTCGACGTGCGCTGGACCAGTCCGTTGATCGATGACATCAAGCGCTGCGCCGACGCCATCTCGGCTGAACTGGGCTGGCAGAACCACGACGTGCGCGCGACGCGCCAGGGCTAGCGTCCGCAGAACAGAAAGGCCACGCGGCAAAAAAAGGCCGCTGCACGGTCGGTTCCACGCAGCGGCCTTTTGTATGGCGGATCACGCTTGCGGCAAAGCCGCGCGCTTCAGCGCAGCAGGACCTTGTCCAGCGATTCAGTAAAGCGCTTGGCGTCCTGGAAGCCCACCACGCGCGCCTCGGGCAGCTCCTTGCCACCCGGTTCGAAGAACATGATGCCCGGCGGGCCGAAAAGGCGGAAGCGCTTGAGCAACGCGCGGTCATCGGCGTTGTTCGCGGTCACGTCGGCCTGCACCAGCAGCATGCCCGACATGCGCTGCGCAACGCCCGGATCGGTAAAGGTGAAGCGCTCCATCTCGCGGCACGACACGCACCAATCGGCGTAGAAATCCAGCATCACCGGCTGACGGCTTTGCGCCAGCAGGGCGTCCAGTTCCGCGTTGTTGCGTACGCGGGTGAAGTGCACCGCACCGCTGCTGGCCGCCGCGCCCACGGGCGCATCGCCGCGGGCCGCCAGGTGCGACAACGGCTGCAGCACGTCGCGTCCGCCACTGGCCGCGCCGATCAGCCAGGCCGCGGCCGCCAGCGCCAGCAACAGGCCCACACCCTTGCCGAACATGCGCGCAGCGCCCGCGCCATCGGGCAAGGCATCGAACGCCCGCAGCATCACGGCGGCAACCACGGCCAGGAAAGCCCAGCCCGTCATCTGCACCCAGGTCGGCACTACCGGGATCAGCATCCACCAGGCGGTCGCCAGCAAGAGCATGCCGAACAAGCGCTTCACGCCGTCCATCCAGGGACCGGCCTTGGGCAGCAAGGCGCCGGAGGACGCCCCCACGATCAAGAGCGGCACGCCCATGCCCCAGGCCATTGCGAAGAGCGCCGATCCGCCCAGCACCACGTCCCCGGTCTGCGAGATATACAACAGCGCGCCCGCCAACGGCGCGGCCACGCAGGGGCCGACGATCAGCGCCGACAAGGCGCCCATCACCAAGGCGCCGGTGTAGCGCCCGCCCGGAATGCGCGCCGAGCGCTGCGACAGCCAGCCCTGGATGCCGGCAGGCATCTGGAACGTGAAGGCATCGAACATGGCCAGCGCCAACACAGCCAGCAGGATGGCGAACAGGGTCAGGATCCAAGGCGTCTGCAGCCAGGCGGCGAGTCCGGCCCCGCTCAATCCGGCCGCCACGCCCAGCGCGGTGTAGACGACGGACATGCCCAGCACATAGGTCGCGGCCAGGGCCAGGCCGCGGCCGCGCGACGGCTTGGCCTGCGCGGCCCCGCCCAGCACGATGGAGGACAGGATGGGAATCATGGGCAACACGCAGGGCGTGAATGCCAGCAACAGGCCCAGCACCAGGAACACGCCGGCGGTCTTTACCCAGCCCAGGCCGCCCAGGGCGTCGGCCAGGCCGGTGTCGCCCGCGTTGACCAGCGCGCCGAGCCCGCTGGATGCGCCAGACGCGGCGGCCGGGATTCCTCCCGGTCCAGCCAGTGCATAGCCACCTGCCACCGGCGTGAGTTTCACGCTGCTGTCCATGGGCGGGTAGCACAGCCCCGCATCGGCGCAGCCTTGCGCGGTCAGGGTCAGGGTGAAGGGCTGTCCGCCCGCAGCCACCGGCACGCGGATCACCACGTCCTGGTGGAAGACCTCCATGTCCTTCTCGAAGGTCGGGTCGTACTTGACCTCGCCCTTGGGATAGACGGCTTCGCCCAGCTTGGCGGCGCCGATGGGACTGATGGTGATGCCGAAGCGCTCGCGGTACATGTAGTAGCCGGGCGCGACGCGGTAGCGCAGTTCCAGCGTTTCAGGCGCCACCATCTCGGCGCTGAACACGAAGGCCTTCTCGGGCTCCAGGAACTCGGCCTCGGCGCGCGCGGCAGCCTGCCAGCCCAGCAACAGCAGCATCATGGCCAACAAGGCCAGCCACTGCCTGAAGAAGGCGCGCGGCGCGCGGGACTCGCGCCGGAGCGCGCCGATACCGACTAGTTGCAACATCAGTCTCTCTTGTTCTGCGTGACGGCCGTCTGTTCACGCACCCAATCCAGATAGGGCGCCGCGCCGCCAATGACAGGCAGCACGATGATCTCGGGCACATCGTAGGGATGCATCTGCGCCAGGGCCTGCACTACGGCCTGGTGGCGCGCGTATGTGGTCTTGATGTGGATGGGGATTTCTTCCGCCCCTTCGACCTCTCCTTTCCACATGTAGATGGACAGGCCCGGCGCGCCAAGGTTCACGCAGGCGGCCAATCCGTCTTCGACCAGGACATGCGCAATCCGCTTGGCCAGCAGCAGGTCGGGCGCATTGCTGATGACCAGCACAACGTCGTCATCTCGCAACATGGAGGCTCCTCGGGATACCCGTATGGGACGTAACTCGGGGTATTTTATCGGTATTGCGGCCATCGTCCGGATCCGCCGGGCCTGAACGCGCCGCCATGCCACCCGCACCCACCGAGGCACGCATGTCCGATAACTGCCTGTTCTGCCGCATCGCCCGTCACGAAATCCCCGCGCACGTGGTCCACGAGGATGAACGCCTGCTGGCCTTTCTCGATATCCACCCGGTGCGCCCCGGGCATGTGCTCATCATCCCCAAGCAGCACTATCCCTATTACGAGGATATGCCGGCCGACCTGGCAGGCAGCATCCTCAACCTGGGCCAGAAGCTCGGACGCCACATGAAGCGCCTGTATGACGTGGAACGCGTGGGCTTCGCCTTCACCGGCATCCACGTGGCGCATGCGCACGCCCACGTCATCCCCATGCATCACCCGCAGGACGTCACGTCCACCCAATACATCGAGCAGCAGGACCTGACCTTCAAGATGCCGCCGCAGCCCGCAACCGAGGCGCTGGCCGCAACAGCGGCGCAACTGCGCAGCGAGCTGCACGCCTCGTAGCGCGCGGCGGCCGCACAAAAAAACAAGGGCGGGTCCGAAGACCCGCCCTTGTCGCTTATCGAGCTACCGAAATTATTCGGCGCTGTCCTCAGCGGCTTCATCGACTTCCGGACGGTCAACCAGTTCCATGAAAGCCATGGGAGCGTTGTCGCCTTGACGGAAGCCCATCTTCAGCACGCGGGTGTAGCCGCCGTTACGGGCCGCGTAGCGCGGGCCGATTTCGGCGAACAGCTTCACCACCGCATCGCGATCGCGCAGACGGGCAAAAGCCAGACGCTTGTTCGCGAGCGTGGGCTCCTTGCCCAGCGTGATCAGGGGTTCGATGACGCGGCGCAATTCTTTCGCCTTCGGCAGCGTGGTCTTGATGGCTTCGTGGGTGATCAACGAAACGGCCATGTTGCGGAACATGGCAAGACGGTGACTGCTGGTGCGGTTGAGCTTACGCAAGCCATTACCGTGACGCATGATAAGTTTCCTTTGAATCTAAAGATGGCGTCAGCCATCGGGTTGCCGGCTCTTCTATCAACCTGCAATCAGGCCGCGGTCCGGTAGAAAACGGTGCATTTTACGACGGTTTCGCAAACTGGCCGGCGCGAGGCCGGCTGCCTGCGGGAACCGCCCCTTTCCAGAGGCGGCACCCTTTCAAGACTTAGGGACGCTCCAGGCCCAGGGGGGGCCAGTTTTCGAGCTTCATGCCCAGCGTCAGGCCGCGTGCGGCCAGGACTTCCTTGATCTCGTTGAGCGACTTGCGACCCAGGTTCGGGGTCTTGAGCAGCTCGTTTTCGGTACGCTGGATCAGGTCGCCGATGTAGTAGATGTTTTCGGCCTTCAGGCAGTTGGCCGAACGCACGGTCAGTTCCAGGTCGTCGACCGGGCGCAGCAGCACCGGATCGATCTGCGGCGTGCCGCGGACCGGGGCTTCGTACGAATCGCCAGCGCCTTCCAGGGCGGCGAAGACCGAGATCTGGTCCATCAGGATGCGAGCCGACTGGCGCACCGCTTCCTCGGGCGAGATGACGCCGTTGGTTTCGATGTCCAGGACCAGCTTGTCCAGGTCGGTACGCTGTTCCACACGGGCGCTTTCAACCGCGTAGCTCACGCGGCGGACCGGGCTGAACGAAGCGTCCAGAACGATGCGGCCGATGGTGTGGGTGCGGTCTTCCGACAGCGCGCGCACGTTGCCCGGCACGTAGCCGCGGCCCTTTTCAACCTTGATCTGCATTTCCAGCTTGCCTGCATCCGTCAGGTTGCAGATGGCATGGCCGGGGTTGATGATCTCGACGTCGTGCGGCAGCTCGATGTCGCTGGCCAGCACGGTGCCCGCGCCGGTCTTGCGCAGAACCAGGGTCACTTCGTCGCGATTGTGCAGCTTGAAGACCACGCCCTTCAGGTTCAGCAGGATGTCGACGACATCTTCGCGAACGCCCGGGATGGTCGAGTATTCGTGCACCACGCCCGTCATCTGGACTTCGGTGGGCGCGTAGCCGGTCATCGAAGACAGCAGGATGCGGCGCAGGGCGTTGCCCAGCGTGTGACCGTAGCCACGCTCGAACGGCTCCATCACGATCTTGGCATGGTGCGTGCCGACCGGTTCGACTTCAATGGAGCGCGGCTTCAGGAAACCTTGAGTGGACATTTACTGTGTTCCTTTTCAATACCCTCGGCTCGTTACACCGATAAGGCTGATGGACAGGGTGAAACTTGAAATGCGGACGGCGCGAAAAACACCGGCCAATACTTACCGCAAAGCCCGCTCCGCCTGAAGGCGGAAAGCGGGCTGCTGCGGGACGTGCAAACGGGTCGCGAGACCAGCTCGCCGGCGCATTGCGAAGGTAGCGCCGGCAGGCCTGATTAACGCGAGTACAGTTCGACGACCATCGATTCGTTGATGTCGCGAGCGACGTCAGCGCGATCGGGGGCCGACTTGAACGTACCGGTCAACTTGGTCGTATCGACTTCCACCCACTGGGGGATGCCGATGCTGGTGGCCAGGTCGAGCGATTCCTTGATACGGCCTTGCTTCTTGGCCTTTTCGCGGACCGACACGACGTCGCCAGCCTTGACCAGCATCGAAGCGATGTCAGCCGTGTGGCCGTTCAGTTCGATGGCGCGGTGGCTCACCAGCTGGCGAGCTTCGGCGCGGGTCGAGCCGAAGCCCATGCGGTAGACGACGTTGTCCAGGCGCGATTCCAGCAGCTGGATCAGCGTTTCGCCGGTGTTGCCACGGCGACGCTCGGCTTCAGCGAAGTACTTGCGGAATTGCTTTTCCAGCACGCCGTACATGCGCTTGAGCTTTTGCTTTTCGCGCAGCTGCAGACCGTAGTCGGAAGTGCGGGCACCCGAAGTGCGGCCGTGTTGGCCAGGCTTGGAATCCAGCTTGCACTTGGAATCCAGCGAGCGGCGGGCGCTCTTCAGGAACAGATCAGTACCCTCGCGACGCGAGAGCTTGCATTTGGGTCCAGTATAACGAGCCATGTGGATTCCCTTTAGATACGACGACGCTTCGGCGGACGGCAGCCGTTGTGCGGAACGGGCGTGATGTCGGCGATGGACGAAATCTTGATGCCCAGCGCGTTCAGAGCGCGGACCGACGATTCGCGGCCAGGGCCGGGGCCCTTGATGCGCACTTCCAGCGTCTTGATGCCGTACTCCAGCGCAACGCGGCCAGCCGTTTCAGCAGCGACCTGCGCGGCGAACGGGGTCGACTTGCGCGAACCCTTGAAGCCAGCACCGCCCGACGTGGCCCACGACAGCGCGTTGCCCTGACGATCGGTGATGGTGATGATGGTGTTGTTGAACGACGCGTGAACGTGCGCGATGCCGTCCGAGACGTTCTTCTTGACCTTTTTGCGCACGCGCGAAGCGCCGCTGGTGGAAGCTTTCGCCATAATCCAGTTCCTCGATTATTTCTTCAGGGACGCAGCAGCACGACGCGGGCCCTTACGGGTGCGGGCGTTGGTGCGAGTGCGCTGGCCGCGCACGGGCAAACCGCGCTTGTGACGCATGCCGCGGTAGGTTCCCAGGTCGATCAAACGCTTGATCGAGAGCTGTACTTCACGACGCAGGTCGCCTTCAACCGTGAACAAACCAACATGTTCGCGGACGCGTTCCAATTCAGCGTCGCTCAGATCCTTGACCTTTTTGTCAAAGGGTACGTTTGCCGCTTCGCAAATCTTGCGAGCGCGCGTACGACCGATGCCAAAAATGGCGGTCAGGCCGATCTCGGCGTGCTGTTGCGGCGGAATGTTAATGCCAGCAATACGGGCCATGACTGTTCCTTGAATAAATCCGTTGCGTAGTCGCTAACCCGAGTTAGCCTTGACGCTGCTTGTGACGCGGGTCGGTGCAGATAACGCGCACCACGCCGTGACGTTTGATAACTTTGCAGTTGCGGCAGATCCGCTTAACCGATGCCATTACTTTCATGGTTGACTCCTAATTTTCCGTAATCCGGTTCCGCTCATTTGGAGCGGAAAACTATCCTGGCTCGCGTCAGGTCATAGGGCGTGAGCTCCACTGTGACCTTGTCACCCGGCAGGATCCGGATGTAATGCATACGCATCTTGCCGGAAATATGGCCCAACACCACGTGGCCGTTTTCGAGCTTGACGCGAAATGTCGCGTTCGGGAGGTTCTCAAGAACCTCACCTTGCATCTGAATGACGTCGTCCTTGGACATTCTTTTGCTTACCGCATCGGCAAACCCGCGCCCTTGAAGTTAGCCTTCTTGAGCAACGAGTCGTACTGGTGAGACATCATGTAGGCCTGAACCTGCGCCATGAAATCCATCGTCACCACCACAATAATCAACAGGGACGTACCACCGAAGTAGAAAGGAACGTTCCAGCGCATCACCAAGAATTCCGGCAACAGGCACACCAACGTGATGTAGATGGCACCTGCGAGCGTCAGACGCATCAGGATCTTGTCGATGTAGCGCGCTGTTTGTTCGCCCGGACGGATGCCCGGAACAAACGCACCACTCTTCTTCAGGTTGTCCGCCGTTTCGCGGCTGTTGAACACCAGAGCCGTGTAGAAAAAGCAGAAGAAAATAATCGCGACCGAGTACAGCGTGATGTAGAGCGGTTGACGAGGCGACAGGGCCGCAGCCAGGTCGCTAAGCCAGCGCATGTTCTCACTGCTGGAGAACCAGCTCGTGATCGTGGCCGGGAACAGAATGATCGACGATGCGAAGATCGGCGGAATCACCCCTGCCATGTTCAGCTTCAGCGGCAAATGCGAGCTTTGACCACCGTAGACCTTGTTGCCGACCTGACGCTTGGCGTAGTTCACCGTGATCTTGCGCTGTCCGCGTTCCACGAACACCACAAAAGCGGTAACCAGCACCACCAGAGCCACGATGAACAGTGCCGAAAGCACGGACATCGAGTTGGTGCGGACCAGGTCCAACAGTGCAGCCAGCGCCGCGGGCAGACCCGCAACGATACCTGCGAAGATCAGGATGGAAATCCCGTTGCCCAGACCACGTTCCGTGATTTGCTCACCCAGCCACATGACGAACATGGTGCCGGTGACCAAGGTCACGACGGTCGTAAAGCGGAACAGCATGCCCGGATCGATCACCAGTCCCTGCTGGGACTCCAACGCTACCGAAATGCCCACAGCCTGCACCAGCGCCAGCACGACCGTGCCGTAGCGGGTGTATTGGGTGATCTTCCGACGGCCGGCTTCGCCCTCTTTCTTGAGCGATTCCAGCGACGGCACCACCACAGACATAAGCTGCATGATGATGGATGCCGAAATGTACGGCATGATCCCCAGGGCAAAAATCGAGAAGCGCGAGAGCGCCCCGCCCGAGAACATGTTGAACAGGCCCAGGATCCCGCCCTGGTTCTGACGGAACAAGTCCGCCAGCGCATCCGGGTTGATGCCCGGCACGGGGATGTGTGTACCCAAACGGTAAACCACCAGGGCGAGCACCAGGAACACGAGGCGGCGCTTCAGATCGCCGTACCGTGCTCCGGTTTTGCCCAATGCCTGCGCGTTAGCCACTCGTCACCTCGTGATCAAGCAAGCGAGCCGCCCGCGGCTTCGATGGCGGCGCGAGCGCCGGCCGTCGCGGTAATGCCCTTGAGCACGACCTTGCGCGAGAGTTCACCCGACTTGATGACCTTGGCGAAACGAACCGCCTGGCCAATCACGCCAGCGGCCTTCAGCACTTGCACGTCGACTTCGTCGATGGGCAGGGCTTGCAGGTCCGACAGACGGACTTCGGCGTACAGGTGCTGACCGAGCGGGGTGAAACCACGCTTGGGCAGGCGACGCTGCAGCGGCATTTGACCGCCTTCGAAGCCAACCTTATGGAAACCGCCCGAACGCGACTTCTGACCCTTGTGACCACGGCCGGCGGTCTTACCCAGACCCGAACCGATGCCACGGCCGACGCGGCGCTTGGCGTGCTTGCTGCCCTCAGCGGGCTTCAGCGAATTAAGTTGCATATCCGACATGGTGATTCCTTAGGCTTCCGAGACGGAAACGAGATAATCCACCTTACGGATCATCCCACGCACCTCGGGCGTATCGACCAGCACGCGGCTGCTGTTGATACGGCCCAAGCCCAAACCGCGAACCGTGTCACGGTGCGATTGCTTGGTACCGATCACCGAGCGCACGAGGGTCACTTTGATCTGCTTCTGAGCCATGATTTACCCCAGGATTTCTTCGACCGACTTGCCGCGCTTGGCAGCAACATCAGCCGGGGTCATGGAGGCGCGCAGGCCGTTCAACGTGGCGCGAACCATGTTGTAGGGGTTGCTCGAGCCCAGGCTCTTGGCAACCACGTTACGCACACCCATCACATCAAAAATAGCGCGCATCGGGCCGCCGGCGATAACGCCGGTACCTTCAGCAGCGGGCGAGATCAGCACGGTAGCGGCGCCATGCTTACCAACCACGGTGTGGTGCAGCGTGCCGTTCTTCAGAGCGACCTTGAACATGCCGCGACGGGCCTGTTCCATAGCCTTCTGAACGGACACCGGCACTTCACGCGCCTTGCCCTTACCCATGCCGATGCGGCCATCGCCATCGCCAACCACGGTCAGCGCGGCAAAGCTCATGGTGCGACCACCCTTGACCACTTTGCTCACGCGGTTGACCGCGATCATCTTTTCGCGGAGGCCGTCATCGTTCTCTTTTTCCGCGGCGTTCTTGCCTTGTACTTTAGCCATTTGACAGATCCTCGCTTAGAACTTCAGGCCGGCTTCACGCGCGGCATCGGCCAGCGCTTTCACGCGGCCATGGTAACGAAAGCCCGAGCGATCGAAAGCGACCAGTTCAATACCGGCAGCCTTGGCCTTTTCGGCCACGCGCTTGCCGACCAGCGACGCAGCGGCTTTGTTGCCGCCCTGACCGGACTGGCCGGACAGTTGCGCGCGCACTTCGGCTTCGACCGTCGAGGCGCTGACCAAAACGCGATCGCCTTCCGGCGAAATGATGTTGGCGTAGATGTGCTGGTTCGAGCGGAAAATCGAGAGGCGATGAACGCGCAGCTCGTTGATCTTCCGGCGGGTCGGAACCGCACGACGCAAACGGGAAACTTTTTTGTCCATGATTCGTCCTTGCGTGCGCCGTTATTTCTTCTTGGTTTCTTTGATGACGACGCGTTCGTCCGAGTAACGCACGCCCTTGCCCTTGTAGGGTTCGGGTTCGCGGTACGCGCGGATTTCAGCGGCCATCTGACCGACGACTTGCTTGTTGGCGCCCTTGATGACGATTTCCGTCTGGGTCGGGCACTCGGCCTTGATGCCGGCCGGCAACTGGTGCAAAACGTCGTGCGAGAAACCGAGCTGCAGCTTAACGGCGTCGCCTTGGATCGATGCGCGGTAACCCACGCCGACCAGGGTCAGCTTGCGCTCGAAGCCCTTGCTCACGCCCGTGACCATGTTGGCCACCAGAGCGCGCACGGTACCCGACATGGCGTTGGCGTGACGGCTGTCGTTGGCGGCGGCAAACGTGAGCTTGCCGTTGTCCAACGCAATCGTGACGTCGCCGGTCAGGGCTTGGGTCAGGGAGCCCAGCGGGCCCTTGACGGTGATCTGATCCTGCTGGATGTTGGCTTCAACACCCTTGGGCAGTTCGACCGGATACTTAGCGATACGTGACATTCGAATTTCTCCTTAGGCCACGTAGCACAGCACTTCGCCGCCGACGCCGTTGGCGCGAGCCTTACGGTCGGTCATGACGCCGCGCGAGGTCGAAACGATAGCCACGCCCAGGCCGTTCATGACCTGAGGAATGCTGGTACGGCCCTTGTAGATACGCAGACCGGGGCGCGAAACGCGTTCGATGCGCTCGATGACCGGACGGCCAGCGTAGTACTTCAGGGTGATCTCGAGCTCAGGCTTGGCCTGGGTGCCCTTGATTTCAAAGCTGTCGATGTAGCCTTCGTCCTTCAGCACAGCGGCAATGGCCGCCTTCAGCTTCGAGGAGGGCATGCTCACCGTAACTTTGTCCACTTGCTGCGCATTGCGAATGCGGGTCAGCATATCGGCGATGGGATCGCTCATGCTCATATTGTTTCTCCTACCAGCTGGCCTTGGTGATGCCGGGGATTTCACCCTTCATCGCCATTTCACGCAGTTTGTGGCGCGTCAGGCCGAACTTGCGGAACACGCCGCGCGGACGACCGGTGACCACGCAACGGTTACGTTGACGCGTCGGGTTGGCATTGCGCGGCAGCTGTTGCAGCTTGAGCCGAGCTTGGTAACGTTCTTCGTCGGTCTTCGACTGGTCGTCAATGATCGACTTCAACTCAGCGCGCTTGGCAGCGAACTTGTCAGCCAGCTTGGCGCGCTTGATGTCGCGATTGATGAGGGAAAGTTTAGCCACGTCATCAGCCCCTTAGTTACGGAACGGGAAGCTGAAGGCCGTCAACAGCGCCTTGGCTTCTTCGTCGGTCTTCGCGGTGGTGGTGATGCTGATGTTCAGCCCACGCAGCGCGTCGATCTTGTCGTACTCGATTTCGGGGAAAATGATCTGCTCTTTCACCCCGATGTTGTAGTTGCCACGGCCGTCGAACGCACGACCCGAGATGCCGCGGAAGTCGCGCACGCGAGGCAGCGCAACCGCCACCAGGCGATCCAGGAATTCGTACATGCGTTGACCGCGCAGCGTGACCATGCAACCGATCGGGTAGTTTTCGCGGATCTTGAACCCGGCGATAGCCTTCTTGGTCTTCGTCACGACGGGCTTCTGGCCGGCGATCTTGGTCAGGTCGCCAACAGCGTGCTCGATGACTTTCTTGTCCGACACCGCTTCCGACACACCCATGTTCAGGGTGATCTTGGTGATGCGCGGCACTTCCATCGTGCTCTTGTAGCCAAACTTGGCTTGCAGGTCGGCAGCGACCTTGCTCTTGTAGAGATCTTGCAAACGAGACATGTCTATCGCCCCTTACGCCTTGGCGCCGACAACGGCACCATTGGAACGGAACACGCGAACCTTGCGGCCTTCGACTTCTTGCACGCCGACGCGATCGCCACGGCCGGTGGCCGGGTTGAACAGCGCGACGTTCGAGATGTGAATCGGCATGGTCTTTTCGACAATCCCGCCCGGGTTGTTAGCCATCGGGTTGGCTTTCACGTGCTTCTTGACGACGTTGACGCCTTCGACCAGAACGTGGTCGGCATCGACGCGCGCCAGCACGGTACCGCGACGCTTCTTGTCGCGGCCGGTCAGGACGATGACTTCGTCGCCTTTACGAATGTTGTTCATCGTAGGGCTCCTTACAGCACTTCCGGGGCCAACGACACGATCTTCATGAACTTCTCGGTACGCAGTTCACGCGTAACGGGTCCGAAGATGCGGGTGCCGATGGGCTCCAGCTTGGCGTTGAGCAACACGGCGGCATTGCCACCGAAACGAATCAGCGAACCGTCTTTACGGCGCACGCCCTTGGCGGTACGAACCACCACGGCATTGTAAATTTCGCCTTTCTTGACGCGTCCGCGCGGAGCCGCATCTTTGACGCTCACCTTGATGATGTCGCCGATACCGGCATAACGGCGCTTGGAGCCACCGAGCACCTTAATGCACATGACATGACGCGCACCAGTGTTATCGGCCACATCCAGCGTGGTCTGCATTTGGATCATGATTTTTCCTGTTCCAACTTAACTGGAAATACGGTTTTCCCAACAAGGGAACACTGCAATTCCTGCCAGTTTTGGTCCCGTCAGGTCTGCCGCCCTGCTTTTGTGTTGGCATGTCTGGAGCTTTCGCCCTACTCACGCAACTGGTTGGCAACGCAACGACCCTGGGTTGAAATCCTGCGGGTATTCCCCCAACACGTCGGGCTAACCTGCATAGGCGCGGGCCAACTCGATCGACAATCTGGGAAAGCTGATAATTCTAACGTGGTTAATTTTTGAGCGCAAGCACTTTGTGTGGATAACCCACAAAAGCCACGCTTTCCCCTTGACCGGGGTGAACCGAGGCTATCCGCCCCCTATTTCTGGCGGTAGTAGCCCTTCTCCCAGGCATCGTGGTTGGCCTTGCCGCGACGGATTTCGTCCGTGAAGGGGGCAGCCATGAGCACCAGGCGGTTGAGCCATTTTACCGGAGCGCGGCAGGGACGCTCGAAGTCCACGAAGAGCACGGCGCGCAGTCCGGCGGTGTCGTTGTGGACCTGGTGCGGGTACAGGTCGTCGAACACCACCGCCCGCCCTTCGCGCCAACTGTAACGCTCGCCCCCGACCTCGATCCAGCATTGCTCGGCCGGTTCCGGTACCACCAGTCCCAGGTGCAGGCGCAGGACGCCGTTGTACGGGCCCGTGTGCAGCGGGATGCGCTTGCCGGCCTCCAGGATGGAGAAGAACGCCGTGCGGATGCCCGGAATTCCCTGCAGCGCCCGGGCGGTCGCCGGACAGCGCGCCAGATTGCGCTCGGAGCGCAGGCCGTAGCCCATGAAGACGAAAGTCTTCCATTGATCGTCCGAGGTGATCTGGCCCACGTCGGGAGAAATTTCATGGAAGGCGGGCAGGTGCTGGCGTTCGGAGAGCAGGCCGGCCAACTCGGCGCGGATGGCGGGGGCCTGGGCCTCGAGCGCAGCGACCCAGGGAAACTGGCCATTTTCGAAAATGGGACGGTCGCCGACCAGCGAGGCCTGGGCGATCCGGTTGCGCAACCAGTCTATGAAACGGAAAAAGGTGCGCGAGTAGAAACTGGGCTTGCTGGGCGGACGCGCATCGAGGGGTTGCACAATAGGTAGCCGGATAGACAGCCAAAGATGCACCATTTTGTCCATGCCGGCGCGGGCACGCAAGACTTGCGCCAGCAGATTGGCTCCAAGGCGCCGCCGGGCATTGGCCCTCCCCGCCGCGGACAAGCTGGTTTAGACTGGCGTGGGCGACAGTGATCGCTATCCACTCCTATTTCGCAAGGGAAGACAGGCATGTATGAACAGTTGGCGCTGTATATCGACGGCGAATTCGTCGCCGGAGAGGGCAGGCGCACCCAGGACGTCATCAACCCGGCCACGCTGGAAGTTCTCGGCCAGCTGCCCCACGCCACCGAAGCGGATCTGGATCGCGCGCTAGCCGCCGCCCAGCGCGCGTTCGAGTCGTGGAAGAAATCCTCTCCCATGGACCGCTCGGCCATCCTGCGCAAGGTTGCGACGCTGTCGCGCGAACGCGCCCAGGAAATCGGCCGCAACATGACGCTGGACCAGGGCAAGCCGCTGGCCGAAGCCGTGGGCGAAGTCACCTCCTGCGCCGAACACGCCGACTGGCACGCCGAGGAATGCCGCCGCATCTACGGCCGCGTTGTCCCGCCGCGCAATCCTGACGTGCGCCAGATCGTGGTGCGCGAACCCATCGGCGTCTGCGCCGCGTTCACGCCCTGGAACTTCCCGTACAACCAGGCCATCCGCAAGATCGCCGCCGCCATCGGCGCCGGCTGCACGGTAGTGCTGAAGGGTCCCGAGGACTCGCCCAGCGCCGTCATGGCCATTGCGCGCATGTTCCACGACGCCGGCCTGCCCAAGGGCTGCCTGAACATCGTCTGGGGCGAACCCGCCAAGATCTCCGACTACCTGATCCGCTCGCCCATCGTGCGCAAGGTGTCGTTCACCGGCTCCGTGCCGGTGGGCAAGCAGCTGGCCGCGCTGGCCGGCGCCCACATGAAGCGCGTCACCATGGAACTGGGCGGCCACTCGCCCGTGCTGGTGTTCGACGACGCCGACATCGACCGCGCCGCCACCATGCTGGCCAAGTTCAAGGTCCGCAACGCCGGCCAGGTGTGCGTGTCGCCGACCCGCTTCTATGTCCAGAACGGCGCCTACGAGCAGTTCCTCGCGCGCTTCTCCGAAGTGCTGAAGAACATCAAGGTCGGCGACGGCCTGGAAGCCGGCACCGACATGGGCCCGCTGGCGCACGAGCGCCGCGTCCCCGCCATGAGCGCCTTCATCGACGACGCCAAGAAGCACGGCGGCAAGGTGGTGGTCGGCGGCGGCCCGCTGGACCGCAAGGGCTTCTTCTTCGCCCCCACGGTCGTGACCGAAGTGCCCGACAACTCCATGCTGATGACCGAGGAGCCCTTCGGCCCGGTCGCGCCGGTGGTCCGTTTCACGGATACCGATGAAGTGCTGCGCCGCGCGAACAGCCTGCCCTTCGGCCTGTCGTCCTACGTGTTCACGAACTCGCTGCAGACGGCCACCAAGGTCTCCAACGGCCTTGAAGCCGGCATGGTCAACATCAACCACTTCGGCAGCGCCCTGGCCGAGACGCCCTTCGGCGGCATCAAGGACAGCGGCATCGGCAGCGAAGGCGGTCTGGAAACGTTCGACGGCTACCTGGTCACGAAGTTCATCACGCACATCTGACCTGGCAGTGACAACAAAGCCCCGCAGGATTTCTGCGGGGCTTTTTTTTGCCTCATGCCTGGAGAACCGGGCCGGGATGTCCGCGGCAGAAGGCCGCTCAGGAACTTGCCCGCAAATCGCGCGGCGTCATGCCAAAGCGGCGCTTGAACAGTCGGCTGAAATGCGAGGGATGCGAGAAGCCCACTTGATAGGCCAGTTCGGCAATGCTGCGGTGGCTGTGCTGCGGACTCAACAAAAGCTCGCGGCACTTGTCGAGCCGCTGGTCGAAGATGAAGGATTCCACCGACAGGCCGCCCGCGCGCAGGATGCGATGCAGATAGGCCACCGACAAGCCGCAGCCCTGAGCCACCTGCTGCGGCGACAACGCGGGATCCGCCAGATGCTGGCGGATGTAGGCCAGCACGCGCTGCCGATGCGCCAGCGTGACGCTGCTGTCCGACTCCGATGCATGCCCCTGCCCTGATTGCACCAGAAACAGCACGATCAGGTCGATCAGGCGCTCGCCCAGTTCCGCCGCCTCGACATCCGACCAGCCGTCCACGCCTTTGAACAAGTGGTCCATGTAGCTGGCCAGCAAAGCGCCGCGCGGCGAACCGTCGTCGACGCGCAGCTTGTAGAAGGCGCCGACGCGGGAATCGCGCTGCAATAGCGCGCTGCGCGGAAAAGACACGCTCAGGCTGCGGTACCCCGCAGCGCCCTGTGCCGTGGCCTGGTAGGGCAGGCTCTGGTTCATCAGATAGACGCAGCCGGGTTCGACCTGGAACTCCCGCCCCTGCTGCTGCACAACCAGAGGTCCCGCCAGCGGCAGGCCGAAGGTATAGAACTCCTGATCCAGGCGCGACACGTTGCCGGCGGTGCGCTCCAGCTTCTGTCCCTGGTAATGGAGGTCGTTGAACTGCAGGCTGCCCCGCCGCGCGTAGCGCACATGTCCGGCGAAATTGTCGGGCCGGCCGCCATGCACCTCGAAGGGACCGAACGCGTGCGACAACGCCGCGCGCCATTCGTCGCGCCGGTCAGCGCCAGCGCTGGCCGAAATGGCGAATTCCGTATCGGACATGGTTCGGTCTCCTTGGACGCCTGCGCCGCGGCCGGGCGCTCGTGATCCTGCGTCTACATATTCTTGACTCACCCTGCTGCGGGGTGTCCGGCGCCTTGAAGGCGCGCTTGGCGCAAGTCTATATTCAGCCCGATAAGCACACAACCTGGACAACCCGGGAGGAGACTCATGGCACCAGCGCCCGCACCAGCCGGCCGCCACGCGCCGGCTTCGCGCTATCTGCGCTGCGCAGGCCGCGAGCTGCATTACACCGAATGGGGCGCCGCGGACGCGCCCCCCGTCATCATGTGGCATGGCCTGGCCCGCACTGGCCGCGACTTCGACGACCTGGCGCAGGCGCTGGCGGACGACTACCGCATCATCTGCCCGGACGCGATCGGCCGCGGCCTGTCGCAATGGAGCCCCGACCCGGTCGCCGAATACCAGCTCGACTTCTATGCAACGCTGGCCCGCGCCCTGGCGGACGGGCTGTCGCTGGATCGCGTGCGCTGGGTGGGAACGTCCATGGGCGGCGCCACCGGCATGCACGCTGCCGCCACGACCCTGCGCGACCGGATCTCGCACCTGGTCGTCAATGACATCGGGCCCGAACTGCCGCAGGCCGCCATCGACCGCATCGTGGCCTATGTCGGCGCGCCGCCGGCCTTCGATACGGTCACCGAACTCGAAGCCTGGCTGCGCGTCGCCTATAAGCCCTACGGCTGGCAGAGCGACGAGCAATGGCGCCGTATGGCAGAAACATCCGTGCGCCGGCTGCCGGACGGCCGGATCACCCTGCACTACGATCCGGCCATCGTCGGCCAGTTCAGCAACCACCCGCGGGACTACGACCGCTGGAATGGTTACGACTCGCTGCGCATGCCGCTGCTGTTGCTGCGCGGCGCCGATTCGGACCTGCTGCTGCCCGAAGTCGCCGACGCCATGACCCGCCGCGGGCCGCGCGCGCAGCGCATCGACTTCCCCGATTGCGGCCACGCCCCTGCTCTCAATGTCGCTGCGCAGATCGACGCCATCCGCCAGTTCCTTGCCACGCCGGACCACACGGCGGCTGACCGCCCCCAATAACAGGAGATACCCATGAAACGCGTCCTGCTCGCCGCGCTCGCCGGCCTCTGCATGAATTCCGCCATCGCGGCGAAAGACTTCGTCGTCGCCCACGTCTACGACAAGACCGGCCCCCTGGAGGCCTACGCCAAGCAAACCCAGAACGGCCTGATGCTGGGGCTGGAATATGCGACGCAAGGCACCATGACGGTCGCCGGGCGCAAGATCCGCGTGATCGAAAAGGACAACCAGGGCAAGCCCGACGTGGCGCGCGCGCAGTTGGCCTCGGCCTACGCGGACGACAACGCCGACATCGCCGTCGGCCCCACCTCTTCCGGCGTCGCGCTGGCGATGCTGCCCATCGCCGAGGAGTACGAAAAGATCCTGCTGGTCGAACCCGCGGTGGCGGATTCGATCACGGGCGACAAGTGGAACAAGTACATCTTCCGCACCGGCCGCAATTCGTCGCAGGACGCCATCGCCAACGCGGTCGCCTTCGACCAGGCCGGCACCTCGATCGCCATGCTGGCGCAGGACTACGCCTTCGGCCGCGACGGCGTGAAGGCGTTCAAGGGCGCCTTGAAGAACGCCAAGATCGTGCACGAGGAATACCTGCCCGCCAACGCCACCGACTTCACCGCCGGCGCGCAGCGCCTGTTCGATGCGTTGAAGGACAAGCCGGGCCGCAAGATCATCTTCATCCTGTGGGCGGGCGCGGGCAACCCGTTCAAGATCGCCGACCTGGACCCCAAGCGCTTCGGCATCGAGATCGCCACGGGCGGCAACACGCTGGCCGCGATGACGCCGCTGAAGTCGCTGGCGGGCATGGAAGGCGCCACCTATTACTACTACGGCATCCCCAAGAATCCGATCAACGACTGGCTGGTGGCGGAGCACCAGAAGCGCTACGGCCAGCCGCCGGACTTCTTCACCGCAGGCGGCATGGCCTCGGGCATCGCCATCGCCACCGCGCTGGCCAAGACCAAGGGCGACTCCGATACCGACACACTGATCAAGGCCATGGAAGGCATGAGCTTCGAGACGCCCAAGGGCAAGATGACCTTCCGCCCCGAGGACCACCAGGCCATGCAGTCCATGTACCACTTCCGCATCAAAAACGATCCGTCGGTGCCGTGGGCCGTGCAGGATCTGGTCAAGGAAATCACGCCGGACCAGATGTCGGTGCCGATCCAGAACAAACGCTGAGCGCGTAGCCCATCCATGCTGGAAACCCAATCGCTCACGATCCGTTTCGGCGGACACGTGGCGGTCAATGAAGTCAGCTGCAGCTTTGCGCCTGGCACCCTGACCGCCATAGTCGGCCCAAACGGCGCGGGCAAGACCACCTACTTCAACCTGATCTCCGGGCAGCTGCGCGCCAGCGCCGGGACGGTGCGCCTGAACGGGCGCGACCTGACCCCGCTGGCCGCCCCCGCGCGCATGCATGCGGGACTGGGGCGTGCCTTTCAGCTGACCCAGCTGTTCCCGCGCCTGAGCGTGCATGAGAACGTGCGCCTGGCCCTGCAATCGCGCCAGCAAGGCATGAGCTGGCGCCAGATCCGGTTCTGGCGCACCTGGAGCGACGACCGGGGCCTGATCGAACGCGCCGACGCGCTGCTGGAACGCACCCGCCTGTCCGCGCGCCGTGACCAGCCTGCCGCCGACTTGCCGCACGGCGACCAGCGCAAGCTGGAGATCGCCATGCTGATCGCGCTGGAGCCGCAGGTTTTCATGTTCGACGAACCGACGGCAGGCATGAGCGTGGACGACGTGCCCGTCGTGCTGGACCTGATCCGCGAACTCAAGAACGATCCGACGAAAACGATTTTGCTCGTGGAGCACAAGATGGACGTGGTGCGCGAACTGGCGGACCGCATCGTGGTGCTGCACAACGGCCAGCTGATGGCCGACGGCGACCCGGCGGCGGTGATCGCCTCGCCCATCGTGCAGCAGGCCTATCTGGGCGTGAGCCCGGCGGAGAAGGCGGCATGACGCAGGCGTTGCTGGAATTGAAGAACGTGCACACGCACATCGGCGCGTACCACATCCTGCACGGCGTGGACCTGGCGGTCGCGCCGGCGGCCGTGACCATGCTGCTGGGCCGCAACGGCGCCGGCAAGACCACCACGCTGCGCACCATCATGGGATTGTGGCGCGCATCGCAAGGCCAGGTGCGCTTTGACGGCACGCCCGTCGGCGGCCCGGGCACGCGCACCTCGCCGCCCGACATGGCACGCATGGGCATGGCTTACGTGCCCGAAAGCATGGGCATCTTCGCCGACCTGTCCGTGAAGGAGAACATCCTGCTCGCGGCGCGCCAGGCCAGGAACGCCAGCCAGCTGGATACGGCGCGGCTGGAATGGATTTTCGGGTTCTTTCCGGCATTGAAGAAGTTCTGGCTACATCCCGCCGGCAAGCTGTCGGGCGGTCAAAAGCAGATGCTGGCTGTGGCGCGCGCCATCATCGAGCCGCGCCGGCTGCTGCTGGTGGATGAGCCCAGCAAAGGCCTGGCGCCCGCCATCATCCAGAACATGATCGACGCCTTCATTGAACTGAAGCAGGCGTCCACCACCATCCTGCTGGTCGAGCAGAACTTCAACTTCGCGCGCCTGGTCGGCGACCACGTCGCCGTGATGGACAACGGCCGCGTCGTCCATGCAGGCGGCATGGCCGAACTGGCCGCGGACGATGAACTACAGACGCGCCTCTTGGGCCTGTCGCTGGGAAGCCATCAATGAGTACGCTCGAACTCGATACCCCGCTGCCGCGCGTGCGCGCGGACCTGCGCCCCGTGCTGCTGGTGGTCGCGCTGGCCGCACTTGCCCTGCCCCTGGTGGGTTCCTTCTCCACCTGGGTCACCCTGACCCTGGCGGGGCTGGCCATGGGCATGATCATCTTCATCGTGGCCTCGGGCATGACGCTGGTCTTCGGCCTGATGGACGTGTTGAACTTCGGCCACGGCCTGTTCATCGCAATCGGCGCGTACATGGCCGCAACCGTGCTGGGCTCCATGGCCGACTGGACCCAGTCGGGCAGCTTGTGGATCAACCTGGGCGCGGTGCTGCCCGCCATGATCGTCGGCATGCTGGTCGCGGGCGCAGTGGGCCTGGCGTTCGAACGCGTCATCGTGCGGCCTGTCTACGGCCAGCATCTGAAGCAGATCCTCATCACCATGGGCGGCATGATCATCGGCGAGGAGATCATCAAGATGCTGTGGGGTCCGCAGACGATTTCCCTGCCGCTGCCCGAGGCGCTGCGCGGCGCATTCCTGCTGGGCGATGCCGCCATCGAGAAGTTCCGCATTGTCGCCCTGCTGACGGGGCTGCTGGTGCTGGCCGGCATGCTGTGGCTGCTCAACCGAACCAAGCTGGGCCTTCTGATCCGCGCTGGCGTCGAGGACCGCGAGATGGTGGAAAGCCTGGGCTACCGCATCCGTCATCTGTTCGTCGGCGTGTTCGTGGCCGGCTCGATGCTGGCGGGACTGGGCGGCGTGCTATGGGGCATGTACCAGCAATCGGTCGTGCCGCAGCTGGGCGCGCAGGTCAACGTGCTGATCTTCATCGTCATCATGATCGGCGGCCTGGGTTCCACTGTGGGCTGCCTGATCGGCGCGCTGCTGGTGGGGCTGATGGCCAACTACACCGGCTTCCTGCTGCCCAAGGCCGCCCTGTTTTCGAACATCGCGCTGATGGTCGCCATCTTGCTGTGGCGTCCCCAAGGCGTGTACCCGGTCACGAATCGCTAGGAACCGCCGACATGTCCGTACGCCTGCTTTCCGGCGATCCTCCGCGCAGCACGCTGCTGGCCCTGGCGCTTATCGCCATCGTGGCCCTGCTTGCCGCCGCACCCTTCCTCTTTCCCGGTCCCAAGTCGCTGGCGGTGGCCGCGAAGATCCTGGTGTTCGTGATCCTGGTCGCGAGCTATGACTTGCTGCTGGGCTACACCGGCATCGTCAGCTTTGCGCACACCATGTTCTTCGGCATCGGCGCGTATGGCGTGGCGATCGCCAGCATCCGCATGGAACCGGGCTGGACCGCGGTGTTCGCAGGCCTGGGCGGCGGCCTGGTGGTATCGCTTGCGTTCGCCTTGCTGATCGGCCTGGCCAGCCTGCGCGTGCGCGCGATCTTCTACGCCATGATCACCCTGGCCGTCGCCGCGGCGTTCCAGACGCTGGTGTCGCAATTGTCCGATCTGACGGGCGGCGAAGATGGGCTGAACTTCAAGGTGCCGCAGATGCTGCGGCCGGCCTTCCGACCTTTCTCGGAGCAGATCTTCGGCGTGACGGTGGACGGCCGCGTCATCACCTACTACCTGATCGCAGCGGTCTGCGTGGTGCTGTTCCTGCTGTTGCTGCGCATCGTGAATTCCCCCTTCGGCCGGGTGTTGCAAGCCATACGCGAGAACCCGTTCCGCGCCGAAGCCATCGGCTACCGCACGGTGCTTTACCGCAGCCTGTCCAATCTGCTGGCGGCCGCCTTCGCCACGCTTGCGGGCGCCATGTACGCGCTCTGGCTGCGCTACAACGGCCCGGATACCTCGCTGTCGTTCGAGATCATGCTCAACATTCTGCTGATGCTGGTGATCGGCGGGATGGGCACCATGTACGGCGCCGTGGTGGGCGCAAGCCTGTTCGTGTTCGCGCAGAGCTATCTGCAAGATGGGCTCCACGTGATCCACGACGCGGTGTCGGGCGTGGCGCCGTTGGCTCTGCTGTTCGAGCCAGACCGGTGGCTGTTGTGGCTGGGAATCCTGTTCGTGGTGTCGGTCTATTACTTCCCGACGGGAATCGCGGGGCGGTTGCGGGAACTGGCGCGGCGCCCTTGACGGGGCCGGCCCTCAGCGGCCACGCTGCCCCAACGCATCGGCCTCGCGCCGCAATCCGTCGACGCGCCGCTGCATGTCATCCAGGCTGCGGCGCGTGTCCTGGGCGCCGCGGTCCAGCTGCGAACCGGACGGGGTCGGCGTCAGAGCCGGCATGGTCATGTCCCCGCCCGGCTTCAATGGAATCATCGTCGGCGGATGCGATCCGGCCGCAGGCTTCTCGCTGAAGAGCTTCTCCAGCATCCGCATCTGTTCCCTGCGTTCCCCGATGGCCCGATCCTGGTCCATCAAGGCCTGCTCATTCGCGTCTTCAGTGCCGAAGATCGCCGCGTGATCGCGCGACAGGCCGTCCATGCGTACCCTGGCATCGGGACCGGCGTCGAGCAAGGCGCGGCCCAGGGCTGCAGGATCCTGCGCCGGCGATGGCTGCTGTCCCGACGGCGCGGCAGTCTGAGCGGCGGCCGGCAGCGCCGCCATCCATGCGCAAGCCATCAACAAGCCAAACCGCGCCGCATTCATGAAACCGCGCATGATGTCCTGATTCCTGAGTTCGAAGCAAAAGATCCGGGCGAAAAAAAACGGCAAGGGTTTGATCCCTTGCCGTCTTATATCAGAACGGCGCGCCGTTCCGATGTACTGCTTTACTTAGATGATACGTGCGGCTTCAACCAGACGCACCACGCGCCACGACTTCGAGCGCGAGATGGGACGGCCTTCAGCGATTTCAACCGTATCGCCTTCGTTGTACTGGTTCGATTCATCGTGCGCCTTGTACTTCGCGGAACGCATGATGATCTTGCCGAAGATGGGGTGCTTGACGCGGCGCTCAACGAGCACGACGACAGTCTTGTCCATCTTGTTGCTGACGACCTTGCCAACCAGCGTGCGCTGGCGCTTGGCCACTTGGGTGTTTTGAGTTTCGCTCATCTTTATTTCCCTGCCTTCTCGGTCAGCAAGGTACGAACGCGCGCGATGTCGCGACGCACGTTGCGCAGCTGGCTGGTGTTGGCCAGTTGCTGCGTGGCCTTCTGCATGCGCAGACCGAATTGTGCCTTCAGCAGGCTTTCGAGCTCTTTGCCGAGCTCGGCGGCATCTTTCGAACGGAGTTCGCTAGCTTTCATGTTAGTACTCCTTAAGCACCGATATGACGCGCGACGAACGTGGTCGAAATCGGCAGCTTGGCAGCGGCCAGGCGGAAAGCTTCACGCGCGAGCTCTTCGCTAACCCCTTCCATTTCGTAGAGCACCTTGCCGGGCTGAATTTCAGCAACCCAGTACTCTGGGTTGCCCTTACCGTTACCCATACGGACTTCGGCAGGCTTCTGCGAGATGGGCTTATCCGGGAAAATGCGAATCCAGATACGGCCGCCACGCTTGATGTGACGATTGATGGCACGACGAGCAGCTTCGATCTGGCGAGCGGTCAGACGGCCACGGCCGGTGGCCTTCAGACCGAATTCGCCGAACGACACGTGGGTACCACGGGTCGCCAGACCGGTGTTGCGGCCCTTCTGCTCTTTGCGATACTTTCTGCGAGAGGGTTGCAGCATGGTTATTCTCCTTCAGGCGCCGGAGCAGCGTCCGCCTTGCGGGGACCACCACGACCACGACCACCCGGACGACCGGTGCGAGCACCGTCCGGACGATCACCACGCGGAGCGCGGCGCGGACGACGTTCTTCTTCGCGCGGGGCAGCGGTTTCCGGCGGCAATTCGCCGTTGGCCAGCATGTCGCCCTTGTAGACCCAGACCTTGATGCCGATCACGCCATAGGTCGTGTGGGCTTCGGAGGTGCCGTAGTCGATGTTGGCCTTCAGGGTGTGCAGCGGCACACGGCCTTCGCGATACCACTCGGTGCGAGCAATTTCGATACCGTTCAGACGGCCCGAGCTCATGATCTTGATGCCTTGGGCACCCAGACGCATGGCGTTCTGCATCGCGCGCTTCATGGCGCGACGGAACATGATGCGCTTCTCGAGCTGTTGCGAGATCGAGTCGGCGATCAGTTGAGCATCGGTTTCCGGCTTGCGGATTTCTTCGATGTTGACGTGCACGGGCACGCCCATCAGGCGCTGCAGATCAGCCTTCAGGCTTTCGATGTCTTCGCCGCGCTTGCCGATCACCACGCCCGGACGAGCCGAGTAGACGGTGATGCGGGCATTCTTGGCGGGACGCTCGATGATCACGCGACCGACGGAGGCGCTCTTGAGCTTCTTCTTCAGGTACTCGCGAACGCGAATGTCTTCGGCCAGCATCGAGCCGAAGGCCTTGTCGTCGGCGAACCAACGCGAGGACCAATTACGGGTGACCGCGAGACGGAACCCAGTGGGGTGAATTTTCTGACCCATCGTGACTCCTTAAGCTCCGACCTTGACCGTGATGTGGCAGGTCTGCTTCTCGATACGGTTGCCGCGGCCCTTGGCGCGAGCGGAGAAGCGCTTCATCGACTGAGCCTTGTCCACGAAGATCGTGGTGACTTTCAGTTCGTCGATGTCGGCGCCGTCATTGTGCTCGGCGTTGGCGATGGCGGATTCGACAGCCTTCTTCAGGATGGCGGCCGCCTTCTTCGGCGAGAAGGTGAGGATGTTCAGCGCTTGCGAGACGGACTTGCCGCGGATCAGGTCCGCAACCAGTCGGGTCTTTTGAGCGGAGATGTGAACCCCACGGATAATGGCAGTAGTTTCCATCGCTTACCTCTTCGCCTTCTTGTCCGCGGCGTGACCCTTGAACGTACGGGTCAGCGCGAACTCGCCCAGCTTGTGACCGACCATGTTCTCGTTGATGTAAACGGGAACGTGCTGCTTGCCGTTGTGCACAGCGATCGTCAGACCGATGAACTCGGGCAGGATCGTGGAGCGACGCGACCAGGTCTTGATCGGCTTCTTGTCTTTGCCCGCGACGGCCGTGTCCACCTTTTTGATCAGGTGAGCATCGACAAACGGGCCTTTCTTGATCGAACGTGACATAGTGTTCGCCTCTTACTTGCGCTTGCGCCGTTGGACGATCATATTGTTCGTCCGCTTGTTGCGACGGGTCTTGTAACCCTTCGCCGGAGTGCCCCACGGGCTGACCGGTTCGCGTGCTTCGCCGGTACGGCCTTCGCCGCCACCGTGCGGGTGATCCACCGGGTTCATGGCAACGCCACGAACCGTCGGGCGGACACCGCGCCAACGCATTGCACCGGCCTTGCCGATTTGGCGCAGGCTGTGTTCTTCGTTACCGACTTCACCGATGGTGGCGCGGCATTCGATGTGCACACGGCGGACTTCACCCGAGCGCAGACGCACTTGAGCGTAGATGCCTTCGCGAGCCAGCAGGACGGCGGAAGCGCCGGCCGAACGGACCATCTGGGCACCCTTGCCAGGCAGCATTTCGACGCAGTGAATCGTCGTACCCACCGGGATGTTGCGGATCGGCAGCGTGTTGCCAGCGCGGATCGGGGCTTCGACGCCCGACAGCAGCGTGGCGCCAACTTCCAGACCGCGCGGAGCGATGATGTAGCGACGTTCGCCGTCGGCGTAGCACAGCAGAGCGATGTGCGCCGTACGGTTGGGGTCATATTCCAGACGCTCGACCTTTGCCGGGATGCCATCCTTGTCGCGACGGAAGTCGACGACGCGGTAGTGCTGCTTGTGGCCACCGCCACGATGACGGATCGTGATGTGACCGTTGTTGTTACGGCCAGAACCACGGGTCTTCTTTTCCAGCAGCGGCGCGTAGGGCTCACCCTTGTGCAGGTTCGGGCTGACAACCTTCACCATGCCACGGCGGCCAGCCGAAGTCGGCTTAACTTTTACGAGGGCCATTTACTTCACCTCCGCAAAGTCGATTTCCTGGCCGTCCTTGAGCGACACGTAAGCCTTGCGCTCATTGCGACGACGGCCAACGAATCGGCCAAAGCGCTTGACTTTGCCCTTACGGTTGAGGACCTGCACGGACTCGACCTGCACCTTGAAGAGCAGTTCGACGGCAGCCTTGATTTCCGGCTTGGTAGCGTCAGCCACGACACGGAAAGCGACTTGCTGATTCTTCTCGGCAACGAAGGTGGCCTTTTCGGTCACGATCGGGGCCAGAATGACTTGCATCAAGCGTTCAGCGTTCATCCCAGCATCTCCTCGAGTTGAGCGATGGCCGGCTTGGTGATCAGCACTTTCTTGTAGTGGACCAGCGACAACGGATCGGCATAACGGGGCTCGACAACAGCAACGTGCGGCAGGTTGCGGGTGGCGAGGTAAACATTTTCATCAACGCTGTCGGTGATGATCAGGACCGAGTCCAGGCCCAGGCTCTTCAGCTTGGCAGCTGCGTCCTTGGTCTTGGGCGATGCCAGATCAAACGATTCGACGACGGCGATGCGGTCTTCGCGAGCGAGCTGCGACAGGATCGAACGGATCCCGGCGCGGTACATCTTCTTGTTGACCTTCTGGCTGAAGTTCTCTTCGGGCGAGTTCGGGAAAATCCGACCACCGCCACGCCACAGCGGCGACGAAGTCATACCGGCGCGAGCGCGGCCGGTACCCTTCTGGCGCCAGGGCTTCTTGGTCGAGTGCTTGACTTCAGTGCGATCCTTCTGAGCGCGGTTACCCGAACGGGCGTTGGCTTGGAAAGCCACCACGATCTGATGAATCAGCGCTTCGTTGAAGTCACGGCCGAAGATGGTGTCCGGTGCGCTGAACGTAGCAGCGGCCTGACCTTGGTCGTTCAGGAGCTTGAGATCCATTTACTTACGCTCCCTTCTTGGCCGGGGCCTTGATGGCCGGGCGCACGACGATGTCGGCGCCAGCGTGGCCGGGGACAGCGCCCTTGACCAGCAGCAGGCCGCGCTCAACGTCAACGCGAACGACGTCGAGGTTTTGAACGGTGCGGGTGACATCACCCAGGTGACCGGCCATGCGCTTACCCGGGAAAATACGGCCCGGATCTTGAGCTTGACCAATCGAGCCCGGGACGCGGTGCGAACGGGAGTTACCGTGCGACGCGCGCTGCGAACCGAAGTTGTGACGCTTGATGGTACCGGCGAAGCCTTTACCAATGGTGGTGCCCGTGACGTCGACCTGTTGGCCGGCTTCGAACACCGATTCCACGGCGATCACGGAACCGGCCGCAAATTCAGCGGCGCGAGCGGGATCAAGGCGGAATTCTTTGAGGATGCTACCGGCTTCAGCGCCGGCTTTGGCGTAGTGGCCCGTTTGCGGCTGAGCCACACGCGAGGCACGACGAGTGCCATAAGCCACTTGGATCGCGGCGTAGCCGTCGGTTTCCAGCGACTTAACTTGGGTCACGCGGTTGTTCGACACGTCCAGCACGGTCACCGGGATGGATTCACCTTCCTCGGTAAAAATGCGGGTCATGCCGACCTTGCGACCCACCAGCCCCAGCCGGTGAGCGGCGGGCGTGGGTGTCGAATTCGACATCGTTTTCTCCATTCCCGACTGCGATTGGTCGGGGCTAATCAGGCAAAAGGTAACGGCCTTTGCCCTACGACTATGTTCAACCTGGTACGAATTCCGGCGGGGGCCGCCTTTCTTTTTCCCATAGTTGCTCTTGCCACAAAATGGCAAGCTTCGCATATTAGCACGTTTTTTCCAGTGGACACAAGCACTTAGCGCGCTTCGGCGCCACTGCAAAGGGCAAATTCACCACAGCCAGCATAAGCAGACCGCCTTGGCGGCGTTGGCTGGGGCTGAATCCGGTAGTGAGCGCCTGCTAACAAAATCCGGAAGGAAACGTTTGGGCGCCCTGCCCGCGCGGAACCGGGCGTCGCGCTCAGCGGTTCCAAAACAAAATGGCCGCACTCCCGAGGGATGCGGCCATTTTTATTTCGTGCCTGCCGGCGAAGGTAGCAGGCCCGAAGCGCTTTATTACTGCAGCGCGATTTCGACGTCGACGCCGGCCGGCAGGTCCAGACGCATCAGAGCGTCAACGGTCTTGTCGGTGGGATCAACGATGTCCATCAGGCGCTGGTGCGTACGGATTTCGAACTGGTCGCGCGACGTCTTGTTGACGTGCGGCGAGCGCAGGACGTCGTAGCGACGGATACGCGTGGGCAGCGGCACCGGACCGCGGACAACTGCGCCGGTACGCTTGGCGGTATCGACGATTTCAGCGGCCGATTGATCGATCAGCTTGTAATCGAAGGCTTTCAAGCGGATACGGATCTTTTGGTTTTTCATGGCGTTTCCTAAAGAACGAGAGGCGAAGGCGACGAGGCCGCCCTCGCTGGTTGTGTGCTGCTTAAGTGATCCGAATTACTTCAGGATCTTGGCGACGACGCCGGCGCCGACGGTACGACCGCCTTCACGGATGGCGAAACGCAGACCTTCTTCCATGGCGATGGGGGCCAGCAGCTTGACCGTCATGGCCACGTTGTCGCCCGGCAGAACCATTTCCTTGTCGGCCGGCAGTTCGATCGTGCCCGTCACGTCCGTCGTGCGGAAGTAG
>PJUE01000056.1_pt1 | contig 181144 bp, 168 predicted proteins | sample 1512171 | NCBI WGS metagenome assembly PJUE01 (sample SAMN08177674, study PRJNA422409) | Feces metagenome, whole genome shotgun sequencing project. | isolation source: Chicken feces (3) enriched on wood chips: alkali lignin treatment | host: Gallus gallus | place: USA: Madison | collected 2015-01-15
AATACCGACGCCGAAGGCCGCCTGATCCTGTGCGATGCGCTGACCTATGCGCAGCGCTTCGAGCCGGCCGCACTGATCGACGTGGCCACCCTCACCGGTGCCTGCATGGTGGCCCTGGGCCACCAGACCGCCGGCCTGATGAGCAAGCACGACGACCTGGCCAACGAGCTGACCGCCGCCGGCGAGCACGTGTTCGACCGCGCCTGGCGCCTGCCGCTGTGGGACGAGTACCAGGGCATGCTGGATTCCAGCTTCGCCGACGTCTACAACATCGGCGGCCGTTGGGCTGGTGCCATCACCGCGGGCTGCTTCCTGTCGCGCTTCACCGAAGGCCAGCGCTGGGCGCACCTGGACATCGCCGGCGTTGCCAGCGACGAAGGCAAGCGCGGCATGGCCACCGGTCGCCCGGTGGGCCTGCTGACCCAGTGGCTGCTGGATCGCGTTGCCGGCACCGCCGGGAATTGAGAAAAGGGAATCGGGAGTGGGCAGAAGCCAAACTCCTGATACCTTGCCGGCGCGCAGACATGTGGTCGCGCGCCGCTGTTCCCTTTCCCTGTTCCCCACTCCCGATTCCCAAAGACCATGCGTGCCGACTTCTACCTGATCGCCAAGCCGCGTTTTCTCACCGAACCGTTGAAACTGGTGTGTGAGCTTGCCCGCAAGGCCAACGACGGCGGTCTGTACACGCTGGTGCTGGCCCGCGACCAGGCCCAGGCCGAGGAGCTGGACGAGCTGCTGTGGTCATTCGACCCGGACGCCTACATCCCGCACCAGATCATCGGCGAGGACGTGGACGAGGAAGAGGCCATCGTGCTGATCGCCATGCCCGGCGCCGACGCGCCGGAGCGGCCACTGGTGATCAACCTGCGCGACGAACCCTACCTGGGTGCCTGCGACCGGGTGCTGGAAGTGGTGCCGGCCGACCCGGCCGCACGCGAACCGCTGCGTGAACGCTGGCGCCAGTACAAGGCCGCCAACTACACGCTCAACAAATACGACATGTAAAGGAAGACACCCATGCGCCTGCTGATTGCCATCCTGCTGCCGTGGCTAGCCTTTTTCACCATTGGTCGTCCGATTTCCGGCATTGTCTGTCTCATCCTGCAGTTCACCTTGATTGGCTGGCTGCCCGCAGCCATCTGGGCTGCATATGCCGTCAGCCAGTACCACACCGACAAAAAGATCCAGCGCGCACTTGGCCGCTGATCCCCCTCCCGCTTTTACCGGTTCCCCCGCATGACCCAACTCGCCTCCAGCTACGACCCCAAATCCTTTGAAACCGCGCTCTACGAGTCGTGGGAGAAGGCCGGCCTGTTCAAGCCGTCCGGCAAGGGCGAGCCCTACACCATCCTGCTGCCACCGCCGAACGTCACCGGCACCCTGCACATGGGCCACGCCTTCCAGCAGACGCTGATGGATGCGCTGATCCGTTACCACCGCATGCGTGGCTACGACACGCTGTGGCAGGTGGGTACCGACCATGCCGGCATCGCCACCGAGATGGTGGTCAGCCGCAACCTGGCGCTGGAAGGCAAGGGTGAAACCCGCGACTCGCTGGGCCGCGATGGCTTCATCGGCAAGGTGTGGGAGTGGAAGGCACACTCGGGCAACGTGATCGAAGGCCAGATGCGCCGCCTCGGCACCTCGGCCGACTGGTCGCGCAGCACCTTCACCATGGACCCGGGCCCGAGCGAGGCGGTGATCGAGTCCTTCATCCGCTGGCACGAGCAGGGCCTGATCTACCGTGGCCAGCGTCTGGTCAACTGGGACCCGGTGCTGAAGACCGCCATTTCCGACCTGGAAGTGGAGAGCGTGGAAGAAGACGGCTTCATGTGGTCGATTGCCTACGCGCTGGAAGACGGCGCCAGCTACGAGCACGTCGAAGTCGATGCCGACGGCAACGAGACCCTGCGCGAAACCCGCACCTCCCTGGTCGTGGCCACCACCCGCCCGGAAACCCTGCTGGGCGACACCGCGGTGATGGTGCATCCGGAAGACAGCCGCTATGCGCACCTGATCGGCAAGCGCGTGACTCTGCCGTTGACCGGCCGCAGCGTGCCGGTGATCGGCGACGACTACGTCGACAAGGCCTTCGGCACCGGCGTGGTCAAGGTGACCCCGGCGCATGACTTCAACGACTACCAGGTGGGCGTGCGTCACAGCCTGCCGATGATCAACCTGTTCACCACCACCGCCACCCTCAACGAGAACGCCCCGGAGAAATACCGTGGCCTGGACCGCTACGAGGCGCGCAAGCTGATCCTGGCCGAGCTGGAAGACCTGGGCATCCTGGTCGAGACCAAGGCGCACAAGCTGCAGGTGCCGCGTGGCGACCGCACCGGCCAGGTGATCGAGCCCTATCTGACCGACCAGTGGTTCGTGAAGATGGACGGGCTGGCCAAGCGCGGCCTGGAATTGGTTGAGAACGGCAGCATCAAGTTCGTGCCGGGCAACTGGATCAACACCTACCGCCACTGGATGGAGAACATCCAGGATTGGTGCATCAGCCGCCAGCTGTGGTGGGGCCACCGCATTCCGGCGTGGTTCGACGAAGCCGGCAACTGCTACGTGGGCCGCAACGAGGCCGAGGCCCGCGCCAAGGCCGGGCTGGGCGCCGACCTGGTGCTCACCCAGGACAGCGACGTGCTGGAGACCTGGTTCTCCTCGCAGCTGTGGCCGTTCTCCACCCTGGGCTGGCCGAACGAAGCAGCGATGGCCGAGCGTGGCTTTGAGCGCTACCTGCCGTCGAACGTGCTGATCACCGGCTTCGACATCATCTTCTTCTGGGTGGCGCGCATGATCATGGCCACCGACAGCTTCACCGGCCAGATCCCGTTCAAGGACGTCTACATCACCGGTCTGATCCGTGATGGCCAGGGCCAGAAGATGTCCAAGTCCAAGGGCAATGTGCTCGATCCGCTGGACATCATCGACGGCATCAGCATCGACGACCTGGTGGCCAAGCGCACCCATGGCCTGATGCAGCCGAAGATGGCCGAGAAGATCGAAAAGGCCACGCGCAAGGAATTCCCGGACGGCATCATCGCCCACGGTGCCGATGCGCTGCGCTTCACCATCGCCGCGCTGGCCACCCATGGCCGCGACATCAAGTTCGATATGAGCCGCGCCGAGGGCTACAAGAACTTCTGCAACAAGCTGTGGAATGCCAGCCGCTTCACCCTGATGAACACCGAGGGCTTCGTGCTCCCCTCTCCCACCGGGAGAGGGGCTGGGGGTGAGGGTGTGCCTGCTGCAAGCACCGATGCCGAGAAGTGGATCCTGGCGCGCCTGGCCAAGGTCGCCGCCGAAGCGCAGCAGCACTTCGCCGACTACCGCTTCGATCTGCTGTCGCAGGCCTTGTACGAATTCGTCTGGAACGAGTTCTGCGATTGGTTCCTGGAGCTGACCAAGCCGGCGCTCAACGGCGACAACGCCGACGATGCGGCCAGCACCCGCCACACCCTGCTGTACGTGCTGGAAGCGGTGCTGCGCCTGCTGCACCCGCTGACCCCGTTCGTCACCGAGCAGCTGTGGCAGCAGGTGGCACCGCGTCTGGGCATTGCTGCCGACTCGCTGTCGCTGCGCAGCTACCCGACCGCAGAAGAATTTGCCGGCGACTACGCGCAGGCCGAAGCCGACGTGGAGTGGTTCAAGACCATGGTCAGCGCCCTGCGCCGCGTGCGCAGCGAGTTGAACGTGCCGCCGTCCAAGCAGGTGCGCCTGTTGCTGCAGGGTGGCCAGGCAGCGGATCGTGCACGTGTGGAACGCTTCGCTTCGCAGCTGCGCTTCCTGCTCAAGCTGGAAAGCATTGATTGGTTGGCCGGTGATGCAGTGACGCCGCCGGCCGCGGCCGCGATTGTCGGTGAGCTCAAGTTGCTGGTGCCGCTGGAAGGCCTGGTCGATCTGGATGCCGAGCGTGCGCGCCTGGACAAGGAAATCGCCCGCGTGTCCGCCGAGAAGGAAAAGAGCGAGACCAAGCTGTCCAAGTTCACCGACAAGGTGCCGGCAGCGGTGGTTGAACAGGAGCGCGTGCGCCTGCTCGACTGGAACAGCCAGCTGGCCGGCCTGCAGGAACAGCGTGCGAAGCTGTAAGGTCTGTTGTTTGTCTTGAGAAACGCCGCCTTCGGGCGGCGTTTTCTTTTGTGCTTGTTGGATGCTGGCAAGCACCCTGCCCAGAGCGAAGAGCGCCCTCATCCGCCCGGCCGGGCACCTTCTCCCGCAGGCGGGAGAAGGGAATGCAATGCACCATGCACTTCTGCGGTGTCACTGAGCAATCGGCTTTACGTGCTTTGGCTTTGGCTTTGGCTTTGGCTTTGGCTTTAGCTCGGGCGTGATCGCGCGACGAACCCATCACAGCGCACAAATCGTTGCTGTCCCTTCTCCCGCCTGCGGGAGAAGGTGCCCGACCGGGCGGATGAGGGGGCTTTTGCCTTTTGCCTTTTGCCTTTTACTTTTTTGCTCCCCCCAATCCCAGCTACCCTCCCCCAACACCCAAGCCATCACCCGCCATGTCCCTGGGCATCTTCTGCGCCGTCCTGTTCGCCGCCCTGCTCCATGCCAGTTGGAACGCCATCGTCAAACTGGGCGGCGACAAGCTGCTGACCACCATTCTGGTCACCGGCTGGGCCGCGGTGCTCTCGGCCATCGCCCTGCCCTGGCTGCCAAGGCCGGCAACGGACAGCTGGCCCTGGCTGGCCGCCTCGGCGCTGCTGCAGACCGGCTACTACCTGCTGGTGGCACGCGCTTACCAGCACGCCGACATGAGCCTGTCCTACCCGCTGACGCGCGGCTGCGCACCGCTGCTGGTTGCCGTCGCCGGCACCTGCTTGTTCGACGAACACCTGTCCGCCAGTGCCTGGGCCGGCATCGCCCTGATCAGTGGCGGCATCCTGTGCATGGCCGGCAGCAGCAAGCCGGGCAAGCTCCGCTTGCCGCTGGCCATTGCCGTGGTGATCGCCACCTACACCCTGGTCGACGCACAGGGCGCACGCCTGTCCGGCAATCCGCTCAGCTATACGCTGTGGCTGTTCCTGCTGTCCGGCCTGCCGCTGCCACTGTGGGCGCTGTTTGCGCGCCGCCAGCAGCTGCGCCACTACCTGCACGGCAACTGGCAACGCGGCCTGGTCGGCGGCGTCGGCACCACCGCGTCCTATGCAATCGCCCTGTGGGCAATGACGCTGGCACCGGTGGCGGTGATCGCCGCGCTGCGCGAAACCTCGATCCTGTTCGCCCTGCTGATCTCGGCGCTGCTGCTGAAAGAGCAGGTCAGCCGCCGGCGCCTGCTTGCCGCCGGCCTGATCGTCGCCGGGGTGATGCTGTTGCGGCTGGCCTGACGCCGCCAGTGCCGCTTACAGCGGTGGCATCACGCTGATGTCGTCGGCCACCAGCTCCATCGCCATCACCAATGCATCTTCGCGGCCGGTGTCGGTCGGATAATAACGGGGACGCCGGCCAATCTCGTTGAAACCCTCGCTGTGATACAGGGCGATGGCCGAGGTATTGGAAGGCCGCACTTCCAGGAACACCCGCTGCGCGCCGCGCTGGCGCGCCACCCGCACCAGCTCGCGCAGCAGGCGGCGGCCATGGCCGCGCGACTGGCACAGCGGATCGACACAGACATTCAGTACGTGTGCCTCGTCGGCAGCCAGGCTCAACATGCCATAGCCCACCAGGCCATCGGCCTGCTCCAGCACCCGACCGGGGTAGCCGGCCTGCAGGCAGTCCTGGAAGATGCCGCGCGTCCATGGGAACGGATAGGCGCGCAGCTCGATTTCCATCACTGCGTCCAGATCGTCCACAAACATCGGGCGCAGGCTGGGCCCAGCCGCACTCATTGACGCATCTTCCGCCGCAGCGCACGCAGCTGCGGCCACAGCGCACGCTTGGCGGCCGGATTGGCGCGCAACTCGGCCAAGGGCCAGCTGTCCATCAGCACGCGGGTCTGTGGGTCGTTGGGGTTGCAGCCAGAAGCCCGCAACAGGGCGATCTGCAGCCGGTCAGGCAGGCCCAGGCCGCCGCTGCGGCGTGCAGCCGCCGGGGCGGTGAATGCAGGCGCCGGCAGCGGCGCGGTGTCCGGCGTCTGCGGCGCGCGCACGCTGGGTTCGCGCCGTACCGGCGCAGGCGCCGACCGCGACGGGGCGGCCACTTCGATTTCGATGGCAGCCGGCGCCCGCTCGGGGGCATTGACCTCGGCAGCCGGAGCGTCCAGCGCCCCGCCTTCGAGATAGACCGTATAGCCCATCGCCTGCAGCAACGCCTGCTGCTGCGGGGACCACAACGGTGCCGACGCCACCACGGTCATTCCACCTTGCCTGCCGGCGGCTGCCGCCACCGTTGCAGCAGCCACATCACCGGGCCGGACAAGGCGTAGACCACACCCACCACGAACAGCGTGCGCGGCAGGTCCACCACCAGAATGGCGATGATGATCGGCACCAACGCCAGCACCACGAACGGTACACGCTCGGAACGTGGCCCCTTCTCGGCGCCCCCCTTGAAGCTCCAGAAACGGATGCGGCTGACCATCAGCAGGCCCGCCACCAGGGTGACCGCCAACGCCACGTAGCGCAGCTCTTCACCGTTCCAGCCCAGGCTGCCATCGGCGAAGGCCCAGACGAAGGACATCATCAATCCTGCCGCTGCCGGGCTGGCCAGGCCAACGAACCAGCGCTTGTCGACCGTACCGACCTGGGTGTTGAAGCGGGCCAACCGCAATGCGGCGCAGGCGGCATACAGGAAGGCCACCGACCAGCCCACCCGGCCCAGCACCTCGCCATCGAACTTCAGCGAGGACAGCGCCCAGTGGTACATGACCAGCGCCGGCGCCATGCCGAAGCTGACCAGGTCGGCCAGCGAGTCGTACTGCACGCCGAATTCGCTGCTGGTGCCGGTCAGGCGCGCCACCCGGCCATCCAGTCCATCCATCACCGCCGCCACGAAGACGGCGATGCTGGCATTGACGAAATCGCCATTGGACGCGGCAATGATCGCGTAGAAGCCAGCAAACAGGCCGGCGGTGGTGAACAGGTTCGGTAGCAGGTAGATGCTGCGCGAACGCGGTGGGGGTCTCATTTCGTCCATACCCCCCAGTTTAATCGACTTGCCAGCCACGTCACCGGGTGCTGCAATCGGCTCCTGAATCTTTGACCGTCCCCGGAGTTGCCATGCGCGCCCAGTCCCGCCTCTGCTGCCTGCTGCTGCTCGCCAGCGCTACCGCCAGTGCCGGCAACCTGTACAAGTGGACCGACGCCAACGGTGTCACCCAGTATTCCGAGCGCCCGCCGACCGGCCAGAAGTACGAAACCCGCCGGGTGACCTCCAGCGGTGCGTCCATCCCCGAGCCCGCCGCTAGCCCGGGCGCGGCCAGCGAAGACGCCCGCTGCCTGGCCGCCCGCCAGAACCTGCAGCTGCTCAATGGCAGTGGCCCGGTCATGCACGATACCGATGGCGACGGCAAGCCGGATGCGCAGCTGGACGACAGCCAGCGGGCTGCGCAGAAGCAGCTGGCCGAGTCGATGGCCGCGGTCTACTGCAAGGACGCCGGCAAAAACTGAGCGGGCTGGCACCGCAGCCGCGGCCCGGGCGCGACAACGGTATGCGACCGTTTCCGGCCTGAGCGCCCCGTCAGGCGGGAAGGCTGGCAAAATAGGCAATCGTCCGTTTTGCGAAGCCCCCTGCCATGCGTCTTTCCCGCTTCCACCTGCATACCACCAAGGAAACCCCCGCCGACGCCGAACTGGTCAGCCACCGGCTGATGCTGCGCGCGGGCATGATCCGCAAGCTGGCATCGGGCCTGTATACCTGGTCGCCGTTGGGCCTGCGGGTGCTGCGCAAGGTGGAAACCATCGTCCGCGAGGAAATGAACCGCGCCGGCGCGGTGGAACTGCAGTTGCCGACCATCCAGCCCAAGGAGCTGTGGGAGGAAACCGGGCGCTGGGAGAAATTCGGCGGCCAGCTGCTGAAAATCAAGGACCGCAAGGAGCAGGAATACTGCTACAGCCCCACCGCGGAAGAAGCCATTACCGATTTCGCCCGCCAGGAGCTGTCCAGCTACAAGCAGTTGCCGGTCAACTTCTACCAGGTGCAGACCAAGTTCCGCGATGAAATCCGCCCGCGTTTCGGGGTGATGCGCGCCCGCGAGTTTCTGATGAAGGACGCCTATTCCTTCCATCTGGACGACGCCAGCCTGGTGGCTGAATACGAAAACATGAAGGCCGCCTACAGCCGCATCTTCACCCGCCTGGGCCTGGAGTTCCGCGCGGTGCAGGCCGACTCCGGTGCCATTGGCGGCGATGCCTCGCAGGAATTCCACGTCATCGCCGATTCCGGTGAGGACGCACTGGTGTTCTCCACCGGCTCGGATTACGCGGCCAACGTGGAAGCCGCGATCGCCGCCGACCCGGCAGCGCGCGCCGCCGCCAGCGAAGAACTGCGCAAGGTCGACACGCCAACCCAGAAGACCTGCGAAGAAGTGGCCGCATTGATGGGCATCGCCCTGCTGCGCACGGTCAAATCGGTTGCGGTAATGACCAACGCGGATGAGTTCGTGCTGGCGCTGGTCCGCGGCGACCATGAGGTCAACGAAATCAAACTGGCCAAGGTGGCTGGCCTTGCCGATTACCGCATGGCCAGCGAGGCCGAGATTGCCGATTATCTTGGCAGCGAGCCGGGTTTCCTGGGGCCGTTGAATCCGCGCAAGCCCATCCGCGTGGTGGCCGACCGCGAAGTGGCGGCCATGGCCGATTTTGTCGTCGGTGCCAATGAAAAGGGGCAACATATTGCCGGCCTCAACTGGGGCCGCGACCTGGCCGAGCCGGAAGTGGCTGACATACGCAACGTCAAGGCCGGTGACCGTGCCCGTGACGGCGGCGAGCTGAAGATCACCCGCGGCATCGAAGTGGGTCACGTATTCCAGCTGGGCCGCAAATATGCCGAGGCGCTGAAGGCCACCGTACTGGACGAGAACGGCAAGGCCGCGGTGATGGCCATGGGCTGCTACGGCATTGGTGTGTCGCGCATCGTCGCCGCCGCCATCGAGCAGAACAACGACGATGCCGGCATTATCTGGCCGGTGGCCATGGCACCGTGGCAGGCGGTGGTCTGCATGATCAACCCCAAGCAGGACGCCAACGTCACCGCAGCGGCCGAGGCCCTGCTGGCCGACCTGCTGGCTGCGGGCGTGGATGCCGCCCTGGATGACCGTGGCCTGCGCCCGGGCGCGATGTTTGCCGACATGGAACTGATCGGTATCCCGCACCGTATCGTGGTCTCCGAACGCGGCTTGGCCGCGGGTACTTTCGAGTACCGCGCACGCAATGCCAGCGAGGCCGAAAACCTCGACCAGGCATCGGTATTCCAGCGGATTATCGGCTAAGGAAATACCTCGAAAGGCCGGGATACACTCCCGGCCTTTTCATTTTCCGATAACGTGCATTCGATTATTCATTTGTCATTCCCCGGTCGGCGCCGTTATGCTTCCCCGCGCTGCCACGGAATGGCGCTTTCCCCTCACCATTATCCGGAGTAGTTATTCGATGAGTATTGATCTGTCGGGCCTGTCGGCCAAAGAACTGGCCACCCTTATCCGCGATGCACAGAAGCGCAAGACCGTCGTTGCCAAGCGCCAGCCCATCGCCAAGGCCCGCGCCCAGGTAGCCGCCGCTGCCAAGAAGGCCGGCTACACCATCGAGGAACTGTTCGGCACCGCCGCTGCCGCCAAGGCCCCGCGCGCCGCCAAGGCAACCAAGAGCACCGGCAAGACCGGCCGCAAGCTGCCCAAGGTTGCCCCGAAGTACCGCAACCCGGCCAATGCCGAGGAAACCTGGACCGGCCGTGGCAAGCAGCCGCGCTGGCTGGCCGAATACACCAAGGCTGGCCGCAAGGTCGAAGAATTCCTGATCAAGTAATTACCGATCAGTGCAATTGAAAACGCCGGCGCAAGCCGGCGTTTTCAATTTGAGCCGCACCAACCACCCCGGCAGAATCCGGCTTACAGATTCTGGTTCTTGCGCGCCGGGATCAGCAGGTTGCCGAACAGCAGCCCGGCCACCAGTGCCATCACCACATTCACCACGGTCAGCAGCGCCGATTCACCGGCATTTACATTCTGCTGCTGGATCAGGCTCAGCACGCCACGCAGGCTGGTACTGCCGGGCACCAGCATGATGATGCCCGGCAGGCGCACGATGGCCCCGGGGCGATGCGCCACCCGTCCAAACAGGTTGCCGGCCGCGGTCAATACCATTGCCGCCAGGAAAATACCGGCCGGCGCACCCCACAGCTGCCCGCCATAGCGCGAGATCGCATAGCCGGCCACCGAGGCTGCCATGACCCAGGGGTAATCGCGCTTGCTGGCACGGAACAGCATGGCGAAGGCAAACGAGGCCACCAGCACCGAGCCCCACTCCACCCAGTTGGACTGCGGCCGCGACGCCTTGATCACCGGCTCCAGCCCAAGGTAGTGGGCAATGGTGACGGCGATCATCGCCCCCACCGTCAACTTCATGATGGTGGTCAAAGCGCCGGCAAAGCGCGCGGTGCCTGATACCCAGTGCTGGCTGGCCAGTTCATTGACCGAGTTGGTCAGCGCCATACCCGGCAACAGCACCACCAGCGAGGCGATGATGGTGCTGTTGAGATTCAACGGCCCGATGAAGCTGGCCACCAGCACCGCGACAAAACCAGCCAGCAACGCGGCCAGCGCCTCGCTGGCTTCGCGGGTGGCCACGCGGCGGTCGGTGTAGAACAGCATCAGGCCAATCAGCAGACCGGTGACACCGGCGGTGGCGATATCCAGCCAGGGCAGCCGCCAAAGGCCCGCCACACCCGCCGAGCCGAGGCTGAAGGACGCCAGCAGTTCGATCTTGCCGCGCAGGCCGGGATCCTTGTCCAGCTCACGCAACGCGGTATGCCCCTGGGCGATGGACATCTCGCCAGCGGCGACCGCATCGGCGATCTGATCGGCCATGGCCAGTTTATGCAGGTTGGTATCACCAGGCCCCAGGCGGATCACACGGGTGATGTCACTGGAACCGATGGCACGGGTGGGGTCACTGAAACTCAGAATCAGCCCGGTGGGATTCGACCAGGGCTCGCAATCCAGATCCAGCCGCTGCGACAAGGCAACCACCGCAGCCTCAAGCCGCTGCGCGGTGGTCCCATAACGGTGCAGACGCCCGGCCATCTCGGAAACGAAGGCCACGCGCTGTGCGTAGGTTGCCCGGTTGGGGGCTGGCGCAGGAGCGGCCGGGGCGATGGTTTCTGCAGACATGGGCATTAGTATCACCTGAAGCCGGTGAATACTCATCCGGGTTGGACACTTGTCGGGTTATTCTTCAGCCGAATGCCTACAACGACCTCCCCCACCCAACCCGACTGCGTGCTGGATCCGGGTGCCGATGGCCAACTCAGGCTCTCCGGCAGCTGGACGCTGGCCACTGCACTGCGTTCGGTGGAGGCATTGAATGCGCATGCGGGCACACTGACCGCCATCGACGCGCGCGGTATCGACCAGCTCGATTCGGCTGGCGTATTGCTGCTGTTGCGTTACGCACGCAAGGCCGGGCTGGGTGAGGACGCGCTGCTGTTCCGGCAGGAGCACCAGGCCCTGGTCTGCACCATCGACGAAGTGGCCGACGAGCGCCCCAGGCCGCAGCGCGATTTCGGCTTTCTGGCGGCGCTGGAACGCCTTGGCCGTTCGGTGCAGGCCATCGGCCGCAACATCAAGGTGCTGGTCAACTTCCTGGGCGAGAACCTGGCCAAGATGGCGCGCCTGGTACGCCAGCCGCGCCGCTTCCGCCTGACCGCCACCGTCAACCAGATGGAAGAAGTAGGCCTCAACGCCGTACCGCTGGTGGCCCTGCTGTCCTATCTGGTGGGCGCGGTGATCGCCTTCCTCGGCTCCACCATCCTGCGCGACTTTGGCGCCGAGATCTATGTGGTGGAGCTGGTCACCATCGCCTTCCTGCGCGAGTTCGCGGTGCTGTTGACCGCCATCGTGCTGGCGGGACGTACCGCCAGCGCCTTCACCGCGCAGATCGGCGCGATGAAGGCGCGCGAAGAGATCGACGCGATCCAGACCCTGGGCCTGGACCCGATCGACCTGCTGGTGCTGCCACGCGTCCTGGCGTTGTTGGTGATGTTGCCGCTGCTGACCTTCATCGCCATGTTGGCCGGTCTGGCCGGTGGCGTCACCGTCGGTGCCTTCGATCTGGATATCCCGCCGCAGATGTACCTGGCGCGCATGCACGACACCATGGAGGTGCGGCACTTCCTGGTCGGCCTGGCCAAGGCCCCGGTGTTCGCCCTGATCATCGGCCTGATCGGCTGCCTGGAAGGACTGAAGGTGGAAGGCACCGCGCAGTCGGTGGGCGAGCGCACCACCTCCAGCGTGGTGCAGACCATTTCGCTGGTCATCATCCTCGACGCGTTTGCCGCGTTGTGGTTCATGCACATGGGCTGGTGAGGCGACGACTGCGATGATGGCCATCCGCTCCAACGCCGACGGGCATGACAGTGCCGAACTTGCCATCCGCGTGCGCGGGCTGGTCAACCGCTTTGGCAGCCAGACCGTACATGAAGACCTGGACCTGGACGTACGCCGTGGCGAGATCCTCGGCGTGGTCGGCGGCTCGGGCACCGGCAAGTCGGTGCTGATGCGCTCCATCCTTGGCCTGCGCACGCCCAATGCGGGCCAGATCGAGGTGCTGGGCGTCGATGCCCGCTCGGAAGACCCTGCCGACCGCCTGCGCATCGAACGCAACACCGGCGTACTGTTCCAGGATGGCGCGCTGTTTTCGTCGCTGACCGTCGGCGAGAACGTGCAGGTGCCGCTCAAGGAGCACCATCCGGAGCTGGACGAACGCTGGCACTACGAGCTGGCGCTGTTGAAGGTGAAGCTGGCCGGCCTGCCCGCCGACGCCATCAACAAGCTGCCCTCGCAGCTGTCCGGCGGCATGCGCAAGCGTGCCGGCCTGGCACGGGCGCTGGCACTGGACCCGCCCCTGCTGTTCCTGGACGAGCCCACCGCCGGCCTGGACCCGATCGGTGCGGCGGCCTTCGACCGTTTGATCAAGACCCTGCAGCAGGCGCTGGGCCTGACCGTGTTCCTGATCACCCATGACCTGGACACCCTGTACGCCATCTGCGACCGGGTCGCGGTGCTGGCCGACCAGAAGGTCATCGCCAATGCCCCGCTGGCGGAAATCGAACAGATGGACCACCCGTGGATCCAGGAGTACTTCCACGGCCCGCGAGCACGCGCCGCGCGTGGCGAGCGACAGGCGCTGGAGGACACGCGATGACGGCCACCAGCCACCCCGCTTTCACCCCGGGTTGCACCACCACCGCGCAGATTGGGCGCGGCGGTGATCCCTACTCTCCCCTTTCAGATATGGGCTGCTGAGCCATGGAAACCAAAGCCAACTACGTCCTGATCGGTGCCTTCACCCTGATCGTCGGCGTGGCGCTGCTGGCCTTCGGGCTGTGGGCGGCCAAGTACTCCTCCGACCGCACCTGGCAGGAATACCGGGTGGTGTTCAACGAAGCCGTCACCGGCCTGACGGTGGGCAGCCCAGTGCAGTACAACGGCATCGCGGTGGGCTCGATCACCGAGCTGACCCTTGCCCCGGACGACCCGCGCAAGGTGGTAGCCAAGCTGCGGCTGAACTCCACCACCCCGGTCAAGACCGATACCCGCGCCAAGCTGGCCATCACCAGCCTGACCGGGCCGTCCATCATCCAGCTCAGTGGTGGCACACCGCAGGCGGCCGCACTGACGGCAGTAAGCAAGGAGGCCGTTCCCACCATCGCCACCACGCCGTCGGCGCTGCAGAACATCACCGACGTGGCCAACCGCGTGGTCGAGCGCATGGACGAACTGCTCAGCGACGAGAACGTCAACAAGATCTCCAGCACGCTCACCCACCTGGAAGCCATCAGTGGCGGCCTGGCCGACCGCGATCAAGGCACGCAGGCGCTGCTGGTGGAAGCCCGTGATGCTGCCCGCAATCTCAACACTACCCTTGGCACCGCCAACGGTGCCATCCAGCACCTGGACCAGAACGTGCTGCGCCAGCTGCCGGCCACCCTCGACAAGCTGGATACCAGCCTCAGCAAGCTGGATTCGGCCGCCGGCAATGCCGATGCCATCCTGGGTGAGAACCGCGCGGCCATAAACAGTTTTGCCAATGATGGCCTGGCCCAGTTGGGCCCTACCCTGACTGAACTGCGCGGCCTGATCCGCGACCTGCGCCGGGTCAGCGACCGGCTGGAGAACAACCCGGCGCGCTACCTGCTTGGCCGCGACGCCCCGAAGGAGTTCGAACCGAAATGAAGCGCCTGCCCCTGCTCAAACTGCTTGCTCCCGCCTGCCTGCTGGCCGTGGCTGGCTGCTCGGTACTGGCCGGCGGTGATCGCCAGTCCACCACCATCTATGCGCCGCAGGTACGCATCCAGGCCGATCCGGCCTGGCCGCAGGTCAGCTGGCAACTGGCCATCGCCAAGCCCAACGCCGCCCGTCTGGTGGACAGCCCGCGCATCAACGTGCGGCCCACCCCCGGCGAACTGGAGGTCTACCGCGGGGCGACCTGGTCGCAACCGGCTACCGACATGCTGGAAGACACCCTGCTGCGCGGCTTTGAGGATTCCGGCCGCATCGCCGGCGTTGCCCGCATCGCCACCGGCATCCGCTCCGATTACAAGCTGACCATCGACCTGCGCCGCTTCGAGTCCGATTACCGCGGCACCACGCTGCCGGCGGCGACCATCGAGCTCAATGCCAAGCTGATCCACAGCATCGACCAGCGCGTGGTGGCATCGCGCACCTTCGTTACCGTTGAAGCCGCCGGTTCCACCGCAACCGGCGATGTCGCCAAGGCCTTTGAGAGCGCTCTGCAGAAAGCCAGTACCGAGCTGATCGGCTGGACCCTGCTCAGCGGCCAGGCCGACGCCCAGCAGCTGGCGCGTACACCTGGCGGAAGGTGAGGTTGATGCGCTCGGCCGTCACCTTGGCCATCTTCGGCAAGGCATGCTGGTAGTCGCGCTGGCAGTGCCCGCGCATCACCAACAGATCACCGTGGCCCAGTTGGCAGGCGTGACGCTGCACATGCGCGTCAACGCGCCGCAGCAGGAAGCGCCGCGACGCGCCCAAGCTCAATGAGGCGATCACCGGCTGCTGGCCAAGTTCAGGCTCGTCATCGCGGTGCCAGCCCATGCTGTCGCCGCCGTTGCGATAACGGTTCAGCAGCACGCTGTTGAACTGCGCCGCGCAGGTCTGCTGCAGGCGCGCGCGCACTGGCTGCAGTGCGGCCAGCCAGGGATGCGGCGTGAAATCCGCACCGGAATAGCGGTAATGCGCGTCGGCATCACCCATCCAGCAGCTCAGCCGGGGCGAATCGACCCAGCGCCCGAACATGCGGATGCGGTGCACCTGCCAGCAGACCTCCTCGCGCAAGGCGTGCAGCAGTGCATCGGCCTGCGACACAGCCAGCCAACCCGGCAGGTGCACTACCTCCGCAGGCAACGCGTCGGCGAAATCGAAGCGGGTTTGCTCGTTCATGCCACTACCCTCAGAATCACCCGCTGCACGGCCACTGCGCCGTGCATGCTCCCTTTCGATAGTGCCATGACCTCATTCCCGCAACGCCAACTCGCCCTGTACCGCTGGCGCCTGTCGCGCACCAGCGCACTGGCCGTGGGGCTGCTGAAAAGCCTGCTCAACCGCGGCATGGGCGGCACGCTGCAGGTCATCCGCCGCCGCCTGCAACCGGTGACGGGGGCAACTGCCATGACGCCGACACAAGCGATCATCCCCACGTTGCCGGCTGCAGACGGCAAGCGCCGCCTGCTGTTCGTCGATGCTGCCGCCCCTACCCCCAGCCATGACTCCGGTTCGGTACGTGCGCTGGCCCTGTTGCGCCTGTGCCGCGAGCTGGGCTGGTCGGTAACGTTCATGCCCGACAATGGCCAACTGCCGGCGGAATCGGCACCGCTGCTGGCCGCGCTGGGCATCGAGCTGGTGGGCACGCCCGGCCAGCCGCGTCTGGACCGCTGGTTGCAGGCCCAGGGTGCACAGCTGGATGCAGTGATGCTGTGCCGCCATCATGTCGCCCGGCGCCACCTGCCCCTGTTGCGTGCCTTCACCTCGGCACGTGTCATCTTCGATACCGTCGATCTGCACCACGTGCGCCTGCAGCGCGCAGCCGAATTGCAGGGCGATCCACGGCTGCAGCACGAAGCACAGCGCGTTCGCATGGAAGAGCTGGCCTTGATGGCCAGTACCGATGCCACCACCGTGGTCAGCCAGGCCGAGCTGGAGTACCTGCAGGCCAATGGGATGCAGGCGCCGTTGTCGGTGCTGTCCAACATCCACGATGTGGTCGCCGCGCACCGCGATTTCACCCAGACCGAGGGGCTGCTGTTTGTCGGCGGCTACCAGCACCATCCCAACCGGGAGGCGGTGGACTGGCTGTGCCACGACATCATGCCGCTGCTGCGTCCCTTGCTGCCGGGCGTGGTGCTGCACCTGGTCGGCGACATCCGTGCCGAAGACGCCGCACGCCTGCGCGCCAGCGACGTGATCGTGCACGGCCACGTGCCTGCGATCGAACCCTTCCTGCAGGCCAGCCGCATCAACCTGGCACCACTGCGCAGCGGCGCGGGGGTCAAGGGCAAGATCAACCAGGCAATGAGCCACGGCCTGCCGGTGGTGGCCACCACCATCGCTGCCGAAGGCATGTTCCTGCAACATGGGCACAACGCACTGATCGCCGACAGTGCGGCCGATTTCGCTGCGCAGACCGCACGCCTCTACCAGGACGCCGCGCTTTGGCAACAGCTGTCCAGCAACGGCTACCAGAACATCGCCGAGCACTTCTCCTCGGCGCTGGCACGCGACACCCTGCAGGCCCTGTTGCCGGCGCCTTGAGACGATTGGCGGCGGTTGCCGCCAATCGTGTTGCCCCCCGGCTCAGCGCCGGAACGGCACGCCGGTCTTTTCCTTCAACTCGTCATCGCTGACGCCCGGTGCAGCCTCCACCAGCACCAGTCCATCGGCGCTGATGTCGAACACCGCTAGGTCGGTGATGATGCGGTCGACCACGCCCACGCCGGTCAGCGGCAGGCTGCAGTCGGCCAGGATCTTGTGCTCGCCATTCTTGGCGGTGTGCTCCATCAGCACCACCACGCGCTGCACGCCGGCCACCAGGTCCATCGCGCCGCCCATGCCCTTGACCATCTTGCCGGGCACCATCCAGTTGGCCAGGTCGCCCTTGTCGGTGACCTGCATCGCGCCAAGGATGGCCAGGTTGATGTGGCCGCCACGGATCATCGCGAACGAATCATGGCTGCCGAAGTAGCTGGCACCGGCACGCGCGGTAACGGTCTGCTTGCCGGCATTGATCAGGTCGGCGTCCACTTCCGCTTCGGTCGGGAACGGACCGATGCCGAGCAGGCCGTTCTCGGACTGCAGCCACACGTCCACGCCTTCGGGGATGTGGTTGGCCACCAGGGTCGGCAAGCCGATGCCCAGGTTCACATAGGCACCATCGCTCAGCTCGCGCGCGGCGCGCTGCGCCATTTCGTCACGGGTCCAGGCCATTTCAGTTCCCCTCCTGACGCACGGTGCGCTGTTCGATGCGCTTCTCCGGCGTTGCGTTCAATACGATGCGATCGACGTAGATGCCCGGCAGGTGTACCTGGTCCGGATCGATGGCGCCCACCGGCACGATCTCCTCCACTTCCACCACGCAGACCTTGCCGGCCATCGCGCAGGCCGGGTTGAAGTTGCGCGCGGTCTTGCGGAACAGCAGGTTGCCGGCTTCGTCGGCCTTCCATGCCTTAACCAGCGCCACGTCGGCCTTGAGCGCGGTTTCCAGCACATAGTGCTTGCCGTCGATCTCGCGGGTTTCCTTGCCTTCGGCAACGATGGTGCCGTAGCCGGTGGCGGTGAAGAAGGCCGGGATGCCAGCGCCGCCAGCACGCAGGCGCTCGGCCAGGGTGCCCTGCGGGTTGAACTCCAGCTCCAGCTCACCGGCCAGGTACTGGCGCTCGAACTCCTTGTTCTCGCCCACGTAGGACGAAATCATCTTCTTGATCTGGCGGGTTTCCAGCAACTGGCCCAAGCCGAAGCCATCGACACCAGCATTGTTGGAAATCGCGGTCAGGCCCTTGACCCCGCTGTCACGCAGCGCGGCGATCAGGGCCTCGGGGATGCCACACAGGCCAAAGCCACCCACGGCCAGGGTCTGGCCATCGGCAACAATGCCGTCCAGGGCCTGTGCCGCGCTGGCAAAGACCTTGCCACGGCGCCCGGCGGGAGTTGAGGGATCGCTCATTGCATCACACCCACAGTGGTAAAGATGCCTGCATTCTAGCCATACCGGCCTCGCGCCCACCTTGGACCTTCGTCCAGCCTGCGGACAGCCAACGAACGCCGGGACGACTAAACTAGGGGTCTACCCACCAGCAGGAGGCCTGCATGCCCCTTCCCGCCTTCAAGGCCTATGACATCCGCGGCCGTGTACCCGACGAACTGAATGAGGACATGGCGCGCAAGATCGGCACCGCACTGGCGGCCGAACTGGGCGAAGGCACCGTGGTACTGGGCCATGACGTGCGCCTGACCAGCCCAGCCCTGCAGGACGCACTGGCCGTTGGCCTGCGCGGCGCGGGCCGCGAGGTCATCGACATCGGCCAATGCGGCACCGAGGAAGTGTATTTCCAGACCGGACACCTGCAGGCGGCCGGTGGCGTGATGGTCACCGCCAGCCACAATCCGATGGATTACAACGGCATGAAGCTGGTGCGTGAGCAGGCCCGGCCGATCAGTTCCGATACCGGCCTGTTCGCCATCTCCGACGCCGTGGCCGCCGACAACACGCCGGCGCAGCCGGCCCGCGCCGGCCAGCGTGCCGAGCACGACAAGAGCGCCTACATCCAGCACCTGCTCAGCTACGTGGACCGCGCCAAACTGAAACCGCTGAAGCTGGTGGTCAATGCCGGCAATGGCGGCGCAGGTGCCATCGTCGACCTGCTGGCACCCCACCTGCCGTTCGAGTTCGTGCGTGTATTCCACGAAGCCGATGGCAACTTCCCCAACGGCATCCCCAATCCCTTGCTGCCGGAGAACCGCGAGGCCACGGCCAAGGCGGTGCGTGAGCACGGTGCCGATTTCGGCATTGCATGGGACGGCGATTTCGACCGCTGCTTCTTCTTCGACCACAACGGCCGCTTCATCGAAGGCTATTACCTGGTCGGCCTGCTGGCCCAGGCCATCCTGGCGCGTAACCCGGGCGGCAAGATCGTGCACGACCCGCGCCTGACCTGGAACACGGTGGAGATGGTGGAAGCAGCCAGCGGCGTGCCGGTGCTGTGCAAGAGCGGCCACGCCTTCATCAAGGAAAAGATGCGGGCCGAAAACGCTGTCTACGGTGGCGAGATGAGCGCCCATCATTACTTCCGCGAGTTTGCCTATGCCGACTCCGGGATGATCCCGTGGTTGCTGATCGCCGAGCTGGTCTCCAGCAGCGGGCAGCGCCTGGCCGAGCTGGTCGAGGACCGCATGGCGCGCTTCCCCTGCAGTGGCGAGATCAACTTCAAGGTTGGCGATGCCAAGGCGGCCGTGGCCCGCGTCCTGGCCCACTACGCGGCGCAGTCACCAGCGCTTGACCACACCGACGGCGTCAGCGCCGACTTCGGTGCATGGCGCTTCAACCTGCGCAGCTCCAACACCGAGCCGCTGCTGCGGCTGAACGTGGAAACCCGTGGCGATGCGGCCTTGCTGGCACAGCGCACCGCCGAGATTTCCGACCTGATCACTGCCTGAGACCCGTCATGAGCCAGATCCTGCCCGTCATTCTTTCCGGTGGTTCCGGCACGCGGCTGTGGCCGTTGTCGCGCGAAGCCTATCCCAAGCAGTTCCTGCAGCTGGCAGGCGAGCACAGCATGTTGCAGTCGACCTGGCTGCGGGTGGCCGATGTTGCCACCCAGGCACCGATCGTGGTCGCCAACGAGGCGCACCGCTTCGTCGCCGCCGAGCAGCTGCAGCAGGTGGGCACCACGCCGTCAGCGATCCTGCTCGAGCCGGTAGGCCGCAACACCGCCCCGGCCATTGCCGCCGCAGCGCTGGAAGCACGCCGCAACGGTGACGATCCCTTGCTGCTGGTATTGCCGTCGGACCACCTGATCCGCGACGTGGGGCAGTTCCACCAGGCCATCGAAGCGGCGGCCAGCATCGCCGACCAGGGCAAGCTGGTGACCTTCGGCATCCAGCCGACCGCACCTGAAACCGGCTACGGCTATATCAAGGCCGTCGCGGGCGAAGGTGCACGGGCAATCGAGCGCTTTGTCGAGAAACCCGACCTGGACACCGCCCAGGCCTATGTGGCCTCCGGTGAGTATTACTGGAACAGCGGCATGTTCCTGTTCCGCGCATCGCGCTACCTGGAGGAGTTGCAGCGCCTGCAGCCGCAGATCCTCGACGCCTGCCATGCCGCCTGGGAAAAGGCACGCCGCGACAGCGACTTCATCCGCCTGGACACCGATGCGTTCAAGGCCAGCCCCTCCGATTCGATCGACTATGCGGTGATGGAAAAGACCGCCGACGCGGCAGTGGTGCCGCTGGATGCCGGCTGGAGCGATGTCGGCTCGTGGACGGCCTTGCGCGATGTGTCCGAGCAGGATGCCAACGGCAACGCCCACCGTGGCGACGTGATCGCCATCGATTGCCACGACACCTTCGCCTATGGCGAACGACTAATCGCCATGGTCGGGCTGGACGATGTGATCGTGGTCGAAACCGACGATGCGGTGCTGGTCGGCAAGTCCGACCGCATGCAGGAAGTGAAGGACGTGGTGGCACGGCTGAAAGCCGATGGCCGCAGCGAGGCCACCTGGCACCGCAAGGTCTACCGCCCCTGGGGTGCGTATGACTCCATCGACCATGGCGACCGTTTCCAGGTCAAGCGCATCACCGTCAAGCCCGGTGGCACGCTGAGCCTGCAGATGCACCATCACCGCGCCGAGCACTGGATCGTGGTCAGTGGCACGGCCGAAGTCACCCGCGGCGATGAAGTGCTGCTGCTCACCGAGAACCAGAGCACCTACATCCCGCTGGGCGTCACCCACCGCCTGCGCAACCCGGGCAAGCTCCCGCTGGAGCTGATCGAGGTGCAGTCGGGTAGTTATCTGGGCGAGGACGATATCGTGCGCTTCGAGGACACCTACGGGCGCACCTGAGCCCGCAGGACGGCAACCAGCAAAAACCCCGGGCTTGCCCGGGGTTTTTGTTTTGCTCATGCAGAACCTTTGCAGGGCGCGCGGATCATGCGCTCGCGATTTCGCTCATTACCCGCTGCAAACCCGCCTGCCAGGTCGGCAGCACGATGCCGAAATCCTGCTGCAGCTTGCGGTTATCCAGTACCGACCAGGCCGGACGCTTGGCCGGGGTCGGGTACTGATCGCTGGTGATGGCCTGCACCTGCGGCACCTTCGCCAGCACCCCGGCAGCTACCGCCTCGGCAAAGATCGCCTCGGCAAAACCATGCCAACTGGTCTGCCCCGATGCAGTCAGATGCCAGGTTCCGGACAACTGCCCTGGATGCTGCAACACCTGCGCGGTGACATCGGCAATCAGGGCTGCCGGCGTCGGCGTGCCCACCTGGTCTGCCACTACCCGCAGCTCGTCGCGTTCGGCACCCACACGCAGCATCGTGCGCAGGAAGTTGCCGCCATGCGACGCATAGACCCACGCGGTACGGAAGATCAAATGGCGGCCGCCTGCTGCACGCACCGCGTCCTCACCGTCACGCTTGCTGCTGCCGTAGACACCCAGCGGTTCAGTCGTATCGTCCTCACCGTAGGGCGCTGCGCCGTCGCCCTTGAACACGTAGTCGGTGGAGTAATGCACCATCGGCACGCCATGCGTGGCACACCACTTGGCGATTACGGCGGGCGCCTGTGCATTTGCCCGGAACGCCGCTTCGGGCTCCTGCTCCGCACGATCCACCGCGGTATAGGCGGCAGCATTGACCACCGCCGATGGCTGCAGCCGGTCCAACAAGGCGGGCAGGCTTTCAGGTGCATTGAAGTCAGCGATCTCGCAGTCACTGCCATCGGCCAGCTTCCCGCTACGGGTAGTTGCAACCACCGGGCCAAGCACTGCGAGCGCGCGCAACAACTCCTGTCCTACCTGCCCATTTCCGCCGAAAACCAGCACGCTCACGGCAGGTAAACCGGCAGGCGATCTTCCGCGATGTCCTTCAGGAACGGCGCGTTCTCGTCCTTGGACGACAGGGTTGGAGCGCTGATCGGCCAGTCGACGCCGATATCGGCATCGTTCCAGCGCACCCCGGCGTCAAAGTCCTTCAGATACACCTCGGTGCACAGGTAGCTGAACACAGCGCGCTCGGACAGCACCGCAAAACCATGCGCAAAACCTTCCGGGATCCAGAACTGGCGCCTGTTCTCGGCACTCAGGACAACGGCCTCCCACTTGCCGAAGGTCGGTGATCCGCGGCGGATATCCACGGCCACGTCGTAGACCTCACCTTCCAGCACGCTGACCAGCTTGCCCTGCGGCCGTGGCCATTGGTAATGCAGGCCACGCAGCACGCCCTTGCTGGACGATGAAATATTGCTCTGCTTGAAACTGCTGGGCAGCCCAAGTGCAGCAAAGCGCTCGGCGTTCCAGGTCTCAAGAAAAAAGCCACGCGCATCGGCAATTACCGCCGGCTCGATCACCACGCAACCCGGCAGGGCTGTTTCAATCACTTTCACGGAACCACTCCACGCTGCAGCAGCTTCTGCAGGTACTGACCATAACCACTCTTCAACAAGGGCGCCGCCAAGGCCTGCAGCTGCCCGGCATCGATCCAGCCCTGGGCAAAGGCGATTTCTTCCGGGCAGCATACCTGCAGGCCCTGTCGCGTCTGCAGCGTTTCAATGTAGTTGGAAGCTTCAAGCAAGGAGGCATGGGTGCCGGTGTCCAGCCAGGCATAACCGCGCCCCAACGGTTCCAGGTGCAATTGCCCCTGCGCCAGGTAATGCCGGTTGAGATCGGTGATTTCCAACTCGCCACGTGCCGATGGCCGCAGGCTGGCGGCGTAGTCGGACGCGTTGCCGTCGTAGAAGTACAGCCCGGTGATGGCGTAATTGGAGCGCGGCTGGGCTGGCTTCTCGACCAGGTCGATCACCTTGCCACCGCCATCGAACTCGGCCACGCCATAGCGCTCCGGGTCGTTGACCCAATAGCCGAACACGGTTGCACCGTGCTGCCGCGCATCGGCACGCTGCAGCAGTTCGCGCAGGCCGGTGCCGTGGAAGATGTTGTCGCCCAAGACCAGGCAGCTGGGCTTGCCCGCGACGAAATCGCGACCGATCAGGTAGGCCTGTGCCAGCCCGTCGGGACTGGGCTGCACCGCGTAATGGATATCCATGCCCCACTGCGAACCGTCACCCAGCAAGGTCTGGAACAGGACCTGCTCATGCGGCGTATTGATCACCAGCACCTCGCGGATGCCGGCCATCATCAAGACGCTGAGCGGGTAATAGATCATTGGCTTGTCGTACACCGGCAACAGTTGCTTGCTGATTCCCTGGGTGATGGGATACAGCCGCGTGCCGGAACCGCCGGCCAGAATGATGCCTTTACGCTGGGTCATTCCACCGTCTCCCCGGTGCCGATGCGCTGCAGTCGGTAGCTGCCATCGAGCACGCTGTCCACCCATTGCTGGTTGGCCAGAAACCAATCCACGGTGGCGGCGATACCCTGCTCGAAGCTGTACCGTGGCTGCCAACCCAGTTCATCGCGCAGCTTGGAAGCGTCGATGGCGTAGCGCCGGTCGTGCCCTGGGCGATCGGCGACAAAGCGGATCTGGCTGCTGCGCGGTTGTCCGTCGTGGCGGGGGCGGCGCTGGTCCAGCAGCGCACAGATCGCCTCCACCACCTCAATGTTGCGCCGTTCTGCATTGCCGCCGACGTTGTAGGTCTGGCCCGGCCGACCCTGCGCCAGTACGGTGCGGATCGCCTCGCAGTGATCGCTGACGAACAGCCAGTCACGCACCTGCCTGCCGTCACCATAGACCGGCAGCGCCTCCCCGGCCAATGCTTTGGCGATCACCAGCGGGATGAGCTTCTCGGGGAAGTGATAGGGACCATAGTTGTTGGAACAGTTGGTGGTCAGCACCGGCAGCCCGTAGGTGTGGTGGAAAGCCCGCACCAGATGATCCGACGCGGCCTTGGACGCCGAATACGGTGAATTGGGCGCATAGGCGGTGGTCTCACTGAAGCTGCCGGTTTCCCCAAGGCTGCCATACACCTCATCGGTGGACACATGCAGCAGCCGGAACCCATTGGCACGCCCGGGCGGCAGGCCCTTCCAGTAATCACGCACCGCTTCCAGCAAGGCCAGCGTGCCGACGACATTGGTCTGGATGAAGGCCGCCGGGCCATCGATGGAACGGTCGACGTGGCTTTCGGCGGCGAAGTTCAGCACCGCGTCGGGCTGGTATTCGGCCAGCAGCCTGTCGACCAGGCCGCGATCGCCGATATCCCCGTGTATGAATACATGTGCCGGGTTGCCCTGCAGGCTGTCCAACGTCTGCAGGTTGCCTGCGTAGGTAAGCGCATCCAGGTTCACCACACGGATACCGCGCGCCACCGCCTCCAGTACGAAATTGCCGCCGATGAAGCCGGCGCCGCCGGTTACAAGCCATGTAGGCACGCGCTGATTCTCCTGTTGCTGCGGCCAACCAGGCCACAAATGCTGGCCGCAAGGATATACCGAGGCCAGCTGACTGGGCCGGGCGTTGACAAGCAGCGCGTGGTAGCGACAATTTGTCCGGACATTTGAATTCAAGCCGAGCCACCATACGCATTCGCATGGAACCTATATCCCGGCTAGAATCGGAAAATTCCGTCCCCGGCCCGCGCCGGCCCCCATCAGCAACCGAAGGACCCCGCAGCACATGAAAATCCTCGTCGCGTACAAGCGCGTGGTGGACTACAACGTCCGCATTCAAGTCAAGCCGGATGGCTCCGGCGTGGTCACCGATGGCGTCAAGCTCTCGCCGAACCCGTTCGATGAAATCGCCCTGGAAGAAGCCCTGCGCCTGCGCGACAAGGGCATCGCCACGGAAGTGGTGGTCGCCACCATCGCCCCGGCCGACGCCCAGGCGCACCTGCGCAACGGCCTGGCCATGGGTGCCAACCGCGCCATCCATGTGGTCACCGACCAGGCCATCCAGCCGCTGACCGCCGCCCGCACCCTGCTCAAGCTGGTCGAAAAAGAACAGCCGGACCTGGTCATCCTGGGCAAGCAGGCCATCGACGACGACGCCAACCAGACCGGCCAGATGCTGGCCACGCTGTGGGCACGTCCGCAGGCTACCTTCGCCTCCAAGGTCGAGATTGCCGACGGCAAGGCCACTGTGACCCGCGAAGTCGACGCCGGCCTGGAAACGCTGGAAGTCGATCTGCCGGCCGTGATCACCACCGACCTGCGCCTGAACGAGCCGCGCTTCATCAAGCTGCCGGACATCATGAAGGCCAAGGCCAAGCCGCTGGAGACCCTGCAGCTGGCCGACCTGGGCGTTGAAGCCGCCGACACGTTCAAGACCACCCACTACGCCGCACCTGCCAAGCGCAGCAAGGGCGTGATGGTGAAGGATGCCGCCGAACTGGTGGCCGCACTCAAGCAGAAGGGGTTGCTGTAATGGCCAAGATTCTCGTCATCGCCGAACACCTGGACGGCAAGCTCAACAGCGCCGTGGCCAAGACCGTCTCGGCCGCGACCGCCGTGGGCGGCGACATCGATGTGCTGGTGCTGGCCGCCGACCCGGCCGCCATTGCCGCCGAAGCCGCGCAGATTGCCGGCGTCAGCAAGGTGCTGACCATCGCCAACCCGGCCAATGAACACGCCCTGGCACAGGTGCAGGCACCGCAGATCGCCAAGGCCGCGGCCGGTTACAGCCACGTTTTCGGCCCGTCGACCACCACCGGCAAGGATCTGATGCCGGCCGTAGCCGCGCTGCTGGGCGTCAACCAGGTCTCGGACCTGATGTCCGTTGAAGGCAGCCACACCTTCAAGCGCCCGATCTACGCCGGCAACGCCATCATCACCGTCGAGGCCCCGGCCGACCAGGTGGTCGTGGCCACCGTGCGTGCCGCCTCCTGGCCGGAAGCGGCCAAGGGCAACAGTGCCCCGGTCGAGGCGATCAGCGTTGACGCCGCCCTGCCCTCGCACACCCGCTTTGTCGGCCTGGCTGCCGGCAAGAGCGACCGCCCGGACCTGCAGAGCGCCAAGCGTGTGGTCTCCGGCGGCCGTGGCGTCGGCTCGGAGGAGAACTTCAAGGTGATCTACCAGCTGGCCGACAAGCTCGGCGCCGGCGTGGGTGCCTCGCGCGCCGCGGTGGACGCCGGCTACGTGCCCAGCGACATGCAGGTGGGCCAGACCGGCAAGATCATCGCCCCGGAGCTGTACATCGCCGTGGGCATTTCCGGCGCCATCCAGCACCTGACCGGCATCAAGGACGCCGGCACCATCGTCGCCATCAACAAGGACGGCGAAGCGCCGATCTTCGAGGTCGCCGACATCGGGCTGGTGGGCGATCTGTTCAGCCTGCTACCGGAGTTGGAAGCGGCGCTGTAAGTGCGCCGTTGACAGCTTGGCTCAGACGAAGCGGCCTCTCACGAGGCCGTTCTCATTACCGGAAACTGCGATGTCCAGTCTCAAGATTCAGCGCAGGCGGCGTAGACTCAAGTTTTGCCCGCTCAGGCGTATTCACTCATCAGGCCAACAATCGTTGGCTCAGGCGCAAACAAGGAGTTCACTGCGGTTATGACGCGACGAAAGAAAGTAATGGTCGTATTCGGGACCCGACCAGAAGCCATCAAGATGGCCCCGTTGGTGACAGCACTAAGGCTCCGACCAGAGTTCGAAACCATTGTCGCTGTCACCGCCCAGCACCGACAAATGCTTGACCAGGTACTGGAACTTTTTGAGATCACGCCCGATGAAGACCTAAATGTCATGCAGCCTGGTCAGACCCTTTCCGGGCTGACATCGCGGATTCTTCAGGGAATGGAGGTGGTAATCGCCAAGCATCAACCAGACATCGTACTGGTACACGGGGACACCACAACTACATTCGCAACCTCGCTGGCTGCCTTCTATCAGCGTACTCGTATTGGCCATGTAGAAGCAGGATTGCGCACCGGCAATCTCTACTCCCCATGGCCCGAGGAGGCCAACCGTAGACTCACAGGTGCGCTCGCCAGCATTCATTTTTCACCAACCCAACGCTCCGCGGACAATCTTCATGCGGAGAATGTCGACCCTTCCTCCATCCACGTCACAGGCAATACAGTTATTGATGCGCTATTGACTGTCGTCGACAAGATCAAACGCAGACCTGAAATGGGAAGTGAACTCGCGGCACGCTTCCCGTTCCTTGACGAATCCAGACGCCTGATTCTGGTGACCGGTCATAGGCGGGAGAACTTTGGCGAGGGCTTTGAGCAGATCTGCTGCGCCCTGAAAGAGATCGCGGCCCGCGGAGATACACAAGTAGTTTACCCAGTTCACCTTAACCCGAACGTCCAGGAACCGGTAAAACGCATCTTGGGTGATCAGCCTTCGTTACATCTGATCGCCCCTCAGGACTACCTCCCCTTTGTCTATCTGATGACTCGCGCGCACATCATTGTGACCGACTCAGGCGGTATACAAGAGGAGGCTCCCTCCTTGGGCAAACCCGTTCTGGTTATGCGGGATACCACAGAACGACCCGAAGCCATCGATGCCGGCACTGTGCGCCTGGTTGGGACTGATGCCCACAGCATTACCAAAGAAGTCTTCACGCTGCTAGATGATCAAACTGCCTACCAATTGATGTCCCACGCCCACAATCCCTATGGTGACGGCCAGGCTTCCGATCACATCTGCGACCTGATCTCAAAAAACTTTGACGATTAATTACCGGGACCATCCACACGAAGGAACCTCAGGACGGCCTAGGCCGTCCTGAGCTCTCTGTCGTAAATACACAAACTGTCAGCCACAGAACACAGATCCCGGGGGATTCAAAGCCGCTCGGCACTCGCGTGGATATAGATTGGACTGCGCGAATACCAAGGCATGATCTTCAATGACAGCTGAGCGCCATCGGGAACGACGGAGGCCTCAGGGAACTCCACCATAAGCGAAACCGAATCCGCATTCCTCGACACATTGACATACACATAATAAAACCCGGCCGGAGACTCCTTGAAGCCCACAGGGACCAAGCCTGCCACATTCGATGTAAAGGCAACCAGCATGGAATTGTCGGCGGAACTGTCCATGATGACGTCCATGCCAATCCGAATCCGTGTTCTCGATTCGATATCCGGGAAAACACCAAGCTCTTCCCCAGATTCCCTCAACTCCACATAACCTGAATCCTGAGCAAGCTTCTGAAGTCGCGCGGGGAAATCCTGTCTGTCTGCCTGGCTATCAAATAGCCAAGCAACTGCGTCGTTGAAAGCCTGCTTGTATGCTGCCGCACCATCAGTGGTAGCAGCACGCAGTTGCTTCACCATATCAACAACACAGGCATCATATTGACCCAGCTTCTCCTTCAGCAAAACCTCCATACTCTTATTTTCTGATACGGGCACGCCGCTCCCCCTTGCCCCCGTTCCACTCAGCGTTTCCGCGACCTCGGCGGCAATAATTGAAGAATCGGAAAAGCGAAGCGCACGCACTCCAAACCTATGAACCAAGGCCATCTTGTATAGCCCCAGGATCGTGTACATCTCGCTGAACTTCAACTCATTGACAGGCGCCTGCATTAGCCGCCCCATTCGTTCCTGATTGATAAAATCAAAGAACGATGAGTTATCCTGGATATACGAGTTCGTAAATGGCCTGCTAAGCTCTATCATTCTTAACCGCCAATCATACATACCAAAACTTTTCTGAGATGGAAAAGCCGGATTGAATGTATAAGGCGGCATGGGCTTGCCACGTAGTGGCAAGCCCGCCTGAGCAGCAAGCGATTGCAGCGTGGCAGGCCATCTATCTGCAGCAAAGGCCACTGTTTCTATAGGATGCGCCGACTTGCGCATCATCAGGTAATGAATAAACTGCGCATCCAGTGCAGCACTACTGACGCCGCAAAGCAGCTTGAACAAGCGTCCATCCAGGAATGGATGCACTTCCGAGCCAGCAACGTGACTACCATTGAATACGCTTGGCAAGAAAGTTCGATTACGGAACATAGCCAAATCGACCTGGCTATAGCGCCCGACCGGGACACCGGAAAGCGCCTCCCTCAGCGACTCATTGAACTCCTCAAGCAAAGCTCGACGATCCTGCTCCTTCAGAATGTCTTGATTATCAACCCAGTATCGCCTGCTCGACACATACTCATCCAAGCTTAGCGTGTTGGCTTTCGCTTTGAACCCGTTTTCATGCCCACCAATAACCAGCAGACTGCTGCGATTCAAGCCTTTGAGATCGGCAAGAGACGCGCCAGTAAAATCTGCCGCCAGATCCCCCGCGACGCGTCGGGCCAGATCCACCTCAGCGGTGACCAGGCTCGGGCGGTTTATTGTGTGGCGCCGGCTCGCTCCAACCATGGCAACGAGATCACTGGCAGCCATTACATCAGGCGAAAAAAGCTCTCCGCCCGTGACGATCGAGACAGAGTCCAATATCCGGGAATAATCCAGTACACCAAGAATGGCTCGACTATCCTTGCCCCCACTCAGCCAAATTCTCTTCTCAGCGGCAACAGAGGCAAATATATTCGAGAAATCCTCTGCAAATGAATCTATGGCGGAAGCGCACTCCTCCTCCGACACAGGTGAGAAACAGACCTCGCCAGGAGCAACAGACCTGGCACTTTCAGCCCAATACTGCTCCTTATATCCTGGCCGCAGACGCCGAACTTCCTTCCAGTAGGTGCCAAGACTACCAATATGAGTTCGCCCCGCCATCCATTTGAACGACGTTTTATCAAGACCAACTCCCTCCATGAACGGACCAAGCAAATTATGCCTGTTCGTCAGATAGATAGCGGCGTCAGTCTCCAGTACAAAAACCTGATCCACCCCGGTTGCAGAAGAGTATGCTGCGATACAGCTGTCACTGATGGCAACACAACAAAATGCTTCTGGAAAATCGTCCGAACAGATCGAACTGCCCGTGAAAATCTGATCGAGCAAGGCGGCTTCCAGATCCTGCCGCCCGTACCCCTGCAGCACCATCGCATGCGCTGCCGACTTTTTGATTGGCCGATCGAGTGCAGCACCGAAACTGAACTGCAGCAATGATGCCGATCCAATCTTGGCTTGGTCGCACGACACCGGCTCAAAAGGAAGATAAGCGGCGAAATCAACTGCACGAAGAGGATCTTCCTCGCCGCGTTTGCAGAGCGCCGCCAGAAAAATAGACATCAATATTCTCCCAAAAAGCCGGTGTCGTTGCCAAATCAACTACATTACTGGGTTTTAAAGTAAACCGTGCCGCTGGCAGGCTTATCCGCCGCAGGGGTAATCGTTACGGTGACGCGCGCCGAGGGCTTGCCGTCCTTTATAAGGCCATAATCACCGACCAGCTCAGCATCGCGCGCAAAATTCCCGTAGCGATTGAATCCCTTCGACTTCAGTGCATTCTCGATCTTGGCATCCAACTCTTTCGCATCAACAGCCTCGTAAGCAACCACGAGTCGATCAATGCCATTTTCGGAAGCCTTTGAGCGAAGAGTGAACTCCACACCCGGGCTGATCCCCCATGGCAGCCCCAAGGCATTGCTCTCCACTGCCTCGTTTACACCCTTTCCCGAAGCTGCTTGGATGGTGGGCTGTTCGTCAGCAACAGTTGCCCCCCCTACTTCAGGGGCACCCTTATCGCACGCAGACAGTGCACCGACGACGATTAGCGAAAACAAGAAAATACGATTACTCATTGCCACTCCAGATTCATCAAGATTTAGATTAAAAGTAGAAAATCGTTACGCTTCTTACTGTTCTTACGTTCTTTGCATCCGTGCGCTCCAGATGAACTCTGCCACATCGCAAGAATCGGTTGTGCGCAAGGTGAAGCCACCATCGCACTATAAACCATCAACACGTCGCTGACGCTAGTTGCGCACCTCCGGTAACGCCCTGATTGCGCATCACCGCTAAGTTTTGCATGGACGCCATTGCGCCTCTCACATCAATCTCACTCTGCTACTTCTGGATGCCTCCCTACCTATTCCCAGCGTCACCAACCGCGCTCTAACGCAAGGTGTCGCTCCCGTCATGAGTGCTGCTCCGCTGATGGCCATCGGCTGTCAAAGCACGTATCCAACTATCACGTGCTCCCGATGCCCATAGCTTACGCCCAAGCTCCCAGGACCCCTTCATGCTGAGGTGAGACCTGTCGAAGTAGATGGGCTTTCCGTTCAGGTAGGGAGAGCAGGTTCCGGAACTGCAAACCTCTGATCGCGGCGTCAGATAGGAAACCCCTTCATTTGAACCAGCAAGCTCGGCAAGATACTTTTCAATATCGGGCAAACCGCCGTCCTCACTAACCATCCTAGCCGAGCAGGTCTTCAGGCCAAGACGTATGGCGCGATTATCACACTCCTTCCTGTAATTCCCCATCCATGGCATCTGCCCCAGTATCAGAACTCTCGCGCCGGTTGCCTCCATGGCCGCTATGGTTTGAGCAAGATCGCTCCTGAAGCGATTATCCTTGTCATACTGCGCCCAGCCACCGCTTATGACGATAAGTCTGTATTTCGACTTGCTTATATGGAGCTCAACTTCTTCACGGAACCTCGAGCAACTTTCGCGGTATCGCTCCATTCCGTACTCAATCGTGCCGAATAATGGCGGGCAGGCGGAATGTGAGGCGTTGCGTACCAGGAGCCGCTCCTCTTTGGCAAAAACCGATATCGTCCCCAGGTAAGCCGCCGCCAAGGAGTCCCCCCACAGCAGCACATCGGCCACACCATTGTTGGCATCCAAATCACCGGTGAGGCAACGCTCAGACTCAAGAGTTTGGGCAAATGAACTAGCAACTATGCAGTTGTAAGGAACCGACTCGTTCGCAGGAGCAGTCCATTTTTCGACCAACGCGTAGCGAACTTTATATTCGGCTGAAGACTCAATAACTCTCCTTAAGCCGCCTGTAGCGACTACCGCGCCGGCCGCAAGCCCTAGAACAAGTGTCGGGACAAGATACAGAACAGCCACCTGACGCAGCCTACCTGCACGCCAGTGCCTGGCAGGAAGCTCCACCCAGCGATAACTGAGGTAGGAGAGCAAGAGGATAACCGCCAGCGCTCCGATCACCCACAATCCGTCTACTTCTCCGACAAAGTAGCGAATATACGCCAGGACCGGCCAGTGCCAGAGATACAACGAATACGAGATGAGTCCGATGGACACCATGGGCTTGGAAGTGAGCAACACCGAAACAACTCGAGACCCTCTCTGGCCAGCCATCATTACCAATGCGGCACCCACGCAGGGCCAAATCGCGTTTATTCCCGGAAACGAGGATGCGTCATTGAGAAAGTACAGACTCCACGCAATAAAACAGAAACCGAAAATCGCGGCAATCTCCCACCAGACTCCCGATCGATCGTTCTCGCCTATTGCACGTCCCGACCACAAAGCCAAACCTGCACCTAGCATGAGCTCCCCAGCCCGCGCCGGCAGCATGTAGTAGGCAAATTTCGGACTGTCAGCAATCGCGATCTGCCCAATCGCAAATGATGAAAAGCAAAGCACACCGGTTATGAAAAGTGCAGCTTTCCGCCCTGTCCTCATCCGCGCAGCTATAAGGAGCAGAACTGGCCAGATGAAGTAAAACTGCTCCTCCACACCCAGTGACCACGTATGAAGCAGCGGAACTTCATCCGCCGCCTCGGCGAAGTAGCCCGTATCAAGATAATTCCAGAAGTATACATTTGCGAGCGAAAGCATTCCCCAAAGTGCTGATCTTGCGAGCATCAGCAGGTCACCCGGGAGTAAAAGCAGCAAGCCCACCAATAAAGTCACCGCACACATGACCAAGAACGCTGGCGCGATGCGCTTTATCCGCCTGAGATAAAAGTCACCGAAGGAGAAGCTTCCGGCATCCATTTCTCGCCATAAAAGACCGGTGATAAGGAAGCCTGAGATCACAAAGAATATATCAACACCAACATAACCGCCCGGCAATAGATCCTTTTGGAAGTGATAAACCACCACGCTCAGAACAGCTATGGCGCGCAGACCGTCAATATCAGCACGATATGCGAATCTTCCTTCACCCACTGCCCGATCATCGGAGGAAGCCATCACCTCATCCCCTTCTCATATCGCATGCTTTACCCATCCCATTCCAACCTTCAATAGACACACTCAGAATCCCCACCGTTGCATCCCTATGGTGCGAGCCGCTCAAGCTTCCCACATAACCACCCGATATGCGACTTTCCCGGGAGGTGCAATCGAACCAGCACCCTTTGGCCGGCCTGGCAACATGCAGGCGGCTACGGGAAATAGCCCCCAAACACCCCCGGCATTTAAGTCACATCAAATCGAAGAAAATCTGATTGAGTCTTCGCAGGAACAAACCAGCACTGTACTCTTCAGCAATGAAGCTGCGCCCCCTTAGGCTCCGCTCCTTGAATACGTCATAATCCAAACTGCCCAGTATATAGTCCCGCATCTCGCCCACCGATTGGAAAATGAAATCCCCAGGATAAAGATACTCGACACCAGACCAGGCAAGCAGAACCCCCTGACCACCCGCGGCAAAACCGTCCGAAGGAGCCAGATGAAAACTCTCAGGCAAGTGACCGTCATCACTCACGGAGAGTACGAAGCCCACATCGGACAGCGCTCTGCTCACATCAACATAACCCTTGAATACGACCTTCTCCGAAAGCCCATTCTCCTCAATGTACTTGTCACAAAGCGTGTAATAGGTACTTTCTCCAGCATCCCGACGAATCCAGTCGGTCTGATGCGGATCCTTCCCGTATATCGAGAGATTGTAGCGCTCATCTCGCGCGACAAGTTCCCGCAAAAGCTGCAAGGACCTCAGCAACCCCTTTCTTGACGGCAGAGCACCTACCAAGGCCAAGTTGAAAATGCGCTCCGGGTCATCCTTCTTCTCATAGATGTCCACGTCAACGTGATTCGCAAGAAGTCGGACTTTAGACCGGCTTATATTGAAGGTTTCAACCAGGCGCTCCACATAGAGAACCGAAACAGCCAGATAGACATCCACGGCCGCGTCATCGATCAAATGCCCGAACTCCCTTGACAGCTCGAATCGGTGCACCCGTACGACGAGCCTCTGGTCTGCCCGCTTGCGCCTCGAGTACCACACGGCATTGCCAAGCAACCACTCACAAAAGATTATCTCAGCCCATTCGAGCGCTGCCTGAGATCGATCCTGATCGTGTCTGTCGTGACCAGTCCACTCGTCCACCATTATATTGAAACGATGGGAGAGCGCAGGCAACATCCCACTGATGAACTTCAGATCATATCCAGCGACCAACAGCCTTGGCTTCGCCTCTAAAAAGAATCGTGCGTGATCATTCTCGCTCAGCAGTTCAAGAAGACTTTTAAGTCGCGAATTCAACTTGTACCCAGAAACAATCAGCCAGTGCTTGCGGATGAACGCGGAGAATCTGTCGAACAGCACCTCATCGATATCGCCCCTGTAGTAGCGTACCAACGCCTGCAGTACGGTCTGAAGCCCTACATGGAATCTCAGACGTACGTAACTCAACCCCAACGTAGCCAGCCGGCTCTCCGCTGTTTCCCATACCTCGAGATGATTACGCAGCTCTCTTGCACCGTACATGCGCGTAGAAGATGCAATGCGGGAGGCAGCCTTGCTGTAAATGAAAGTGGGGTGATCGATATAACCCACTTTCTCGCTTCGAATGAGTACATCTATCAGAAACAGCGTATCTTCGCCCATGCGCAAATCCTCATTCCAGAGGATACGGTGACGCACAAGCAGCTCTCGCCTTATCAGCGATGAGACTGTAGTACTTTGCGAACGTATGATGCTCTCAATAAGCTGAAGTCGTTCTCCAGCCATAAGCCCAGGTGACAGCCTGTTCATCTCCACTAAAGAGCGACCATTGTCAACCAGCAGGTACCCTCTCACCACGCACAGACCATTCTCTGCTGCGTAGGCATAGTGTGCGGAAAGAGTGTCCACGAGAATGCGATCGTCGCAATCAAGAAAGAACACAAACTCCCCTTGAGCCGCCTCGATACCTAAGTTACGCGGCCTGGAAGGGGAGCCACTATTGGTATCCGTGCGCAGCACATGCCAATTGCCATGCTGCCCGCACTCCGCATGGAGAAACTCAAATGTGCCGTCCGTTGACTGATCATCTACAAAGATCACTTCATACTCGGAGGCCGGAAAATCCTGCAGCCGCAGAGAGGCCAGACAGCGTTCGATCTTCCCGATCGCATCGTGACAGGGGATGATTATTGAGACTTTCAATTCTTTACACCGAATAGTAGGGTGCTGCGATGGATCGGCCACGATTTCTCATCAGATGCAGAAACCAACGGCTGTCGGCAATTACGTCACGGACCACACCGCACTGCGCATATCTATACTTCTCCGCCTGCCCCATGGCAATGATCGAATCGCCGGCATAGACCGTGTGCAGGAACGCATTCGCAATGTAATCCGAAGGCACACCAGACCTAGGCTCGACCAGAGCGAAGTATCCGGTCTTCACAATCCCTGCTGGCCTCTGCCCATAACGCTCAACACAACTCCAGGAAACAACAGCAACACCGAAGCGGTTATATCTTTCGTAGTATCCCGCAACCTCGATATCCGGCACCGTGTCTGCAACTACAAGCAGCAACATACCGCCCGAGATAATTGCTGCTTGCCTATCGAGATACGCTAGGGCCTGCTGTGCAGTTTCATGTGAGTCAACCACACAGACGAAAGTCAGTGTCGCTGCTCGATCAGCATATGGAATGGATGCAGCATCGAGAATCGTCTTGAATCGCTCCTTGTAGGTATGCTTGCGCAGGACTTCATGCAGTGCCCAATCACGCTTGCGCTCAATTTCTTCGAGACTCAGCGAGGCGAGACAACCTGGACTTCGGTCCAGGAAAATCACGGAATCGCCAAACAGCTGCTCCATCCCAACCGAATAGTTTGAAAGGCATAGGGTGTTGCATGACATCAACTCGTAAACTCGTCGCGCAAACATCGTGGGCGATTGAGTCTCGGTATTCATGTTCAAACCAAAAACGCTCGATTTGTACACACGATCAATCTCGGAGTGAGCAACCGCTGGCCGTGTCAGGCCTCGGTAAGCGTCCGGAAACCTGTGATTATCGTCATCTGAGCCGTAAAATCTGTCATATATCGCAAGCCCACGACCACTACCAATAATCTCGTCGAATATACTCTGCATCGCATCACAGCGATCCTCATGGTTCGCGTACCAGCTTCCCGCGAACACGACGTCATTCGACCTTGCCGCTCCATCGGTCTCTACTGGATTGAATATTCGCGGATTGCTCGCAAATGGCAAACAGCCCACCCGCTGAAGCCCGTGATCATTTTTATAGCGCTCCACACAATGCAGATCGGTAGTAAACACAACATCAAAGAGCTTGGCTGTGTCTACAAAGTTGTGAATTTTATCCTCATAGTGGGATGGATCCTCCTTGTTCCAGAATACCGTAGGTATCTGATGCTCCTTGCAATAGGCAAGAATCTCGAGAAGCTCTTTCCTATTCTCTGTTCTGAAATTTGAGCTGGCATAGACCCTACCCTTCCATGGACGACGCTTGGAGTCCACACCCGACCATGCAGATTCGCAGAAGAACAGGTCAGGCTTGTACTTTTCGAACATATCGCGCCAATTATCGGGCTCGATTACAATAGGTCGACATTCATTCTTGAAACTGTTGTAAGTGAACTCATCGCACAACAGCGCCACCTTTATATCGCTGATCTCCCTTGAGCGCCCAAGATCAACCTGCCTGTGGGAGGAAGATGTAATCCAGGAGCGCATATCGGTTGAATGCATGCGTCCGAGCCGCAAGGGTGGTGAGCGCAACAGATCCGCCCAGCGATCAATGACTCCCTCGATGCCATACCGAGCACAAACCCCAGCCCGTATCGCCGAAATGGATTGTTCACGATCCGCATGCGATGTGCGAATCCTGCTTACTGCCTCCTCGATACTGCCCACAGGCACCACTTCTGGGTAGATATCCCGTACACCTTCCCAATCCCACACGATCGGCAGAGTAGAGGCAGCAGCCGCTTCAGCCACGGCCATGTGAAAACTTTCAAAATCAGACGGCGATAGCATCACTCCCACCAGCCTAAGCCAGTTGGGCACATCATCAGCAGGAGGATCAAAGATTACGCGGTGACGGAGGTTCGGGCTGCCGTTGATCCGCCGATACAATGATTCATAATACTCTCGCTCATCCTTTCGCTGCCAAAGCCACTCATACCCCGCAGGGCTCTCGCCCTTCACACGAAGCGTATAGCGATCGTCGTATGCCGCTAGCTTCTCCAGCACGTCCAACGCGCGATCGAGGCGTTTGCGAGAGGGTACCGAGCCAAGCAGACCCAGCGTGAACTCCACACCATCGAGCTTGGGGCGCGCGAATCGCTCACAATCGACGAAATTCCCCAGAACCTGACATAACTCCTGCGGGATAGAGAATTTTTCCACACATTCGAGAAGTATATGCGGACCAACAAACAGCACTTGGTCGACATTCTGCCAATCAACATGCGAGGGGAAAGCGGTATTACGCTCCTGCAGATGGAGGCGAACAATAAGTTTTTGGTGAGGCAGCTTGTGCCGTGCTGCGAATACTGCGTTCCCTAGAGCCCACTCGGCCACAATGACATCAGCCCAGGCCAAAGTTGCAACTGTATGCTCATGATCATGCTCATCGTGATTCCGCCACTCGTCCTCGCGGAACTCGAAATGCCCCATCTCGTTGAGTCGGCTCTGTAGTGGTCGCCAGAACTTCAGGTCGTGGCCGGTCACTGCGACACGAATCTTTCGCACCCTTGAATCTCCTTAAATTTCAATCTTCCGTTGCAGCGACTCACGGCGCTTCCCATTGCCTACTACGCTGAAGTTGGCAGAGTCGGCGGCATACGTCTTGGTCACGAAACTCTGAGCCACCTTTCCACCTTTACCAAGGAGATCAACTATGCTCACTTGGCTGGCGGCCAGTGCGGTCGCATCAAGGATCAGTGACTGTGGGTGCAGAGCTCTGCCCCATACATACTCCGCACGATCCACCGTCTTTCCGACCACGTACGCCTGGCTATAGCGCAGGGCAATCAGACCATCCAGCAGATAATTGCGTCCATATACTGCGGTAGGCGAGAACACCGCGGCGACGTCATAACGACCCGCCTGACACTCTTGACCAATAATTTCCGCCAATGGCTTCCGCGTATCAGCCAAGGTTCTTATGCCTTCCATCTGAAGGCTCGAGTGGAAACCCTTCCGACAGATCATCAACAGGCTTTTATGGCAATCAGGAATCGAATCTTGCAATGCATATGCCGTCACAACCCGATCAACCTCCTCTTGATTCATGACCTCAGCAATAACCAGAATCCCTCTGGGTCGCTCGGCCTGCTCCCCTACCAGAGAGAGAATCTGATTGAAACGGCGACGGAACGAATGCTTCGACAGCACGCTGCGTATCCCAAGCAGACTGCGGCGGCGCCACTCATTGGCATCACTGGTCAGAACCCGCAGGGCGTCGGCAGCTTCGGCCTGATTGCGAACCTGCCACACCAGATCCGTGCCGAACGTTTCCTCGATGCCCCGCGAGTAAGTACTGATGACTGGCGTACCACAAGCAAGCAGCTCAAAAACCCGGCGCGAGAACATGGTTGCAGAATCACTGACCGAGTTTACATTAAGAAATACGCTGTACTCCCTGTACTTTTGCGACATTTCCTCAAAGCCAAGACGACCACGCACATTCGGAATATATTCAGCGGGGAACGCAAATTCGCCACGCGCACCAGAATTTCCGTAGTTCCTGTCAAAGATATCAAGCTCAAAGGATTTGGCCGCCCCAAGCAACATCGCAAGATCGTGCTTGCGCTCCGGAAATCCGTCTGCGTAATAGCTTCCGGAAAAACATACTCTGCCGTTCCTGTGCGAGGATCCCTGCGGATTGTGCAGAGACTCTTCCGCCGCAAACTGCATCACCTCCACTTTGGCGGATGTCTTTTGCTCATAACGAGGAATAGATTCCACTGAAGTGGTCAGCACATAATCACACTTCCCGGCCGACTCAACGAATGCGTCAAAGTGGACAGGGTCCTCCTTGTTCCAGAATACCGTGGGTACTCCCTTTTTGCGGAAGCTCTCGAGCATCTGCGAGAACTCGTCTCCAGGCGACGCTTCTGATGATGCAAGCCTGTAACGCCAGCTACCGTAGTTTCCGCGCCAAGCCGACTCGGCGAGAAGTAGACGCGGCGAGAACTTGTCCGCCAAACCCTCCCAATTGTCGGGGCGTGGCTCGACCAGATTGGCATGTGGTGCGAAGCAGGCTCGGGAGAACTCATCCAGCACCGTCATCGCTGAAATCTTGCTGTTACGGTTTGCTTGCTCCCAACCAATCACGGAAAGCTTTTTTTTTTCAATGTTTTCTGTCGGCGGCACCACCGCCTTTGGCGGGTTGGAGGCGCTGCGTGCCGGCACGCCGCCTGGCTGGATAGCTGGCTTCAGGACAGACCGGATATCCAACGGCTCGTAAGGTGTCTCACCTACCCGGCGCCGTTGGTACATTTTGGCCACCCGGACCATGGCGCGTGGAAAGCCAAGTATGCCAGCAACACTAGTCAAGCCCAGAACCGCACGCCCGATTGCGAGCGCAATGGAATGCTCATAGCGGAAATTCTCCTCATGCAATCTCCGAGCCAGATCGCTGAGGATCTCAGTGCCGCGCCGCTCCGCCTCATATTTGGCCCAGTGACCACTGCGCTTCTGCTGGGCTTCAACCAACTCTGCCCTCATACCCCGAATACGGGCGGCAGCCTCGTCCGAAGCGAGTTGCAACTCGTGTGAACGCCGATTGATTGACGCCAGCTCCCTCTCGTGAGCAGCCTTCTCGTCTTGTAACAATCGCTTTTCCTGCTCCAGAGCCTCAATCCGCGACTTTGCCAAGCGCGCTGCCTTCCGCTGAGGCGCAGACTCTTCCTCACCCTTGGAAAGGTACTCGACCTGCACATCCAGCGCCCCCTTCTCGGTCGTGCGCAGCAGCAGTTCCGCGACCTCCTCTATCGGCTGTTGCTCCACAGCACGGTCCGCAACGACACGCACATAGCCATCCGTAACCTCAACGGTATGCAAGACAAACCCTTCGGCCAATGCTTCATACAGATGTCTGGGGAACAAGGTGGCCTTGTGGCCCGGCCAAGGATTTAGCCCATATGGCACTGCGATGACGATCCGCCCACCGGGTGCAACAAATGACGCCCCTTGCTGGATGAACTTACCTGGATTGGTCTGATGTTCAAGAGCCTCACCCATGATCACGGTGTCATATTGCCCGCCTGCGAACGAGGCAAGCTCTTCGCAGCGGAACTCAACGCGCTGCTGCACCTGTGGAATCTCTTTCCGACGCTCGGAGAGCGCGAATTCGATTGCAGCCGGGGATTTGTCCAGCCCCGTTACATGGGCCCCTTCTCGGGCAACAAGCAGCGAAACAATCCCTTGTCTGCATCCAATATCAAGCACGGTATCGCCACGAGCTTGTGCACATATCCAGTTTATCCGGTCACGGGTCTTCTGGCCGAGCGCCTCGCCCCCTCCACGATGATATGCCTCGCTTATGCGATCGCCCCGCTGATCACCGGCATTCTCCGCCGCTTCACCTCGCTCGTTCTGCATGCTCATCAACCCCATAGTCCACAGGTATCAATCACCACCTTGTCGGCGGGATAGGCGAGATTGGAAAAGGCCGAGTGTCCTACCAATGCCACGACGATATCAGCCGACTCGATTGCCGCCGCAAGCTCCCCCGTCCGCAATCCAGCAACATCTTCACCCGAGTCTGTCAGAGCATACGCAAATGGATCCACACAAATCACTTGGCCGGCATAACGCCTGCTCAGGGACCGAGCGATCTCCAGAGCAGGACTTTCACGGAAGTCGTCCACGTCGGGCTTATAGGACAAGCCAAGGCATGCAATTGACATGGAGGGGCCACGATCGCCCTTAGACAACAAGGCGTTCTCGACGAGCCCCAGCACGTATTCCGGCTTGCTGTCATTTACCTCCCGCGCAGTACGAATGATCTTCGCACGCTCAGGATCGCCGCTGACAATGAACCAAGGATCCACCGCAATACAATGCCCACCTACGCCCGGCCCGGGCTTGAGGATATTGACTCGGGGGTGGCGATTGGCCAGCTCAATCAGCTTCCACACATCAATATCAATGTTGCCGCAGATCATCGACAACTCGTTGGCAAACGCGATATTGACGTCGCGATAGGAGTTCTCCGCCAGCTTGCACAGCTCTGCGGTTCGATCATCGCTGGGAACGCACTTGCCTTTCACAAAGACGCCATAGAGCTCGATCGCATGTTCGGTGCTGCGCGGAGACATGCCACCAATGATCCGGTCATTTTCAACCAGTTCACGCAGCATCTGCCCCGGAATGATCCGCTCCGGACAATATGCCAGATGAACGTCCGGATTCTGTTCGCCATCAAGAGGAAACTTCAGGTCCGGTCGAAGCTGGGCCAACAAATGCGCCAACCGCTGTGTCGTGCCTACCGGGGATGTGGACTCCAAGACAACCACATTACCGCGACGTAGAACAGGTGCGATCGAACGCCCTGCTGCGAGCACATAACTAATGTCCGGCTGATGTGTCTCTTGGTCCACCGGTGTCGGAACGGCGATAATGAAATCATCTGCAGCCACTGGCTTGGTCACCGCTCGCAGCTTTCCAGTAGCCACCGCCTGAGACACCATTTCTGTCAGGCCATGCTCCTCAATATGAGCTTTGCCCTGATTGATGGCATCTACCGCACGCTCGGAAATATCTACTCCGACAACGCTGCGACCATGTGCCGCGAATGTGGCTGCCGTAGGCAGGCCTATATACCCAAGGCCAATAACCGAAACCAACCGCTCAGTGAGCTCAGCAGCTGAGCTTTCGGTTGCGACGGGGCCGTTCTGGTCGTTCATAAAGCTCCTTCTTTCATCGAAACGGCACACCCCAACTCTGAGGAGGATGCCCAAAAGCCTATTTCAAATGCGGCCCTGATATTGCACCGGGCCACCCAGGCCAGTCTGCACATAAGACATCCAGTCTGCTGCCAGACGGGGCCACGAAAAATGCTCCACCTGCTCGCGCAGCGGCGCGAAAACTGAAAGCCTCCCTTCTCTCTTCAGTTCGCGTGCCTCGCGAAACACCGCAATGATATCCTCCATTTCGGAGCCGAGCTCCCATCCAGCATGCAAGCCCTCCAGCAACGCGCCGGTGGCATCCTGCTCCATACCTCTAAGATGAAGGATCGGCTTGCCTGCACCCAAATACTCAAATACCTTGCCCGGCACCTGGACAGGATCTGCATTGGCCAGATTCACCAAGATGTCGCAACCACGCTGCGCTGCAAGTGTTGCCGTATGTGGCAGGAAACCGAGCAACCTGATCCGCCCCCCCGATCTTTCCGAATATTCAACAAGATAGTCCGGCGCTCGAATCGTGGCAATCGACAAACGCACCCCGGGAACCGCCAGTACCGCATCCAGAAGCACCTCGGCACGCCGGAAGCTGTAGAAGCTGCCCGTATAAAGCAGCTCAACCAGCTCTGAATCAAACCGAACCTCAGCCGAGACATCATTTTCTTGAAAGTCTGGATTGAAACCCTGACGAATCACGACCAGCTTCTCATCCGCCAAACCATGACGTTGCTGCAACACCTCCGCGGCCGCCTCTGTAGTCACACTGACCATCAGGGCCGCACGGCACACGTCCCCTTCAAGCTTGAATGCCTTCTTTCGCCACTTCTCCGGAGTATATGGGGCCAACACCGGGTCCCCCATATCCACGGCCAAGGGAATTCCCCTTCTGGCGGCCTCCAGGCCCACAGGCAACGTACATGCTGGCTCGTGCGACACCACTACGACATCCGGGCGGGCATGCTTGATCACGGCATCCAGCTGGCGGACTGCAGGCCCCACCCACTCGGCGCGATAGTCAGGGAACACTCTCTCTGACACGGCGTCCTTGAGCTTTTCAGCCAGACGTCCCTTCCAGTTGAGCCCACTGCCATCGTCAAACAGCGACTCTATCGACTTTCTCAGCCGACCTTTCCAGTTCAGGTGCTCCTCATTTGCTGCCGGCAATACGTTACCGCCTGCCGAAACCACCGATGTACCGCCCGTCGGAGCTGCACCGGTCACTACTGCAGGCTTGGCACCGGCCCGTCCGAGCAGCAACCGCGTCAAACGTCCCGGAAACACCCTGTGAACCGTTACCGAGTCGGGAATCTCTGGCAGCCCGCCGCGCCCGTAGCCCGGCACATCAGGGGCGATCACCTCCACCCTGTGCCCAGCGTCCGCCAGAGCACGTACCAGATAGATCCACCGTAAAGACTGCGGCGATGGAATGGGAGGAAAATCATAAGCGATCAGCAAAAGATGCATCCCAGCTACTCCGTGTGCGGGGAGTTTGGGGTTCCATCCGACAACAAGGTCTTGAAGCGTGCCAGCACTTCTGGCACTTCGCCCGCAGCCAGAACAGTTCCGTTCTCCAGCAGAATCGCCTTGTTGCAGACGCTTTCCATCAGCGTGAAATTATGACTGGCCAACACCACGATCTGTGCACTTTCCACCCGAGATTGAATCCGCTCCTGCGCCTTCTGGACAAAACCAGCATCCCCCGTTCCAATCCACTCATCCATGATCAGAATCTCATGTTGCACCGCCGTCGCTAAAGCGAAGCCCAGCCGCATGCGCTGCCCCGAGGACAATGTCCGTAGACGATCCCCAGCCTTCTCGTTGAGCTCCGCAAAACCCAGAACCTCATCGACAATGGCGTGCGCCTGTTTGGCCCTAAGTCCCATGGCGATTCCGCGCAGCAGAATATTCTCTACGAGCGTCGCTTCGGGGTTGAAGCCCAGTGACAGGTTCAGCAAAGCCTGCCTTGCCCCTGAAACCTCAAGTGTACCCGTGGTCGGCGGATAAGCCCCAACCAAGATCTTGAGTAGCGTGGACTTACCTGCCCCATTGCGCCCCACAACTGCAAGCCGATCACCAGGACCAAGATCAAAATCGATCTTTTCCAGCGTGGTACGCATCCTCCGCTTTGGCGGCTGGAATGCGGCCCTCAGGAGAACACTCACACTGGCCTTGATGGTGCGCTGCTCCTGAGTGTAGATCGGCAGATCAAGACCAATGTTTCTTGCCCGCAGATAGATTTCCTGAGTCATACCCACACCGGAACATAGCGCGCGTAGCGCCTGTATACAAAAGACGCAGCCAGCCACCCGAAGACCAGCATTGCGGCCAAATAAAAATAAGTGAGCTGCTCCACCGGCTCACCCAGCAACGGTGCACGCACACTCTCAATCATGTGATAGAGCGGGTTGGCGCGAGCAATCATGCCCCGTACGGTATCGATTGGAGCCTGATCGGCATACCAGATTATAGGAGTGAAAAGGAAGCTGAACATCAGAATACTCCCAATCAGCTCATGTACATCCTGGAGCCGTGCGCCGAGCACTGCGACAACCGCCCCCATCCAGCCGATATTGAGCAGCACCATCAGAAAGAATGGCAGCGCGGTGAATATGCCCATCGGATGAAAGGTCGGACTCATCAGCAAAGCAACCGCGACTGCAGGAAGCGCCATCACGAAGTAGAACAGCGCTTTTGCAACCACACGGAGAATATAATCCGTCAACCGGACCCGGCCATCCATGATGAAGCTGGCATGCCCCTGAAATGCGGTAGTGCACTCACTCAGGCTGATTGTGATGAGACGAAACAGCACATAACCAATGCCGAGATGCGGAATGAAACCAGCAGCGGAGTGCCCCTGCAGGTAACCGAAAAATCCGCCAATGCCAAACATGTAGATGAGCGCGGGGCACAGTGCCCAGAACAAGCCCAAACGCGAACGGCGGTACTTCGTTACCAGCTCCAACCAGGTGGAATAGGTCCAAAACCCCGGATTGCGGAAGCTGTCGATGTAATCACCGATAAGCGAACGACTCATCCGGCCAGCGCCTTATCGAGATCCACCTTCAGATCCACCACATCCTCTACACCCACGCTCATCCGCACCAGCGCATCGCTGATGCCCAGCTGTTCGCGGCGCGCCACCGGGATGGAGGCGTGGGTCATCACCGCGGGGTGGTTGACCAGGCTTTCCACGCCGCCGAGCGATTCGGCGAGGGTGAACAGCTCAGTGCGCTCGCAGAAACGCTTGGCGGCCTCGAAGCCGCCCTTCAGCACGATGGAGACGATGCCGCCGTAGCCGCCCATCTGCCGGGTCGCGAGCTCATGCTGCGGATGCGACGGCAGGCCGGGGTAGATCACTTTTTCGATGGCCGGGTGCGTCTCCAGCCACCGGGCCAGTTCCAGCGCGTTGGCGCAGTGCGCCTTCATGCGCAGCGGTAGGGTCTTCAGGCCGCGCAGGGCCAGGAAGCTGTCGAACGGGCCCTGCACGCCGCCCACCGAGTTCTGCAGGAAGGCCATCTGCTCGGCCAGCTCGGCGTTGTCGCCGACCACGACCATGCCGCCGACCATATCCGAGTGCCCATTGAGGTACTTGGTGGCCGAATGCAGCACCAGATCGGCACCGAGTTCCAGCGGACGCTGCAGCATCGGCGAGGCGAAGGTGTTGTCCACCACCACGATCAGGCCATGGCGCTTGGCGATGGCGACCACCGCGGCGATGTCCACGATCTTCAGCATCGGGTTGGTCGGGGTTTCGATCCACACCATCTTGGTCTTGGGCGTGATCGCGGCTTCGAAGGCGGCCAGATCGGTCAGGTCGACGAAGCTGAAATCCAGCCCGGCAGTGCGACGACGCACCCGCTCGAACAGGCGGAAGCTGCCGCCATAGATGTCATCCATCGCCACCACGTGGCTGCCGGCATCCAGCAGCTCGATCACCGTGGAGCTGGCCGCCATGCCCGAGGCAAACGCGAAGCCGCGTGAGCCGTTCTCGAGCGAGGCCACGCAGCGCTCGTAGGCGAAACGGGTGGGGTTATGGGTGCGCGAGTACTCGAAGCCCTGATGCTCGCCCGGGCTGGACTGGGCGTAGGTCGAGGTCGCGTAAATAGGCGGCATCACCGCACCGGTACTGGGGTCGGGTGATTGCCCGCCGTGAATCGCCAAGGTGGCAAGCGCCAAGCCGCGCTCGCCATCCTGGCTGCGTGAGTGCTGGTCCGTCATGGAGAAGGGCTTTCCGCGGTAGATATGCAAAGGGCGGACATTCTACCAGCACCACCTTCCGCCGCGTATCCGGAACGCCCCTACAGGCTGCTCCGGCTCACTGCACCCTGCGACGCAGGTAGTTCAGCAGGTCGATCCGGGTAATCAGGCCGAGGAAGGCGTCACCATCGGTGATGATCGCCACCTGGCCACGGTCGAACACCGGCAGCAGTGCCTCGATCGGCGATTTGACGTCCAACCGGTCCAGCTTGCTGACCATCGCTACAGAGACCGGGTCACGGAAGCGGGCCTCATCGCCGTAGACGTGCAGCAGCACGTCACTCTCGTCGATGATGCCGACCAGCTGGCTGCCTTCCATCACCGGCAACTGCGAGACGTCGTACAGCTTCATGCGCTGGTAGGCGGTGGTCAGCAGGTCGTTGGGGCCGATCACGACGGTGTCGCGCTGGCCGTAGGGGCGCAGGATCAGGTCGCGCAGGTCGCCGTATTGCGGGCGCTGGATGAAGCCGTTGTCCAGCATCCAGTAGTCGTTGTACATCTTCGACAGGTACTTGTTGCCGGTATCCGGCACCAGCACCAGCACCTTTTTCGGCGCGGCTTGCTCGCGGCAGTACTTCAGCGCGGCGGCCAACAGGGTGCCGGTGGACGAACCGCCGAGGATACCCTCCTTGCCCAGCAGCTCGCGCGCGGTGTGGAAACTCTCCGCGTCGCTGATCGCATAGGCTTTGGTGACCCGGCTGAAATCGGCGATGTCCGGCAGGAAATCCTCACCGATGCCTTCCACCAGCCAGCTGCCGGATTTCTCGCTCAACGTGCCTTCATTGATGTACTGGGTCAGGATCGAGCCCACCGGATCGGCCAGCACCAGCTCGGTCCTGGGCGAGAGCCTGGCAAAGGCGCGCGACAGGCCGGTCATGGTGCCGGAGCTGCCGCAGCCGAACACGATAGCGTCCAGATCACCGCCCATCTGTTCGATGATTTCCGGGCCGGTACCGAATTCATGGGCCGCCGGGTTGTCCGGATTGCCGAACTGGTTGATGAAGTACGCGCCCGGGGTCTGCTCGGCGACGGTCTTGGCCAGGTCCTGGTAGTACTCCGGATGGCCCTTGGCCACGTCCGAGCGGGTCAGGCGCACTTCGGCGCCCATCGCCTTGAGGTTGAAGATTTTCTCCCGGCTCATTTTGTCCGGCACCACCAGGATCAGCTTGTAACCCTTCTGCTGGGCGACCAGCGCCAGGCCCAGGCCGGTGTTGCCGGCGGTGCCTTCCACCAGCGTCGCGCCGGGCTTGAGGTCACCGCGCTTCTCGGCGGCCTCGATCATCGACAGGCCGATGCGGTCCTTGATCGATCCACCCGGGTTCGAACTCTCCAGCTTCAGGTACAGCTCGCACACGCCGGCATCCAGGCGCTGGGCCTTGATGATGGGCGTGTTGCCGATGAGTTCGAGGACGGAGGAGTGGATTGCCATCGGATTGCCTTGCATCGCGCCGCGCAGCGGCCGGACCGGCGATTATCCGCTGGATGGCGCTGGAAGTCAGGCAACGCCCGGTTATCAGCTCAGGCCGGAACGAAGCGCGGGCGACAACAACCCGGGGAAGGTCGCCATCGCCCGCGAGGAGCCTCAACGCGGGGAAGGTTCAGTTCAACGTACTTTCATAGATCCGCAGCAGCTTCTGCTTGGCCAGCAGCTTCTCGCGTTTCATCTGTGCCAGTGTCGTGGCATCGATCGGAAGCACTCCCAGGCCTGCGTCCGTGCATTTCTTGTCCAACTTCCGGTGCTGCTGGTAGAGCTGCTTGAACTCGGGATCGGCTTTCATCAACGCATCGATTTCACTCTGCGGCTGCCCTTCAAACATGACTACCTCCTTCATACGGATACACAAACGCCCCGGCCTTGCGGCACGGGGCGTTGCGGGATGGAGCACCAGGTCGATGCCTGCGGAATGGAACCCTCCATCGGCCCCCGGTCGTCCTGCCGGATGCTGCCCGGTACTGGTTCGCGCCACAGATACATCGGCTCGGCCCTCCGCTGTCCGGACGACGAAATTGCCGCCCGGACAATTGACCCTACGCCTGCCAAATAGTTCCGGCAAGTGTTGTGGCGGACTGTCCGGGCAATCCGTGCGAGCCGGCACAGTCAGCTTCGCCAATCCAACAAAAACCTAACAGTTTCAGGCAATTGTGAAGGTCACGGGGCAATGATGACTTCCGCTGAACGCGCCCGGGTGGCGGCTGCTTTCTTGCCGCTGACCTGGATGCGGTTGGCCGACACGCCCGCCGCCACCAGCGCATCCTTCAGCGCCTGCGCGCGGCGCTGACCAACGCCGTTGGCACTGTCGTACGCCTCGATCGTCACCCGGCCCTTCTTGCCGATGTTCAGGTATTCGGCCAGCGCTTTGGCCTGGTTGGCCGCAGCGCCGGACAGCGTCGCCTGTCCGGCGGCAAAGGCGTCTCCGGTGAGGGTGAACACTTCGCCACGGTTGTTGAAACGGGAGGCCGGCAGCGCGTGACCAGAGACCAGCTCGGCCTCTTCGCGGGCCAGTTTGGCCGCGTTCTGCTGGGCGGCGGACACCCGTGCGGCCTGCTTGCCGGCCACGCTGGACAGGGCGGTTTCCGCATCCTGACGGGCGAGGATCTCGGCCTCGGCCGCCAGCCGCATGCGCTCGGCTTCTTCCGCCTGGATCTGTGCCTGCACCCGCAGCCGCTCGGCTTCCTGCCGGGCACGCGTGGCTTCGCGACGGCTGGCCTCGATCAGCAACTCGCTGCGGGTCCGTTCAAGCTGGTCCACTTCACGCAAGGCCACGGCGGTGCGGGCGCTGGCTTCGGCGATGGCGACCCGGCGCTCGGCCAGGTAGCGGGCGTTGTCCAGATCCTTGCGCCTGGCCTTGGCCAACGTGGCAATCGCCTGCTGCGCCTGCAGCTTCTCGAATGCGGCAACATCCGCGGTGCGCATGTCCGCCTGCAATGCGACCAGACGCTGGTTCAGCAATGCCACCGCCGGGTCCTCGGCCGCCACTGCCAGCAGCGGCAGGGCCAGCAAACCGGCCACGATGAAATTCCGGATGGCCATCAGCGGCCCTCCCCTGTCGCCAGCTGGCGCTGCAACTGGCGCACCTCGGCCTGGCGCTGGGCCAGCTGCGTCTGCGCCACTGCTTCTTCACTCTGGGCGCGGGCCAGATCGGCGTCGGCCGCCGCACGCAAGGCCAGCATCGACGCCTGCTTGCGCTCACGGCGATCAGCCGCCGCACGCTGCGCCTGCTCCAGCTGCTGGCGGGCCATGGCCATCATGTCGGGGGCGTATTGATCGGCGTCGGCGCGGTCGGCACGCTCCACCGCCTGCTGGGCGGCCAGCAATTCCGCCGCCCCCGGATCCTGCGCGAAAGCACCGCCGGACAAGGCCAAACTGCAAACTGCCGCATACAGAAAACGTCGTAATTGTGCGAAGCTAGGTTTCATTGGGGAGCCGCTGCCAGAAAGATTGTGCGCGGCCATTGTGGTCAAGCCTGCGGCGTGCTTGCAACGGCACGCGGCCGTTTGTTGGGGAAACATTGCGCATGGATATCGGCTATTTCCTGAAGCTGATGACCGAAAAGAACGCTTCGGACATGTTTTTGACCACCGGGGCGCCGGTCTACATCAAGATCGAGGGCAAGCTGTATCCGCTGGGCAATACCGGCCTGCCGCCGGGCATGGTCAAGAAGATCGCCTATTCGCTGATGGATGAGGGCCAAGTGCCGCAGTTCGAACGCGACCTGGAACTGAACATGGCCATCGCCCTGGCCGATGCCGGCCGCTTCCGCGTGAACGTGTTCAAGCAGCGCGGCGAAGTGGGCATGGTCATCCGCGCGATCAAGAGCCGCATCCCCAGCATCGAGGAGCTCAACCTCCCGCAGGTGTTGAAGGACGTGATCATGACCCCGCGTGGCCTGGTGCTGGTGGTTGGCTCGACCGGCTCGGGCAAGTCGACCTCGCTGGCCTCGATGATCGACCACCGCAACAGCACCTCGACCGGGCACATCCTCACCATCGAGGACCCGATCGAGTTCCTGCACAAGCACAAGCAGTCCATCGTCAACCAGCGCGAAGTGGGTCTGGACACGCACGCCTTCCACAACGCGCTGAAGAACGCGATGCGTGAAGCGCCGGACGTGATCCTGATCGGCGAAATCCTCGACGCCGAGACCATGGAGGCCGCCATCGCCTTCGCCGAGACCGGCCACCTGTGCCTGGCAACCCTGCACTCCAACAACGCCGACCAGACCATCGAGCGCATCCTCAACTTCTTCCCTGAGAGCGCGCACAAGAACGTGTTGATGAACCTGTCGCTCAACCTGCGCGCGGTGGTATCCCAGCGCCTGGTGAAGGGCGTGGACGGGCGCCGCCGCCCGGCTACCGAGGTGCTGCTCAACACGCCGATGATCCGTGACCTGCTGCGCCGCGGTGAAGTGCACGCCATCAAGCAGGCCATGGAACAGTCGCTGGAAGAAGGCATGCAGAGCTTCGACCAGTGCCTGTTCCGCATGGCCAAGGACGGCATCATCGAGCAGGAAGAAGCCCTGCGCGCGGCCGATTCACGCGACGGCCTGGCACTGAAGTTCCGCCTGTCCGAAGGCGGCAGTGGCGAACATGATCCCTATGCGGACTTCGCCGCGATGGCGCCGGCGGCGATCACCCACGGGTTCTGAGGGAAAACCCGGATTGGGGGCTTGCGGAGAGCGGTGACATGACGGTGCGCCTTGCAGCTGGAATACCGCTGCAGGGCCACGCCCTGCGCCAGCGGGGCATCGGGCCGCAGCCGTGTCCCCCCAATCCCGATTTCCCAATCCCCGGACCTAGATCGCGTCGGGCTGGTTTTCCGGGCGCGCAGCATCAAAGGCCGGCAGGGCCAGGCAGGCTTCCTCGATGCGGCGCAGGGTCGGATATGGCGCCAGATCAAGGTGAAAGCGACGGGCGTTGTACATCTGCGGCACCAGGCAGCAGTCGGCCAGGCCCGGCTCGGCGCCGTGACAGAACCGGCCGGTGTCGAAGGACCCAATCAACATCTGCTCCAGCGCGGCAAAGCCGGTGCGCATCCAGTGCAGGGTCCACTCATCGCGTTCGGGTTGCGGCACGTTCCATTCGTGGTCGAAGAACTGCATGACCCGCAGGTTGTTCAGCGGGTGGATATCGCAGGCCACCTGCTGGGCCAGCGCGCGCACGCGGGCGCGGCCGCCGGCATCGGCCGGCAGCAGCGCCGGCTGCGGATGCAGTTCGTCCAGATACTCGAGGATGGCCAGCGACTGGGTCAGCACCCGTTCGCCATCGCGCAGGGTCGGCACCAGTTGCTGCGGGTTGAGCGCTGCATAGCCGGCCGCGTGCTGCTGGCCGCCGTCACGGACAAGGTGCACCGGTTCGATCGCGTAGGCCAAACCCTTGAGATTCAGGCCAATCCGCACGCGATAGGCGGCACTCGACCGCCAATAGCTGTAAAGCTTCAAACCAGCTTCCATGTCAGCGCTTCCCCCTTGCATACACCCGCACCATAACCGGTTACGGTGAGGGCGCCTTCACCATCGGTCTGCTGCCGCTACCGTCGATCGGATCAGGCCTGATCGGCCTGCTCGATACGCTGCTCGATCGCACCAAAAATGCTGACGCCGTCACGGTCCAGCATCTCAATGCGCACCACGTCACCAAAACTCATGAACGGCGTGGACGGCTTGCCATCACGCAGCGCTTCAACCGTGCGCTGCTCGGCAAAGCAGGATGCGCCCAGGGTGGTGTCTTCGTTGGCGATGGTGCCCGAGCCAACAATGGCACCCGCCGACAGAGGGCGGGTCTTGGCAGCGTGGGCCACCAGCTGTGCGAAATTGAACTGCATGTCCACGCCGGCTTCCGGCGCGCCAAACCACTTGCCATTGATGTGGGTAACCAGCGGCAGGTGCAGCTTGCTGTCCTGCCAGGCGGCGCCCAACTCGTCCGGGGTGACGAAGACCGGGCTCAGCGCAGAACGCGGCTTGGACTGCAGGAAGCCGAAGCCCTTGGCCAGTTCGCCCGGGATCAGGTTGCGCAGGCTGACGTCGTTTACCAGGCCCACCAGCTGGATATGGCCGGCGGCCTGTTCCGGGGTGGCAGCCATCGGCACGTCGTCGGTGATGACGACGATTTCGGCTTCCAGGTCGATGCCATAGTCCTCACTGACCACCTTCACCGCATCGCGCGGGCCGTAGAAGCCGGCGCTGGTGGCCTGGTACATCAGCGGATCGGTGTAGAAGCTCTCCGGCACTTCGGCGCCGCGCGCCTTGCGTACCCGCGCCACGTGCGGCAGGTAGGAGCTGCCATCGACAAACTCGTAGGCGCGCGGCAGCGGCGCGGCCAGCGCTTCCATCTCCAGCGCGAACTCCCCGTCCACGGCGCCTGCGTTCAGCTGCTCGGACAGAGCGTTCAGGCGCGGCGCCAGGTTGGACCAATCCTCCAGCGCCTGCTGCAGGGTGGCGGCAATGCCGGCGGCCCGCACGGCGCGGGTCAGGTCGCGCGAAACCACGATCAGGGTGCCGTCGCGGCCGCCTTCCTTCAGGGAACCAAGCTTCATGGGAATGTCCAGTCTGCGAAGAAACAAGTTTCAATTGTAATGATTATGTCCGCGACCACCAGCCTCCCCGGAAGAATGCTGAACAGGCGTTTTTGTGTGAAACCGGACAATCCCTTAGACTAGCGCGGTCTGCCAGCGGCCGTCCGTTTCCCTCAGGGACCGCCGGCGGTGCAGGATCAGCGGCCACCTGGCCCATCCGCCCGCCCGCCCCCACTCCGACGCCTATCGTCACGCATTCCAGCCAGCGCACCGCGTTGGTTGCATCCCAGATCTTGCAGCGCGGTTTACGGGAACGCTCCGGGATCAGCAGGTCTTCCATGACCCGCAACGCACGCCTTTTGGGCGCGCGTTATTCAAGTTTCGGAGCATTCCATGTCGTTTGAAAACCTGGGCCTTGCGCCCTTCCTGCTGCGCGCGCTCGCCGAGCAGGGCTACGAAAACCCGACCCCGATCCAGCAGCAGGCCATTCCGCTGGCACTGGACGGCCGCGACCTGCTGGCCGGCGCCCAGACCGGTACCGGCAAGACCGCCGCGTTCGGCCTGCCGCTGCTGCAGCACCTGGCCACCTCGCCGCAGACCGTGGGCAACGGCCCGCGCCGTCCACGTGCGCTGGTGTTGGCCCCCACCCGCGAACTGGCCACCCAGGTGCATGACAGCCTGCGCGGCTACAGCAAGTACCTGCGCATCCCCAGCGCCTGCATCTACGGCGGCGTGGGCATGGGCAACCAGTTGGACATGCTGCGCCGTGGCGTCGACCTGCTGGTCGCCTGCCCGGGCCGCCTGATCGACCACCTGGAGCGTCGCAGCGTCGACCTGTCCGGCGTCGAGATCCTGGTGCTGGACGAAGCCGACCGCATGCTCGACATGGGCTTCCTGCCCTCGATCAAGCGCATCCTCGCCAAGCTGCCGCGCCAGAACCGCCAGACCCTGCTGTTCTCGGCCACGTTCGAGGACAGCATCAAGCAGTTGGCGCTGGAGTTCATGCACAACCCGGAGCAGATCCAGGTCACGCCGAAGAACACGGTTGCCGAGACCATCACCCACCGCGTGCACCCGGTCGATGGCGCCCGCAAGCGCGAGCTGCTGCTGCACCTGCTGGCCGAGGATTCCCGCGTGCAGACGCTGGTATTCGGCCGCACCAAGCATGGCTGCGACAAGCTGGCCACGTTCCTGGAGAAGTCCGGCATCAAGACCGCCGCCATCCATGGCAACAAGAGCCAGGGCCAGCGCCTGCGCGCACTGGCCGACTTCAAGGCCGGCCGCGTGACCGTGCTGGTGGCCACCGATATCGCCGCCCGCGGCATCGATATCAACGAGCTGCCCAAGGTCATCAACTACGACCTGCCGATGGTGCCGGAAGACTACGTGCACCGTATCGGCCGTACCGGCCGCAATGGTTCGACCGGTGAAGCCGTGTCGCTGGTGGCCCAGGACGAGGCCAAGCTGCTGCGCCAGATCGTGCGCCTGCTCAACCGCGATATGGACATCCGTGACGTGCCGGGCTTCGAGCCGCAGACCCCGATCCGCTGGGGCAACAGCGCGCCGGGCAAGGCCGAGCATCCGGGTGGCCACAAGGCCCCGCGTCGTGGCAACAGCGCCGGCCATGGCCCGCGCCGTCCGGGTGGCGATGCGCCGCGCGGGGGACGTGGCGGCCAGCAGAAGCCGGGCGGCCAGCGCAATGGCGGCAACGGTCAGCAGCGTCGTGATGCGCACCCGGGTGGTGGCCAGCGTCGTGGCGGTGGCGGCCGCGGCCAGAGCCGTACCAGCGCCTGATCCCGGCGTTTGGCTGGGATAGGAAGTCAAAGAAAGGCCGACGCATTGCGTCGGCCTTTCTGGTTCATGGATTTTAAAGAGGGAGCGCCCTCGATCGGCCCTACAATTGCAGCCATGGATATTTTCAAGGTTTTCACCCTCGAAGCCGCGCACCGGCTGCCCAACGTCCCGCCGGGCCACAAGTGCTCGCGCCTGCACGGCCACTCGTTCCGGGTGGAGCTGCGGGTCAGCGGAGAGCCTGGCCCGGAAACCGGCTGGATCATGGATTTCAGCGACCTCAAGGCCGCCTTCCAGCCGCTTTACGACCAGCTTGACCACCATTACCTCAACGACATCCCAGGCCTGGAGAATCCCACCAGCGAGCGCCTGGCGATGTGGATCTGGGAGCGCCTGAAGCCCTCCCTGCCCCTGCTCAGCGAAGTCGTGGTGCACGAAACCTGCACCTCGGGCTGCAGCTACAAGGGCGCCTGACACGCTGCCAGGTAGTGCCGAGCCATGCTCGGCAGGAGCTCTACGGCAAGACCCAACCCCTCCCCTTGGCTTACGCCAAAGGGAAGGAGCAACCGCGGTAGTGCCGAGCCATGCTCGGCAGGGGCTCTACCGGCAAAACCAACCCCTCCCCAACCCTCCCTTTGGCTACACCAAAGGGAGGGGGCCAGCCCCTGCGCATCCAACCCTGGCTGAACCGTTCAAAATCAAATGTTGCGCTGCGCAAAATCCGCGCTATGCTGCACCGCAACACGACCTGCCGGGTTTCGCCGATGTCCGCTCAGTTCACCGATTTCAGCAGTTACACCCAGCAGTTCGCCGCTACCGCCAACCGCGCAAACCGGCTGGCCCTGGAAAATGCTGAAAGCGTGTTCGGCGTGCAGCTGCGTACCTTCGAGCGCAACACCACCGCCGCTGCCGGCTTCTTTGGCGAACTGGCACAAGCCGGCGCGCAGGCCGATCTGCAGGCCTTGCTGCCCAAGGGCCTGCAGGTGGCACGCGACAACTTCGAGCGGCTGGCCAGTGCCAACCAGGAAGTGGTCGGGCTCAGCCTGAAGGCCGGTGAGGCGCTGGGTGAGCTGGTGCGCCAGCCGTTTGCCGCCGCCGGCAAAGGCAACCGCAAACCCCGCTGAGCCCCACACAGAATTTGCGCGGTCCCTCCCCCGCGCAATCCCAGACCCGACAGCATCCCCCTCCCGCTGTCGGGTCTTTTTTTGCCTGCGTTCCAGCATTCCATCCACAGGGGCTGCACTGGCCGGCACCCGCTGGCAAAATCCACGGGCCCACTGCAGCTAGACTCTTACGATGTTCAGCACGTCCACGCTCACCGGCAGCAAGCCGGAACAGTACGCCCAGCTCCTGGCACAGGCCCGCGCCCTGGTCCACGGCGAGGCCGATCACATTGCCAATGCCGCCAATCTGTCCGCCCTGGTCTACCACGCGCTGCCGCAGCTCAACTGGGTCGGCTTCTACTTCTACGATGGCAAGGAACTGGTGGTCGGCCCGTTCCAGGGCTTGCCCGCCTGCGTGCGCATTCCCCTGTCCAAGGGCGTATGCGGTGCGGCGGCCAGCAGCGGCCAGACCCAGCGCATCGAGGATGTGGATGCGTTCCCGGGCCATATCGCCTGCGACTCGGCCTCGCGTTCGGAACTGGTGGTGCCACTGCTGCGCGACGGCGCACTGGTGGGTGTGTTCGATATCGACAGCCCGGTGCTGGCGCGCTTTGATGCCGACGATCAGCTGGGCCTGGAAGCCATTGCCCAGGTCTTCGTCGAGGCGCTGCAATGAGCGCCACCAAGCTGCGCAACATCGGCCCCAAGAGCGCAGCCTGGCTGCGCCAGGTGGGCCTGCGCAGCGAGCAGGACCTGCATGCGGTCGGCGCTGTCGGCGCCTTCATGAAGGTACGCCGGGCCGGCTTCAAACCCAGCCTCAACCTGCTGTATTCGCTGGAAGGCGCCCTGCTCGGCTGCCACTGGCAGGAAGTGCCTGAGGCACGCCGTCAGCAGTTGGTCGCCGAGTACGAAGCCGCCGCGGGCGCGCTGCCCACCACGCGTGCAGGCCAGCAAGCCGGGCCGGTGCATGAAACGCATATGCCGCCTGAAACCGACGACGAAGAGACCTGCGAGATCCGCTTCGACTGAGCCTGCAGGAGCGGCGCAAGCCGTGTCCCTGGCCATCCGTGCGCACTGCGTTTCCCACTACCGGGCGCGCGTCGCATGCAGCGCTTGGTGACGCGCTGGCCTCGCCGCTTACGCAGCCGCTACAACGTCCGCAACCAGCGGTGCCAGCACGACCAGGGCCAGCAACAACAGCGTTTCGGTGGCCTCGACGCTGGCGCCCAGGCCATCACCGGAAATGCCACCCAGCTTGCATTTCCACCACAGCGCCACCAGCGGCACCAACAGCAAAGCCAACAACAACGGCCAAGCGACGAACACGCTGATCGCCGCCAACAGCACCGCCCACAACCACATCGCCGCAGGCCGCAGCTGCCAGGAGAACCGCTCGCCCATGCCGTCAGCATGCAGGGACGGAATCCGCTGGCTCCACCACAAGGTGCCCCAGCGCGCCCAGGCCGGCACCAGCACGATGCCCAGCCACAACGGCCCCACCGCCAGCTCGGTCAGCAGCACGAACTTGAGCAGCAGCTGCATGATCAGGGTGACCACGCCAAACACGCCCATATGCGGGTCCTTGAGTACCTCAAGGAAACGCTGCGGGTTGCGGTGCGCCGCGCCGAAGGCATCGGCCACATCGCCCAGCCCATCCAGATGCAGTGCACCGGTCACCCATACCCACACCAGCAGGGTCAAGGCGCCGGCCAACCAGGGGCGATCCGCCAGCCCGTACAGGGGCAACGCCAGCAATACGCCGATGATGGCGCCCACCAAGGGGTAATACACCGCCGATCTGCTGAGGTCCTCCTGCCGGAAATCGCGCACCTGCGGTGTCGGCAGCCGGGTCAGAAATTGAGTGGCAAGAATCAGGCGGCGCAGGCTCATGGTTGACGCAGCTCCAGCAGTTCACCCCATAGCTGACCATCATCGCCGCGCTCCACGCGCAGCCGCACGCGGGTGCCGTAGTCGATGCGCATCGCCCACAACGAGGACAAGGCCATGCCACAGACCCGCGACACGGCCAGGCGCAGCACGCCGGCATGGCTGACTACCAGCACGGGCTGGCCATCGCCATCATCCTCGTCCACCAGCCGGTGCAGTTGTTCTTCCACCCGGGCCTGGAACTGCGGCCAGGACTCGCCATTGGGCGGCACCACATCGTGGGGCTCGCTGTAGAAACCGGCCAGCTGCTCGGCCGGCAGCTCATCGAAGTGCAGGCCGTCCCAGTCACCGAAGTCCAGCTCGCCCCAATCCGGATGGATCTCGCAGAACTGGTTGCTGCCGGCTACCAGCGCATGCGCGGTGTCCAGCGCGCGACGGCGCGGCGAGGTGATCACCCGGCTCCAGCCGATGCCGGCATGGCAGCGGTACAAGGCATCCATCGCGCCGTCGATCAATGGCGGATCGGTGCGCCCGTCCAGATAGCCGGCGCGGCCGGTGGACGCGTGCCGCATCAGATCAAGAATCATGGCGTGCCATCGCGATCGGCAACCGCCGCTTCGGCGAAGGTCGCCATGCTGTTGTGCAGGGCGCAGGCCATGCGCACCAGAGGCAAGGCCAAGGCCGCACCCGAACCTTCGCCCAGGCGCAGGTCCAATGCCAGCAGGGGCTGCGCCTGCAGGGTCTGCAACAGGCGCAGGTGACCACGCTCGGCCGATTGATGCGAGAACAACAACCAGGGCCGGACGCCGGGATTGATGCGCACCGCGGCCAGGGCGGCCGCAGAGACGATGAAACCGTCCACCAGCACCGCAATGCCGCGCTGTGCAGCGGCAATCATCGCCGCACTCATCGCGGCGATTTCCAGACCACCGACACGCTGCAATGCCGCCACGGCGGGTATGGCAGCGGCAGTGATGGCCTCGCCATGCAGGTTCAGCGCGCGCGTGATCAGGTTCTTCTTCTGCACCATGCGCACCGCATCCAGGCCGGTGCCGGCGCCCACCAGTTCGTCCAGCGGCAGCTGCGCCAGGGCGGCGGCCAAGGCACTGGCAGCGGTGGTATTGCCGATACCCATCTCACCGAGCACCAACAGATCGGCGCCCTCGGCGCAGGCGGTTTCCACGGCACGCCGGCCGGCATCGAAGGTGGCCTGCAGATCGTCTTCGGTCATGGCCGGGCCGGTGCTGAAATCATCGGTGCCCTGCCGGGTTTTGGACTGCACCACGCCTGCAATAGCGCTGCTGGCACGACTGCCCACATCCCAGACATGCAAGGGCAGGCCCAGTTCGCGTGCCAATACCGCGATGGCGGCACCGCCGCCGGCGAAGTTGTGCAGCATCTGCACCGTCACTTCGGCCGGGTAAGCCGACACGCCCTGCGCGGTCACGCCGTGATCGCCTGCGAACACCACCACCGGCACACGCTGCGCCACCGGCTGATCCACGCCTTGCAGCGCAGCCAGTTCAACGGCCAATGTCTCCAAACGACCCAGGGCGCCTTCCGGCTTGGTCAGCTGGCGCTGGCGCAGCAGGGCGCGCTGCCGGTATTCCTGCGAAGGCTGGCCGCAGGCCTGCCCGTACCATGTTTCTGTCACGACACTTCCGATACTGCGTTTGCAGCGCGCATTCTAGCCACTCGGCAACAGTGCTGCGCAGGGCTTGTTTCGCCAGCGCCCAATCAAATCGAGCTCATGCATCACGTAGCCCGGGTAAGCGCAGCGCACCCGGGGAACGAGATTGCAGCACCGGTGCAGGCCTGCGGCGCCATGAGTTCCCCGGGTGCGCCGACGCTTACCCGGGCTACGTTGAACCGCCGCTGCGGACACTGTGCTATGCGGCCGTTGCCGCCCATTCCGGCAACGCTGGCGGCAATGGCATAGAATGCGCGCACTTTCGGGTGACCGACCGGCATTGCCGGTCGGTTGAAACGGGAAGCCGGTGCCGCGCACTGCTGGAACTCCAGCATGTCGCCATTCCGGCACTGCCCCCGCAACGGTAAGCAGGACAAGTCCAGACATGGCGCCACTGTGCACGGCACGGGAAGGCGTCTGGACGGAAGCGGCCACGCCGCCTCGCCTGCGAGTCCGGAGACCGGCCCGGAAGCCGACTGGTTGCGATGCGGAGGGCATGGCGGCGGCTGTAGCGCCGTGTGCGCCGCCTCCGTCTTCTCCCTCTTCTGGCAGCCTCCCCAATCCGCCTGCGCGGGAGCGTGCAGGCCCAGGAGCTTCCATGAAACTGTCTTACCACACCCTTTCGCTCGCCCTTGCCCTGGCATTGCCGGGCGTTGCTGCCGCGCAGAACGCACCAACCGAGCTGGACGACGTCACCGTCACCGCAACCCGCACCCCGATCTCCATCGAGAACAGCGTGGTACCGGTGCAGGTCATCGACCGTGCGCAGATCGACCACAGCCAGGCCAACTCGCTGCAGGACCTGCTGCGGGGCCGCGCCGGCCTGGACATCAACAACTCCGGTGGGATGGGCAAGCTGACCTCGCTGTTCATGCGTGGCACCAGCTCCAGCCAAGTGCTGGTACTGGTTGACGGTGTGCGTATCGGCTCGGCAACCAGTGGCATGCCACCGCTGCAGGAGCTGCCGATCGACCAGATCGAGCGCATCGAAATCGTGCGCGGCCCGCGCTCGAGCCTGTACGGCTCCGAAGCCATTGGTGGCGTGATCCAGATCTTCACCCGTAATGCCGGCAAGGGCCTGCAGCAGAACCTGGCGATCACCGCCGGCAGCAACAACCTGCGCCAGATCAGCGCCGGCTTCAGCAACCGCGGCGAGCGCGGCTGGATCTCGGCCCAGGCCGGCTACCAGGAGACCGATGGCATCAACGCCTGCCGCGGCTTCTACGACGCAGCGACCTGGGCAGGTGCCGGCTGCTTCACCAACGAGCCGGACCGTGACGGTTACCGCAACACCTCCATCAACGTCCGCGGTGGCTATGCCCTGACCGAAACGCTGAGCCTGGAAGGCCACGTGCTCAATGCCAACAGCCGCAACCAGTTTGATGGCACCACCAGCAATGAATCGGACAACCGACAGCAGGTGATCGGCAGCAAGCTGAAGTGGGTGCAGAGCGACGCCTTCCAGCTGACCGCCCAGGTTGGCCGCAACAACGAGCAGGCCGATGGCTACCTTGCCAGCAACGGCAACCGCAGCTTCGTCAGCACCCTGGACAGCCGTCGCGACACCGCCAGCGTGCAGGGTGACTTCCTGTTCGCCGAAGGGCAGCAAATCAGCGCCGGCGTTGACTGGCAGAAGGACAAGGTCACCGGCACCACGGCCTACATCACCGATAGCCGCGACAACACCGGTGTGTTCGCCGAGTACCAGGGACAGTTCGGCGCACACACGCTGCAGGCCAGCGTGCGTAACGACGACAACGAGCAGTTCGGCAGCCACACCACCGGCAGCCTTGGCTACGGTTTTGCCTTCGGCAACGGCTTCCGCCTGACCGCCAATGCCGGCACCGGCTTCAAGGCGCCGACGTTCAATGACCTGTACTACCCCTGCTCACCGTGGGGCTGCTACAACAACGCCGAGCTGGAGCCGGAGAAGTCCAAGAGCCTGAACATCGGCATCGCGCAGTACGCCGACGCCTGGAACTGGACCTTCAATGCCTATGAAACCCGCATTGACCAGTTGATCGCACTCGACAGCACCTTCACCCCGTACAACATCGCCGAGGCCCGCATCCGTGGCGCCGAGCTGACCGGCTACCTGTCGCTGGCTGGCTTCGACATCAACGCCCAGGCCAGCTTCACCGACCCGCGCGACCATATCGCCAGTGCACCCACCTACGACAACCTGCTGCCGCGTCGTGCACGCACCAGCGGCCGTCTGGACGTGGACAAGAGCTTTGGCCCGCTGCGTCTGGGCGTGACCGCCGCCGGCAGCGGCCATCGTTTCGACGATGCCGCCAACAGCGTGCGTCTGGCTGGTTACGGCACCATGGATGTGCGCGTTGAATACGCCATCAACGATGCATGGAGCCTGCAAGCCAAGGCCGCCAACGTGTTCGACCGCGAGTACGAAACCGTTGCCTGGTACAACCAGCCAGGCCGCGAGTACCAGCTGACCCTGCGTTACAACAGCAAGGCAAACTAAGCCACAACGCCATGGAAGGCGTAAACGGAAACAAGAGGGTCGACAGCTGCATGTCGACCCTCGATTTGACTTGGCACTCAATCGGGCTTCGGGCGCTCGGAGACATACTCCAAAAAACGGAAGCAGCGAGACTCAGAAACCGGGGACCGTGACTGCAGCAGCAGTACCGCTACCCACCGATTTCTGTTTTGTATTGATGCCATCAGCGCATTCTTGCAAGGCAAGTCAGGGCAGCGGTTGACCAAGCCACTGATCAAGCGAGGGCTTGATGGAGATGATCGAGCATTAGGGAAGGTCTAAACAAGCGAATCAGCCACGCTGACTTCCCGGGATCGAGTCGGCACCACGTACCACAAGTCGGAAAGGCAGTAACTTCCAGATCCATCTTTGCGCTGCAGGACGGGTTTTCCCGTCCTGCAAATGCAACTATAGCGCCTGCGGCAACAGCTGCAGCCGCGCCATCCACAAATTCGACAGCGCGAACAGCGTAAGCACCTGCGCCGCGTTCTTGGCCAGGCCTCGATAACGCACCTTGGTGTAACCAAACTGGCGCTTCACCACTCGGAACGGGTGCTCGACTTTGGCGCGCACACTGGCCTTGAAGTGCTCCCGGCGTCGTGCATGCTTCAAGCCGCGCTTGTTCTTGATCACGCGCAGCTTGGAAGGCTTCTCGGCTATCAAGAACGCTACTTTGATGTCCTGCAGCTCCGCACGGTTTTCTGCGCCGGTGTAGCCACTTTCGCCGTAGACCTCTTCTTCGCGGCCACGCAACAGGTGCTGCACCTGGGTTACGTCACCGACGTTGGCTGCAGTGCAATGCGCATGGTGGACGAGCCCGGAGTGCTCATCAGCGCCTATATGTGCCTTCATCCCGAAGTACCACTGATTGCCCTTCTTGGTCAGATGCATCTCCGGGTCACGCTTGCCGTCGCCATTCTTGGTTGACGATGGCGCGTTGATGACCGTTGCATCTACGATGGTTCCAGCGCGCAGCCTCATACCCTTACGCGCAAGGTGCGCATTGATCTGCTTGAACATTGCTGCTGCCAGCTGATGCTTCTCCAGAAGAAGCCGGAAGTTGAGGATGGTCGTCTCATCGGGAATCTCTTCCAGCGCACCTCGTTAGACAGCATGCCCGAGCCCCCTCGCCCCCGCCTTACTTGCTCATCTTTGATATCCCGCGCTGTCCATTAACATCCGACGCAACCGAACATGCCGTGGCATACCAAATGGCATACCAAGAAGCGCACAAATGAAAAATCCCTTGAAAATATTGGGTTTTTATTTGCCTGGCGGAGAGGGGTCGCTCCAGCGAGCCGAATGAAAGCTCAACAAGCTCACATGGTCCCGCTTTCCAAACAGGCAGTGGCCTTGCTACAGCACCAGGTGGGTCAGCACGAAGAGCTAGTCTTCCCGTCCATTCAAGCCCACAAGGCGCTGTGAGACATGCCCCTGACTGTGCTACTCCTTAGACTCTCGGCTCCAAGCGACTCAGAGGACAGGGTTGCCACCGCACATGGATTCGCTCCAGTTTTCGCGACTGGCGCAGCGAAAAAGGATATGCTGAAGAACTAGCTTAGCGCGCTCAGGCTCATATGGTTAGGAGTCAGGTTGAGGTGGCATACCGTCGCACCGACTTGCTGCATCAGCGCCAACCAAGTGGTGCTGATATCTTGTCAAAGGCACGAGGATTTTGACACAACCTCGACTGAGAGCAGCCCTTCGGCTGTCTACGGAGATATCGGCAACCCATTTATTTAATATCAGTGTTCCGAAACTGTCCAAGGAGTGTGTCTCTGCGCATGATGAAATTGTCAACTTAACGAACGGACGGCAGGCAGGCATGAAAGGCAACTTGATACTCCATAAACAGTAGAACTACGAGATCTCAATGACAGTAGACAAGTCATTCCACAGAGCCCTCAACCTCCTTCAAGCACAGTTCACCAAAGAAGGAACGTCAGAAGAATGCTCAGTAAGTATTGAGCTTTCCGCCTCTGACTTCGCGTATGTGGTCGAGGAAATTCGCTTGGCGGAGGCACACCATGCTGAAGGCAGCCGCGAAGATGCCTGGTTCCATCTGCTCAATGCAGACCGAGCAATTACATTTGAAAACGGTCGACGCCAAGGTTGGTTTGAGAAACAAATTAAAACTACGATACGCGCACGGGCCAAGAAGGCTGGCAGCAAAGGAGGAGCAGAAAAATCGCGGAAGCAAGGAGAAATACTGGCAGAAATTGCCAACAAATTACTAAGGCAACATGAAGTCAAGAACTTCCGATCGATGTCTGATTTTGAAGGTGAAGCCTTGTCTCTTGGCAACATGCTTAATAAAGGGCCGAATGATGTGCAATGGCTACCGCGACTGAAAAACCAAACGTCACTGCTGAAGTTGATTCACGAGCTAACACAGAAATAGAGGAGCCGGCCCGAAGGCCGGCCGCTACCTCCTAAACATGCGGACTAACACTAGCGGAGCGCTCGACCCAGCCCGAAGGTGCGCTTGCGACCTGGGCTACGGAAGCGCAGGTAGAGATCGACCTTTGTTAGATAGCGCATCGATTTCTCCAGTGCCTGCCACTTAACGTCATCGGATCTGAGGAGCATGCCTATCCCACTGCGGAGGTAGGCCTCCTTCTTCTTGTTGCAGCTGAAGAACATCCCTCTTCCCCTGGTAATGGCTTCGCGCCATTGCTGACCCAGCAAATCACCAATGGTGATGTCCTTGCAAACTTTCTGCCCGTCAAAAAAAATACCGAAGTGAAAGTGATAACCTTTCTCAAGCCCGTACTCTAGTTTCCACACGTAGCCGACAAAATGCTTGGCCAAGGGCCCTTTGTGGAGATAGCTGATGAACGCGTCACGATGCTGTTGGGCCTCCTCCAATGAAATTGCCTGCGATTCGAAGCCAACTCCAACCCTGTAATTGGAGTAGTACTCCAAGTCCAGACGGATCGCCAAGACTTTGGAGTATCGACTTCGTAGGTCTCGCAAGAACTTGGCGCATGATTGAGCGTTACCGCGCTCACTGCGCCGCAAGTTGTCCAGTTGACGCCGCAAAGCCACACCACCCTTGTATGCACGCATCTTAGTCACCGCTAAGTTCAAGCCTTCAACGTCCTCTGGGAACATTCTGCCTACGGCGAGGCGGAGCGACCGGGTGTAGCGTTTGAACAGCAAATACAAGGGGCTATGCCGATGCGAAGGGAATTGCCGGTCAATCAATTGGGTGTCGATCCTGAGGCACAGCAACAGCTGCTTTCCCAAGCTCGATGATTTAATGTGACGGCGGCCACGCACCTCCACGACCTCAAAAAGCGTACTCCTGGAGCCCATGATCCTTTGCATCACGGCTAGGATGCGTTTTATATCAAGCACTGCCGTAAGCTGGTGAGTAATAAGCATGGTCCCTGTCTCATCCCACACGTATGCACGTTCTTCCATCAGTTGATTACTGATCTTCATAGCTGCGCCCACCACCCTATAGACTCATATAACAACGTTCATTCCTACCAGCAGTGGATAATGCGCAAAGCACCTTTAGCCACGCGCAGCCACCCACTCTCGCCGATGGGAGGATTCATTATTCCCTTCACGCTATGAAAATTAGTGCTACCACTCAGCACTACCTACGCGCTGCCATCAGACCTTCGATATAGGCATCCAACTCGTGGTCCATAAACCCGACGAGATATCCTTGGTGGACCCGTTTCAGGAACTCCGGACGAAAGCTGCGTGACTTGGGATCTGAGAATGCGTAGAGACTAGACCGAGAGATGCCAAGGCGCTGCCTGGCCTCTTGGATACGAACGAAACGATACGAAGTGGCACGGTTGGATTGCATGGCTATCTGCTCTTGCTGCGAAATTCACAACTAAGGCTATAGCCCGAACTAATGACCGTCTGCACGCCTAGCCAGAAGTAAAAAAATACACACCTTGCGGCATCTCAAGTCATTGAAAAAAAAGAATTCTTAGCGGCAGGAGCTAATTTTTGAACACTACGGATCTAACTTTCTGAGAGCCCGGAGCCAATTTCAACAGACTCACTCCCAGGCATCCGCCACAGATCCCCGGGGCCCTATACAGCACCAACGCCATCGAATCAGCGAACGTAGACTTACCCGCGCACCACACATCGGAGCATGCTTCCAAATGACAGGGCACTCATCGAGCTGCTCCATCTGGCGCTATGCAACATCAATACACCGATCTAATTACAATCCAGCTTGGGAGAGAACACCCTCAGCAGCAACGCGAACCCCTTATACGTAGGGTTCCGCATACGCTCAGCTTTCGGAATTCCTGTTCGAGCTGAAACCAGAAAAAGTCAACATTTAATACAACCCGCGAGTGGCGGGTTGTATCTAGATACCTCTAAGCTCCATCAGCGGCAATGGCTTATTAGTACCTGAATCCGGCTCCGGTAGGCCTCGGCCAAACACTGCTCTGTACTACAGTCGTTTCGCTCTGCAACCCAACCGCGCTGGCCTTCTACTAATGTAGCCTTGTCAGGTGCACATGCCCCCGCTGTCCTGTATGCCTTCATCAACTCTGAATCCTGCGATGAAACATGCGGACTTGAACAAATGAGCCTCTCCACTGGGGTTGCTGCCTTGGTGCAGTCGAAGCTTGGTCCGGAGGATAGGGACTGCTGGATAACAGCTACGGGAACACTCGTTACCACTTGCTGAATGTCAGCATGCCCCTCCGGTGCTGGAGCGGCAATATCCGAACCTGATACATATATGTCTTCAGGGGCGGAATACTTGCAGATGCTATTCCACTGCCAAGGCGCCAAGCCGCTATGTTTCTCCCGAGTTTCGTCAAGGCAATTAAGAGCGGTTAGATATGATGCCTTGACCGCTGCGATATCACCCTCCCCGCCTCTCGCGATAAGCCGTTCGGCCAACTCGCCTGCGCGCCTCGGGTTGTCGATGTTATGCCCGTCCCTGAACACTCCATCAACAAGAACAGTTCCATCCCTTGCCGCTATTAAGACCCTACCTTGGAGGACTCCGTCTTTATATGTCTTTCGAGAAAGCACAGTCTCGCCGTCGGGACCATAAATGATTGAATCTCCATTTGCGACATCGCCCAGGTAGTTTGACACACTTATTTTACGGCCCGTCACCTTATGGAACGAAGCTTGCTCTCCATGCTTACGCCCGTTTTTGACGTTCTGTTCCACAGCCAACGCCCCCGTATCTGTGTAATAGATACGTAATGTCCCGTCCAAAGCCCCATCGTCGTTCAGATGAAACTTGACGAACGGATTTCCTGGATGGGCACCACTGAATATCTCCACATTTCCGGTTGGATTGAAATCCCTGTACTCAAACGTCGCGAAGATCTCGCCCGAGTTCGGCAGTACGCAACTAGCCTTGCCATTGAGCCTTCCCTCCTTCGCGTGGACCGTGCAGATAGCCTGCAACTCCTTGGCCGGCCCGGAGTTGGTCGTAAGCTGTCCCCAGCTGAAATCACCCACATACTCTCCAATCCTGACTAGCATGTTATTAGGATTGGGGAAGGGTATAGCTCCCGCAGGAACTCCCGTCACAGTGCCGCTAAACGGAGTGTTGGCACCTTTCTCGAAGATCAGGTTGTTAGATATTTCCGCATTGCGGTAGTCCAGAGCCCCCCCACAACCCGACAGAAGCAAGACAGCGGTAACGGCGGCTAATTTCCATACTCTTTTATTCATAGGCATTTCGCCCTCCTTTTTCAAATTAGTTATGGTGCTTCCACATGGTCTACAAGAGCCCTGTGCGTGGCTCCTGGAGCACGCTGAAATCGAGCTGCATTGGCGAGCTGATCAAGGAGATCCGAAGGTGGGCGCTCCTGCTTATTGATAGCCACGAGCTTTGCTCGCTGTAGTCGTCCTGCAGCTTATCGATGGCACATTTGCAGTTGGACTTCGGGCCTCCGCTGCTCGTGCAGCTACCCGCCGACGCTTGAGCACGGTCGATGCGTTCACGTGGCTCCGGGTCGTTAAGGGCGGCGCAGGCCTTGTTGACGGCCTGCATCTTGGCGGTTGCCCATGCCACAGCAGCCTCGTCACCCGCGGCGTAGCGGTCAGGGTGGTACTGGCTTCGCCGACCCTTGTAGGCCAGCTCGATTTCCCAGAGGGGTGCCTCGGGGCGTACCCCGAGGACTTCGTAGTGGTTTTCATCCGCCATCAGGCCCTCTCCTGAGGATGAGCCATCGATGTGCCTCCATTCGTTGTGCCGGCTATATCCATGGCCAAATCTCTCCCACTTCTTCCTTCCTCAACATGACCGCTCGATTCCCCTACAACGCCAGTAGCGAACACAGAGCACCTTCAAGGCTTGCAATAAACTTACGTGATACGTAGAGTCTACCCGGGGCGTAGATCATCCGTCATCCTGTTGGCATGACTACATCGGTCACCTCCTGCTAATGGCCGGCCCTGCCCTCGAACCCCGAGGCGTAGTGGCTGCGCGTCTGCGCCAAGCCCGACTGCTTCGAGGGCTTAGCCAACGCGAAGTCGGAGTTCGAATGGGACTTGATAAGGACACTGCCTCGGCACGCATAAGCCGCTACGAGAGCGAGTCCATGGCCATAAGCTTGGAATCACTATTTTCGTTGGCTGACGCTCTTCAGGTGCCGGCCGCGTACTTGCTGGCATCATCCGCCGCTATGGCAGACGCGATCCTTTTGATAGGTGATGAAAGCGAAGTACAGCAGGCTCGTCTCGCTCAGGTCTTGGCCGCTCTTGCCAGCCTTCCCGCAGTACGCCGGAAGGCACTACTCGAAGAGATCTTGGGTAAGCCGGGCATCTAGACCTTCTTCGAGTTTCAGGGCCTTCACCAAGTATCGGCCTGCCATTCGCCGTAGACGTCCCGCCGCCTCTCTACCCCGCGCCCTCATGCGCCAGTTTCCATCGGCAGCTGAGCGTTCTACCTCACGCGCCTGTCTGTCCAGATCAGCTGCTTTGGCGCGAGCCATTGCCGCCCTGGTCATTGACCAGGACATATCTGTTTCCTTCATGCTGTTCTCCTAGGTATCCGGGCCTTAGATCTGCCCGAGCTGAGCCATCGAAGTACCTTGGCTCGCCGACACCACAAGGTGGTCAACGACTCTCACCTCCACCATCGCCAATACTTCCTTCAATCGCTTGGTGATGGCTCGATCCGCTTCTGACGGCTCGCAGTGCCCGCTGGGGTGGTTGTGAGCCAGTAGGACCGCTGCTGCGTTCAGGGCCAAGGCACGTTGGACGACAATCCGTGGATGGATCTCAGCTCCATCGATGGAGCCTGAGAACAGCCGTTCTACGGCGATCAGACGGTTGCGGGCATCGAGGAACGCCACCTCGAAGTGTTCGCGGATCTCATTCCCTAGACGCAGGCGGAAGAACCTGCCGGCAACATCGGGATCTCCCAATAGAAGGCCACTGACCATTGCTCTGCTCTCAAGAATTTCCAATGCCTGAGCCAGGACAGAGCTGTCACGTTCGTTCAAACCGCCAGGTAGCTCTTCCAGGCGTTGCTTCTGCAACGAGATGTTCATACGGCTTCTCCTAGCAGTTCCTTCCAAGCCTTCTGCTTCAGCAATGCCCCTTGGCCGAACCAGGCTGCATCCAAGCGGTTCTCCGTACTCTGCGCCCGGCGATGGTGGTCCACGAACTCGGTGATGCTGTTGAGCAAGCCAAACGCCGTGCCTTTGCTGGTTTTCAAGCTAGCCCCCCTCCCCTGCCCTTCATACAGCGCCCGCACCTTGGCTACGGCCTGCTCGTTCACGATTACTTTTCCATTCTGAGCCGGTGGATACGTGAGCAAATTCCGCAGCACCCCATCAACCGAATCAAGGTCCACTGGTGTCTCACAGAGGATGCGCATCCGCTCCACGAAGCCGTGCCAACCCTCAACAGCAATACCTAACTGACTTTTGACCCTGTCAGCATCGAAGGCACTGCGGTGCGGAACCTTGATGGCTCCGGTTCGATCCCCAACAGCGATCTGCAGCGTGTTGTTGCAAACCACACGGACTGAGGTGAACTTGGCGGTGGTAGCCAAGGTTCCATCACAGGCCGTAGCCAGCAGAAGGTAGCCATTGACCTGATCCTGGCCCTTCAGGGCCACACCCTGCCCAGTACGGGCCAATGCCCAGAACTTCCGCCCTCCACGAAGCACGCCTGCCGTCTCCAGCTCAAAGCCGCTGTACCGCGTCAGGTCGCGGTAGAACTCCAGGATCTCCCGCGGCTGGACGACTTGATAGCGCTTGGACACCACAGCCAACGGTCGCTTGGTGTCAGAGCGATAAAGCACCTTCTGCCCGGGGAACGCCCGAACGGGATACTGATCTTCGGCCTCGGCGGCGAATCGCACTTCAGCCTCCTCCAAGGACCAGTTCATGCCAGCGCGTTCGCGCCATACTTCAACGGACTGGCCAGGAGCCAACTGGCTTCCGATGCCATGCCAAGGAACTTGGCCGGCATAAGCCATGGTTTCAACGTGATGCATCTCGATCTCCTTTCATGGACGGCATAACGCACAAGGCCCGGACAATGCCGGGCCTTGCGGGTCTATCTGGATAGTTGGTTTAGTCGTAGGAATCGCGACCGAACTGGTCGGGGCGGGTGAACGAACAACGGGCTACAGCCGACAGAATCGCGGCTGCGACGATGAAGACGCAATAAATGAATTCAGACTTATCTTTCATACTTGGCACTCAATGCAATTGCGCTAGTTTTTTTGGCCAGCGCGAAGCAAGAGGATCCTGCTTCATTGGAGTACTAAGGGTCTGAGAATTTTTTAAATGGACCTCGCCACCCCAGCAGTTTCTGACCAAGTTCCGCATCGAAGCGGCTACCCACATGCTGTTCACCGACACCAGCATCGCCAGTGTTGGCCAGACCTGCGGATTCTCCGATCAGAGTGCATTCGCACGACAGTTCAAGCACACCGTGGGCATGACGCCGCGCGACTATCGGGCGCTGGCGGCAACGCCGAAGTAGTCATCCTGCCAATGCGCGAAGCGATGTATGCGGACAACACGAATTCGCCCAGGCACCGCCCGACACTCAATCGTCGCAGGCAACCACCAGCGGCACATTGCGCGTGGGATGCTCGATTACCTGCACCGGCTGGCCGTAGACCTTGCCGATGGTTTCGCGGGTCAGCACCTCACGCGGCGAGCCATCGGCGGCAATATGCCCGTCGCATAGCATCACGATGCGATCCGCATAGGCCGATGCCAGGTTGAGGTCGTGCAATACCACCACCACGCAGCGGCCCTGCGCCGCGAGTTCGCCGGCGCTGCGCAAGGTGCGTTCCTGATGGCGAAGGTCGAGTGCGGCGGTTGGCTCATCCAGCAGCAGTACCGGCGTCTGTTGCGCCAAGGCACGGGCAAGCGAGGTACGTGCAGCCTCACCACCGGACAGCGTCTGCACATCGCGACCGGCGAGGCCGGCAACATCCACCTCAAGCAACGCAGCTTCTACGATCTCCGCATCCTGTCGTGGTTGTGGCGGATGCGGCAGGCGCCCCATCGCCACCACTTCGCGCACGCTGAAGGCAAAGTGCACGGCATGATCCTGCGCCATTACAGCCCGCTGTAGTGCTAGCTCGCGTACCGGCCAATCGGCCAGTGCACGGCCGTGCAGCAGGGCCTGCCCGGTATCCGGCTCGGCATCACCGGCAAGCAGGGCCAGCAAGGTCGATTTGCCTGCACCATTGGGGCCAACCAAGGCGGTCAGCGTGCCAGCCTGCAACGCTAGATCCACACCCGCCAACACCTGGCGGCTGCCGCGCAGCACGCTGACCCCGCGCAGCTCCAACAAGGGCGTACTCATACCCGCCCCCCGCGCTTGCGCAATACCAGCCACAGGAAGAACGGCGCGCCCAAGGCAGCGGAGAACAGGCCGAGCGGGATCTCCGACGGTGGATCCAGCGTGCGCGCAGCGGTATCGGCAACCACGATCAACAGCGCACCAACCACGCCCGACAAGGGCAGCAACCAGCGGTGCCCCGGACCGACCAGCATCCGCACCAGGTGCGGCACCACAAGGCCGACGAAACTGACGCTGCCGGCAAACGCCACCGCTGTGCCTACCAGCAGCGCACTGAAAGCGACCAGCAACAGTCGCGTGCGCGCGACATCCAAGCCGATGTGGCGTGCCTGGCGCTCGCCGAGCGCAAGCATGTCCAAGGGCGTGGCCAGCCGCAGCAGGGCCAGCAGGCCGATCACGAACACCGGCGTGACCGCCGCCACGTCGCTCCAACTGGCCTGCGCCAACGAGCCCATCTGCCAGAACACCAGCGACTGCAGTTCGCTCTCGCTGGCGATGTAGGTCAGGAAGCCGACCGCCGCCGAGCAGCCCGCACCAATCGCGATACCGACCAGCAGCAAGGTCGCGGTGCCTTCACCGCGCCCCGGCCGCGCCAACAGATAAATCAAGGTCGTCGCACCGGCACCGCCAGCGAATGCCGCCAGTGGAATCAGCCACACAGCGAATGCACCCGCGCCGAGCACGATCGCCGCCACTGCACCCAGCGCCGCGCCCTGGCTGACGCCGACGATGCCGGGATCAGCCAGCGGGTTGCCAAACAGGCCTTGCAGTGCAACGCCGGCCATTGCCAGCGACGCACCGACTAGCGCGCCCAGCAGCGCACGCGGAATGCGCAGCTGCCAGACCACACCCATGTCGCGGGCACTGATCGATTGCGGATCCGCCAAGCCGAACTGTGCCGCCATCGCGCGCAGCACGTCGGCCGCAGGCAGCTTCAGCGGGCCGGTGCCGAACGACAACAGCACCGCCCCCAGCAGCACCGCCAGCAACAGACATAGCAACAGCGCGCCGTTCGGCCGCCGGACCTGCGCCGACATCATCCGCGCGACAACTCCGCCAGCGCCTGCGCCAAGGCCAGTGCACCGGCACCGGACCCCACGCTGGTGGATTTCAGTTCGACATCGGGCATCACCCAGACACGGTTGGCCGCACCGGCCGGTGTGTGCTTGAGGGTCGGATAGGCCTTCCACAGGCCGGCTTCACCGCCGAACAGGCGCAGGTCGTTCTCAGTTACCAGGATCACCTCCGGCGCCGCCGCGACAACGCCCTCGTTGCTGAGCTGGGAATAATTGGCCACGCCTGCCTCTTCGCCGATGTTGATACCGCCGGCGATGGTGATCAGCTGGTTGGCGGCGCTGTCAGCACCGGCCACGGTCGGCAGGCCACCGGCACCGCTCGCCGACAGCGCGATCACCCGTGGGCGCTTCGCATTGTCCTTGGCGATGGCTTCGGCCTGATCGAGCTGTGCCTGCACCTTGCCAGCCAACTCCTCGCCCTGTGCAGACAGACCAAGCGCAGCAGCCACCTTGCGCACCTTGTCCGCCGGCGGCTGCAGGTCGTCGATCACCACCGCGGCATGGCCGGTCGCGCGCAGGCGTTCGGCCAGCACCGCATGGCGGCGCAGGCTGTTTCCCAGGAACAGCGTCCCGTCCAGGCTCAGCACGCCCTCCACGCCGGTGGTGCGGTTGAACAGGAAGTGCTTGGGGGCAGCCCGGCCTGCAGCGGTCGCCGAGCGTTCCGGAGCGGCATAGACCTTGTCGGCCAGACCCAGCGCTTCGATCACCGCGATCACATCATCGCCACCTGCGACGATGCGATTGATGTCGGTCACTTCGACCTCCACGCCATCGTCCGAGCGCAGTTTGGCCGGCAGCTGTGGCACTGCTCCGACTACCTGCGGCACGTCCTGCCCGGCCACGCGCTTCCAGCCCGCTGGCAATACGCTCGCGTCCGCAGCGGGCGCTGCAACCGCGGAGGCTTCGGCGGCGGCCTCGATTGGTGCCGGGTTGCGATCACAGCCGGCAATCAGCACGCTCAATAGCAGGCCCAGGCCGGTCGGAACAATTGTGGTGGCTTTCATCACTACATCCTCGATTACCAGATTGGTCGTCGCATCTGAGCTGCGCGCCGACCAGGTTTGGATGGCTGTGCGGGAGATGCCGTTACCGGCATCTCCCGCGCGTCTACCGCCTTGCCGCGCGCCAAGCGCGGCGGATCACTCAGCGCTGCACGGGCAGCAGGCGGGTGATGCGATCGCCCTTGGCATCATCAGCACCCTTGGACTTGTTGATCGCGAACATCACCGCATCCGGGCCTTTGCTGACGTGGTTCGGGTAAGTGCCGCCGTCGAGGTTGGCAACGATGTTGCCGCCTTCATCGACTACCGTCACCGTACCGGCGCCACGGTTGCTGACGTAGGCCAGGCGCGTGCTCGGGCTGTAGGACACATTCAAGGAACCGGCGCCGACATACACGTCGTGCTCGACCGTGGCAGTGGCCGGGTCGACGATCAGCAGGTTGTCGCTGCCCTGCGATACCACCAGCAGGCGCTTGGCCACCGGGTTCCATGCGACGCCGATCGCATCGCGCGCGCCAGCCAGCGGGAATACCTTCTCCACTTTGCCGCTGGCACCGTCGATGATCGCCGCTTCCGCAGCGGCCAGGCTGACGGTATAGACCTTGCCGGTAGCCGTATCGATGTCCAGGCTGCCCGGGGTGAAGGTCTCACCGCGCTTGCCGGAGGCGATGGTGATGTTGTCCAACTGCTGCAGCGTGCGGGTGTCGAACACACTGATGAAATCGGCACCGGTGGCCGAGACGTAGGCACGGTTGCGCTGGGCATCGACCACCACATCACGCGCATGCGATACCGCGCCAACCGGGTATTGCTTGACCAGCGACAGGTCGGACTGGCGGTAGACCGCCACCGTGTCCTGGCGGGTATTGGTCACCCACACATTGCCATTGGCGTCATCCACGCCCACGCCGTACACGGCGAACAGGTTGCCGTCATTGCCCGGCGCCGCCTGCGGCGATACGCGGGCGATGATCTGCAGGGTTTCCGGGTCCACCTTGAGCAGCTCGGACTGCTTCACCGGCGGGCGGCCGACCGCGCTTGTCACGAATGCAGCTTTGCTGGCCGGGCTGTAGGCCACCTGGTACAAGCCCTGCACCAGCCGGTTGCTGGCAGCCTGGATGCGTTCCTGGCCGGACAGGGGCACGTCGCGCGAGACCTTCAGCGAGAACACCGCTGCCGCGTCCGGCGCAGCCGCACGCACCACGATCGGCTGCGGACCAGCGACGGCATCGGCCGGAATCGCCAGTGTGCCGCTGAACTTGCCCTCACCATCAACGACGTAAGGCTGCGTGTTGAGCACGGTCTCGCCGCGCAGCAAGGTCACCTTCTGGCCCGGCGTGAAGCCGTTGCCTTCGATACCGGTTTCGCTGCCCGGCAACACCACCGGGGTGGTGGCGCGGACGCTGCCGTTGAACGCGGTATCCGGCTGGGCGAACACCTGGGCGCCGGCAACGCCGGTGGCAAGCAGCAAGGCCAGGCCGAGCAGATGCGGGCGCGCTGCGCGGATGGTGGTGGAAGCAGTAGTGGACCGAACGTTTGCCATCGGGCTTTACCTCTTGGGGTGCTGCGCGACGTCGCGCGCATCGTGGGTTTCTGCCTGGGCGTTGACGCTGCCTGGGTAATTGAGATGCCGGGCCTGTGAGCCCGGACTGGGGTGTCAAATCAGGAGCGTGGCTCCGCGCTGCGATCACGCACACCGGTGATCTCATGCAACGTGCGCATCAACGAGGCGCGGAACATCGGGCCATGCCCGAGGCCATCGAACTGGTGGTACTCGACATCCAGTCCCGGCACCTGCCGCAGGCGCGCCGACAACTGCTCGGCGGCGTCCGAGGGTGCGCCGGAGACGCGCTTCAGATGCGCGAGCACACGCGGATTGCTCATGTCGCGATTGCTGGTATCGCGATCACGCTCACCGCCACCGAGCATCAACAGCACCCGTGCCGGATGACCGGCGTTGTTATCGATGAACTGGCGCTCAGGAGCACCCAGCATCGCGCCCTGCTGCCACCACAGCGACGGGCTGGCCGGCACATAGGTCTGGAATGCTCCGCTACGCGTGTACAGCGTGTGCAGCACGAACAGCCCGCCCAGCGAATGGCCCCACAGTGCCTGCTTGCTGGCATCGGTTGCCACGTGCTGCGCCAGCTGCGGACGGATGCGGCGCTCGATCACTTCCAGGAACGCATCGGCGCCACCGCCTACCGCTGCGCCGCCGTCTTCGGGCTGGTCAGCAATCGGCGTGTAGTCGCGGGTACGTGCCGGCGAGTCGATGCGCTGCTGGTTGTCGTAGCCGACGAACACCAGAACGGTTGGCTGCTTCTGCGCCAGCTCCTCCAGCAGTGGCGCGTCGAATTCCATCAACGCGCCATTGCCATCCAGCATCCACAGCGCCGGAAAGCCCGCCGCCGGTGCCTTACCGGCAGGGATGCCGAGGTTGACCCGCCAGGTGCGCTGGCCATCATCACTGCGCACCACGAAGCGTTCAAAGCGGTAGTGCGCCGATCCAGTGTCGGCAACGGTCTGGCCCATCAGCTGCGCCGGATTGCGTTGCTGGGCCGCTGCCATCGGTGCGACTACGCCGAGCAGGAACAGCGAGGTCACGGCGAGCAGTGAGTGAAAGCGGATACGCATGTGAGTTGTCATCGCTATGCCTGGATCAGAAGCCGATGGTCAGGTTCACCCAGTAACTACGACCGGGCTCGTTGTAAGTGGCAGCACCTGCACCGGTGGCGCTGGTGCTGGTGGTGCCTTCGCGGTACAGACGCTTGTCGAACAGGTTGTTGATGCCGCCACCCACGCGCACTTTTGGCGTGATCCAGTACTGGCCGCCCAGGCTCCACAGGTCATAGGCAGCGCGCGTATCCGGCGGCAGCACAGCACCGGTGGTGCTGGACTGTGTCGCCGACTCCTGCTTGCCGTAGAAGGTGCCGTTCAGCATGAACGACAGCTGCGCGTTCACCTGCCAATCCAGGAAGGTGTTGACGGTGTACTCGGGGATGATGGACAGCGGCTGGTCGGTGGTCTTGTCGACGTTCTCGATCATCCAGGTGACATTGGTATTCCACGACAGCACATCACCACCGCCGATCAGCGGCACCTTCAGGTTGCCTTCGACGCCACGGATGATGGCCTCCGGCGCATTGGTCCACTGGAACACCTGGCCCTTGGTGTCATTGGTGATGCCGATGCGGTCCTGGCCGGCAACGATCTTGTCCTTGTAGTCGTTGTGGAAATAGGTGACCGAGGCATGCCAGCCGTTGTCCGGCGCCCACTCGATGCCGATTTCCTTGTTGATGCTCGTTTCCGGATCGAGGTTGGCGTTGCCCATCACGTAGCAGCCAGAGCCTTGGTTGGGGCTCAGCACCGGACAGCCATTGCCGCGCGTGTAGTACAGGTAATCCGGGTTGGCCTGGTACAGGTTCGGCGCCTTGAACGCGCGCGCGATACCGCCCTTGATCGCCCAATCCTCAGCCAGCTTGAACTGCACGTTGAGGCTGGGGCTGAGGTTGTTGCCGAACTGCGAGTGGTGATCGAAGCGCAGGCCCGGGGTCAGCGTCCAACGCTCGCCGATGTACAGGTTGTCCTCGATAAACACTGCCGCGAACTGCTGGTCGCTCTTGCCGGTACGCACGCCGTCGTAACCCGGGATGCCACCACCGCTGCTGGAACTCTGGGTCACCGAGTACGGGTCATCCAGCTTCATGTCGCGGTACTCGAAGCCCAGCGTCGCCACCTGCTCGATACCGCCCCAGTTCAGCGGCACGTTGATCTCGCCGTCCACGCGGGTAGAGGTCAGTTCGGACGTGGAGAAGCTCGCGCCTTCGGTGATCGAGCCTTCCGGGCCACCGGCCAGGCCTTCGTTCAAGCGCGTGTTGTCGGTGTCGTCGTAGGCGGCGGTGATGCGCGAAGTGCCCCAGTCGTAGCTGCCGCGATGGGTCAGGCCGAACGAACGGCGCAGCATCACATTGGTCTCGGCACCGTAAAGCGCGTTCAAACGCTCGAAGCCGTCGCCGCTGACGCCACGCTCGCCGGAGTAGATATTGCCCTGGCGGCTGACCGCGGCATCCAATTCCAGCACGTGGTTGTCGTTGATGTCGTAGCGCAGCAGGCCACTGATATCGCGGTTGCGCACACCTTCGCGGCCGGCCGGCGGGGTCACGCCGGTGGCGAAGTCTTCATTGAGGTACAGCGAATCGGCGTCGGTCTTGTTGACATTGCCGAACAGACGGAACGAGAGCTGCTCGCTCAGCGGGCCGGACAGCTGGAAGCCAACGCGCTCGCTGTCGCCTTCATCGCTGTGCTCGGCCTGGCTGCCGTAAAGCGTCAACGAGCCGGTCAGGTCGCCGGTCGGCTTCTTGGTGATGATGTTGACCACGCCACCGGAAGCGCCAGAACCATAACGTGCAGCAGCGGGGCCACGCAGTACTTCGATGCGTTCCACCGCTTCGGCCGGCACCCAGTTGCTGTCGCCGCGGCTGTTGCGTTCACCGCTGCGGCCCATGCGCACCGAATCGCGCGAGCTCACCGGGCGGCCATCGATCAGGATCAAGGTGTTTTCCGGGCCCATGCCACGGATGTCGATCTGGCGGAAATTACCGTAGGACCCGGACGCGGTGTTGCCGGTCAGGTTGACGCCGGGCATGCGCCGGATCACCTCGGACAGATCGTTGGCCGGCGGCAGACGTTCCAGGTCCACGGACGTGATCACCGAGCTGCCCAGTGCCTGCTTGGCAATCTGCTCGGCAGTGACGTGCACGGTGTCGATATCGGTGGCTGCCGCCGCACCTTCGGCCAGGGCTGGGCCAGCGAGCAGAGCGCTCAAGGCCAAGGCGGCGGACAGCGGATGACGGGACAGCAGGACACGCGCGGACAACCGCGACGAAGAACGACGGGACATGGGGAAGCCTCTCGACAGTGGGGACGAACCTCTGGCGAACGGCTTGAGGAACGAAGGGTCTGCGTGCAGCGCCGGGGATCAAACGCCGGGCGTGCTGCGAATGGGCGTAGTCTACACCAGATGCGAATGATTATTAATAACCCGTGACGATAAGTCGATGGCGCGCTTGGCTTTTGCCGGGAAAGCCCCTGCCGAGCATGGCTCGGCACTACACGCTCCCTCCCTTTGGCGTAGCCAAGGGGAGGGTTGGGGAGGGGTGCTGTTGGCTTTGGCCGGGAAGGCCCCTGCCGAACATGGCTCGGCACTACCTGCCCCCTCCCTTTGGCGTGGCCAAGGGGAGGGTTGGGGAGGGGTGCTGCTGGCTTTGGCCGGGAAGGCCCCTGCCGAACATGGCTCGGCACTACCTGCCCCCTCCCTTTGGCGAAGCCAAGGGGAGGGTTGGGGAGGGGTGCTGTTGGCTTTGATCGGGAAAGCCCCTGCCGAGCATGACTCGGCACTACACACGCTGTCTGCGTTACAGCAAACCGATCAGCTCAGGCAGCGTGTCGATCACTGCCACGGCATCGGCCGCATCCAGGTCCAGATTGCGCGGATAGCCATAACGCACCAGCACAATCGGCATGCCGGCATTGTTGGCCGCGCCCAGATCCGTCGCCGAATCACCCACCATCAGGCAGGCCGCTACCGGCTGCTGCAACAACGTGGCCACATGCAACAACGGTTCCGCGGCAGGCTTGCGCTGCGGCAGCGAATCCCCGCCGATGATGTGCGCGAAATAGCCGTCAATCCCCAGATGCTGCAGCAAGGGCGGCACCAGGGCAGCCGGCTTGTTGGTGCAGATGGCCATCGGCAGGCCGCGTGCCTGCAAGGCCTGCAAGGTCTGCTCCACACCGTCGTACAGCACCGGGCTGCGCAGCAGGCAATCGTGGTAATGGCGCATGAAACCCGGCATGACATCTTCCAGGCGGCGATCGCTGCCCGCATCACGCAACGCCGTGGTCACCAGGTTGCGCACGCCCTCGCCTATCCAACTGCGCACCGTCGCTTCGCTTACCCGTTGCAGGCCCAGGTCTTCCACCGTGCGGTTGACCGCTTCGGCGATATCAGCAGCGCTGTCCACCAGCGTGCCATCCAGATCGAAAACCACGGCCGAGGTTGCCAATGCATTGCTCCGTTTGCGAAAGCACTTGATTGTAGCGGCGCGCAGCTGTGTAACAACGCGGCCCAAGCGCACGCAACCTACGGCAATCGCAGTGTTCCCGTCTTCGCGGCCAACATCGTGGCTACGGGATATCCCGAAAAAGATCACCCTGCAGCACCACGTCCTCGCGATCGCGAAAACCGGACAGGCCCACGCCCACCAGGCGGTACAGCGTGCTGTCCGGCAGCTGCACACGTTGGCACAGCGCCAGCGCGATATCGCGCAGTTCCTCCACCGAGGTGGGTGGGGAATCCGGGGTGAAGCTGCGGGTGAGGATGCGGAACTGTGCCGTCTTCAATTTCAGCACCACGGTGTGGCCAACCCGCTCGGTGCGCCCCGTGGCGCGCCACGTCTTTTCCGCCAACTGGGTGATCACCTCGTCAAACTGCCCCAAAGGCAGGTCCTCGGCAAAGGTGTCTTCCGACGAGATCGACTGCACCGGCTGGTCGGGCTCCACCGGCCGCTCGTCGATGCCGCGTGCACGCCGGTACAGGCCACCGCCGAAACTGCCGAACAAGGCCTCCAACTGCTGCAGCGGCAGCGCGCGCAGGTCACCGACAGTAGCAATGCCCAACGCTGCCAGCTTGCCCTCCATCACCTTGCCCACGCCCGGCACCCGCTTGACCGGCAATGGCGTCAGGAACTGCTCCACCCGCGAAGGCGGCACCACGAACTGGCCATCGGGCTTGCGCCAATCCGAGGCGATCTTGGCCAGGAATTTGTTGGGCGCGATACCCGCCGAGGCGGTCAGGGAGGTCGTTTCGCGGATCTGGGTGCGGATCAGGCGGGCGATGTCGGTGGCAATGCCGCCGCAGCTCGGCGACTGGGTCACGTCCAGGTAGGCCTCATCCAGCGACAAGGGCTCCACCAATGGCGTGTGCTGCAGGAATATCTCCCGGATCTGCCGCGACACCGCCTTGTAGCGGGCAAAGTCCGGCGGCACGAATACCGCGTCCGGGCACAGCCGCTCCGCGCGAAGCGCCGGCATCGCCGAGCGCACCCCGAATACCCGCGCCTCGTAGGAGGCCGCGCACACCACCGAGCGGGCCCCGCGCCAGGCCACCACCACCGGCCGTCCGCGCAAACCGGGGTCATCACGCTGCTCCACGGACGCATAGAAGGCGTCCATGTCGACATGGATGATCTTGCGTTGGTGGCTCAAGGCAACAGTCCTGAAAGGTCGCCAACATGATAGCTGTTGTCGCTAAATGCACACTTGTCCTCACAATTGTGCAACTCAAAACACCTCCAAAAAGCCGCCGAACGGCGTCTAACTGCGGCTAACATACGGGTCCGTCCAGTTAAAACATTTGATTGAAGCGGTTTGCTGTCGCATCCTCGGCGACTCGCTCCTGGCTTTGGATCCCCTGGATGACCCGTCTGCATACGTTCTCGCGCGACCAGCTGCTGGCCAGCGCGCGTGGTGAACTTTTCGGCCCCAACAAAGGCCGCCTGCCCAACGACCCGATGTTGATGTTTGACCGCATCACCGAGATCCGTGAGGACGGTGGTGCGCATGGCAAGGGCCTGATCCGTGCCGAGCTCGATATCACCCCGGACCTGTGGTTCTTCGGCTGCCACTTCATCGGCGACCCGGTGATGCCCGGCTGCCTGGGCCTGGATGCCATGTGGCAGCTGACCGGCTTCTACCTGACCTGGCTGGGCGCCGAAGGCCGTGGCCGTGCGCTGGGCTGTGGCGAGGTCAAGTTCACCGGCCAGGTGCTGCCCAGCGCCAAGCTGGTGCAGTACGAAATCGATGTCTCGCGGGTGATCAACCGCAAGCTGGTGATGGCCCAGACCGACGCCCGCATGCTGGTTGATGGCCGCGAGATCTATACCGCCAAGGACCTGCGCGTGGGTCTGTTCACTTCTACCGAGAGCTTCTGATGCGTCGTGTCGTCATTACCGGCATGGGCATCACGTCCTGCCTTGGCAACGATCTGGATACCGTCTCCAGCGCCCTGCGTGACAGCCGCCCCGGCATCGTCGCCCTGCCCGACCACGCCGAAGCCGGCCTGCGCAGCCAGATCGGCGGCAAGGTCGAGATCGACCTGGACGCGCAGGTGGACCGCAAGCTCAAGCGCTTCATGAGCGATGCGGCGGCCTATAGCTACGTCGCCATGCGCGATGCCATAGCCGATGCCGGCCTGGACGAGGCTGCGGTCAGCAACGTGCGTACCGGCCTGATCGCCGGCTCCGGCGGTGGCTCCAGCGAATGGCAGGTGGAAGCGGCTGATCTGCTGCGCAACCGTGGCGTGCGCAAGGTAGGCCCGTACATGGTGCCGCGCACGATGTGCTCGACCGTGTCGGCCAATCTGGCCACCGCGTTCAGCATCAAGGGCCTGAGCTATTCGCTGTCGGCTGCCTGCGCCACCTCGGCCCATTGCATCGGCGCTGCAGCCGACCTGATCCGCCACGGCGCCCAGGACGTGATGTTTGCCGGCGGTGGTGAGGACCTGCACTGGTCGATGAGCGTGATGTTCGACGCCATGGGCGCGCTGTCCACCAGCTTCAACGAAACCCCGTCCACTGCCTCGCGCCCGTACGATGCCAACCGCGACGGCTTCGTCATCGCAGGCGGCGCCGGTATGCTGGTGCTGGAAGACTACGACCACGCGGTTGCACGTGGCGCGCGCATCTATGCCGAGCTGGTTGGCTACGGCGTGACCTCCGACGGTGCCGACATGGTTGCCCCGTCCGGCGAAGGCGCGGTGCGTTGCATGAAGATGGCGATGGAAGGCCTGGACCGTCCGATCGACTATCTGAACACCCACGGCACCTCCACCCCGCTGGGTGACGTGACCGAGCTGGGCGCAGTGCGCGAGGTGTTTGGCGATGCGGTTCCGCCGCTGTCCTCGACCAAGGCGCTGTCGGGCCACTCGCTGGGCGCCGCCAGCGTGCACGAGGCGATCTACTGCCTGCTGATGATGCGCGACGGCTTCATGGCCGGCTCGGCCAATATCGAAACCCTGGACGAGCGCGTGGAAGGCTTCCCGATCCTGCGCAAGACCCAGGATGCGAAGTTGGACACGGTGATGTCCAACAGCTTCGGTTTTGGCGGCACCAATGCGACGTTGATCTTCGGCCGGGTTTGATGGCGGATTGATCTGAAAAAACAGCCGCGAAAGCGGCTGTTTTTTTGTTTGTTGGCTTTGCTGTTGCTGCTGCTGCTGTTGCTGTTGCTGTTGCTGCTGCTGTTGTTGCTGTTGCTGTCCCCTCTCCCGCAGGCGGGAGAGGGGAAAGCAGAGCACGAGCAGAGCAAAGCCCAACCCAAGCTCCCTCAGTCGTAATTGCTCAACGCCAGCGACAGCAATGCCTTGGCCTGCTCACGCAGCGATTGCGGCTCGACAATCTCCGCATCCGAGCCGTAATGCAGCACGTCCATCAGCAGCTCGCGCGACACGCTGTACGGCACCTTCAACTCATAGCGCCCATCAGCAAGAAACCGCCCCTGCTGCTTGGAATGCCAATGCTCGTCAGCCACCCAACGCGCCGCCTTGGCACTGAACACAATGGTCGCCCAGCCCTTGGGCGCGCCGGAGAAGATGCCGTAGCTGGCGGCCAACTGCTCGTTCAGCTCGGCATCGGGCACGTCCTGGGCGGGCTGCTCCAGCAGCCGCGCCTGGTGGATGCGGTCCACCGCGAAACTGCGCACTGCCTCGCGGGTATGGTCCCAGGCATCCAGGTACCAGTTATCGCGGTAATGGGTGATGCGCTGCGGCGACACCGTGCGCCAGGTCGCCTCATCGGTGGAGCGGGCACGGTATTCAAAGGACAACTGCTTGCGCTCAAGCACGCCAGACGCAACCGTACGGAAGCTGGCTTCATCCAGCTTGCGGCCACGGTGGGGAATCACCCGGACCCGTTCCACCGGCCATGCACTGGCCCCGGCCTGCGCCGCCAGCAAGCCTTCAATACGTTGCTGCAACGGTGCCAGCACCGACGACAACACCCCGCCGCTGGTGCGCGACAGCAGATGCTGCGAGGCCAGCAACGCATGCAGCTCCTCCGAGCTCAACCACAGCCCGGGCAGCTCGAAGCGGTCGCTTTCGCCGCTCTGGTAGCGGAACCCGGCCTCGCCGTCACCCTCCACCGGTGCCATCAGCGCATCGCGCAGGAAGGCCAGATCACGGTAAACCGTGGCACGGGAACAGCCCAATTCCTCCTGCAGCCGCTGCACCGTGATCGGGTAGCGGGCGGACTTGAGCAGACGATGCAGCGCGTTGATGCGTTCATAGCGGTCCATGGCCGGATTATGTCCGAGTCAGGCCCCGGATGGGCAGGGGGCGTCCGCCAAACGGCAAATGAAGCGCCCGCCCCGCATGGCCTGGGCCGCCGAGGTCATCCGGTATCATCGGCTGTCAGCCATCCTTGCCTGTTTCCGGAGATCTCGATGTCCCTGCGTGTTTCCCTGTTGCTGCCCCTGTTGCTGTGCGCCCCACTGGCCTGGGCCGACGAGGCGACGACTACCGATGACACCGCCCTGGCCGCGATGAGCTCGCCGTGGAGCGGCAGCGGTGGCGAGCTGGGCTTTGCCTCCGCGCACGGCAACAGCACCACCGAGAGCTTCAACGGCCGCCTGAAGCTGCGTTACACCGACGGTGACTGGGTGCACAGCATGGACCTGTTCGGCCTGCGCTCCAGCGCCGAGTACACCGAGACCGCCGATGACGGCAGCACCTCGCGCAAGCGCCAGACCACCGCCAACCGTTATACCGGCAGCGCCGGCAGCGCCCTGCAGTTGGGCGAGCACCGCCAGCTCACCGCCACCGTGCGTTACGAGCGCGACGACTTCGCCACCTACGACCGCCTGGGCACTTTCGGCCTGGGCTACGGCACCCGCCTGATCGACGGCGAGCGCGTCACCCTGGATACCCAGATCGGCCCCGGTGTGCGCCGCACCCACAACTCGGAAACCGACGAGAACCGCACCGGCCTGATCGGCCGCGGCCTGTTCGATTTCAAGTTCGGCATCACTGACAACACCGAGTTGGTCAATTCGCTGCTGGTGGAATCGGGCTCCTACAACACCTTCGCGCAGAATGACTTCGGTGTGTCGGTGAACATGAACCAGCATTTCGCCCTGAAGGCAGGCTGGCAGGCGCGTTACAACAGCGACGTGTCCGACCAGAAGCGCAAGACCGATACGCTGTCCACCATGAACGTGGTCTACAGCTTCAAGTAAGCGCGGGAGCGGCCCTGTAGTGCCGAGCCATGCTCGGCATGGGGTCTGCCCGGATGTGCCCGCAGGTCTGGTTGGTAACGCCCTCTGCCGAGCATGGCTCGGCGCTACCGGTTGGGGTTTGCTGGTAACGCCTCTGCCGAGCATGGCTCGGCGCTACCTGGGCTCAGGCCAGCAATTCGGCGGCACCGCCGGCCAACAGTTGGCGTGCTACCTCGCGGCCCAGCGCTTCCGGGTCGCTGGCCGGGCCGCTGGCCTGGGCCCGTACCGCACGGCCATCGGCAACGCCACCCACCAGGCCTTGCAGCCACAGATCCTGGCCCTGCCATTGCGCCAGGCCCGCCACCGGTACGTGGCAACTGCCGTCAAGGGCACGATTCATCGCGCGCTCGGCCTCCACGCAGGCGCGGGTCGGCGCGTCGTCCAGCGCCTTGACCAGATTGATGATGTCGTCATCGTCCTGCCTGCATTCGATCGCCACCGCCGCCTGTGCCGGTGCCGGCAGCCACTGCGGTGCCCGCAGACGGTCGCGGATGCGCGCGCCCAGTTCCAGGCGCTCCAGCCCGGCGCAGGCCAGGATGATGGCGTCGTACTCACCGGCATCCAGCTTGCCCAGGCGGGTGTTGACGTTGCCACGCAGGTCGCGCAGTTGCAGGTCCGGGCGCAGCGCACGCAACTGCGCCTGCCGACGCAGCGAGGAGGTGCCCACGCAGGCACCCTGCGGCAGCGCGTCCAGGCTTTCGTAGCGGTTGGACACGAAAGCATCGGCCGAATCCGCGCGGGCCAGGATCGCCGGCAACGCGAACGGTGCCTCCAGCTCCATCGGCACGTCCTTCAGCGAATGCACCGCGCAATCGGCTTCGCCACGCAGCATGGCCAGCTCCAGCTCTTTCAGGAACAGGCCCTTGCCGCCAATAGCGGCCAGCGAGCGGTCCAGTATCTCGTCGCCACGCGTGCTCATCGGCACAAGCACCACCTCCAGCCCGGGGTGGACCTGGCGCAGGCGTTCAGCAACGTGTTCGCTCTGCCACAGGGCAAGCGGGCTCTTTCGGGTAGCGATTCGCAGGATGCTCATGGCCCCATTATCGCCGTTGCCGGCGCACAGGTCACAAACGTTCCATTTCGCCCTTCAGGCTGGCCACGCAGCGCCGGCTCACTTCCAGCGGCTCGGCGACCTCGCGCAGCACCGCCTGCACCTGCCCCGCAGGCGTGCGCCGCACTTCCTGCAGGCGCTCACGTGCGATCAGGCAGTTGCGGTGGATGCGGATGAAACGCTCGCCGAATTCCTCTTCCAGCGAGCGCAGGGATTCCTCGATCAGGTCCTGGCCGCGCAGGTGGTGCACCACCACGTACTTTTCCTCGGCCTGCAGATAGAGGATGTCTTCCACCGGCACCAACCGCAGGCTGCCACGCAGGCGCGCGCACAGCACGCGCCGCGGCTGCGCCGACGGTACCAGCTGCGGGCTGCCACGGCCGGCAATGAAGGTACGGGCGCGCTCCAGCGCCGCCGCCAAGCGCTCGGCACGGATCGGCTTCATCAGGTAGTCGATGGCTGCCGCCTCGAAGGCTGACAGCGCGTGCGCGTCGTAAGCGGTGCAGAACACCACGGCCGGGCGCGGCTCGAACTGGGACAGGTGGCGCGCGGCCTCCAGTCCATCAACGCCCGGCATGGCGATATCCAGCAGCACCAGGTCCGGCTGCACCTGCGCGCAGACATGCAGCGCCTCACTGCCATTGGCGGCCTCGCCAACCACGCCCACCCCCGGGTGTTCGGCCAGCAGCGCGCGCAGGCGCTCACGGGCCAGGGGTTCGTCGTCGGCAATGACCACCTTCACGGCATCGTCCTCGCAAGCAATGGATTGCAACCGGCCACATGGTAGCGGCCCGCACCCGCAGCCGTCGCCATCACGGCACAAACTGCGGGCGCCTTCACAAACCCGCGCAGCTCAGGCCTGCTGGAAGCGTGCCTGCAGCCAGTCGCCCAGCGCGTGAATTTCCTCCGCACAGACCTGGTGGGCCATCGGATAGCGCTGCCACTGCAGGTTGAAACCAAGCTCTCCGAGTACCTGGGCGCTGTGCTCGGCGATCTGCACGGGAATCACCGGATCAGCATTGCCATGGGCCATGAAGATCGGCTGCGCGGTGGCACCGGCCACCAGCTGGGTGGCCGCCGCATCCACTTCCGGCAGGTAGCTGGAAAGGGCAACCAGCCCGGCCAGTGGCTCGCTGCGCTGCAGGCCGGCGGACAGGGTGATGGCGCCGCCCTGCGAGAAACCGGCCAGCACGATGCGCTGCGACGGGATGCCGCGGGCCTGCTCACGCGCGATCAGTTCTTCAACCTGCTGCACCGACTCGGCAACCCCCTTGGCGTCGGCGCGGCTGCGGAAATCCATGCTGACGATGTCGTACCACGCGCGCATCGGCATGCCGTTGTTGATGCTCACCGGGCGCTTGGGTGCATGCGGAAACACGAAACGGATGGCCGGCCAGTGCGCCCGCACCAGCTCCGGCACGATCGGTGCGAAATCATGGCCATCGGCACCCAGCCCGTGCAGCCAAATCACCGCCCACTCCGGCGACGCGCCGGTTTCCTGCTCCACCGTTTCCAACATCTGCATCACTCCTGAAGACAAGCAGGGATTATGCCTTCAGGGACGGACAGGTTGCCCATGCGGCAGCGCGCCTGGAGGGAATCGCCGGCGCCGGGGCGGATTGCCGCCAGATCCTCTGCCGGGCATGGCTCGGCACTACCGTGCTTACGCCACGCCGTCAGGCGGGTCAGCGCGCATCGCGGCCGCACGCAGTTCGGCGGCGCGCACCAATACCTGCGGCGGTGCACTCTCCTCGGGGATGCACAGCAGCCGATGGCGACGCAACCAGTCACCCACCCGCCGCGACGACGTCCAGGCCACCACCGGCACGGCCAGTGCCATGCCGATCACCACCGGTGCCATCCACGCCGCCAACGGCGGCGATACCGCATAAGCCATCGCGCCAACCACCAGGCCGAACAGGCTCAATCCGCCGTAACTGCGCAGCAGCGCCGACAACGGAATGCTGCCGTCATCGCGCTGCTGGGCGTCCCAGCCGGAGTCCTTGCCGGCCAATACTTCGGCCACGCCGCGCGACTGCACATACATCACCACCGGCGCCATCAAGGCTGCCAACACGGTTTCCAACAGCACCGACAGCAGCGCGCGGAAAGCACCGCCACAGCCCAGCCGCTCGTTGCGCGAGGTCAGCATCGCCACATACCCCATGGCCTTGGGTGCCAGCAGCACCGCCATGGTCAGCGCGAACACCCACAGCACGCCATCCTGGTCGATGCCGCGCCAGTAATAGGCCGGCGACAGCTTCAGATGCAGTTCTTCGGCCAGGTCGATGCCACCATGGATCAACGGGATGGCAATGCCGATCAGCATCAGCATGGCCCACATCGGCGCGGTGAAGTAATGGCCGATGCCGATCATCATGTGCACCCGGCTGATCCAGTGCAGGCCCGGCGTGGTCACCACCTTGGAGTGCTGCAGGTTGCCCTGGCACCAGCGTCGGTCGCGGATCAGCAGGTCGGTCAGGGTCGGCGGACCCTCCTCGTAGCTGCCCTGCATGTACGGCACCATGTGCGCGGCCCAGCCGCCACGCCGCATCAGCGCCGCCTCGACGAAATCGTGGCTCAGCACATGGCCGCCGAACGGCTTGCGCCCGGGCAGTTCCGGCAGGCCTGCCTGCTCGGCGAAGGCACGCGTGCGTATCACCGCGTTGTGGCCCCAGTAATTGCTCTCCGCACCGTGCCACCAGGCCACGCCATAGGCCATTACCGGGCCATACACCCGGCCACCGAACTGCTGCATGCGGGCAAAGGCGGTGCGGCCGTTGACCACCGCAGGCAGCGACTGGATCAGGCCGACACTGGGATGGTTTTCCATTGCCGAGGCCAGACGTACGATCACCTCACCGGTCATCAGGCTGTCGGCATCCAGGATCAGCATCTGCGGGTAGCCGCCACCGAAACGACGCACCCAGTCGGCGATGTTGCCGGCCTTGCGCCCGATGTTGCTGGCACGGCGCCGGTAGAACAGCCGCCCGGCACCGCCGGTGGCCTGTACCAGCTTGGCAAACACCTGTTCCTCGGCGCTGCCGATGGCGTCGCGGGTGGTGTCGCTGAGCACGAAGAAATCAAAACGGTCCAACTGTCCGGTAGCGGCTACCGATTCGTAGATCGCCTGCAGGCCGGCCATCATCCGGCGCGGGTCTTCGTTGTAGGTGGGCATCAGCAGTGCGGTGCGGCTGCGCAGGGTCGGCAACGGCGTGCCCGGCACAATGCCCAGCTTGCGGCGGCCGCGCAGCAGGGCCTGCAACCCCGCCAGGCTGCTGACGAAAGACAGGGCCACCCAGGCGAACAGCAGCACGAACAGCCCCAGCAGGCAGCCTTCGAGCACGTTCAAGCCCCCGCGCAACAGCACCTGGGCCATCATCCAGGTGGCGCCCAGGGTCATCAGCGCGGTAGTGCCGAATACATACAGACGGCGCAGGCCGATGTTGGCCGGTGCGGTTTCCTGCCGGGTCACGTGCAGCTTGCCGGTACGCAGGGACTGCTCGGGCATCGGCAAGGGATGCTCCGCCGGCAGGATCGCGATGCCGGCATCCAATGCGTTGCGATCAATTGTTTGATTCATCGTTGGCTCCATTGCGGTGCCAACCGGCGTGCACCGGACCACGCCCGGGGGCACGTGCCGACGTGCCACTGACTGCTTGTGTAATGCACCTGGATTCCTTGGGGGAGAACGCTGATAAGCGGGGCAAGCTAGAAGATCCAACCTAAACCTGTGGCAAACGCGGGGGGCAACGACGCTGTCGCAGGCCAACATCTCCCCCTGTCGGACCGTGTCCCCGACGCGCCTGCAGCCACATCGTGCGTCGCTGTTTGCAGTGCACAATTATCCATCATCGCAGAGATGGCGCGCAGCGCGACACCCGGACCGCCACCACAGTTTGTGTCGCGCCGATTGCAGTGGCGGTCACCGAAAACGCTTACATCCCACTGAAAGCGATCCGCTTGTTGCCCCCCACATACGCGCAGCAATCCTTGCGCAACAATATCTTGCGCACACGCCAGGCATGAAAAAGGCCGCCCCCGGGTTGGCGGGTGCGGCCTTGCGCTCAAGCTGAACGGGCTCTGATCAGGTGCGCGGTGACAGCAGGCCGATGCGCCGGAACCACATCTCCAACGGCACAGTGACCAGCGGTGGCACTGCGGCCACCAGTGCCAACAACAGCGCCCACAGTGGCCAGCGCAGCTTGCCCCAGGCGTAGAGCGTGACCACCACGTAGAACAGGAACGCAGCGCCATGCAGCGGCCCGAACACGCGCACCCCAAGGTCGGTGATCTCCATGCCACGCTTGAGCAGCATGCCGACCAGCAGGCCGGCCCAGGTGATGCCTTCGATCAACGCCGCTGCGGCAAACAGTTTGCCTGCCGGGGACAAGGGCTTGGCAGCCATCAACACTCCATCCACAGTTCAAAAGAACGCCGATTGTACGGGGCCGCCAGCGCTGGCGCTGCCCGGCCCTTACAACCAACCGCGGCGCTTGAACCACAACAATGGCAGCACGATGCTCAGCCCTATCACCGCCAGCGCGATGGCGTAGCCAAAGTGCCAGTGCAGCTCGGGCATCGCGGCAAAGTTCATGCCCCAGATGCCGACCAGCACCGTTGGGGGGATACCCACCACCGAAGCGACGGCCATCACCTTCATCACTTCGTTCTGGTCCATGTTGATCAGGCCCAGCACGCTGTCCAGCAGAAACTCATTGCGGTCACCAAGTTGCTGCTCGAACTCGCTGAGCGAAGCCAGGTCCTTGATCACCAGCTTGATACGGCGCGGGGCATCGACACCGAACCACGCCGGCGCTGCCTCGTCCAGGTAGTTCATCATCCGCAGCAGGCCATGCAAGGTGTTGTGCAGGGCACCGATGCGCCGCCCCATCTGCCCCACCTCATGCAGCATCTGCTCCAGCTGGCGCGTGGCGCGGCGGCCCTTGCGGCGATTGAAGGCGGCACGCGAGAACTCGCTCATGGTGCTTTCCAGCGACTCCAGCAGGTCGGCCAGACGATCGACAATGCGCTCGATGATGCGCAGGAACAGATCCGCCGGGCCGCTGCAGGGGCGCCGCCCCAGGTCATGGTCCAGCCCGTCCAGCGCATCGATGGCATGCTCGCGCTGCACCACCAGTACATTGGGGGCCACCACGAACCCCAGCGGCCCCACCACGTGCTCGGCCTCGTACTGGAAGCGTGGCAGGTTCAACACCAGCGCGGCCCCTTCCATGCGTACCCGGCTGCTGAACTCGATCTCGCTGATACCGGCGCGGTCTGGGATGCGGAAACCGGCCCGCTGCGATGCCTGTGCCAGTTCGTCCGGGGTGGGTTGGCAAAGATCCACCCACACTACGGCGGGCGCGCCATCAGCAGCGGGGACAAGGGTCCGGCATTCGAACATGGTGGACTACCGTGGAAAGCGTGGCCCCATCGTGGTCGTACCGGCGGCTTGAGTAAAGCGGGCAGCTCATTGTTGCCGCTGCGCTGCGTACCAGTCCGCGTAGGGCGTGTTGCGCGCCAGGTGCCGGTTGTAGTCCGGAGCACCGTCGTGCCACCACACCGGGCCGCGCTCACCAAGACCGTGCTTGGCCGCATCCACCGCTGCTGCAGCCAGGGCCAGCGCCGGGCGATCGCCAGCCCGACGCGCCGCCCCCATCTGCCGCCGCGCCGCCATCAGCGTCTTTACCAACCGCGCATGCTCGGCTGCCGACAAACCCGGGTTGGCGGCCCGCCACAGGCGTCCGCGTACTACCAGGTAACGGCCATCGGGGGTGAACAAGGGTGCCTGCGGCATGGTCGGCCCTGTGTCCATGGCGTGGTCCCCAAGTATCCCACTGGGCGCCTGTTGCAATGCGTGGCCGCCTTCACGCAAGCTCGCCGTTCCTCCAACCAACAGTCCGCCCATGCAAGACAACATCATCCAGATCATCCCTGCCGACGGCTGGGTAGCCGTGTTTGACGAAGCCGGTGACGAAAGCGCGCAGTCGCTGGTGTGCTTTGCGGTAGTGGAAGAAGCCGGCAAGCGCGCCGTGCGCCCGATGCTGGCCAATGGCAAGCAGATTAGCTTTGCCGACACCCTGCCCAACTTCGCCCGCGTTGAAGAAGCCGACGCCTTCGAGGAAGACGAAGACGAAGAGGACGAAGAAGAGGACGAGGAAGAAGAGGAAGAAGAAGAAGCCTGAGCCTCGATGCTTGCACGTGCGGCCGGCGCAACGCCGGCTGCACGCCCCCGATGTCGGCGTGACGGTGTCACCACCTGGTCATCACCGCCTGCAAGGCTGCGCAGTTGACCTGCCATGACCTTGCCCGATGAACCATCGCCCTGCCCTGTTTGCCCTGCTGCTCACCGTCTGCAGCACCACCCTCGCTCAGCCCCCCGCATCGCCCATTGCCGCCCCGCCCGGCCTGCCCTTGCAACACACCGCCGGCCCGTGGGATGCCGGCCATGTGCAGGGCATCGCGGTGGACCAGCGCAACGGCTACCTCTACTACTCCTTCACCAACCTGCTGGCCAAGTACGACTTCAATGGCGCGCTGGTAGGCACGCTGGTGGGATGGAATGGACATCTCGGCGACCTGGATTTCAATCCGGACGACGGCAAGGTCTATGGCTCGCTGGAGTACAAGAAGGATCAGGCGTTCTACATCGCGATGATCGATGTGCAGCGCATCGATCGCGTCGGCGTCAACGCGGCCGACAACGACATCGTGCGCACTGTCTACCTCCCCGAGGTCGTCAATGACTACACCGCCGACATCAACGGCGATGGTCGCTTTGACGGCGACGACGGCCGCTACCGTGGCAACGAGGCCAGCTCGCCCGATCACCGCTATGGTTGCTCCGGCATTGATGGCGTTTCCTTCGGTCCGCGCTTCGGTCACACCGGCGGCACACCACTGCTGACCGTCGCCTACGGCATCTATGGCAACACCGAGCGCAGCGACAACGACCACCAGGTACTGCTGCAGTACGACGTCAGCCAATGGCAGGCGCAGGCCAGGCCACTGCTGGAAGCGCAGCCACATCACAGCGGCCCGGCCGAGGTGGATGGCAAATACTTCGTATACACCGGCAATACCAGCTATGGCGTGCAGAACCTGAGCTACGACCCTGCCGGCAAGCGCTGGCTGATGGGGGTCTATCAAGGCAAAAAGCCCGACTTTCCCAACTACCTGATGTTTGCGGTGGACGCGCAGGCAGCACCGGTGCGCGGCGACCTGAGGGGCGTCGCCGCTGCAGATGCGCGCGCGTGGGAGCAGGGGCTGTTGCTCCCCTTGGCCGACGCCGGGCTGGTCGACAAGGCCACCGGTATCCGCGGCTGGCAGCAGAAGGCCGATGTCGGTCTGCAGGCCCTGGGCGGTGGCCTGTTCTATCTGGTCGACAACTACAGGGAAGGTCCACAGCAGGCGGCGAAGCTGCGCCTTGTACGGTGGAACGACGATGTCCGGCAGCCATTCGTGGATGTGACATCGCACTGATTGCGATGCCGCCATCACCGCGCCAGTGATGGCCCGATGCGGTGCGACAAGGCCCGGCGGGCAGGTCGATGCTGTTCGAGAACCTGCAAAAAGCACTTTCATACGCGACTTTATCCACCGGCAAAACGTAAAGGTTCTGTAATTGTCCGGACGTAAGGTGGCGCCGCTCGCTCGGCTTGATGCCAGCTTTCTGCGGCTTCCCCCTAATCTCCGGAACAGATCCATGTACGAAGTGAAGAAGTCGGCGCTGGTCAGCGCCATCGTGGTGGCACTTTGCCTGTCACCTGACGTCCTGGCGCAGCAGACCGCTGCGGCCACCAACCAGAACATCGGCAGCGGCACGCTGCGCGGGCGCGTGCTCAACACCAGCAACGGCGAATACCTGCGCAATGCCGAAGTGCGCGTGGAAGGCAGCCGCAATGTCAGCTACACGCAGGAAGGTGGCCACTTCCAGCTGACCGGCCTGGCGGCCGGCACCGTCGCCTTGCTGGTCAAGTACACCGGCCTCGAGGAGCAGCGCATCACCGCCACCGTGGAGGCCGGCAAGGCCACTACGGTCGAGGTCGCCTTGAAGGCAGCCTCGTATGCGGGCAGCGGTGCCACCGACCTGGATGCGATCAAGGTCACCGCCTCGCGCGATGGCCAGGCCAGCGCGATCATGGAACGACGCGCCGCGATGAACGCCAAGAACGTGGTTGCGGCCGACAACTACGGTGCACTGACCATGGGTGACGTCGGCGAGTTCATGAAATCGATGCCCGGCCTGTCGCTGGACTACACCGAGGTAGACGCCACCGCGGTGCGCATCGGCGGCCTGGACCCGAAGTACTCCACCTTCACCACCGACGGTGCGCGCATGGCCACCGCCACCTCCAACAACAACTCCGGCCGCCAGAACTCGTTCGAGCAGATGTCGATCACCGGCATCGAGTCGATCGAGCTCAACAACACCCTGACCGCAGCGATGGACGCCGATTCGCCGGGCGGCAACATCAACCTGCGCAGCAAGTATGCGTTCCAGCGCACCAAGCGTGACATCGTGTTCCAGCTGGGCGCGGTTGGCACCTCCGATTCCAACTGGTCGGGCAAGTACTTCCCGGACGACCGCAAGCACGACACGATCTACCCGTCCGGCCAGTTCGGCTTCGGCGATGTGTTCATGGACGGCCGCTTTGGTGTGGAGTTCAACGCCAGCTACAACGCCAACTACGTGCAGCAGGACCGCATCCAGACCGACTACGCCTACAAGCCCGACGGCAGCGCGATGCCGTACCGGGTGATGTGGCGCCCCGGCCCGAAGATGACCAGCCGTACCGCAGCCAATCTCAGCCTGGACTACCAGATCACCGACGAGTTGGTGGCCTCGTTGCGCAGCACCTATTCGATGTATGACGTGGAGTACTTCAACCAGTACACCTACCTGATCTTCGGCACCACGTCCAAGTCCGAAGCCGCGCCGGGATCCACCCCCAACCACATCGTGGTCGATCCCAATGGCACCAACACCCGCCTGCACACCCAGTACTCGCACCGCTACGCGGGCACGCCGGCCTACCTGATCGCGCCCAAGCTCGAGTACAAGGGCGAAGACTGGGAGGCCGTGCTGCGCGGCAGCTATTCCTCGGCCGAGTTCAACTTCCGCGACAACAGCAAGGGCTTCTTCCAGCGCACCGACAGCTGGCTGACCGACATCGGCTTCACCCTGGACCGCCCCTCGGAGAGCTCGCACGAGTGGAACCTGGCGCAGACCGGTGGCCGCCCCTGGAGTGACCCAGCCAACTTCAACCGTGACGCCGAGATCGGCTACAACGTGCGCACCGCCGAATCGGATGCGCTCAACGACCAGTACGGCGTCAACCTGGACCTGAAGCGTCACCTCGACTTCAACGACACCCCGGTCACGCTGATGGGCGGCATGGGGACACGCCGCAACGACTGGCGCACCAACGAGGGCGCGTACAAGCAGTACAAGTACGTCGGCCCCAATGGCAGCCAGACCGACCCGGGCGCCAGCGTGCCGTGGACCGGCAACTATGACTTCGAGATCATCGGCACCGGCGCTGGCAACATGAACCAGCAGGGCTGGCGCGCGGACAGCAACTACGCCATGTACCAGATCTTCAAGGACCACCCGGAATACTTTGTCCCCGACGTGGTCGGCAACCTGAAGCGCCAGCTGGACAACAACAAGCGCATCCAGGAAGAAGTGGATGCCGCCTACATCGAAGCCGAAACCCGCCTGGGTGATGCGCGCTTCGACCTGGGCCTGCGCTACGAGAAGACCCGTACCGCCGCACGCGTGGCCGATGTGCGGCCGCTGAGCGAGGTCAAGGCCGCCGGTTTCGATCCCAATACCGTCGAAGGCCTGATGTACCAGTACAACGGCGGCCGCTACAGCACCCGCAAGGGCGAGTACGACGACTTCTTCCTCAGCGGCGGTGTCAAGTACGACTTCACCGACAAGCTGGTCGGGCAGCTGTCCTTCAGCCAATCCATCCTGCGCCCGGACTACGGCAACCTCGGGGGCGTGGTGTCGGTCAACGACGACACCATGATCGTCACCGTACCCAATGCCCAGCTCAAGCCGGAGCACTCGACCAAGTACTACGCCAGCCTGCAGTACTACCTGGAGCCGTCAGGCATGCTGGGCCTGTCCTACTACAAGCTGGACATGCAGGACATGCAGGTAACCGGCATCACCGTCAATCCGGAAGACGTCGGTTTCAACCCGGGCGATTACGAAGGCTATACCTTCCGCAGCGCGCAGAATGCACCGGGCACCAGCACCAACGAGGGCGTGGTACTGGAGTACAACCAGCAGCTGACCTTCCTGCCCGGCGCATGGAAGGGCCTGAGCCTGTACGGTTCGCTGACCCAGGTGCACCCGGACGGCCCGCGCCAGAACATTCCCAAGCAGGCCGCCAACTGGGGCATCCGTTACAACTACGGTCGCTTCGACTTCCAGATCAACGGCAACTACCAGTCCGAGCACCGCGTCAGCGCCTTGAGCAATACGCCCACCACCGCCAACAACGGCATTCTCTACCGTGACGCGCGCGAGCTGTGGAACATCAGTGCCAGCTACAAGCTCACCGACAACATCGACGTGATGCTGGCTGGCCGCAACATCTTCAACGAGCCTGAAGTCATCTATTCCAACATCCCCAGCCGCGTGCAGATGTACACGATCTACGGCTCGATGTGGAACTTCGGTATCCGCGGTCGTTTCTGAGGCCAGCAACAGCACCCGGCAACACTGCGCCGGGTGCCACTCCAACGCCCCTCTCCCGCCCACGGCGCGAGAGGGGCTGCCGGCGAGCTGGTGGCTCGCTGCCCATCCACTGCCCTTGCGTCGCGCAAGGGCGGCAACGCGGACGGAAGGCCGGTGCAGGCGCCGGCTCCACCGGCACCCCCGCCATCGCCTCATCCCCCAGGAGCCGCAATGACCATCAACATCGATCGCCGCCGTCTGCTTATCGGCGCCAGCCTTGGCCTGGGTGCATTGCTGCTGCCTGTCGGCCGTGTTTTCGCTGCCGAGATGCAGGCGGCCAAAGGCTTCACCCACAACGTCGCCAGCGGCGAACCGGGCCCGGATTCCCTGTTGCTGTGGACACGCTACGTGCCCGCCGACAACCTCGATGAAATCACCCTGCAGGTGGAACTTGCCAGTGACCGGACATTCGCCAGCGTGGTCGCCGGTGCCAGCGTGCGCACCGGTGCCTACCGCGACTGGACCGCAAAGCTGACCCTGGCCGGCCTGCAACCCGGCCAGACCTATTGGTACCGTTTCATCGCCCCGGATGGCAGCCATTCGCCGGTTGGCCGCAGCCGTACCCTGCCGGTGGGCGACGTCGCCGGCTTCAAACTTGGGCTGTTCTCCTGCGCCAACCTGCCCATGGGCTGGTTCAACGCTTACGCGCATGCGGCGCAGCGTGAGGACATGGACCTGTGGTTGCATGTGGGTGACTACCTGTACGAGTACGGCATCGCCGCATACAAGACACAGGACCGCATCGCCGAGCGCGAGGTAATGCCTGCGCACGACCACGAAATGATCTCCCTGCTCGACTATCGCCTGCGCTTTGCCTGTTATCGCGCTGACCCTGATCTGCAGGCGCTGCACCAGAACGTGGCGATGGTCGCGCTATGGGACGACCACGAAAGCGCCAATGACAGCTGGGAAGGGGGCGCGCAGAATCACCAGCCCGCAACCGAGGGGGACTGGAATGCACGCAAGGCCGCGGCAATGCAGGCCTATCGAGAATGGATGCCGGTGTCGGAGGAGCCTTGGAAAGCCTATCGCATCGGCAACCTCGGCACCCTGTACCGCACCGAGTCGCGACTGATCGGGCGTACCCAACCGGCGGATATCGGCAGCGCCTACCTGGCCGGCACTGACGCAGCACTGGAAGCCTTCCGCGATGGCCCCTGGCAGGACCCCTCCGCCACCATGCTCGGGCTTGAGCAGGAAGCCTGGCTGCACCAGGCCATGGCCGACAATGCCCGTACCAGCCAGTGGCAGCTGGTTGGCATGGGCACCATCCTTGGCCGCACGCTGATGCCACCACAGACGCTGGGCATGTTGCGCAGTGACGCCAGCGAACGTACTGCGCAGGCATTCCGCAACAACATCCGCGGCACCCGCCTGGGTCTGCCGATGTGGATGGACCGCTGGGACGGCTACCCCGCCGCCCGCGCGCGTTTGTTACGCGCCGCGCAGCAGGCCGATGCCGAGCTGGTGATGCTGTCCGGTGACAGCCACAACGCCTGGGCATATTCGTTGCAGCAGGACAGCCAGCCCGCGGGCGTGGAGTTCGCAGTGCAGGGCGTCACCTCTGGCGGCATCGAAGGCAGCCTGGGTGCGGCACCGGCCGATGTCGCACGCGCTTTCATGGCAACCAATCCCGAGCTGAGCTGGTGTGACACCTCGCGCCGCGGCTATGCCCTGCTCGACATCACTCCACAGCGCATCAATGGCGAGTGGATCTTCGTCCGGGACATCAAGGCACGCGGCACCGCAACCGACGGCAGCCATCGCATGCAGGTGGAGCGGGGCCGACGTGCATTTGCAGCGCTTGGCTGAACCCGCCTTCGACCACACTCCCAGCTGTCGGTGCGATGTCTGCTTTTTGTTCACCTGCGCTGGATTACATTTCGCGCCATAGCGCCGCATGACGCGGCCCGATCCGGAGATAGGGATGAGAACCGCACGTTTGCTGAGCATCGCAATGACCGCAGCAACGGTATTGGCCGTTGCCCCGGCCTGGGCCGATCCGCCGCATCATGCCCGCGGCAACGGGCCACCGGCGCATGCCGGCGGCCCGCACCACCGCGACGCGCCTCCGCCCGGCTGGCAGAAGAAGGCCTGGCGGCGGGGTGAACGCCTGCGCTGGGACGAAGTGGACCGCCGCTACTGGGTGGATGATTACACGCACTACCAACTGCGCAACCCGGGCCGTGGCGAGCGCTGGGTACGCCAGTCCGACACCGATTACCTGCTGGTGGAGATTGCCACGGGGCTGATCATCGACGCCCTGCATCGCTGAGCCCACACGGCTGCCCCGCCTGTCGGCATCTGCATGGATGGGCGGGGCGTCGATTTTTCAGTGTTTCGTGTGCGTGGCCCTGCCAGAACCTGAGCGCTTGCCACCACCGTCCTGTTTGTTGACCGTTGCCCAGGCAATACGCTCGGCCTCTTCCTTCGACCGTCCTTCCTTGCGCTCGCTCTGTTCGATATGCGCTGCCTGGCGCTTCTGCTTGTCCGTGTAGGCATTCTTGTCACCGCGTGGCATGAGACATCTCCTGCAGGTGGATTGCGGCACAACGCTAAGCCCGCGGTGGTAATCAACGCGTGCAGATTCCATTGCCGGCCCTGCCGCCCTACCTGAACCTGCGTTGTGCACTTCAGCGGCGGTTGCACTGCTTGAATACGCGGTTTCCCGCCCCCGCTAACACCCTGCGCGCATGGCCCTAACAACGGGGCGCGCATCATCACCGTGAGCCTGCAGTTGGCTCGTTGCACATCCAAGGAGCATTGCGATGAAACGCCTGCACCTGAGGACGCTGTGGTTGGCCGTTGCCGTCGTCCCCGCCTGTAGTCCGGTCGGGGTGGCCATCGCAACCCCTCCGCAGTCAAACATGCCACCTGCCAGCAGCACCGCTGCCAGCGATCTGCCGGGAAGCGACGGCTGGATCAACACCACCATCAGGCAGAAACTGAGCGCTGCAACCAACCCCGCCAACGCGGGCATCCGGGTGGAAACGCGCGGCGGCATGGTCAAGCTCAGCGGCCATGTCCCGCAGCAAGCCGACGCGGATCGCGCCGTGATGCTGGCGCGTGCTGTGGATGGCGTGATAAGTGTCGATGACAGCAGCCTGGTGGTCGGCGCCGCGGAACACCAAGGCCCACTGGACGATAGCTTCAATTGAGCACAGAAGGGCCTTCGTGACGGCGGCGATTATCCCAATGCATGCATTCATGCGAATCACCAACCGCGCCCGGTACTGGCTTTTCCGTACCACCACCAACCTCGTCGCCGAGCTGCTGACGCACTGTAGCGCTGCGCAGTGACGCTACCCTGACCGGGCCTTTTGTCGCGCCCGCCGGTATCGGGCCGCTGCGGCATGCGGCGGCCCGATTGGCTAAGCGCCGCTATCAGTTATCAGTGCTTTTTGCCGTGATCGCGCCGCTCCTGCTCACGCTGATCCAGCATCTTCTGGTCATGCATGTCCTTCTGGTGACTGGGCTCGCCGCGCGAGGCCTGGCGTGATGGATTCACATTACGCGCCTGCTCGGCAGCATTGCCTTGCGGCCGCGCCTGTTCACCCTTGTGCATGCTGTTCTGCGTCTGCTTGCTGATCATTGCAACCTCCACATGCGGCAATGCGCCGCAGGCTCAGGCTGCGCCGCTGCGGGTTAGCGCGACGTGGCTGTTCCGTAGTGGAATTGATACAACGCTGAGCAGTTGGCCAACGCAAGCACTGGCCGCCGCATCAGGTATGGCGGCATACCGTTGATGCGGTCTGCTCAACCTGCCTGCACTCAACCGCCGAGGGCCGGGCCCTGCACCGCGGGGTTACGCGGCTGATCGACCTCCACCGAATTGCCCTGCACCTGGGCTGCCTGTGCCGCGTTCTGGGCAAACTGCGAACTCTGGGCATAGGCAGCGGTCAAGTCCTGGATCTGCGCAAAGTCCCCCCGTTCAAGCGCCGCCGCATAGTCATTGATGAACTGGCCCGCCGCCGAGCTGGAAGACGGTGCCAAACCCGCCTGGTCCGTGGACTGGCCCGCTTGCGCGGCGGGCGCAACGCTGGGCCCGGCAGCATCCGGCGTGGCCTGGCGCATTTCCTCGCCGGTGGTCATGCTGGTCAGCACCATCTGCCCGTTCTCGTCGCTGGCGTAGCTCGCAATCGGGCTGTTCGCGTTGTAGGTATTGGTTGCCGGATCCGGCATCAGCTCCAGTGAATAGCTGCGCTGGCCCAGGCCATCGCGCGCATGATCGCGTTGTACCGCTGCCACCGCCGCGTCCAGTTCCGCGTCGGTACGTGGCACGCCGGCTGTTTTATAGAGGTCGGCAACCAAGCCGCGCATGCTGTCCTGCTCGGGCTGCGGATGCTCGCGCGCATACTGCGCGATGGCCTGCATGTCGGCCACGCCGGCCTGCTGGCTCTGGTAAACCGCGTCCAGCTCAGCGCGGACGTTGCCCGTGGCCTTGCTGTCGTAAAGCCAGCCGTCGTGGGTCCACTCACCGTCCGCACCACGGGTATAGGTATCGCCATCGGAAGCGCGCAGGGTGCCGGCACTGGCGGCCGCATGCTGGATCGCCTCCGGTACCGGCCCATCGCGGTGCCAACCAAACTGGTCGTAGGCCACCTGGTACCGCGCGGCCACCGCCGCCGGCGAGTTGGCTGCATTCTGCGCCACGATCAGGTCCGAGGCACGCTGCAGTTCGTCCGCTTTCTGCGCTGTCACCGGCGTGGTCCATTCGTGCTTCATGCCATGCTCCATCGGCATGGAATGCAGCGCCGACCAGGTGCCTGACTGCGCATCACGCACGTAGGCATCCACGTCGGCCTCCTTGCTTGGCAGGCGATAGGGGTTCTGGCTGTCGGCCGGGTTGGCCAGGCCAAGCGCGTAGGATGCGTTGGCTGATTGATAGTTCAATTGCCGCGCCAGGTTGCCCGATGCCACGTAGCGCGTCTCACGGAACACAGCATCACCATCGCTGTCCAGGCGCGGGCTGACGGCCACCTCGGCCCCGGCCGTGGACGCCTGCGGCACCGGCGCCAGCTTGATCTGCTCGGTGGCCGCCGACCGCAGCCATCGGCCCTGCGGATCGTCGGGGTCACGCGCCCACTCCACCCCGTTGCCGTCGGTCTGCTTGAACACCTTGTCGTTGTCGCGCGCCTGCGCCCAGCGCTCGCCAAAATAGGCGCCGACAATGCCGCCGCCAATGCCGGTGATGATCGCGCCCGGCCCTGTCTCCGAGCCCACCAGCAAGCCGTAGCCAAAACCGGCCGCCACGCCGCCGGCAACGCCGCCCACGTTGCGACCGACAAAATGGGTGGCGGTGGACTCGGCGCCCAGGTCGTTACCCTGGCCGCGCAATTCGATCACCTTGTGTCCGCTGCTGGCGAAGTCATAGGCCATCAGCGCGATGCCAGCCGCACCGGCCCCCTTGAGCATCATCCGGCCACTGGGGCTCAGGCCCCGTGCCAGCATCGCATCCGGTGCGGCCTCCGCCGCAGCTTTGGCACCGGTCAGTTGCGGCGACTCCACCGCCGGTGGACCGCGCGGCGCACCGGGCTCGCCGGCCGTACGCGGCGACGTGCCGGGCGGCTCTACCAACAGGCCCGGGGCCAGCCCGCCACGGGCTGCGCTCCACGCGGAGCGGGCAGCCGCCATCTCATCGAAGCTGAGCGCCTTGAATGCGTCCACCGGTTGGTTGAACAAGGTCCTGCCCACCGCGTCATAGCCTTCGATCAACGACAGGTTGGCGCGCACCTGCTGCACGCTGATGATCTTCCCGCTGTTGCTGCTTGCGGCCTGGGCGACGCTCCGCTCCAGCTGCTGGAACTCGGCGGCGGACTGACTGGCAAAGGCCAACGGGTCATTGCCAAAGGCGCGTACCGGGTAGCCGTTGATTACCGCGTCCGGGTGTTTGAGCGCGGTGCTCAGCTCGAAGTTGCTGAAGCCACGCCCCGGCGGTGCATTCTCGACGAATGCCACGATCGGACGGCGCGCAGCAATCGCATTTTCGAAGTATTCCGGGCTACCGGCATTCCACATCATGTCCTGCAGCGCGCCGGCGTAGTTCGCTGCGCGCGGCTCGTAGCCATGAAGCTCCATGAAATGCTGGAACTTGCCTTCCACCACCCTGAACTCGGTTCGCGCTGCAGACTCCGTGCCCAGCTCGTTGATGAAGCGGCCCCAAGGCGTATCACCGATGATGCCGGCCTTCTTGCCGATATCGCCTATATATGTCTCCGCATTCTGGAAGTTCGACACGCCCTTGCCGTCTACGCCGGAAAAGCCGACGTAGTCCATGTTGGCAGGCAGCCTTGGCGGGTTCGCCCGCATCTGCCGCGCAAGGTAGTCCGCATAGCTGGACGTTCCATCCGGACCCGACCCGGGTGATTTCAGGTAGCTGATGACCTGGTCTATCTGCGCCGGTGTCAGCGGCTTGCCATCGGCGGCATTGGTTGCCGCCGACAATGTTGTCCGCGCGTAGTCGTCAAAGACGAAGTCGGTCATGCGCCCACCTCGCCGCTTCCACGTGCCGGGATGCGGACCTGCGCAAGCAGCAGATCACCCGCACCCTGCAGGTCGATGTCCGTGCTTGCCGAAGCTGCAGCACCCGCAGGCACCGCGATGCCGCGCTCCATCAGCAGCGCCGCCCGTGTAGTCGCCACATAGCGCAGGTCATAGGCAACACGGGAGCGGTTCTCGAAAACCGATACCAGACCTTTGGCCAGGCCTCGCAGGAACTCGAAATCGGACTCGTCGCTATTGAGCGTCCGCTTCAACTCCAGCACCGCATCCAGCACCCAGTCCCGGCCCAGGTCCAGCGTGAAAACACGCTCACGACGGCCCGCCGAGAGCACCTGCAGGTCGGCACCAAAGCACCCGATGCCGGCTATGCGCTCCTCACCACGGTAGATCGCATAGCGGTACTCGTTGTGGCTTGGGTCTTCCGGCGGCGAAGCAGGCACCATCTGCGGCTGCGGTATCCACAAGTCATTGCTGTTGTCGACCGCCGAATCCAGATGGGGTTCAAAGTTCAAAGGCATTGCCGGGGTCTCGCAGATGGTTGTTTACAGGTAGGAAAGAGTTGTCGCACATGCTGCCCGCTCGCCGTGATGAAGATGGCTAGACGTTCAAGTCCTTGGGGGTTCCCCCCCACCAGCAAAGCGGGCGTCATTCTGCAGAAACAGGGGTTCACCGTCATCGTCGGATTACCAATCCACTGATGCGCTGGTCGCCAAGGAAGTTGGGGAACAGAACTCCGGTGGTGGCAGAAACGTCCCCGTTGTACGCCCGGCACGCGGATTCCTAGCCCCATCACCCGACCAATCGCAGCGCATTGTGGGGTTCAACATCCCGCACCCTGCCGGGCTCCCTCGCTGATCGGGCAAAGGAAGCGCCAAGGGAGATCTTCAACAACCGCGTCCTCAGCCGACAACGGTGACCGCAACGCAGTGGCGCAGCTTGTCACCACTTGCAAGCCGGGGTGCGGACCGTCGCAGGTGAACACCCTGACACTATCGTCTTCACTGCCAGGAAAACGTGGAGCAGCGCGCCGCGACGACACTGCTCACCCAGCGCTTCAATGCCAGCGGGAAGGACTGGTTTCAGGGATGCCAGGACCTTCCCAATCGCCCGACCTCTCTGCCTGCGGACAAATAGTCAGGTACTCCTGCAACGACTTGTAGTCGTCTGTGGTCCATGGCTTGCCATAGGGATCCTCTGGTTGGCAGTAGGGCATCCGCATGTAGGTGCGAATATGATCCACCGGCGTCCAACAGGGCAGAGGTTCCTTCACTGGATCCTGTCCCTTGGTGCAGAACAGGAACGGATCGCCGTCACGGTAGCTAAGGCCGTTGCCGGACTGCGCTGCCGCGCCGAAGCTGAGCAGCATCAAGGCGATCGAGCCGATCTTGAACATGGTCTTCATGGTATTTCCTCTTCAGCGCATCATCGCGCCGCTTCCATCTGCTGCGGTGGTGGTCAAGTGAAGCACCGACAATGCGGCCGTTGTGCCTTGCCGATGCAGTCCATGCACCGGCAAGGCCTTTCCAATCCCCGCCAGCAGTGGGCCGGCAGGGGTCAACTCAACGCTGCGGATCGTTGCTGGTCTTGGCCGGGTCCTGGCTGGCCTGCTGCGCCTGCTGGACTTGCTGGCCCTGCTGCACCTGCTTGTCCCATTGGTTCTTGAGCGAGGAAGCGTAGTCCTCGATCGTCTTCTGGATGCCGGCCACGTCCGCGTTGCGCGCAGCATTCAACATCCGGTCGACGAAGGACGACTGGCCCTCACCACCCTGTTGCTGGCCATGCGTGGATGCGGCCCCTGCGCGCAGCTGCTGGTTCATCGCCTCGCGCGACTCCCTGCCAAATGCACCGTCCACACCGATGCCGCGATCCTGCTGGAAGCTGCGCAGGGCGTGCTCGGTCTGCGGGCCAAACATGCCACTGCGGGTTTCCAGCGGCTTGCCATCAGCGCCCTTGTAGCCCAGTTGATTGAGCTGCTCCTGCAAGGCCTTCACCTCGCTGCCATTGGCGCCGGAACGCAGTACACCCGTGCTTGCTGGCGCAGCACGGGTGGCTTCGCCATTGCCACGCTCTGCGGCACGCAGCTCCGGCAACGGATCAATCTTGCGACCGTCACGCCACAACTCGAAATGCAGGTGGGTGTCACCCTTGGCCGGCGTATTGCCGGTGCGCCCCATCGTGCCGACCTGCTCACCGGCCTCCACGCGGGCACCGTCGCGCACCGAGAACCGATCCAGGTGGAAATACTTGGTGACCGAACCATCATCGTGGGTGATACGCACGGTGTTGCCCGCAGCGCCGTTGTTGGGCGATACGCTCACCTTGCCACCGGCAAAGGCCACTACCGGATCACCTACGTTGCCCTGGATATCGATCCCGCCGTGGGTACGGCCACCACTGCGTGGCGTGCCGAACTCCCCGTGGCCCTCACGCGGCTTGTCGGCACGGTTGATCTGGTCGTTGCCAGGCGTCGGCCAGGCCGTACCCCCGTTGCCGCGGGCCTGTGGCTCGGCGGGCTGGTTGCGCTCGCCGGCCGGACGCGCCTGCTGGGCGGTGATGGCTTCGCGGGTACGCTCGTCGGCCTTGCCACTGGGCTCCAGGCCATTGGCCTGCTGGAAGCTCCTGACCGCCTCGGCCGTGCGTTGGCCATAGATGGCGCTGTTGGTTTCCAAGGTGCCACCCTGTGCATCGCGGAAGCCCAGCTGGTTCAAGGACTCCTGCAGGGCGCGCACCTCATTGCCGCGCTCACCGCGCTGCAGTACGCCATCGGCCAACGGGTCACGCTGCCCCGGCAACGCCGCACTTGCGGTGATGCCACGGTCCGGGATCGAGATGGCGGCGTACTTGCCGTTCCAGTACTGGGTGAACGACGTCGCCAGCTCGCGGTCATCCATGCCGCGCACCGTGTTGTAAGGCTGACCGGTCACCTGCTCGAAGTCACGCGAGCTGATGTTGCCCAGGATGTTGCGGCGGGTGCTGTCCAGCGAAAAATTGCCGGTGGCGATCGCACTCTGGATGGACGCATAGCCTGCAGCACCCTGCTGGTGCGCCAGGTACATGTCCAGGCCATTGGGGCTCTCGGCACCGGACAGGTACGGCCGCCCACTGTGTTCGTGGCGCGACATGATGTCGGTGCGGTTGCGCCCATACAGCGTGGCTGCTGCTTCGGTGTTGGCCGCCGGGTCGAACTCGCGACCAGTCAGGCCATAGGCCTTGGCGGTGCCAGGAACGAACTGGAACAAGCCCTTCGCGTGGCTGTCCTCGTTGTAGGCATTGGCGTTGAACTTGCCGCCGGTTTCGATATAGGCAAAGCGCAGGAAGTCCTCGCGCGGGATGTTGCTGCGCTCAGCCTGGCGTTCGATGATGTCGAGTACAGCGCCTCTGTCGTGTGGATTGGCCATCATTGGCTCCTCAGGTGAAGTGCGGCCGCGGCGGGCCGCAGGACGTCAACCGGACTCAATCCTTGAGTCATTTACAGAGCGGTCAACTCGAAAGGGATGTCAGGGCTGGTAGCGCCCCTCCTTCGTGTCGAAGGCATAGGTTACCGCATCTTCGGCACCAAGATCGCGCGTTTTGTCGGGGCCTGAAATTTCCTTGCCTGCCAGCGTGATCTTCACATTGGGTAGACCTGCCTGACCAGGCGCCTCGAAGGACAAGGTACCGGTGCTGACAGCACACGGCATGATCTTGTTGTCATCGCAGGCCGCCGTGTTGTCGCTACCCGCCACCACCGAGCCCAGGTAACCCCAGCTACGGAAGGACAGGTCATCGACGTTGTCCGGGTCGAACAGGAACAAGGCATACAGGGATTGCGCCACACCATTGTCGAAGCTGCGGGTGGGCAGTGCCAGCAGCAGGCGACCGTCGGCGGTTTCCTGCGACAGCGGCTTGCGCGTTTCATCAATCGCATCGGGCTGGTCGTTGTGACCAAACTCGCCGACATAGCCGTCGGTATCCACCTGCGACCAGATCGGTTTGCCTGCCTCCTCCGCCTTCACAAAGGTAGCCTGGGCAATGGCCACGTGACCGGGCTCCATCATTCCGCCATCGGACTCGGCGGTGTCGTCACCCTCGGTGCTGGTGGCAAAGCCGGTGAAGTACTGGCGCCCCTTCAGCGTGAACGGATAGCCATACCAGTAGCTCACCATCGCCCCGCTATCAATCTTGTAGCTGACGGCGCCGTCGCCGTCGCGTTGATAGATGACGTAAAGAACGCTGTCGGGGGATGGCGCTTTGAGATCGGTCATGCCTGGGTCCTTTGTCTGATCCGCAGCAGTCGGGGCACCGCCCGCCGCCGCGGTCTTTGCTGCCTCGGTATTGCCTTGTTGACTGCAGCCGGCCAGTGCCAATGCCAGCAGTACAGCCATCGTCGTCGTTGAATGTTTCATGCAAACTCCTCAAGGCATCGTGAAAAGCAAATGGCGTCAGGGCTTGCTGCGGGTCATCCGTAACGCGCCATGTCCTGCTGCTGTGCTTCATGCAGCCGTGCACCTTGCTGCGCGGCTGCTTCACGTTGTGTCAGCTCCTGCGCATGCTGGTCGGCGCGTGCCTGCCATTGCTGGCCGGCCTGCGATGCCTGCAGGGCTTCCGTGGCCGCTCGCATGCCATCCGGGCTGCCGCTACGGGCGGCTTCCAGCAAACGCGCCACGTGGGCCTGTTGCGGGTCTGCCGCCACGCCACGCGCATCCAGCATCGCCGCCTTGTCTTCGTTCCCTTTGCCTGGTGCGTCCTGGAACTGGTTGTTGCGCCCTTCGCGCAGCAGCTCCTCGCGTGCCGCCGGTGCACCTGCCGGATCACGGTCACTGAAGTAATCGACACCGTCGCGTACCCAGCCCACCGGACCGCGCGCGCCAATGGTGACCGCGCGCCGCAGCGACTGCACATCACCGCGGTAGTTCTCGATCATCGGCGCGTTGTCCGTGGCGCGCTGCAGCGCCGCCGGATCCTGCAACACAGAAACGTCCGGCTTCCCCTTGCCATCCAGGGGCAGGAAGTTGTGCATGCTGTGCGACCCCATCGAGCGCCCTGCAGCGACAACTGCCAGATCCGGCGTGATCGCGTCCACGAAGCGGTTGTTGAAATAACCCGACTGGTTGAGGACCGACATCTCCTTCTCGGTGGCATAGATGCGCACGTCGCCATACTGGGGACTGGCCGCGCTCACCGCATCGTTCGCCATCACATGGTTCAACACCTTGCCGTTCGGGCCAGGCGGAATCTTCAGGTCCAGGCTGGCTGCACCATAGGCGTTGAAGGTTTCGCCACGCAGGTCGAAATGAAGGGCCGACACCTGCGCCAGCGTGCCACCCAGGGAATGCCCGGTGACCGTGACCTGGGGCGCCTCCATGCCAGGCCGTTCACCAATGGTCTTTGAATATTCCAGCGCACGCCGGGTCAAGGCGATGGCATCTTCGGCCTGCGGATTGGTGCGCCGGGTGACCATGGAGCCATCGGCGATCACCGCATCCTTCCAGATCTGCTCGGTGCCGCGGTGGGCCACCACGATCTCGCCATCGCTCAGGCGTTGGTAGATCGTGCCCTGGTAGCCGTTGTCCGGGTTGCTGGCGTGCTCAAGGATCTTGTAATTGCCGCTGGGGGTTCGCTCTTCCTGCGAAGGATCGGCAGGCCCCAATCGGTAATCATCCGAGTAGGAGTCGTTGGCCAGCTCGGCGTAGTCCTGGGAGGTCAGCTTGCTCATGAGGCGATCTCCTTCGCACTGAGCGTGATGCTGAAGAACTCATCGCGCTTGTCGGCTGGCACCTTGTCCAGGCTGGCATCACCCAGATCGCGGAACGCATCCATCTTCGCGCGCGGGTAGTAGCCGGACCAGAAGTAGCGGGTCTCCTGCCCACCCGCAATCACCTTCTCTGCCGGCAGGCCGAAGATGAAGCGTGTATTCGCCTCATCACCCGTCGCCTTCAATACCACGCGCGCCTCGGCCAGCGCCCAATGGCACACTGCACGGCCGAAGTAATCCTCGTCGACGATCTGGTCCAGATAGACGATGCCGGTGTACTCGGCGTCCGACACCTTCTTCAGCGTGATCGGCTCATTGCTGGTGATGCGCGGAATGGCACCAATCACCGGATCGATGTTGCCGCACTCACCGGGGTTCTGGACATCGAACTGCGCAGCGGCGTTGATGAGCTCAAAGCCGCCAGGGGCGTTGGCAAGCGTCATCCGGATCTCGTAGGCCTTGGTCGGGTTGCTGTTGAGCTTGCGCTGCGGCGCAACGGCTGCGGCGGCTTGAGGGGATGCATTCATGGGAGCTTCGCTTCTGTTCTGCCTGTTGTTGCAGGCGGCGATGGGGACCAACACGGCGCAGGCCAAACCGGCCAGAGCCAGCCGTGGGAAAAATTTGCGGGGTGCAATATCAATCATCGGCATGATGGGCGTTCCGTATTTCGGACAGATGTTGGCTGCGTCGCATTCGTCCCGCGCGCAACCAGGTGAAGCGAAGACCGGGCACACCCCTTGCACGGCTTCCTGTACAAATCGATTGAGGCGCCGCAATGCGGGCCAGACAGGACTGAACACAACACTACCTCGCCGGAACCGGATTCCGTCGAGCGGGTTACAGCATGGTTGTGGGGTGACAGGTTGCTCTCTGGCATATCCATACGCAGCGTCATCGTGTGGTCGATGCAAACGCAGGCAGCACACAGGCTGCCCTTCCTTCATCGCGCACACCCCTTGCGCGACCTTGGCAACTTCGACTGGCGACCACCCGAAGGGCGGCATAACCAGCACGTGTCAAAACTAACATCCAATCGCAAGAAGTTGAACCCTTACGCTGATGTAGTCGTTACTCCTCACGCGACCCTAACAAGCAAAACGCAATGAAGCCTCTACATGCGTGCGCAGTGGCCGATTGAGCAGTCCAGCGTTGTTGCGGGAGGCGTTCACTTCCATCCATCCAAACGTCAGTGAGTGGCCAGGGCGCTCTACTCTCACGTGTAGCGTCTGCAGAACGAAATCACTGACCAGCAATGGCGCAGCCTTCTTGGATAATGGCGCAGCCATGGCCGCACTCCTTCAAGGCGTCCCGGCGCAGTTTCCTCATCCCTCGATTTCCGGTGGCCACGCCGGTGGTCACGGGTTGACCACCGGCGACATCCACCACTGCGATATTGGAAGCGATCGCCATGCAAGCGTTATTGAAGACCCCCAATATCTCACAACCAACGGCACCCTTCGCTTCACAGGAGCGCATGGCAAAGTCGGTTGCCGCCTGCTCACTCGGTGCCTCCAGGGTCCACCCCATCAGCCCGCGGTTTCCAACGGCCAAAGCACCCCATTGGTCGACACCACGGCCGCGAACCGTATCACCAACTCCATGTGCGGGGAGATAGACACTGTTATAGGCGGCAGATCCTGGTTGTGGTTGCTGAGCCATCGCCGAACTTGAAAAAAAAGCAGTCGCAAGGCCAGCAGAAATAACCACTGAACGTATTTTCATCTCGGCACCTCCTGCAAACAGCACATTGAGCAATGCAAAACCACGATCGACACCGTTCCGGAAAATCAACCGCTCTTGGATCCTGTCGTCTCCGTTGTTTTACTTGGTGGCATGTCGAAGTCCTGCTTGAAGTCGGACTTCTGGCCCGTACTGTTCCGGCCCACGTTGCCGAAGCTGGAGTTGGCAACAAACTGGCCCAACGTGCCATTGAAGAACATCGCAGCCATCGGCGGGGTCATCACCATCAATACGGACATGAGCAATCCTATGCCGCCTTGCTGGATGGCGGATGAACTCAAGCCTGCGCCGTAACCGTTGCCATCCCCCGTTGAGTTGGCAATGTACGCAGCAATCATCGCCGCAGCCGAGATCGCGACAAGTTTGGTGGCAAGCGAAACCATGAATGCCAGCACACCCATCGAGAACATTGTGCCAATGCCATACATCAACCAACGTTTGAACAGGTCCTTGGTCTGATCAAACAGCAGACACAGAATGAATATCGGGCCAAAGCCCACAAACAACACCATCGCCAACTTGTACAACAGCAGCATTGCCCCGCCGATGACCGACGGCCCTGCGATGCCGATGCCGGTAAGACTGGCGATCTGCCGCTGGTCGGCCTGATTCTGTTCGCTCTCGGCCACCGGCAGCGCATCGACCAGGGCAAAGATGAAACCCATCATCTTCAGGTTCTCATCGATCGAGTCCTGCACCTTGTCATCATTTCCCGTGACCACCTGGTGCACTTCTTCGGGCATCGTCTCGCTCAGGAACTTGGTGACGTCGCCGCCGGCAAAGGACATGGAGCTTGCCGCAAGCACGATCAGGAAGCCGCGCAACGACCCCACGACCAGGCCCATCAGCGATTCCCGGCTGCGCCCGGTCACGATCAGGAAGCCTTGCGACAGCACCCACAGCGTCAGCAGGGTCAGTGACATGCCGCTGACCCAGCGCATGGTCCGCCCCAGCATTGCCACCTGGAACGCGTCGACCTGACCGTTGAGCCACTCGAATATTCCAGCGAAGAAGGCCCATTGAATGAACCCGCTCAGATCGAAGGCAGCCATCAACATGAAACCACTCCTAGTTCCTTTAGATGCCCGGCAGGGCGCCATTGCCCTTCAGAGCGTTCCGGGTCAAGGCCGAGCGTGAGTTCTGCAAGTGAGAAACACGGGCCTGGTAGGCCGCCATGTAGGTTTGGTAACGATCGCGGTCGTTGTCCATCAGGGCGGTAAGGGCCAACACTTCGTTCGTGTTGTACTCGATGTTTGCGTAGTCATCGGAAGACAGGCTGCGGCGATGGTCATCAAGCTGCTTCAGGCGGTCGTAGTTCTGTTTGGACCGCTCAAACATCCGCAGCGAGAACCGATACTGTGCCAACTCGGTCTTCGCCAGTTCCTGGCACAAAGTCTGCTGCTGCAGGCCAAGAGGCGTCGGCGCGCCCGCCGAGCATAGCTGATCCATCGACACCACCACGCTGCTGGGCTGCGTCTTGTTGAGCGCCTCGTCGCCCGTAGGCTCGACGATCATCTCCGGCGTGGAGCCACCCCGCTGCTGGATCTGCAGCTTGCGATTGAGGTTGTTCAGATGGCGGGTAACGCTGCCCCCCTCATTGCCAAGGTTGTCCTTGATCTTGCCAAGTTCGCGCTGGCTTTCATCATCGTCCACCTTCCAGGCCGCCATCGCCACCCCGGTGCCAAGCAGGGCAACCACGGTCACCCCAAGCAGCACCCAGCGATTCGCCTTGGGCGCGGTCAACTCGGTTCCAAAGGTACGCACCCACGCTTGGCTGAATTTCGACTTGCCGGCAACGCGACTATGTTCCTGGGTTCTCATGGTCCACCTCTACTCGTCTCAAACAGCGTTGAATTTCCAAGATGCCCGCGGATCAACGCGCGGCAGCCCGTCTTCCATCGACCGGCTCGGATCGTTGCCTGGAGCCACGCCCCGACCCCTTGCGGTTTTCGTAGAACTCCTGCAGCCATTGCTCCGGCGACAGCTCATCCACCTTCACACCGAAGTGTTCAGCCTGCTGATGCGCAATGCGGTCCATCACATCGATGTTGTCGGTACTGGCCGATATCACCGCCAATGCGTCATCCATCCCACGCAGATTCAGCTGACACACCGTCGAGCCATGCCCCTGCTTCACCAGGAAGCTGCGCGAGCGCTCATCCAGGTTGGCCACCACCTCGAACTCGGCTTCGGTCAGCTTCAATCCATCCATGTACTCGCTGCGCGAGGCATTGGGATTGGGCAGCAGAATCAAGGTGGCGGTCTGCTCGATAAGCGCAGCGGAGATGTCGCTGGCCAGCGCATCCTCGGGGCTTTGCGTGGCAAATATGCCCAAGCCATTTTGCTTACGTATGGTTTTCTGCTTGTTCTTGGCGAAGTCCTTCAGGGCACCGCCGCCGTCGAGGATCTTCCAGAATTCGTCCATCACGTAGATCAACGGGCGCCCGTCGATCAGCTCTTCCAGACGGTGCAGCAGGTAGTTGATGACCGGCACGCGCACCTCGGCATTGTCGATCACCTCGGTGTAATCGAAACCGATGATGTTCGCCTTCTCCAGGTCGATGACATCCACCGGGTTGTCGAAAACCCACCCCAGCGTATTGCCCGCGGTCCATTTGCGCAGCCGCGCGAACAGGCCGTCGTCGCCCATGTTGGGCAGGCTCTTCTGGAAATTGGTCATGCTGCGCAGGTGCTTTGGCATGTCCAGCATGCTCTCCACCGCACGGAATATGTCTTCGTCCTCGCGTGCGGTGTAGCTGGTTTTGCCGGCCAACACCTTGATCAGGTTGCCGAGAAACTGCACATTGGCGTCGGTTCGATCACACTGGAACGGATTGAAGCCAGTGGGCTGGCCGTTGTCCAGCGCCAGATAGTTGCCACCGCAGGCACGCACGAAGATCTCCGCACCGCGATCCTTGTCGAAGAAAAAGATCGTGGGCGATGGCTTGTACTTCTGCACCTGGCTGAGCAGGAAATTGATCAGCGCAGTCTTGCCGGTACCGGACTTGCCGATGACCATGGTGTTGCCGATCGCCTTCTCACCCAGCGAATTCTCAGCCGGATGGGTGGCATGGAAATTGAAGTAGTAAGGCTGCCCATTGGTGGTCTGCAACACCGTCAGGCACTCGCCCCAAGGGTTGTTGTCGCGCTTGCCGGTGGCAAAGTTGTGCAGCGGCGACAGGCCCAGGAAATTCAGCGAGCTGACATTGGCCAGGCGCGTACGGTACTTCCAGTTCGCCGGCAGCTGCGAGTAGAACGATGAACACACCGCCAGATCTTCCTTGACCGAAACAAACCCGGCATTGGAAAGCTCGGCGCGGGTAGTTGCCACGTTCTGCGACAGGGTCTTCTGGTCCTCGGCGTACAACGCCAGCATGAAATGGTACTCACCGAGCACAAAATTGCCGGACGCCACCTGGTCCATCGCGTGATCCATCTCGATGATCTGGCTCACCGCCTTGTCACCCGAGGAGATCATCATGCCCTTGGTTCGGTCCAGCACCTTTAGCGCATCCTGGCGCCCCATCGGGCTGAACGAGTGCGTTATCACATACTCGAAGTCCAGGTATTTCAGCCCGTTGAGGATGCCCGGATAGGTCCCGTCCGTGTACTCCTTGATATTGAGTATCGCGCCGTAATGATTGCGTCCACCGGGCGCGTTGATCACGAAGTCACCGGACTTGGCCGAGAACATGTGGCGCGACACGGGCAGGTAGTCGTAAACCGGCGCGCGCAACACGGGAACCGGTTCTTCAAGGCGGTTGAGCAGGTAACCGAAGAAGCTCAGCACCTCTGAGAAAACCACACCATTGTCGGCCTCGTACATGCCAAGCAAGGTGGGCGCATAGTCCTTCAGCACCGCTTCGACGTTGCCCGCCAACTCGGTGATCTTGCCAATGGCCTGATCCTGCTCGGCCTGCAGGCGCTCGACGTTGGCCGACTTCTCGACGAATTTTTTGCCGGTGACGATGGGACGGTAGATCATCGTCAGAAACAACTCGTTGCGCATGATCTTCTGCGAAGACAGACGCTCGTAGTATTCATCCGACAGCTGCTGATTGAATGCTTGCTGGTAGCGGCTCTTCAGGTCCACGCGGCCACGCCGCCGGATGTCGTGCACCCAGAATGCGACATTGACGAAATCCGGCGCGCGCAGCGTCTGCAGCATCCGGTTGAAGGTGCCGTGCCGATGCTCCAGCTCCCACTCCTCGCGCCCAACAAAGGGCAACCCATCCAGCCGCCAGGTGATGAGGAAATCGCCACCCGTTGTCTTCACGACGTGCGGAGACACGTGTGAGGAGAACGGGATCAGCTCTGCGATGGAAGGATCGGGCGACAGCATTCAACTAGTCCCTGGATGGGTTCTCGAGTGACTTTCTATAGCTGTTGGGCGTAAACACCCACATGCCGTTGTGATGTTTCAGGTTCCTCACCCGGCTGCGGAACAGCCAGCGCAACCCAAGCAACCTGAACACCATCTCGTCCCGGCGCGCCATCTGCCGCATGATCATGACCACGATCGGCAGAAGGAACAGAAAGAACATGTCGATGTAGAACGTCAACAGCAGGCACGCGCCGGCCGCGATCGTGAAGGGCATGTAAGGCACCCCCATGAACATGGCCGGACGCGTGCAACCGCGGAAGAGCGCGTCTTTACGCATACTGCAGCAGGCTCTGCGCCACCACCATGGCGGTAGACGTCACGTCCTCCGGCAGCAGCATCTTTGCGATCTGGGCAGCGGCTCCGATCAGGAAGCCACCGATCAGCACCGGGGCCACGTCACCAATACGCTTGTGATTGAACGCAATCTGGTAGCCGGCAAAGATAACGGCGATGGTGACGACCGCAATGGACGCGATATTCAGCAGGCTGTTGATGTTGGCGAAGAATGCGGTGACGCTGTCCGCCGCACCCGAGCCATCCTGTGCCATCGCCATGATCGGCGCTGCCATCAGGCCGACTGCGGCGATGGAGGAGGCGACGCCGCGGCGGGCATTGTGGGTAAACTTGCTGGTCTTGTTCTGCATTGGGAACCCCGATTTCGGTTGAGGGAAGGACTGCGAGCTACTGCTTGGTCACGAATGACCGGATACGGCGTGGAACTAGAAAACGAACGCGGCATCTCTCTGTGGTGAAGCCGCGCCCGCCGCCGGATTTGTGGGACCAGTGGCAGGTGCCTGCGTGTTGGCCGGGAGCGTACCTGCGGGATTTGTCAGTTGCTGTGAAACCTGTGGCGCGCCCATCGGCTGGACCACCACCGGCGCATCGTCGTTGTCCGTGAATGCCGGCACCGCGCTGGCTGGCGCAACGTTCACAGGCGCCGGCACCATCGCAGCGGCCGCAGGCACCGATCCGCCAAGGCCCGCGCGCGATAATGCCGCTTCTTCGACACGCCGCAGTATCAATGCCGCCGCGGAGTCCACCGGCACCTGAATGCGACGCGGTGCCGTTGCCGCTGCGGGGCGCGTCCTGATCACGGGAATTGCTGCTGCGGTGGAGCCCGCGGCCGATGCCTGCCATGACGCCACGACCTTCTGCACATACCCGTGCCGATAGCCGGTGGTGAAGTTGCCCGAGTAATAGCAACTGAAGGCCTTGCCCCAATCCTGCCCGGAACGGCCGTAGCACTCGGCCAGTATCCGCGAGCCGGCCTGCAGATTCGGGCATACATCGAATGCCTGTTCGTAGCTGCCCAACCCATGTTTGGCCAGGTTGTAACGATTCACCTGGGCAATCCCCAGGGAGAAGTTGTACCCGGCCTGCTCCAGCATGCGCGTGGTCGACAAGGCTTCGCCCAGGTTGCGCGGCTGCCGTGCAAGGCGCCCGCCCACCACGCCAATGGCGTAGGGATTGAATGAGGATTCAACCTTGACCACGTGGTGCATGACCTCCGCCGGCACGGCCAGGTCGGTACACGCCGCCATCTCGATTCCCGGCAACATTAGCGTGCCCTCCACTGGTGCACACGGACAATCATTGCTGCGTTCATTGCGCCAGGCCCCGCGCTGGGTCGAAGTCGATGCCAGTGATGTAGCGCCGGCCTGCATGGGCCTTGATGTGCACGACAATGTCGATGGTCATCTTCAGCAGGTGCTTGATCACCTCGAACTCCAACCCCGACCCCTCGGCCGAGGCCTTGACCATCAGTGCGAGCTGATCCCAGGTCTGCGCGGTGCTGCCCGCATGGCAACTGGTAATGGAGCCCGGGTGCCCGGACGCGCAGTTGCGGATGAAGTAGAACGACTCGTCGCCGCGCAGCTCAGCCAGGATGATGCGGTCCGGCTTCATGCGGAGGCAGGCCTCCATGCACGACTTGGCACTGATGTTGCTGGTGCTCTGGCCACCCTTGGAGTACAGCAGATGCACAACATTGGGCTGCTGCAGGAAAAGCTCCCGCGCATCCTCGATGGTGACCAGGCGCTCCTGATCGGAAATGTGGTTGACCAACGACTTCATGAAAGTGGTCTTGCCACTACCCGTAGCACCCGATACCACGATGTTCTTGTGGTACTGCACGGCCTTCTTGAAGAAACTCGCGTAATCGCGCTGGGCCCGCAACTCGGTCAGCTCGCGGTCGTGCTCACTCAGGGTTGGGGCTTGCTCCAGAATATCGTTGAAGAAGCCGTCTTGCTCGTACTGCTCCAGCGATTTGCCGAACCGCGCCGGCAGGCGGATGGTGATCGATACCCGGCCGGCATCACAGGCCGGCGGGATGACGAACTGCGCACGCTGGCCGGTCGGGAACGTCAGCGAGACCATCGGATCCGCATCGGTGATGCGCTGGCCCGTGTTGCTCTCGTTCACCACTGCCGTGCAGAACTGCCTTGCGCGCTCGAAGGTCAGCGTCGGCACTTCCTCCCGACGCCAGCCCGAACGGGTTTCCAGATACAACTCGCCCGGCCGATTGATGCAGATTTCAGTGACATCACTGGAATGCATGTGCTCGCCGATGCCCAGAATACCGTACTGGTATTCCAGGAAATCGTTGGACACCCTGGCGATGGCGGATTCTGCATTCATGCAACAACGTACTCAGCGGATCACAGCAGAGAAGTCGACATCGCGTGCGACGTAGACATTGACGATCGTGCCCTGGTTGATGGTCACGGTCGGCGGCCGGGTCATGTTGCGCTCCATTGCCAGGTTGGCCATGCGCTCCATGGTGCGGGCGGTGGCACTTTCATACGGGTTCTGCACGATCGCCCCATTGACGATGGACGACTGCTGCGGGCCATTCTCGGCAGCGGCATACTTGAAGGCGTCTGCCAGGATGCTGATCAGCAATGACGAGGCAATCCGCTGGCCCCAATGCGCGCTGTAGTGGCCGTCGTTGCCTGCCGAACCCAGGCCATCAACGCCCGGGCTGCGCATGTTGATATCCAGGCCAGTGGGCGTGGTAATGCGATCCCAGACAATGGCCACGCGGTTGCCGATGATGCCATCGGACCCGTAGGAGCCCTGCACCTTGGAACCACGCGGAAGCAGCAACCGCTTGCCATCCACCGAGTACACCGGCTCGGTGACGATGCAGGAGGTATAGCCCGGGAAGTCCGAGATCACCCTGGCCTGCAGGATGCAGCGGATATACGTGCCGCGCAGCAGCAGTGTGTTGGGCTTGTACAGGGGCTGTGCGCTGGTTGGACCATCGGCCGGGCCGTTGGTACCGGGCGCGCGCGCACCGGCCATCAAACCTGCGGGCGCTGGCGATGCTCCCGCTTCGCCAGCCTCACCATTGGCGTCGAGCATGCGACGCTCCAGCAGCGTCATCTCAGGGCGTCGCTCCGGCCCCATGCCCATCCCCATGCCATTGGAAGCATGCGGGTTGTCGTCGATGACCGGCAGCGGCGGCAACTCCTGCACAGGCGGTGCCTGCGCCACCGGGCGCTCCGGCGGCAACTCCGGCAGGTCGCGCGGCGCCGCAGGAATGACCACCTGCTCCGCTTGTTGTCGACGCGGGGCTGGATCGCCGGAGGAAAGCCCCCCCGAGAAAATCCAGGCCGCCAGCGCTGCCAACGCGATCACGATGGCAGCCAGGAAGCCCAGCGCCTTGCGATTGAGGCGCTGCACATCGTCGGCACGCAGATACGGTGCTTCACTGTCCAGGCCGGGATCATTGGCGTATTCACGCCGCGTGTAAGGATTGGGAGCCGCCTGCTGTGTAACTTCCGGCGCGTCATGCTCATTGGGTGGGATCTGATTCACTGCTCCGGTCTCCTGCGCAGGCCGATAGCGTTGTCGCCATGTCGAACGACAAGGTAGGCATAGGTGCCATGCACCACGATGGTGTCGCCTTCCACCGTCGAGTTGACGATGAACTCGTCCCCTGATTTGCTGTCACGGGCGAACACAGCCGGAAAATTGCCACTGGGGAAGCGGGTGCGGTCGCCCATCCGGATATAGGTGAACCGACGGTCGTCATACACCGAAGTGGGCACCAGCCAGGTTGGCCGGCGCTTTTTGTAGGTGTAGTCATAGCCGTAGTAGTAATCGCGGCCGGGCACCACCGCCGTATTCAACTCCGAGGCGGGCTCATCCTTCGGGGTGGTCTCAGCCGCAAACCTTGTATCCGCCGGATAGACGAATCGCACCTTGTACTGCACGCCCGCAGCCTTGGCCTGATCCAGCGCCCGCCAGTTGGTGGCGACGACCTTGAGCTCGAAGATGTAGGAATGCGCCGCGGTACGCACCATCAGGTTGGTGTCCACGTCGACGTTCTTCGGCTTCAGGTAGAACACGTTGTCGCGGCGGCTGATGTCCCAGCCGCCACTGAACCCGCTGCTGTAATCAAGCACCTGCTCATGTGGACTCAGTTCGATCTGGGTAGTGATACCCAGGCCGGTGCGTACCGTGTAGACCTTGTCCGGCGCGTAGTCGTACTCCTCGACCACCTGCGCGGCCGCCGGTATTGCCAAGCCCGCCATCAATAGCAGAGCAAGGCCACGTCGCAGGAACTTCTGCAGCGGGCTACTCATCGTTCAACTCCCCGTTTTTCACTCGTGGCACCAGGCTGCGCCGCGGCTGGCGGCGGAAACGCGGCGGCATTCGGATCGGCACTTGGCATTTCGCCCGGCGCGGCTGGATAGGCAGCGGGAGCACCGGCAGGCGCGGCGCCCTCCGGATAGCCCGGGTACGCCGGCTGGCCCTGGCCATCGGCCGGATAGCCGGCCGGTGCGGCCAACGGCGCCTGACCGGACTGCACCGGCGGCGGCGCACCCGGTGTTGGAGCAAAGTCGTTGTCGACGCGGTAGTTGAGCACGCGGAAACCCAGCGGATTCAGCAGGCGATCCTCATCGCTCAGCCGAAGATTGGGCTCATAGCTGAACTCCATTGTCGCGATCTTGTTGTCCAGCGGTGCAATACGCCCGTTGGACTTGTCATAGACGCTGCGCTGGAAGCGCACAGTGGCACCAGTGGGACGACGTCCCGTGCCGCCACCTACCAGCACGATGCTGAGGATGCGCACGTTCAGCGACTTGGTGGTGCCATATACCTTGAATGGGCGCTCGAAATTGGTCGCCGCATGCAGGGCCATATACGCCGGCGCAACCGCGGGGCTGGCCATCGACAAGGTGGTCCGCCAGTTGCGCTGGCCAATCAGACCGGCATCGTAGGACTCACGTGCCAGCACGAACTGGGCCACGTTGCTCTTGTTGATTGCCTCCTCCGTAGTGACATCGCGCTCACCGAAGTTGCCGCTGAGCCGCGCTACCGACGCCGTCCCGGTATACGGGTCGGCCATCACCAGATAGGGAACTTTTTCCTTCAAGGGAAGGAACAGCAGATAGCCACCGGCCAGCAGCAGCGCCATCAAGATGGCGCACCAGGCCACCATCCAGGCGCGCTTCTCGCTGCGCTTGGCCCGGTCCGCCAGGGACACCTCGAAGTTGACCCCCTGCGAAACCGCCCGATCAATCTCGGGGGAACTCGTCTTCTTTTTGCCGAACATGCCCGCGGGGTCCTTTACTTGCCAGCAGCGTCGGCTGCGGAATTTGCTTCCTGGGTGGGCTTATCGGCAGCAGCAGCGGCAACGCTGACAATGATCTGCTGGCGCTCGACCACCACCAACACTCCCTGTGCGGCATAAGCAGCCGACAATGCAGCTGCAGCCTCCGCAACACTGATGGTGTGGATGTCCGCGACTGGTCCGAACAGGGTGTAGTCATTCGGATGCAGGTAGGACAAGGTCAGGCCGGAGTCCTTGGCCCAGCGGGTAAGCATGCCTTTGAGCGTGCCATCCACGGGCGCAGCCTGGTACAGATAGGACGAATGCAGCGGAATGGCCTGCGGCGCTTCGGCCATGCGATTGACCGGCATCCACTTGCCAGTGGGCTCGGTTGGCTTGGGTGCGCCGCAGCCCGTCAACAAGGCGATGCCCCCCATGAAACCTACGAACAACGTGTTGCGGATCGGCATAGTGAAGCTCACGAAGTCACCATCGAGAAAGTTTCGACCGCAGCAGAACGCTGCAAGAGTCTCTGCACCTGGGAGCAGGGAATATCTCGCCGGATAGGCAACCTACGCGACACAGCCAGGGCACTCGAACGCGAGCACGCACCTGCAACTGTCAATGTGCGGACAGACCGCCGTCTGCTACCCGCTCCCCGTGAGAGACGAACCATTCAAATTCCATTTCATCGTGACGCATGCACGGAACGTTCACTTCACACGCCCGCCTTCCATCACATTCGGGCGGAGCATAGACACGCAAATGTTTGCGTGTTGTGAAGCAGCAATTCACACAAATGTGTGATGCACGTTCTGCGCACTTGCATGATCAACACGCGTATCAGAACAACGATTTCAACTTGATGACAGTGATGAAACCACTTCAAAACAAGCTGAATTCCCCAATCCGCGCACTTAACATGCAGTCTTCACCGCCCCCCCGGGACACTGCAGTATGCAAGCGTCCGACTACACAAGATCGCTGCACGGGGCGAAGCATACACACAGTCTTCACTGATTGATGTGAAGAGAAAAGTTAAACGACATCACTTCACCACTGCATGTTTGATTCTGGCAACATGCGCCTCTCGCCCGGCGGGGGCGTGCAGTCAAAAGGTGTGACATGGAGCAATCAAAGATGGAGGAGTTCATCGCAAACGCCGCGTTGCTTGCGGGGCACCTGACGCAGCAATGCGACAAGGTGGTTGCGGAACAGAAGTCATCCACCGCCGAACTGCAACGCGCAGCCACCGAGCTTGGACAAGGTGTCAGCGCGGGCAAGGCAGAGCTTGCGCAGACTGCGCGGGCCGCCATACGTGAAGCGCTTTCGCAGGAAATTCCTGCGGCGGTTGAAGCACTCGGCGACAGTGGCGATCGCCTTCGCGCAATTGCGGACCAGCTGCAACGCGAACAGTTGGCCGCAGCATCGGGCATTCGCGCACTGGCCTGGAAAGCACTGGTCGCCATGCTGGTTGCCGCCGTTGCAATCGTTGGCGGCACCGCTTACGTCGCCTCCAACAATCTGCAGCGTGCAGAGAACGCCAAGCTGGAAGCACAGGTGATGGAGGCCCTGCAACAAGTGCACATCACCGCGTGTGATGGCAAACCCTGCGTCAAGCTCAGCGAGGGGCAGCAGCGCTGGCAGCGCAACGACGACTACATCCTGGTTGATACCAGTGCACGTGCGGGCACGGCAAAGTAATGCTCGCACCTGCTCTCACAACATCACGCCCTGTCGCGCGACCTGAAGCCCTCCGCAACTGACTTGCGTACATCCAAGTCGAAGGAATCGCCTTGAGCAACAACTACCGGATCCTGATCGCAGTAATCTCCGCCGTGGCGCTGATCATCGCCGCCATCTACCTGGCAGGCTTCCTCACCCTGACCTTCCTCGGTCTGGACACGAGCGCGAGTGGATTTGGCACGTACTACCAGTACTTCAAGAATCTGAATCACCCGCAGGTCATGCCGTATGCCGGGCGTATCAAGCTGGCAGGTGGCATCGCTGCGGGCCTGATGCTGCTGGTATGGGCATCGATCGCGGTGATGCTGTACAAGCTGCGCAGCCACCGCAACATCCATGGCCGCGCGCGTTTTGCCGGCATGGTGGACCTGGCCAATACCGGGCTGCTGAAACACAAGGACGACGGCATCGTGCTGGGCCAGATGAACGGCAAACTGCTGCGTCTGTCCGGGCAGCAGTTCGTCATCCTTGCCGCCCCCACCCGTTCGGGCAAGGGCGTGGGCGTGGTGATCCCCAACCTGCTGGACTACCGCGAGTCGGCCGTGGTGCTGGACATCAAACAGGAAAACTTCGACCTGACCTCAGGCTGGCGCAAGTCCATCGGCCATGAGATCTACCTGTTCAACCCCTTCGCCGAAGATCGCCGCTCGCACCGCTGGAACCCGATGACCTATGTGTCCAGCGACCCATCCTTCCGCGTGTCGGACCTGCAGTCGATCTCGGCCATGCTTTACCCGGACGGCGACGACAAGGACAAGTTCTGGACCAGCCAGGCGCGCAATGCTTTCCTGGCCTTTACCCTGTACCTGTTCGAGCAGGCCGATGCCCTGCCTGGCTCACCCAGGCCCACCCTGGGCCAGGTGCTGCGCCTGTCCTCCGGCGATGGCACCGAGCTGAAGCCCTATCTGCAGAAACTGGCAGAGGCCTCGTTCCTGAGTGCACAGGCACGCACCGCCTTCGCAGGCTTGCTGTCGCAGGCCGACGTCACCTTCGCCTCGATCATCGGCTCGTTCCGCGAGCCGCTCAACCCCTGGCTCAACCCGGTGCTGGATGCGGCAACCAGTGGCGATGACTTCCGCCTGGATGATGTCCGCCGCAAGCGCATGACCATCTATGTCGGCATCCAGCCCAACAAGCTGGCCGAAAGCCGGCTGATCGTGAACCTGTTCTTCAGCCAGCTCATCAACGTAAACACCAAGACGCTGCCGCAGAACGACAAGAGCCTGAAGCACCAATGCCTGTTGCTGATGGACGAGTTCACCTCCATCGGCCGGGTCGACATCATTGCCAAGGCCGTGGCGTACATGGCCGGCTACAACCTGCGCCTGTTGCCGATCGTGCAGTCGATGGCGCAGCTGGACGCGGTGTACGGCAAGGAGCTGTCACGCACCATCATCACCAACCACGCGCTGCAGATCATCTACGCACCACGCGAGCAGCAGGACGCCAACGATTACTCGGAGATGCTGGGCTTCACCACCGTACGCCGTCGTGCGCGCACCCACTCGCATGGGCAGAACCGATCGATCTCCGACAACGAGGTGCTGGAGAAACGCGCCCTGATGTTGCCGCAGGAGCTGAAGGCGATGGGGCCGGAGAAGGAAATCGTGCTGTACGAAGGCCTGGCCCACCCGGTGCTGTGCCGCAAGATCCGCTATTACAAGGACGGCTACTTCACCAAGCGCTTGCTGCCCAAGGTTGAGGTCAGACAGCTGACGCTGGGTTGAGACCCGGCAAGGTGCTGCCCTGGCGCCCTGGCGCCACCAAAGCCATTGGCGACGCTGGACAGCCCAGAGCGCTCAACATGCAGTCTCTTTGCCGCGGCACCTCGGCCTGCGCGGAGTTGTGTGCCCGCGCGTACGTCCACCAGCCTGGAGAGGCCAGGTGCAACGGGTACCACCTGACCTGGTCTGGGCGTCCGCTCAAAGCGCCGCCAACTGCAGCTGCACAAAATTTTCACAAAATCCTTACTAGCATGCTGCCGTTGTGCTCCCCCTCGTCGAGGGCCAGCTGGAGGGCACGCGCCAGGATTCGGGGGGAAATCAATGGAAGTCCACAACGGCCTTGCTGCGGCAGGCAAAACCATGCTCGCTGCCTGCACCTTGCTGGCGGGCTTCATCACGGCTACGCCGGCCCACGCCCAGGCGACGGAGTTCTGCCCGACGTCCCTCGCGGAAGCGATGGATGGCCAATTTGATGCGGGCTGGTTCCTCAATCATCCAATGATGACCGACAAGCAGGACGGCTATACCAATGGCCCCGGCTGGTCGGATAGCAACTGGTATCACGACGATGGCAGCCCGACTGGCGCTGATGGCGCCAACCAGGCCGTGGTCAACGGGAAAGGAGGCGTCCAGACCATCGGCGCTGGCCTGGTACCCCACGAAGAGCCCTCATCTCCACGCCCAACCCGCTATCTCTATGGTGGGGTTTCCGGCGCGGGCTCCACCTTGCAGCAAGCCATCCAGAACAACGACTACTTCCAGGTTTCGTTCACCACCAAGAGCAACCTGGCTGCAGGCACCTTCTTCAAGAAGACGTACCTGATTGGCTACGGCGGATCCACGTACAAGTACGCGGTGCTCGCCTCGACGGATGCCAGCTTCAGCAATCCCTGGACACTGGTGCAGGACGCGCAGGTGACTGCACCAAACGGCGGGGCCTGGACCTGGGATCGCTTTCCAAACAACAACACGCTTTATCCGCTGCTCAAGCCCAACCAGACCTACTACCTGCGCGTGTACCTGTACGACCGCACCCGCAACCAGCAGATCGGATTCCCAAGCTCGCCCACCGACACCATCACCGCCGATGACTTCCAGTTCGGCACTGCGGTCTGCCCACCGGCCAAACTGACGCTGACCAAGATCTCCAACGGCAAGGCCGGCGCGTTCATCTTCAATGGCACCAACGGCGTTCCGACCGAAACCATTACGACCACGGCGGCAGGCGGCACAGGCAAGGTTGGCGCCACGCATACCTTGACCGCGGCCAATACGGAAACCGTGGTGACCGAGCAGGCAACGGCTGACTTCCGCCTGGGCGCCATCAACTGCACCGGCATGGGCAGTGGCGGCACCGCCACCCCGGCCATCGCCAACAACGGCGCCAACGGTGGCAGCGTAACCCTGGACGCCGCGGCGACCACCTGGGGCAGCAACATCGCCTGCACCTTCACCAACGAGTCCACCGAAGCCGGGCTGTGGATCCGCAAGAGCAACCAGGCAACAACACTGGTCTCCGGCACCAAGACCACCTACACCGTCCAGCTGCACAACGACGGCCCGGGTGCAGCCAACAATGCAGTGGTCCGTGACACACCCGGTGCCAATCTGCAGAACTGCGCCGTGGTGAGCAACAGCTGCACCGCCACCGGAACCACCTGCCCGGACCTGTCCCAGGTACTGACATCCGATGTCGCTCTGCCCAATCTGCCGGCGGGCAGTGGCATGAGCTTCAAGGTGCAGTGCGACGTCAAGTGACTGCCACGGGGCGCTCGCAGCCCCGCCAGTTCATCCAGGCCCTGCGCTCGCTCTGCGCAGGGCCAATGTGTAGGCAATGGCATACAGCGTCGTAACCGACAACGGCACACTGATGGTGCGCAGTATCTCCGGCGTGCCCGCCAGCCAATGGATGCTACCCAACAGGCTCACCGATACGGAGGCTGCCGCCAGCGGTGGCACCCACAGACCGGCGCGACCGGGCCAACGCTTGGACAAGGCTTCCAGCATGCGCTTGAGGAACAAGGTGATCAGCGCAGACAGCAGCCCTTGTACCAAACCCGCAATCAGCGGCCGCGGCATTGGGTGCGCCATATTGGCCACAGCAGCCCAGCTTCCCATTGCCAGGAAGGCAACCACCATGTGCACGGCGCTGCTGCGACTTGCGGCTTGAATATTCCGGCTCACTTGCTGATTCCGCTCCTGTCGGGTGAAGGTGGTTGATGCACGCCCCGCTGAAAACAATTATCGCAGTCAGCCCCCCCTGCCACAGCGTGTAGTGTGTACAAGGCGCTGGATACCGATACCGCTCCAACAGCCGCTGGCATCGTGCTCAACCAACCGGGGCATCCAATCCCAGGAACACACGCATACGCTCCAGCTCCGCATCCACGGCATCAGTGAAGGGCTTTCCCGCCGGCCTGCGCCCGGATACATAGTGCAGCTGCGCATCCAGCGTGCCCGCCACCACCGCAACGTTGCCCCAGCCGATCACCCGTTCCTGCCACAACAGCGGCAACGCGTAGTACCCCAACTTGCGCTTGGCAGGCGGCGTATAGGCCTCGAAGCGATAGGCCCAGCCCCAGAACAACGCGAAGCGGCGACGATCCCACACCACCGGGTCAAACGGCGTCAGCAACCGTACCGTGTCATCCACTTTCCAGCGTTTGCTGTCGGCGCGCTCGTCCGCTGGCCACAGCCATTCAACGCCCTCTACCCGTGCCCGCTGCAGACGTTGCCGCGCCCGTACAAGTGCCGCCTTGCGCGCGTCCTTCCACTGCGGCACGCCGCCGCCCAGATAGGCCACCAACTGCCCCAGACTGGCATCGGGAAGGGGCGCGTACTTGTTCACGATCAGATCAATCAATGCATCCAGGCGTGCAGCCACCTGCTCCGGCGGCAACACCGCATCGGCCTCCTCACCCGCCTCATGCACGGCATACACGCGGGTGCCACCTTCTCGCCGTGCCACCCGCAGCAGGCCGCGATAGTGCATGCCATCAAGCAGTTCGGTGCTGGCGCGCGACGAGCCGCCAAACCAATTGGTGGTGCGGCCATGTGCAAAGTGCGCATCCACCTCGCGCGGGTGCACCACACCGTGCTCGGCAACGAATGCCCGCACCGCGTGCGCCTGCTGCCAACGTTCCGGTGACCACTGCAACCGCGCCTGGCGTGGATGCATCAGCGCATGATGCGCTTTCGGCAGGAACCCGTAGTTGACGAAGTAATCCTCTTCCAGCGGCAAGCGTGGATAGCGCCGTTCAAGCTCGCCGGCGGCGTAGCCCGCTACACGATGCCGCAAGGTCAGGTCCTGCGCCCGCGCCGGTGCGCGGATGGGGTCTGCCTGCACAAACCCCAGCTTCGCGATGGCACGCATCAAGGTGGTCGGCTTGAACAGCGACCGGGCGATGGCGTAGCGGCGGAGGTGGTCAAGGGTGAGCGGCATGGGCGGATTATCCAACGCCAGCGGTTGCCGCGCATCTGCTGGAAAAAGGTCGCTTATCATCCGCTGATCAAGGAATCACACAGTCACCATGGAACGATCGCGGACGCCCCTGTATTACCCAATGCGCCTTTCAGCCGCTGCCGCCTTGGTGCTGTGTCTGCTTTGCACCGCCGCCCAGGCCCTGGCGCAGACCGCACGCAAGCCGTCACCCTATGAGTACCGGCAGCAGGATGCCTCTGCACCTGCGACCGTTGGCGGGCCAGACTACCTTGAGCGCATCGACAGCCGCGCGCAGTTCATGCAGCTGGCCCGGGTCTACAATACGGGCACGGCGCTGGAGATGCCGCACCTCATCTTCGTGATCGACCGCCGCAATGCCGGACGCATCTATTACATCAACACGCCCCGCCATGCCCTGCACGAGCAGTTCGTGCGCAACCAGCGCCTGCTGCCGGGCATGACCAAGGCCACGCTCAACGCGCAATACCGCGACCCGCAGCGGCGCTTCCTGTTCGGCACGGTGAGCTGGCAGCGCGACCTACCCGGCTATACCTACGAATTCTGGGAAGGCGACCAACTCACCGCTGCCCTGCTGCGCCAGACCGAACAGGTCCTGCATGCCTCGTTCCGTGATGCCATCCGCTTCAAGACCAACTCCACCCAGCACGAGCAGCTAGCGCGCAGCGTCGGCCTGCCCTTCATCAGCCAGGAGGCCTTGCTGCGCGAGCAACGTTTTCTTCCATTGAATACCGGCCGTGCGGAAGGCAGGCTGCGCATCGTGCGAACCGAGGCTCAGCTGCGCGATCTTTCGCCGCGCGATATTCCGGTATTGGATGAAGTGCCGATTGCCTTGGCGCCGATTGCCGGCCTGGTGACGCAGCGGCCCTCCACCCTGTTGTCACACGTCAATCTTCTGGCCAAGGGCTGGGGCATCCCCAACGTCTACATCCGCGATGCCCAGAATGCGCTCCGTCAGTATGACGGGCGCTGGGTGGAGCTGGATGTCAGCAACAACGACTATCGGGTTACACCGCGCACGCGGCCCGCGCGCACCCCATCGACCACCGCGGCCCGGCCTATCGCCCGCAACCTGCCGCGCCCGGACTTGTCGGTAACAACGCTCAAACCATTGGCAGCCTTACGCGCCCGCGACAGCAGCCACTGCGGCGTGAAGGCAGCCAATCTTGGCGCACTCAAGACCGCCCTGCCGCCGGCTGCACGTGTACCTGATGGCTTCTGCATCCCGTTCGCTTACTACGAGGCGACGATGCAGCGGCTGCAGATTCCGCAACGCCTGCAAGACTTGCAAGGTCGCCCCGGCTTCAGCACCGATGCGGGGGTGCGTCGCGATGCGTTGGCGTCACTGCGCACCGAAATCAGCAACGCAACACCCGACCCTGCATTCGTGCGTGCACTGGACAGCCAATGGAAGAACCAACTGCACAGCGCGGGCGTGTTCGTGCGCAGCTCATCGAATTCCGAAGACCTGCCGGGCTTCAGCGGTGCGGGCCTTTACACCACGGTGCCGAATGTGACGCGCAGTGATGCCCTTGCCAGGGCAGTGCAGACGGTTTGGGCATCGGTATACAACTTTGAAGCCTACGAGGCACGCAGCGCCGCCGGGCTGAGCCAGGATGCGGTCGCCATGGCGGTACTGGTGCAGGCCGCCGCTCCGTCGGACAGCTCCGGGGTGATGATCACCCGCGACCCGTTTGATGCCGCCCGCCGCCACATCACCTATATCTCCGCCAAGCGCGGCCTCGGCATACGCGTGGTCGAGGGCAAGCGGCAGGCCGAGCAGGTGATGTATTCCACCTGGTCCAAGGCCGTGCAGGTACTCAGCCGCTCTGCCGAAGACACGCAACTGGTCGCCAACAGCGCTGGGGGGGTACGCGAGATTCCCATCACCGGCTCGCGACAGGTGCTGACCGACCCGCTGATCGCGCGCCTGGCTGCCATTGGTAACAAGACCAAGCAGACACTGGGCGGCGTGGATCAGGATATCGAGTGGGCCGTGGTTGGCGACGAAGTGCTGATTCTTCAGTCTCGCCCCTATGTGGATGGAAGCCGGAACTAGCAGCCAGGCACAGATTCCCAAGCAGTAGACGGGTGCGGGCCTCTCAAACGTGAACAGGAGGCCCGCACGGCCAAGGCTAGACTCGCTCCACTGGGAAGAACACGTGCGTGGGCCATGTTCGCGCAAATAGCTGCCAAAGGAGCCTTCGCAATGGTCTGCGCCCCCGTTGTTTCGCGCCGCATCGCCGCCCCACTGATGTTGGCAACGCTGATGGTGGCGTGCAAACCCGCCGCGTCGCAGGACACGGGCCCCGCCGCAGCCGCGCCGGTAGCGCAGCCCCAGGCAATGGCTACCGCAACGGACACGCTGCCCGCCGAACTTGCGGCACTGCCGCAGGCGCCATCAACCTCACCGCAACCGTGGGTGCCTTATGCGGTTGAGAAGGAGATGGGCGCGCAATGGTGTCCCGAGAATCCCAACGACAGCCAGGTGCCCAGCGATCGTGCGCGCAGTACCGGCCTGTTGCACAAGCCCTGCCTTGGGTTGTTGCCGCAGCACCTGGCGCAGGTATTGCTGGCCATCCCCGACAAGGACATTTTCCTTCCCAGCGCAGCGCGTGTGGCACTGGTTCGTGAGCCGCAAGCGTATCTGGCGCTACCCGGGCGTGGCACGCGGCCCGATTTCCTGACTACGGTGGACTTTCTCGAAGGCATCACCGTGCGTTCCTTCGAAGGCAGCTCGGCAGCCGATACCGTTTACCTGGTGCAGGGGCCGTTCCGTTGCATCGACAACGTTGCCGGCGCTGCGCCTGAAGGCGCGTATCAGCTGGATGCCGCAGGCTGCAAGGCTGCGCAGGCCGATACACGTGTCTACAAGTGGTCCAGCAACGGTACGTTGGGCGACGTCACCCAGCACTACCTGCCTGCCCCGCAATTGACCCCGGCCGAGCGAGCCGCCGTTGAGCCCGGTTCATTGCAGCTCGATCTCAGCCACCTGAGCGAGGTGCCGACGTTGCGCTGGACGGCACTGCTCAAGAGTCGCAACCCGGGTGGTGGTCATGATGACTACGAACCCATCGCCATGCCTGCCGACATCCCCGCCGAGCGGCGCTTGGGCGAGGCGTTGCACTTCGGCTTCCTTACCTGGGATGGCAAGGCGTTCCAGACCCAGCAGCGGGCGACGCGGGCGCAATGGCCCACACCGCACTGCAATGCAGCGCGTCCCGACAGCGGTTGCGATACGGACGCAAAGGCTACCGGGCGCTATGCCGACCCCTTCGTTGATGAGCAGGCCCCCGCGGCAAGGAGCGGATCATGACCAATCCCCACCCCACAACCGCCACCGATATCGATATTCGCAGCAGCGCCGATCAGGTGATCGCGCAGTTCCGCCAGGGGCACCACGCCGAGGCCATGCGCCTGCTGGAACAGGCACGCAGCGATGAGCGGCCCGTGGTGCAGGAAGCCCTGGATCGCTACGTCTCCGCAGGCGCCCGTCCGCAAGTGGACCAGCTCAATACGTCCGGCGCATTGCAAGGCGGGCCGGACCAGGCCGCACTGCAACGGCTGCGCCAGGCATCGCAGCCACCGCGCATGCCCGAGTACAGCCAGGTCGCGGACCAGCCCAATGAGCTGGTCGGGCTGACCGAAGCGCAGAAGTACGATGTCTACGCCAGCATGGTGGAAACCCGCGGCAACCAGAACGCGCGCGACGCACTTGGCACGCAGGACAGCGTGCTGCTCGGCCTGCGCAAGGAGACCTCGACGCTCGCCTCGATGGACAGCAACGGCCAACGCGGCACCGGCGTGTACGACGACCAGATCGCAGTACTGCGCAAGGACGCCAACGGCGGCAGGCACTGGTACATGGCCGACCGCGCCAGCACCGAACCCACCGCGCAGTACGACCGCCACGCCGAGCCGCCTGCCCAACAGCAGGAACAGGGCCGCGCACAGGAGCCGCGCCAACAGCAGGCACCCGCAGGCGCCGCGGCTGCAGAGCGCCACGGCATGAACCAGCCAGGCCCTTTCAACGACGCACACGCAGACCAATACCTGGCTGCGGCAATGAGCGGCAACAGCGATGCGCTGGATAGACTGGCGATGAACTTCGCCCAATCGAACGAAGGGCAGCGCATGGCACAGATGGGCGATGACCTGCTTGCCCGCCAACAGGCGATGGACCGCCAGGTCGCGCAGCCGCAACACGCACCGCAGGAACACGCGCGGCAGTAATCACCAGAACACGGCACCAAGGACGCAACATGGACAGCGGCAACCAGGGAACGAACAACGCCAGCACCGCCGACGCAGTGAAGGCGCTGCTGATGCTGCGTTCGGAAATGGTCCAGCGCGAGGCACGCATGAGCGCCGCCTTCGACGAGCGCATGCAGGCGCTTGCACAGCAGGTAACGCAGGTGCGCAACGACATCGCCGGACTGGTAGGCGGCGCCAGCGCGCAGATCGCACGCGAGGCCAAGGATGCCGTATCACCGGTAGCAACCGAATACGGCCGTGCGGTCTCGGCCACCTCCGCTCACCTGCAAGGTGCCAACCGCATGGTCTGGCTATGGCTGGGCGCCGCCGCTTCCATCCTGCTGCTGGTGCTATTGGTGGGCTGGGCAGTGCTGGGTTACTACCGCCGCGAGCTTTCGCAGTCAAAGGATGAGCTTGCGCGCTACGAAAACGCGCTACCGGTCATGCAGGCCTTCGCCGCGTCGGACGCCATCGTCTGCGATGGCCGTATCTGCATCAATCCGGATAGCGCGGCCAAGAGCCAGGCCAATAACAAGCAGTACCGGGTGGCCAAGCCACGGCCTTGATCCGACACCGGGTATGCGGATTGGGGTTGAAGCGCATCCAACCCAACCATGACGATGGCGGCCCAACACGCAGCATCCGGGTTGATGTTGGGGTCACTGATCGATAAGCGCTAACGCGCAAACTCACAGGCAGGAGGCCTTCCGCAATAATGCGTTCGCACACGGGATATTCATCATCACCTCCTCTCATCGCATAGCTCGCGGACGGCAAACCCAACGTCATCCCGGATGCCTCGTGCCATTCGCTCCAGGCCATCCAGGCGCTCGTGCAGATAGCTGTCAGACGGAATCACAGCGCGCAAATGCTCGCTGACATCGACGGACCAATTCTGCGGCCCGGTATCGCGGGTATTGCTGGGTTTGCCAATGCGCCAAGGCAACAACATCGCCCGCTGTGAATCGGAATGCAGCATCTGTTGCCGGCCGTCGCTCCAGATCAGCTGGATGGCCGCGAACGGATAGTCGTCCGTCCAGCGCATACCCTCACCGAAGTACTCATCAACCAGCGCCCCGGCTCCTTTGTTCTTCACGTATTGCCCACCCAACACCAGCTGCGTCTGTGCACTGCACCGTCCTGTTGAACCCGGATAACGCACGTCATCTGGAATCAACTGCCCGCGCCGGAAGCGTGCAGCAACGTCACGCACGCCACGGCTACGTGACCAGACCGGCCCCCGCACGGCGTCGACCAGGGCTTTCATGTCCGCAACGGCGACATTGCGCGCGGGATTTTGGCGGTTTCCATCGCGGTTGCGATAGCTGCCACGCAGTCTGTAGTCCCCTGGGCCAGCTGCGCGATCAAACGCAAAGCTTTCCTCGATCAAATCCCACCCCATGTGTTGGTAGCTGACGACAATGCGTACCGGCAAGTCACTGCCGGCTGTCGCTGCCACGGCAGGCGCTGCCACGCTTATCAGCAGCGATGCCGCAAGAAGCCAGCAACAGGGATGGGCCCGCCATCGTCGATAACTCACTTTGCCGTCGCCCCACCCAGGTGCTGGCTCAGGAAGCCCAGCAGGCGTGCGTAGTACTCGCGCCGATGCGGCTCGGTATAGAAACCATGGCCTTCGTTGGGGTAATACAGGGTTTCCACCGGCACCCCCGCGCGCTTGAGCGCCCTTTCCATGCGCTTGCTGTGTTCAATCGGCGCGCGCTCGTCCTTGCCACCGGCGGCCAGAAACACCGGCACCTTGATGCGATCAGCCAGATTCACCGGCGAGCTGGCACCCAGCTCCCGGCGATCGCCCAGCCAGTCCGTCGCCCAGGTGCGGCCGGAGCCACTGCCCTGCGATGTGTCGCGGTGCATCAGTTCGAGGTCGTAGACACCCACATAGCCGGCCGCGCAACGGTAGAGGGCCGGATCACGCGCAACCCCCATCAGGGCGGCATACCCGCCGTAGCTGGCGCCATAGATACAGATGCGGTCACGGTCCGCAATGCCTTCCTTGACCGCCCACTGGGTGGCGTCGGCAAGATCGTCCTGCATCCGCGCGCCCCACTCGCGGCTGCCCGCATCGGTATAGGCGCGCCCGTAGTTGCCTGAACCACGGTAGTTGACCCGTAGCACCGCATAACCCGCCGCTGCCAGCAGCTGGGTATCGTCGTCAAAACGCCACTGATCAAACACGGTGAACGGGCCACCGTGGGGTAGCAGCACCATCGGCCGTGGCCTGTTGGCGGTAGTGAGTGGTTCGGTCAGATAACCATGCAACTGCATGCCATCCCGCGCGCGGAAGTTGACCAGGCGCGAAGGGGGTACCTGCTGCGGCACAAACCATTCGCGGCGGCTGAAAATGCGGTCAGCCTTCTTCTGCTCGGTATCAAACAGGAAGTAATCACCGTTGTTGCGGTCCCCCCAGACAAACAGCAGCACATAGCGACCATCGCTGGTCGCCGAGGTCATCCGCACCGCATCGTGCACGAACACCTTTTCAAGGCTGCGATACAGCCGGGGCGTACGCGCTGCCTCGTCAAAGAACCGGTTGCTGATGCGCTCATGCATGAAGGACGCACCTATCGGCGTCTTGCCGTCCATGTCGTAGAGGATCTGGTAGGGATCCACCACTGTGTCGCGCAGCAGTTCTGTTTCCTTGCCGGTAGCGGGGTCCCAGGAAACAATGCTGTCCGGGCCGGTGGGCTGCTCCACCTGCAGGTAAGCCAACCTGCCGTCGGCACTGAAGCCCAACGGGAAGCGGCGTTGGCCACTGGTGCCGGCATCATTGATCAACCGCCACTGCTCACCGCGTGCCTCACGGTAGTACAGCTTGGAAATGTTGTCGGTATTGGCGCCCACCGCAAAGCGCACCTCACCGGACGGGTCGGAGACGAAGCTGGCGCGCCGCACCGGCACCTCGGCAATGCGCACACGGTTGCGGTTGTAGATATCCAGCTTTTCGATACGCACGAAGGGATCGTTGGCCACCGGCACTGCCGAGACCAGCACATTGCGCGGATCAGCCGCCAGGGGATCGAGCATGTAGACCGACTGTTCCAGCGTATTGCTGATCTCGGTAACCAACCCGGCGTGCTCGCGCACCCCGTAGGGGCTGGCAAGCAGCATGCTGTACTTGCCGTCTACATTCACCGCGTACAACTCGCCGATGGACACCGGCTCATCACGCGAGCCCCGCTTGCGCGACAACGACACCACCACCCGCTCGTCGTTGGCCCACCAGAAATCGTCCACCACCGAATCCGGTCCGCCCATGATCTTTGCCGTGAAGGCATGATCCTCGCGGCGCAGGATGAGCAGGGCGGTACGGTCCTCCAGCGGCTTGGTCACCGCAAAATGCTTGCCGTCAGGCGAGATCTTCACCCACTCGTAGACGTCCTGCTGGACAAAAGGGGGTGAGATCCAAGGCATCCGCTGCCCGTAGCCCACCCGAGACAAACAGCAACAGCGCCAAACAGAACCGCATACCGATCCCCTCCATGGCCATCCCCCTTCTGGTAGGCGGAGCATGGGCCAAAACCGGGGTCGGCGTCGAGTTCTCGATCCGCGCCCCAAGCACAGGCACGAAACCCCATCTTCGCCCTGCCCTGGGGGGGCCAGACGGCTATCAGGCAGACGTGGGTAGCGTTGCCGTTTTTCCGCGCTGCAGCCTTTGATGACGGCACTGCCTTCGGGCTTCCCTTGATCCACAGGGGGGAACCACGGTGCCGCCCCCTGTTCACGCTGCGCGGGAAGCGCTGCCCAGCTGCCCCCCTCCCCCGTCGTGGGAGAGCCGCCTCCAAGCGCAGGCGCCCTCAAGCCAATCCCAACAACTGGGATTAGTGCAGTGTTTCCGTTTCCATTTCCTTCTCAAACCTCGCATGTACCCGGCGTTGAGTCTTGCTTTGCTCGATGCGGTTGCGGCCAGTGTGCTTGCCGCGGTACAGGGCAGCATCGGCTTGTTGCATGGCGTGGCCCAGGCCGGCCTCGCTGGTGAAACTGTCCGATATGCCGATGGTGACGGTGCAGCGCAGGCCCGGATAGTGCGTGCCATGCAGCATCGTCTTCTGTTCGATGCTGCCACGCACGCGCTCGGCCACCCGCAGTGCCACCTTGTCGTCGGCCCCCACGCAGATCACCGCGAACTCCTCCCCACCCAACCGGCAGACCAGGTCGTCCTTACGCACCGAGGCGCGCAGGGCGTCGGCAACGCCGCATAGCACCGCATCACCCACCTGGTGACCATAGGTGTCGTTGATGCGCTTGAAGTGGTCAACGTCCACCAGCAGCAGACGCGCATTCCGACCAGCGCGCTGGAAGAGACGATCCAGTGCCGTGCTTAGGCCGCGGCGATTGAGCAACTGGGTAAGCGGATCGACGGCGGCCATGTTGCGCAGCCTGTCGGTGAGCCGGCGCAGCACCAGCCAGACGATGGAAGGCGGCAGGATGGTGGCCAACGAGCACATGTAGACATAGAAGACCATCGAGAAGCGGGCATCCATGTTCAGCGCCTCGAAGCCGCCGCCCAGCAGCTTGCTGAGCTTGATGAGGTTCAAGACACAGATGCCGCTGATCAAGCCGGCAAACAAGGCCATCTCGCCGCGCAGATCCTTGCCGAAGCTGCGCATGCCGTGCAGCAGCATCAGCACCATGCTGATGAAGGTCACCGAACAGGTGCCCGCCAGCAGCACATAGCGCGCTACCGGCCCGAATGCCCAGTTCACCAGCAGCTGCAGCAGGCTGTAGCCCACCGCCAGGCACAGCAGCGGCATGCCCAATGGCGTTGCATGGCCAAAGAAGCGCGCCCCGCCTACGCAGTAGGCCAGCAGCGAGCACAGCGTGAGCGTGTGGTTGACCAGGCTGTTCCAGCTCCAGCCTGGCGGCCCTTCCAGCAGCTGCAGCACATAGGCGCAGCCCAGCATCAGGTTCGCCAACGCAAAGACGTCCATGCCCATTTTCTCGTCCTGCAGGCGACGGCTGATGAGCTGGAACATCACGGTGAAGCTCAGCAGGTAAACGCAGAGCATGCCGACTAGGAGTGTGGCGATCATGGGTGGTCAACAATGAGGGCAGACAAAAGCACGCCCGTCCCGCCACGCGAAACAATGCATGCATAGTTGATTTCGCAACGCTGCCGCTAGCCCCCGGCAAGACGCGTTGTCCCCGCGCTTATGTTACAGACTCCGGAGAGATTTACTGTGCCTCTCTGGGTTGGTTTTGTGGCCAGGCGCTGCAACTCTTACGACCAATGGCAATAAGCAGTCACCTTAATTTCGCACCTGACGATGCACCGAATATAGGCAACTCCGACTCCGGCATATCCTCAATCAACGTAGCGCGAGCAGCGTACGTCCCACCTGCTCCGCGCTGATACGAACAGTGCAACCAATTGAACGACGGAGCCTCTTGGCGAGAGCGCAAGCAGGTCATCATCGCGGGCATCCCGCAGATCGACGAACTCGTGGAATGCATGGTCCAAGTCACTAGGACCATCCTCATGATCGTGCCAGTGCTGCCGCTGCAGCCCCGGCAGCAAAACCTGCTCAGGTACAAACAACTCGCCTTGCTCAAGGCAAGAACGGATTGCTGCGCCATTGTCCCTCGCCTTGCCGCGTAGCAGCACCGCGCCATGCGTCTTCCAGTTGCCTGCATCGCGGTAGAGGTACTCAAAGACCACAGCACCCGCGTCCTTCACCACAGCGCACCCCAGCCAGCTATGAGAGTCACAAGCCTGGCCTGGCCCAGTCCCACAGGCTGCGATGGAAGATTTGGATCAGGTCGCCTACCATCCTCCGGAAGGGGGAAATCTGAATGGCCAATGCGATCTTTACTGCTTCCGAAAGCTCCAGTTATGACGATCGGATCGAGGAGCGGTATCACTTCCCAAAGACCTACCTTGGCCAAGCCACGCAAGCCATCGGGGAGTTGATCCTTTACTACGAGCCACGCCGCGATGCAGGACTCAGCAGTAGCGGTGGTCGCCAGGCCTACTTTGCCGTGGCGAGGCTTGTCAGCATTGAGCCAGACAGTACCCGCGAAGGTCATTTCTACGCGCACCTGGATCAGTTCCTCGAATTCGACCGCCCAGTTCCCTTCAAGGAGAACGGCGCCTACTACGAGTCGCTACTGCAAAAGGAAGACGGCAGCACCAACAAGGGCGCGTTTGGGCGCTCCGTTCGCCTAATTACCTCGCACGAATTCGAAGCGATCTTGAAAGCCGGCTTCACCACCGCGCTCCAGCCATGGGAACTCAAAGATCAGGCGGAAGAGGAAGTCCCGGAGTCCGCGCCTCGCACCATCATCCAGCAAGTGATAACCCGGAAGTTTCGCGACCAGGCCTTCCGAAAGCACGTGCGCGGCGCTTATTCCAACACCTGCGCGGTTACCGGCCTGCGCTTGATCAACGGCGGCGGAAGACCAGAAGTACAGGCGGCGCATATCCGCCCCGTGGAAGTGGACGGTCCAGACACAGTCAGAAATGGCATCGCACTCACCGGCACCGTCCACTGGCTATTTGATCGCGGCCTGATCAGCTTCGATGACAGCTACAACGTCCTGCTATCGCCCAGCGGCCTTCCCCATGAGCTGGAAAAGCTGATACCCACCGACAGGAAGCTGATTCTGCCGCCGCACCTTGAGCAGCGACCGCATCCAACCTATCTGCGATGGCATCGTGAGAATCGATTCAAGCAGTAGAAACCGCCCCCGATGTTCGACCTGGAACTTCCAAGCATCGGAATGACGTTCCAAGCAAAAACCTCACTCTGACCCTAATTCGTCAGACCCCTGTTTCCAAAAACCTCACTCTGACCCCTGTTTCGGAATTAACTCCACTCTGTTCCCTGTTTCCCGCGATGATCTGGCTGTCGGTGAAACGGAATGTGTTCATGGAACCTCCTCGGGAAAGGGCACGAGAGAATTCCACTTTTGGCGTCAGCTAATCTGCGGGGACATTACCGCCGTTGAAAGCACCTCTTTCTACGGCCGTCCTAATCTCTACCAGCAAATCTCTTTTCAATCTTCCCAGCAGCTCATTCTTATAACTCAATTCGTCGAAGCCCAAGGAAATAATGTCGCTCGGCTCCACGCCTGCAGCGCGCGCAATCTCGATGTAACGAGTAGGACCTATGCAGTAGAACTGATACGCACTCTCAGCGAATCTTGCAACCTCATTTTCAATGAACTGGTACCGCTCTGCTATTGCAAATGTCTTCACGGTATTCCTGTCTGCAAGACTGCCTCCTGCTAGATCAACGATCGCGCGCCATCTACCGTCGCCGGTTGATTTCCCAGCCGCGTACGCGGCCATGTCAAGCTTAAAGCCAATACCGCTGGATGCGACGTAAGGATGAAGGTGCCTATCCTTATAAAAGTCTCGAGCGCCTTTTAGCGAGCTGTTACACGTGTAACAACTCGGAACAAGATTGAATAGAGAGATGGCGAGGAATGGGAATCTTGACTTTGGGTAGTAGTGATCCAGGGTCGGCCTGAGCGCTCTTGTCCTATCCGCTCGATGGATAGTCATCGCGTACGACTGCTGGCAATATGGACAAATATAATATTTGGCACGCCGACATAACTCGTATGCGCACCAATCATTACTCTTCTTGTCAGAAAATTTCTTATAACTGAAGACAGACTCGAATTTTCGGAGCGCACGATTCTTCCATTTTGACCCGTTATTGGTGCAGCATTTCTCAAAATCCGCCATTGCAGCCAGAATCGATGCCACGTCGCCAACTGAGAACGCAAGCGGATGCCTGCCCACAAAATCGGATATGGATTTCAAACCCCAAGGAATTTTTTCCGCCTCCTGCGAATCGATTATTCTCTTTACATAGGCAGCATGCAGAAGCTTGACGGATTCCGGCCAGATATCCGTGATATCAACCAACATTGCCCACCCTCTTCTTCAGCAGGTAGTCTCTCAACAATAGGTCATCAACTCGACCGATAAGCTGTTCACTTGCGTTGTGACCAAGCCTAATCTGCTCTCCAATCACTTGCTCAGCAAACTTCCCAATCGACCCCGCACCCGCTGTTGCCTCCACGATTCTCTCTAGGGGTGCAGCAAAGCTCACAACCTCCTCCAGCCCGCCGTTGTTCTGATGCGGCCTTATAATATGGTCCCTTGGAAAATCCGACATAAGCACAGGTGAATGAGTGGCCACTACAACCTGTATACTCGTACTAGCCGGCCGTCTACTGGCCAGAAATCTGTCCAAGTAGAGAACGTAGCGCTGTTGCCAAGCGAGGTGCAGAAACGCGTCACCTTCGTCGATTAGAACAACTATCGATTCCAAGCTAGAACGCTCCATCAACTCATCGATAGCAATGTGAAGAGTCGTAAACTGACGAACCAGCGCCTCTGCACCAGAGCTCAGACCATCTATTTGAATCGAGGCAATCTCAGGAAATTCCTTCGCACCCTCAAGATCTAGGCTCCCATCTATCTCTATGCCTTCGATAAGGGATGTGATGTCGTAGTAGTGAGCCAGGCCTTGCAGTCGGCCAAGCATATCCAACAAGCCCCCTCCTTCTGACTGACCTTCAAGAAGGGACCAGAACTCGAGTATGTGGCGTTTCTTGTTCGACCCGTAGCGATGCGTAAGCGCAAGTGCAATCAAGTACTGGTCAGTTCTTTGGCCAAGCTTTTTACCCACTAAATTGATGATATCGCGCTTCAGTAACTGCTGACAGCGAATTACTTCAGACTGATATTGAGATATATCCTCAGTCGACTCCGGGTTTTTCCGCCAGTCATGCGAGGCCTTCTGATAGGACGATAACGAATTTGAGAGCTCAGAAAAGTTTCCGATCCTTTGTGGAATCTCCATCGCCAGGGATAGAAGGAGACTAATGCCGTCACCCGGCGTCTCTTTCAACTTTAGCTTAATTGAAGCATTGAACCCGAAGTCCCGCTTCAGTTCCTCCAGGATCTCAACATTTTGAAGTGAACGATCTGATTCAGAAGATCGAATAGCCACCCGCTTGCTTCGGTTACTTGGAAACCTCTTCTTATCGAAAGGAGCGGGACTGTAATAGATAACCCCTATATTTCCCAAGTCCGTATCGCTTTCAGCTTGCCCACTACCACTGGCAATGACGTGGGATATCTTGGAAAGCAATCTAGTCTTGCCTGAGTCGTTAGGACCGACAACCAAGGTCATCGAGTCAACTTTATAGGGATTAGGGAGCGAACCATCGCGCGTGGCTAGCGGAACAAGATTAACGAAGAGATCTTCGAACAGAAGCGAGTAGATCATGGCACTCCTTTACCGTACTCCATATCAAAAGAAAGGGGGGGGCATCTGCCCCCCCTCTTTATTCATTTCTCAGAATTTCAAACCCCAACAGGATTAGCCTTCTCCGGATCAATCCCATACTGCTTGATAGCCCGGGCAACATCCTTCGCCGTCATCTTCCCGTCCTTCGCCAGTGCCGCGATTGCTGCGTGGGCGATGTAATAACGATCAACCTCGAAGAAGCGACGCAGGTTGGCGCGGGTGTCGGAGCGGCCGAAGCCGTCCGTGCCCAGTACCGAGTACGTCGCCGGCACGAAGGCGCGGATCTGGTCGGTGTAGGCGCGCACGTAGTCGGTTGCGGCGATGACCGGGCCCTGGCGGCCTTCCAGCAGCTCGGTGACGTACGGCTTGCGCGGTTCAGCTTCCGGGTGCAGGCGGTTCCAGCGCTCGGCGTCGAAACCATCGCGACGCAGTTCGTTGAAGCTCGGGCAGCTCCAGATGTCGGCGGTGACGCCGAAATCCTTGTCCAGCAGTTCGGCCGCTGCAATGGCTTCGCGCAGGATGGTGCCGCTGCCCAGCAGCTGCACGCGCAGCTCGCCCTTCTTCGGCTTGCCGGCGTCGGTGAGCAGGTACATGCCCTTGATGATGCCTTCGGCTGCGCCTGCCGGCATGGCCGGGTGGGCGTAGTTCTCGTTCATCAGGGTGATGTAGTAGTACTCGTCGATCTGGTCTTCCATCATGGCCTTGGTGCCGTGCTGGAGGATGACGGTTACTTCGAAACCGAAGGTCGGGTCGTAGCTGCGCACATTCGGGATGCCGCCAGCAACGATGTGGCTGAAGCCATCTTCGTGCTGCAGGCCTTCGCCGTTCAGCGTGGTGCGGCCGGCGGTGCCGCCGAGCAGGAAGCCGCGGGTACGCATGTCCGCTGCCTGCCAGGCAATGTCGCCGATGCGCTGGAAGCCGAACATCGAGTAGTAGATGTAGAACGGCAGCATCGGCACGTTGCTGACCGAGTAGCTGGTACCAGCCGCCATCCACGAGGACATGGCACCCGGCTCGCTGATGCCTTGCTGCAGCACCTGGCCGCTCTGGTCTTCGCGGTAGTACATGAGCTGGTCGGCGTCGACCGGCTTGTACTTCTGGCCGTACGGCGCGTAGATGCCGATCTGGCGGAACAGGCCTTCCATACCAAACGTACGCGCTTCGTCGGCGACGATCGGCACCAGGCGCGGGCCCAGCTCCTTGTCACGCAGGCTGATGTTCAGCGTCTGCACGAAGGCCATGGTGGTGGAATAGGTGCGCTCGCCGGATTCCTTGAGCAGGCGCTCGTAGGTTTCCAGCTTGGGGGCGACGAAGGACTTGTCGGCCTTCTGGCGACGCTGCGGCAGGTAGCCGCCCAGCGCTGCACGACGCTCCTGCAGGTATTTCACTTCCGGCGAATCCGGGCCCGGGTGGTAGAACGGCACCTGGCCGTCCTTGAGCTGCTCGTCGGTGACCGGGATGTTGAAGCGGTCGCGGAAATGGCGGACCGACTCGTCGTCCAGCTTCTTGGTCTGGTGGGTGGGGTTGAGCGCTTCGCCAGCGCTGCCCATGCCGTAGCCCTTGACCGTCTTGGCCAGGATCACGGTCGGCATGCCCTTGGTGTTCACGGCCTGGTGGTAGGCGGCGTACACCTTGTGCGGGTCGTGGCCACCGCGGTTCAGGCGCCAGATGTCGTCGTCGGACAGGCTGGCCACCATGGCGGCGGTTTCCGGGTACTTGCCGAAGAAATGCTCGCGCGTATACGCGCCACCAAAGGCCTTGCAGTTCTGGTATTCGCCGTCGACGGTTTCCATCATCAGCTTCTTCAGGACGCCATTGGTGTCCTTGGCAAGAAGCGGATCCCAGTACGAGCCCCACAGCAGCTTGATCACGTTCCAGCCGCCGCCACGGAACACGCCTTCCAGTTCCTGGATGATCTTGCCGTTGCCGCGCACCGGGCCGTCAAGGCGCTGCAGGTTGCAGTTGACCACGAAGATCAGGTTGTCCAGGCCTTCGCGGCCGGCCAGGGCGATGGCGCCCAGGGTTTCCGGCTCGTCCGACTCGCCGTCGCCGATGAAGCACCACACCTTGCGGTCGCTCTTTTCGATCAGGCCACGGTTTTCCAGGTAACGCAGGAACTGCGCCTGGTAGATGGCGGCCAGCGGGCCCAGGCCCATCGACACGGTCGGGGTCTGCCAGTAATCCGGCATCAGCCACGGGTGCGGGTACGACGACAGACCGCCGCCATCCACTTCCATGCGGAACTTGTCCAGCTGCTGCTCGTCGATGCGGCCTTCCAGGAAGGAGCGCGCATAGATGCCCGGGGCGCTATGGCCCTGGATGAACAGCAGGTCGCCCGGGTGGTTGTCGCTCGGGGCGCGCCAGAAGTGGTTGAAGCCCACGTCATACAGGGTGGCGCCGGAGGCGAACGAGGCGATGTGGCCGCCCAGGTCGCCCGGCTTGCGGTTGGCACGCACCACGGTAGCCATGGCGTTCCAACGGATGATGGAACGAATGCGCCATTCCAGTTCCGCATTGCCCGGGCTCTTGGCCTCCAGCTGCGGCTCGATGGTGTTGACGTATTCGGTGGTGGGCGAGAACGGCAGGAATGCACCCGAACGACGGGTCAGTTCAACCATGCCTTCCAGCAACTGATGCGCGCGCTCGGGGCCCTCGACATCGATAACGGCCTTCAACGACTCGATCCACTCCTGGGTTTCCAGGGGATTCGTGTCGTTGTTCAGCACCTCGTTCAACCAGTTCATTAGCGCTCCCAGTTACTGCACGCACGCGCGCGCTTGTCGTTGTTTTGAGCCCCAAAGTGTAGCGCAACCGCCATGCCTCAAAGCTGGCTACGCATACGTATGGAGCGGTAAAAGCCAGTGTCTGCAAGACAATTCGCGACACGCCCCCTACCCGGGAGTGGACAGCCGGAGACAGCCGCCCTGCCCGGCACTGGCGCTTTATGGCGCGAAACAGCGGCCGACGTTGCCATCGGCAATGGTCAGGGCGGTGACAGCAGGTCGATGCTGCAATGCAGCATTTGGCGCTGAATGCAAGCCCTGCTGGTCTGCACCGTCCCATGGGAAGTGATTAGGTTTGCACCGGAAGAGTTTTCGATATATCGTTTTGCGCAAATTCGATATATCGAAAACTCCCATGAACAGCCCGGACCTCCGTCGCCCCCCCACCCCGCGCCCCTTGGGCCGTGGCGATCTGCGCCTGTTGCTGCTGGCCCTGATCGGCGAGCAGGCGCGCCACGGCTACGAGCTGATCCAGCAGATCAGCGAGATGTTCGTGCGCGTCTACACGCCCAGCGCAGGCTCGGTGTATCCGCTGCTGGCCGACTTCGAGAAGCAGCGCTGGGTAAGCGCTGAGGAAGACGGCGGGCGCAAGCGTTACCACATCACCAGTCTGGGCCAGGCCCAGCTCAAGCTGCGTGCCGAAGAGGTGGAAACCGCGCGCATGCGTGCACGCCACAACTCGCGCGTCATCGCCAGGGAAAGCCTGCCGGCGCCGCTGCGCGATGCCATGCACCAGTTCACCCATTCGTTGATGTTGCGCAAAGGCGACTGGCAGGACGCCGATGTCGCGCGCATCGCCAGCCTGATTGCAGAGGCGACCGCGCTGGTACAGCAGCAGTCGCAGGAAAACTGATTCGCACCACCGTTGTTCATTACGACCCAGCCAGAGCGATCCAGCCAGGTCATCCCGGCCTTGCCGACACTGACCCCAGGTACCCCATGTCACAGCATGAAACCCAATTGATCCGCATGACCCCGCGTTTCCGCCAGCTGCAGGTGCTGCGCAGCGAACGCCTGACCCCGAACATGCAGCGTATTGTTGTAGGCGGCGATGCGCTGGAAGGCTTTGACAGCCGCTCGCCGGACGATCACGTCAAGCTGTTTTTTGCCAATGCCGAGGGCGAGTTTGTCTTGCCCGAGCTCACCGAGCACGGCCCGCGCTACCCGGAAGGCAAGCAGCCTTCGCCGGCGCGCGATTACACACCGCGTTTCTACGATGCCGACGCCGGCGAGCTGGTGCTGGACTTCGTGCTGCACGGCGATGGCCCGGCCACCAGCTGGGCGGCCAATGCCAAGGTCGGCGATGCGCTGGTGGTTGCCGGCCCGCGTGGTTCGCACGTGGTGGCCGATGACTTCGACTGCTATGTGCTGATCGGCGATGAGACGGCCTTGCCGGCGATCGCGCGGCGGCTGGAAGAACTACCGGAAGGCGCAGTTGCCGAGGTGTTCATCGAGATCCCGGAAGAAGGCGACCGGCAGCCGCTGGAAAGCGCGGCGCAGGTGACGGTGTCGTGGTTTGAGCGCAATGGCTTTGATGCGGCCAGCAGCACCTTGCTGGAGGACGCCTTGGTGGACTTCGAGCAGCCTGATGGCGATGCGCATTACTGGATTGCCACCGAGTCCAAGCGTGCGCGGATGATGCGCAAGTTTGTTGAAGGGCATCTGCAGGTGCCGAAGGAGTGGATCCGCGCCACCGGGTATTGGAAGGCGGATCCGAACGAGGTGGAGTGATTGGGGTTTGCCCCTCCCCTTTGGCGTAGCCAAGGGGGAGGCTGGGAGGGGGTTGGGGTTGGGGTTGGGGTTGGGGTTGGGGTTGCTTTGGGCTTTGAGCTTGCTGCGAACAGCACCCCTCCCCAACCCTCCCCTGCACTACGTGCAAGGGAGGGGGCGAAGCGGCTGCTCAAGCGAGCGATGACGATGTAGTGCCGAGCCATGCTCGGCAGAGGCTTTCCCGGTAAGGCTCCAGCCGAGCATGGCTCGGCTCTACACGGGCAAAAGCTACCCCTCCCCAACCCTCCCCTTCGCTGCGCGAAAGGGAGGGGGCGAAACTGTAGTGCCGAGCCATGCTCGGCAGAGGCTTTCCCGGTAAGGCTCCAGCCGAGCATGGCTCGGCTCTACAGCGCCTTCCTTCTCCCCTCGGGAGAAGGTGCCCGCAGAGCCTGCCCCCGCGAAGGCGGGGGGCGGATGAGGGTTGGCGTGAAACGCCTGCGGAAAGGAGTGTCGGTTGCGGCTTCGCCCCCTGCCCTCACCCCAACCCCTCTCCCGGTGGGAGAGGGGCTTTAACACCCTGGCGTTAGTGGCCCCTGCCGAACTGGTAGGTCACACCCAACATCGGGCCCGACAACGACACATCCAGCCGCTTGCCCTTGTCGCGGTAATCCAGGCTCTGATGGCGGTAGCCCATCGACACGAACAGCTTGTCCGTTGCCTGGTAATTGGCCAGCGCCAACAACTGCCAGGTGCTGTCCGAGCCCACGCCAAAGCCGCCTACGTCCACATAGGCAATGCTGCTCCAACGCGGGCTCAAGGCCTGACGCCAGCGCACGCCGGCAATCGGGTCGACGAAGCTGGAATCCGAACGCGCCGATACCAGCCCGGGCACCTCCACCGTCGCACTGATATCCCAGTAGCGGATACCCGCCAGCAGATCGATGCCGGTGCGCTCCTCTGCCATCCACGCATAGCCGGCAGTCAGCGTGGCCGAGGTCTGGCGCACCTTGACGTTGGCCGCCAGGCCGATCGGCAGCGGGGTGGAATCGGAGGTGGATGCATGGGTGAAATCGTCCTGCAGCACGAAGTTGCCACGACGCGCAGTGCCGGTAATGAAGGCTGCCGCGTCCAAGTTGTCCATCAGCTCGGAGAAGGATTTGTCCACGTCCGCCGTCGGCGCACTGCGGAACGGCCTGACCTGGCCTTCCATGCCGCTCATCCACACATAGGGCGTGGCCTGGAAGCGCCAGCTGTCATCACTGGCACTCTCGGCCTGGGCCAGCGGCGGCGCCAGCAAAAGCGCTGCCAGCAACGCCGGCAGGCGCTTGAATTTGAATTGCTTGTTCATTGGAACTCCGGGTGACGCATGCCCGCTTGCCGGGCATGCGTTCGATATGCGCGGGTGGCGCTCAGACGCCGAGGAAACGGAACGGCTTGGTTTCCTTGAACTGCGCGTTGGCCTCGCCGGCATAGATGTTGCGTGCCTGCTCACCCAGGTCCAAGCGCTTGACCTTGCCGCTGTTGGCGCCGAAGTCGATCTTCTTCAGGTCTACCCAGAACACGTTGGTGCTCAGTGCCGACTCGAAGTAGTAGCGCTTGCGCGACTGGTCGGACACCGTGCGCCAGCGGGTGGAGGAGATGTTGGGCTCGCCCGGGGTGGTGATGCCATAAGGCACCGATACGTTGCGGATCACGCCGAACACGCTGGCGGTGGACTCCACCGGATCGGTCGATTTGGGGATGGCGTCGATGTAGAACGCAGCGCGCGCGAAGCGGTCGGAGGCGCGGTTGGTGCCCGGCAGCATCACCGTGCCGCCAATCTGCCGCCAGTAGCTTTCCAGCGCCAGCTGCTCCTCGAAGATCGGCGAGTTGGTCATCACCTTGTAGTCGCGGCTGTGGTGGATGACCTGCTTGCCCTTGATGTACTCGATGATGGCGCTGTCGCCACTGGCATCGGACAAGGAAAGGTGCAATGTGGCCAAACGCTGCTCGCCCGGTGCGGCGTCGCTGACCAGGGTGAAGGGCTCGTCGGCCAGCGCCTTGACCGCTTCGTCCACGGTGGCGAAGTTGTCCAGCATGTACTGGGTCCACACCGAGATGGCCAGGCCGGGCTTGCCGCTGTTGCGCTCGGGGTACTCGGACTCGGCCAGCCACAGCAGGTTGGCGACCAGGCCGGCCTCGTTCATGCCGTCGGTGGTGGCGATGTCGTAGGCGCTGGCGATGACGCTGCCATAGCGCGAGGTCCACTTGAGCGTGTCGGCACCGGTTTCGCCGGTGCGCTGCATGCCACGCGGGAACATCCACAGGTGGGTGCCGGTGTCGACCTTGTAGTCCATCGAACGGCCAGTGAAGATTTCATCGCCCGCACCGTGATAGACGAAGCGGGTGCAGGCATCGGCATCGTGTTGTACGCCGAGCATGCCGATGATGGCGGTGGCGCAGGCGGCGATGAGGGATCGCTTGACTGACTTCATGGGTGTTGCCTCCGTGGCTGGACCGGTTCAGTAATGCAATCCGCAGGATCTTAGCAGCCATTCATTTTCCGTCTAAGACGCAGTTGGCAATCCCAGCCGGACGCGGGCACGCAGCGGGGGCGCTGCTATGCTGGCCGCAACCACACCCGGTCGCACACATCTGATGATTACCATGCCTGCCTTCCCCCCCCGCCTGCGTACGCTGCGCCTGCCCGCCTGCATGCTGTTGGTTCTTACGCTGGGCGGTTGCCTGACCGCGCCGGGCCCGACCGTGGCCGGCGACGGCCGCTGCAGTGATGCCAGCCTGCAATGGGCGGTGGGCCAGCCCGGCGATGAGGCCAATATGCGCCGCTTGGCCAAGGAAAGCGGCGCTGGCCTGGTCAACCCGATCACGCCGACCACGATTGTGTCGCGCGATATCCGCCAGGATCGTCTGCGCGTGTACATGGACGCGGACAATGTGATTACGGCGGTTCGCTGCGAGTGAGTTTTGTGGGGTGTTTTGGGTGGAGCGCTTTGAAGCCTGAAGTGCAGAAGCTTGCCCTCACCCCTACCCCTCTCCCGCCAGCGGGAGAGGGGACTTGATCGGCACGACTGTGCGGAACTGATGCAGCGCGGGCTTCGTTCATGAAAGGCCAGCATCGCTTTGCCTTGCTTTGCCTTGCTTTGCCTTGCTCTGCTCTGCTTTGCTTTGCTTTGCTTTCCTCTCTCCCGCTGGCGGGAGAGGGGTAGGGGTGAGGGCAAGCTTTGGCCTTGGCCTTGGCCTTGGCTCTAGCCCCTCCCCTCCCAAACACCACACACACAAAAGCAAAGGCCCGCGAATGGCGGGCCTTTGCTTTTTACCTGCAACCTCGAACAACCAGGACGCGATTACTCGGCCTTCGGAATCGACGCTTCGGTGGTGATGCGGATCTTGACGTCATCGCTCACCGCCGGGGCATAGGCGCCCACGCCGAAGTCGCTGCGCTTGATCGTGGTGGTGGCGTCAAAGCCCACCGACGGCACCTTCATCATCGGGTGCTCACCGGCACCGTTGACGGTCACGTCCAGCACCACCGGCTTGGTCTGGCCCTTGACGGTCAGGTCACCGGTCACGGTCAGCTTGTTGGTGCCGGCCGCTTCCACCTTGGTGCTCTTGAAGGTAGCGGTCGGGAACTTGGCGGCGTCGAAGAAATCAGCGCTGCGCAGGTGTTCGTCGAACTTGGCGGTGAAGCTGTTCAGGCCCGACAGCGGCAGGGTCACTTCCACGCTCGACTTGCCGACGTCAGCAGCGTCGTACACCAAAGTGCCGTCAGCGTTGCCGAAGTGGGCGGTCGGGTTGGAGAAGCCCATGTGGTTCCACTGCACCAGCACGTCGGTGTGGGTCGGGTCGAGCTTGTAGGTGCCGGAGGCAACCTGGATGGCAGCGGCTTCGCTGGCGGCCGGGGCGGCAGCAGCGGCATCGGCCGGCGCAGCAGCGGTTTCAGCCGGGGCGGCGGCCGGGGCAGCGGTATCGGCCGGCTTGGAGCAGGCGGTGATGGCAGCGGCCAGGGCCAGCGGGAGCAGCAGCTTGGAAAGATTGGACATGGGAATTCTCCTGAAAGTGGGAAAACGGATGAGGGCAGTTTCAACAGGCGGGGCTTCAGTCGCCGTGACGGAAGCCGCCGGGACAACACTCAGACAATGCGTGCCGCTTCGTCGAAGGACAGGCGCGGCAGGCGCGGGAATACCGCCGATGGGTCGCCATAGCCCAGGTTGACCAGGAAGTTGGACTTGATCGCGGTGCCGGCAAAGAACGCTTCGTCCACCTTGGCCGCATCGAAGCCCGACATCGGGCCCGCATCCAGGCCCAGCGCGCGCGCGGCCAGGATCAGGTAGGCGCCCTGCAGGGTGCCGTTGCGGAATGCAGCCTCGTGGCGACCTTCGCGCGGGCCGTCGAACCAGGCCTTGGCGTCGGTGTGCGGGAACAGGTAGGGCAGCTTTTCGTGGAAATCCTGGTCGAAGCCCACAATCACCGTCACCGGCGCGGCCAGGGTCTTGGCCAGGTTGCCCTCGGACAGGGCCGGGGCCAGCTTCTGCTTGGCTTCAGCGGATTTGACGAACACGAACCGGGCCGGCGTGGAGTTGGCGGCGGTGGGCGCCCACTTCAGCAGGTCGTACAAGGCACGCAACTGGCTGTCCTCGACCGGGCGGTCCTGGAAGGCATTCTGCGTACGCGCGGTGCGGAACAGCTGGTCAAGCGCGGCATCGTTGAAGATGTCGGACATGGAAACTCCGTGGTGAATTGGGCTACGGTCTCATGGCATTGCGCCGGAAAGCCCGGGACAATGGCATCGCCGATCTGAGCGCGCAGTGTAGATCGCCCCGACTGTTGCAACACCACGCCTTATTGAAACGAATTAATGCCATACGCGAAACGATCGACGCTCCCCTGGACGATCACTGACGGCCGCGCCGGCAATGTGCGGCAGGCCGTGGCGCTGGCGTCGGCGCTGCGCCTGGGTGGCCAGCAGCGCCTGCAGCTGCAGCCCCAGGCGCCGTGGCGTTGGCTGTCCCCGCGCTTGCTGCCGGGCGCCGCCGGGGGCTTTGGCGAGGCTTTCCAGAACCTGGCCGGCACCGCACCGGGGCTGGCGATCGGCTGTGGCCGCCAGGCCGCCGCCGCCCTGCGGGTACTGGCCCAGCGTGGCACGCGCACGGTGCAGATCCTGGACCCGCGCATCAATCCGCGTCATTGGGACCTGCTGGTGGTGCCCGAGCACGACCGCCTGCGCGGTGCCAACGTGCTCACCCTGCTGGGCAGCCTCAATCCCGTCAGCGACGACTGGCTGGCCTGGGGCCGGGCTGCGTTCTCCAGCTTCGAGCAACTGCCCGGGCCGCGCACCGCCCTGCTGGTGGGCGGGCCCACCGACCACGCTCCGTGGCAGGACGCCGACATCCAACCCCTGTTCCAGCAATTGGCCGCGCGCGTCCGCGCCGATGGCGGCAGCGTGCTGGCCACCACCTCGCGGCGCACGCCCAAGCCGGTGACGCGGGCCCTGCTGGCGGCCTTTGACGATGTGCCCGGGGTGATCTGGAGCGATGGCGGCGATGGTTCCAACCCCTACGCCGGCCTGCTGGGCTGGGCCGACCGCATCGTCTGCACGCCGGACTCGGTGAACCTGCTGTCCGAGGCCTGTGCCACCCGGGTGCCGGTAGGCGTACTGCTGGGCCAGCGCGCGCAGGGCCGCATGGCCCGCTTCCAACAGGCGCTGCGCGAGCGCGGCCGGCTGCTGGTGGGCCTGGAGGCCCTGGACGCGGACGTCAGCCTGCCGGTGGAGCCGCTGCGGGAGACGGTGCGGATTGCCGATGAGGTCAGGGCACGGTTGGGGCTGTAGGACGCGGGGGCCGCAAAGGGTTTGAAGCTTGAGGCTTTGCCCTTATGCCGTCATTCCCGCGCAGGCGGGAATCGCTCTTGGCTTCCACACCCACATGTACTGAAGAAAGCAAAAGCAGGATCATGGGCAAGAGCGATTCCCGCCTGCGCGGGAATGACGGCTTGAAAGCGGAGCATCCAGCGCCTCCCCCACCTTCTTCTACCTCCCCCACCTTCTTCTACCTCCCCTCCCTCTCTCTTCATTTCCCTCCCCTTCTTTCCCTCTCCCCTGCCCCTAACAAATCTTTTGCAGGCGCCATGCAAGGATGCGCGCCGATGAAACCCCGCACCGTATTTCCGCTGGCCACTGCCCTGGCACTGGCCACGCTTACCGCACCGGCATTCGCGCAGCAGGCCTGCAGCCCGCGTTATCCGCCGCCCACCACCGTTGCCGCCATGTTCGACATGGCCGCCGTCACCGCCGATACGCTCGATGCCCTGCCCGATGTGGACGTGGCCATCGCCGCGCGTGGCGGGCAGGACCTGAGCAAGTACGGGCTGCGCCACAGCCACCTGGCCTTCCTGTTGCGCAACGACGCCGGCAGCTGGGACGTGGTGCACCTGCTCAACCGGTGCAAGACCGACAACTCGGACCTGTACCGCGAGGGGCTGGTGAACCTGGTGGGCGAGAGCTCGATCACCACCGACCTTCGGGTTGGCATCCCCACGCCCGAGGTTCGCGCGGCACTGAAGACCCTGCTCGCCGGTGCCGCAGCACAGGCACGGGCACTGCACGAGCCGCGCTACAGCATGCTGGCCTACCCCGGCAGCAGCCAGTACCAGAACTCCAACCAGTGGATCCTGGAAGTGACGGCGGCCGCCATGGCACAGGCCACAGGCGAAACCGCACTGGCCGACCGCGATACCGCCCTGGCCTGGCTGAAACAGAAGGGTTACCTGCCCACCCGCATGCACATCGGCATCGGCAAGCGGCTGGGCGCGCGTTTCTTTGCCGACAACGTGGCGGTCACCGACCACCCGGCCAGCGAGCGTATTTCCGGCAACTACTCGGTGGTGACGGTGGAGTCGGTGTTCGACTTCCTGCACCGCAGTGGCGCGCTGGAACGCGAGCTGGCCATCCCCCATCAAACCCCGGTGCCCGCTACCAGCAGCGCACCGCCCCCCGTACAACGACAGGAGTCCGCCCCATGAAGCACCTCATCAAAAGCAGCGCGCTGACCTTTGCCATCGCCGCCAGCCTCGGGCTGGGCCTTGTGCCTCAGCGGGCACAGGCCGACGGCTTCCAGCTCAACGGTTCGCAGGGTTCGGTGTTGGTGGCCGGCTCCAGCGTGGTGATGGTGGTGTCCGGCCCCATCTTCCTGTCCGCCGCCGGCGTGCGTGGTGCGGCCGAGATGTCCAAGGAATCCCGCGAGCGCCGCGAAGAAAAGCGCCGCATCAGTGCCGGTCCGCTACCGGACCTGGAAGTGAAGTCGGTGGACACCGCCGCCGATGGCGGCCGTCGTGTGGCACTGGAAGATCCCGCCAACCCGGAGAACCACGCCACCCTGCAATGGCCCAAGCGCGAGGATGACCCGGCGGCCGGTTTCACCGTCGGCGAGAAGATCGCCTTCCAGCCCAGCCCGCAGGGTGCTGGCTGGATGCTGCGCAACCCCGCCGGTGCTGCGTTGGCCTTCGTCCCCACCATTGAAGCGGTGGATGAAAGCCGTACCCGCACGCTGTGATCGCCACGGCCTGTTGATTGCTGAAGGACTACCAGATGAAAGCCCCGCTCCCCTTGTTGGCACGCAGCGCCGCGTTGGCCTGCCTGTTGTTGCTTGCACCCGCCTACGCGGCTGACACGCCTGATGGCGACGCGGCCAGCGCGCAGGCCTTGTCGGCCGGCAACACGATGCAGGTCTCCGCGTCGGCATTCACGGCGGCGGGGGGCGCAGCCAGGAGCGCAGATGGCGCGCGGCGCATGAGCAGCGACCGCCAGACCGCGCGGATCAGCACCGGACCGCTGCCGGACATGCGGGTCGAGGCGATCACCCAGCAGGCTGACGGCGGCCGCAGCGTAGCCCTGGTCGATCCTGCAAATGCCGCCAACACCGCTCGTTTGCGGTGGCCGCAACAAGAGGACAACCCGGCGGCGAACTTCGTGCAGGGCCAGACCGTGGCCTTCACCGCCAGCCCGCAAGGCACGGGTTGGATGCTGCGCGCGGAAGACGGCGCAGTGCTGACCTTTGTGTTGGCGATCGAAGCGGCACCGGTGAGCGCTGGCGGGGAGCTTTGAAAGTAAAAGCGGCCCTCATCCCAACCCTCGCTCCGCGCCCCTGCCCTTGCGCTGACGCAAGGGCGTTCGAAGATCAGTGAACCTGTGGTTCGCAAGCGGCTCCTCTCGCCCGTAAACGGGAGAGGGGCTTTCAGAGGATGCTTATGCCCTGCTTCTGCGTGCGATGCGGGGCGCGGGGGCATGTAGGCGCTTGAGCAGAAGCTGATCACCTCCCTTCTCCCGCGTGCGGGGTTAAGAACAGGCGCTTACGAGCCAAAGGCTCGTGACTGTGCGTACGTCCCGCGTGCTACGCGGGACCGGGGCGCTGAGCGAGGTACCCGAAGGGCGCAACTTCTTGAGCAGACGCTTGAAACCTCCCTTCTCCCGCATGCGGGAGAAGGTGCCCGAAGAGCCTGCCCCCGCGAAGGCGGGGGGCGGATGAGGGGGCTTTGGGCTTTGGGCTTTTGGCTTCTCGACGCTGGAGCGCTAGTAAACCCAGCTTCATGAGCAGAAGCTGCCCTCACCCCAACCCCTCTCCCGTAAACGGGAGAGGGGCTTGATCCGCTTGTGGGCTCAATCCGCTTGCGGGCTCAGTCTGCTTGCTCTCAAGCACGCTTCACGCCTGCCTCGTTGACATCCACCTCGGCCTCACCCGTTACACTAGGCACCGACCTGCCCCCAGGGCACGGCCCCTCCCCTTCTCTATCGATGCAGTGCCCAACGGCGCTGCCTGTGCCCGTTCATGTCATCGCATCCGTCCATCCGCTTTGCCCCGCTTACCCCCACCTCGCTGCTGCTGGCAGTGCTGGCGATGGGGGCCGTGGTGCTGGGCTCGAACGTGCTGGTGCAGTACCCGATCAATGATTGGCTCACCTGGGGCGCTTTCAGCTATCCGGTCGCGTTCCTGGTCAGCAACCTGATCAACCGCCGCTTTGGCCCGCAGGCGGCACGCCGCGTTGCCTGGGCCGGTTTTGCGGTGGCGGTGGTGCTGTCGGTGTGGATTGCCACGCCACGCATCGCGGTGGCCTCGTGCTCGGCCTTCATCGTCGCGCAGCTGCTGGACATCACCGTGTTTGACCGGCTGCGCGCCGGCAACTGGTGGCGTGCACCGATGGTGGCCACCACCTGCAGCGCCACCGTCGATACTGCCATCTTCTGGTCCATCGCCTTTGCCGGCTCGCAGCTGCCGTGGGTCAGCTGGGCCGCAGGCGACCTGGCAGTGAAGCTGGCCATCGGCGTCTGCCTGCTGGCCCCGTTCCGCGCCCTGTTGTGGAAAATGGCGCCGCTGCGCGGCAACGCCCGCTGATTCCCGGCCCGGCACCTGGCCGGGCCGTTGGCGTGCTCATTCGGCGTGCTTGCCCGGCTCGAACGGCAGGCCCTGGGCGATTGCCGCCGCCGTGATGGCCGCGCAGGCCGCCTCGATTTCAGGTGTGGGCGTGGCGATGCGCGGGCGCCGGTCCAGGGTGCAGGACAGGCCCACGTCCAGCAGCGTGGCATGCGCGTCGTGCAGGGCCACCGCGGTATCACCCGGCAGCCAACCGGCGGCGGCCAGCGCGGCGATCAGGAACGGGGTCTCGCGAGGCTCGCATAGTGCCGGGTGATGCTGGGCCTGCGACAACACGCCGGTCTGCAGCACGAACTCCAGGTCCACCAGACCGCCGGCGCCCTGCTTCAGGTCCAGCCGCGCCGCATCACTGCGGTCCAGCTCGGCCCGCATGCGTGCACGCATCTTCAGCACATCACCGAACAGACTGTCATGGTCGCGCGCGCGGCCCAGGGTGTTGCTGCGTACCTGCTCGAAATCGGCCAGCAGCGAGGCATCACCGGCCACCGCACGGGCGCGCACCAGCGCCTGGTGCTCCCAGGTCCAGGCGCGCTCGCGCTGGTACTCGGTATAGCTGGCCAGCGACGACACCAGCGCGCCCTTGCCGCCGTCCGGGCGCAGCCGCACGTCGATGTCGTACAGGCGGCCGGCAGCAGTCACCGCGCCAAGCAGGGCCATCACCTTCTGCGCCAGACGCGCGAACCAGCGGCCGGGGTCCAGCGGGCGCGGGCCATCGCTGGCCTCCACCCCGGCGGGGCTGTCGTACAGGAAGACCAGGTCCAGGTCCGAGCCGAACCCCAGCTCAACGCCGCCCAGGCTGCCGTAGCCGATGATGGCAAAGCGCCCGGCGGGGATTTCGCCGTGGGCCCGGCGCATGTCGGCCAGCGCCATCTGCAATACCGTCACCACCACCGCGTCGGCCAGCTGCGCCAGCTGGCGGGTGCAGTCCACCGCGCGTTGGCGGCCATCGTGGAAAGCCAGTGCCATGCGGAAGCTCAGCGCCAGGCGTACTTCGTTGAGCGCGCGCAGGGCGGCTTCCGGGTCGTCGATGGCCAATGCGCTGGCGCAGGCGTCGTGCATCTCCTGCGCCTCGGGCATGGGCCCGGCCACGCGGGTGTCCAGCAGCTCATCCAGCAGCAGCGGGAAGGCCACCAGCCGCTCGGACAGCAGGGCGCTGCGTGCCAGCACGTTGACCAATCGCGTCAATGCACTGGGCTGTTCGTCCAGCAGCGCCAGATAGCTGGTGCGGCGCAGGATGGACGCCAGCAGGCCGAGCACGCGGCGCAGCGCGGCATCGGGCTGGGGCGAGCGGGTGGCCGCGTGCAGCAGCGCCGGCAGCACCCGGTCCAGGCGCGCGCGGGCGGTGTCGGACAGCGACTTCACCCCCAGCGACTGGGCAAACTCGCGCAGTGATTGGTCGGCGCCATTGGCATCGGCAAAGCCGGCCTCGGCCAGCACCTCGGCACTGCCGCCATCGGGCAGCACGCGCCAATAGCTGGACAGCACATCCGGCGCGGCCTGGCCCTTGCGGGGTGCCAGCAGCGCGCCGAACTCGACGCCCACGCGCTGGCGCTGTTCGTTCAGGGCCAGCAGCAGGGCTTCCCAATCGGCATAACCCAGTCCGTGGGCGATGCGCGCGCGGTCCAGCGGATCATTGGGCAGGCAGTGCGTCTGGGCGTCGCGCAGCATCTGCAGGCGGTTTTCCAGGCGGCGCAGGTAGCGGTAGGCCTGGATCAGGTCCTCGCCATCGCTGGCCGCCATCTGCCCGCCTTCCATCAGCGCCTGCAGGGCCGGCAACAAGCGGCGCTCGCGCAGGGCCGGCTCACGGCCGCCACGGATCAGCTGCAGCGCCTGGGCCAGGAACTCGATCTCGCGGATGCCGCCCGGGCCGCGCTTGATGTCGTCCAGCCGGTCCTTGCGCGCGACCTCGGCGGTGATCGCCGCCTTCATCTCGCGCAGACCGTCGAGCGCGGTGAAATCCAGGTAGCGGCGATAGACGAAGGGCCGCAGCGTCTCCAGCCAGGCCTCGCCGGCGGCGATATCGCCGGCCACCGCGCGCGCCTTGATCCAGGCGTAGCGCTCCCAGTCGCGGCCTTCGCGCTGGAAGTACTGGTCCATGCCGGCAAACGACAGCGCCACCCGCCCGGCCGTGCCGAACGGACGCAGGCGCAGGTCGACGCGGTGGCTGAAGCCTTCGGCGGTGGTTTCGTCCAGCAGCCGCGCCAGGCGCTGGCCAAGCCGGGCGAAATACTCCTCGGCGGCCAGCGGCCGGGCGCCGTCGGACTCGCCGTTGTGCGGGAAGGCGTAGACCAGGTCGATGTCGGAGGAGAAGTTCAGCTCGCCGCCGCCGAGCTTGCCCAGCCCGAACACCACCAGTTGCTGTGCGCTGCCATCGGCGCCACGCACCACGCCGTGGCGGCTGGCGAACTCCTGCTCCAATGCCGTCAGGCCCAGCTGCAGACAGTCTTCGGCCAGCTGGGTGGCGCCCGCCAAGGTGGCGTCGACGTCGTCCAGCCCCAGCAGATCGCGCCAGATCAAGCGGGTGGAGGACGCTGCGCGGTAGCGGCGCAGCTGGCTGGGCCAGGCGGTGGGCTGCAGCGGGTCCAGCACTGGCAGCGGTAGCGGCGCCGGATCCGGCTCGGCCAGCCGCTGCAGCAGCTCCGGCTGCCGGCACAGGGTGTCGATGGCGAAGTCGCTGGTGATCGCCAATTGCCGCAGCGCCGCCTCGAACCCGGGCGGGGACGGCCATTGGGCAGGATCGGGGACGGCCAGCTTCAGCCGGGCCAAGGCACGATCACTGATGGGCTGAACAGATTCAGGTACTGCGGGGGCGGTTTGGCTCATCCGGGGATGATGGCATCTGCCGGCACCGTTGGTCGCCATCTCCGGCGATCAGGCATTAAAAAAGCCCGCTGACAGCGAACTGTCAGCGGGCTTTGCTCCCTCCCCCACGTCGGGATGCAGGTCGATCCTGAGCGCAGATCGAACAACTTGCACGCTGCAGTGCAAAACAATACTGGGGAGTACAAGAGCACTGAAGCGGCAAAGACCATCCCACCAAGGTAGAACCCCCCTGTTCACGCCGATCCGCGATAATTGGCAGTCCCCACAAGAAACCGTAGTCGTCATGTCTGTCGAACGCATCCTGGACCCGCGCCTGCGCGACCGTATCGTTTCCGCCGAACAAGCCGCGGCGTTCATCCAACCCGGCGAGACCGTGGCCATGAGTGGCTTCACCGGTTCCGGCTACCCCAAGGCGGTGCCGATGGCATTGGCACGCCGCATCGAGGAAGTGCACGCCGCAGGCCAGCCGTTCCAGATCAAGCTGATGACCGGCGCCTCCACCGCGCCGGAACTGGATGGCGCGTTGGCCAAGGCCGATGGCATCGCCATGCGCATGCCGTTCCAGACCGACCCGGATGCACGCAAGCGCATCAACGAGGGCAAGCTGGATTACATCGACATCCACCTTTCGCACGTTGCCCAGCACGTGTGGTTTGGTTTCTACGGTGACATCGATACCGCCGTGGTCGAAGTCTCGGCCATCCGCGAAGACGGCGCGCTGGTGCCGTCCACCTCGGTCGGCAACAACAAGACCTGGCTGGACCTGGCCAAGAAGGTGATCATCGAGGTCAACGAGTGGCAGCCCGCGGATATCGAGGGCATGCACGACATCTACTACGGCACCGCGCTGCCGCCGCACCGCAAGCCGATCCCGCTGGTCAACGCCAACGACCGCATCGGCCAGACCACGTTGAGCGTGGACCCGGACAAGATCGTGGCGGTGGTGCGCACCAACGGCCCGGACCGCAACAGCCCGTTCAAGCCGATCGATGAGGACAGCCGCCTGATCGCCGGCCACCTGATCGAGTTCCTCAAGCACGAAGTGGCCAAGGGCCGCCTGCCGGCCAACCTGCTGCCGTTGCAGTCGGGCGTGGGCAACATCCCCAATGCCGTGCTGGCCGGCCTGGCCGAAAGCGGCCTGCGCGGCCTGACCTCGTTCACCGAGGTGATCCAGGACGGCATGCTCGACCTGCTCAAGTCCGGCGTGCTGGATTACGCCTCGTGCACCGGCTTCGCATTGAGCCCGGAGGCCAACGAGGAGTTCAAGCGCAACATCAAGTTCTACCGCGAGCGCATCATCATGCGCACGCAGGAGATCTCCAACCATCCGGAACTGGTGCGCCGCCTGGGCTGCATCGGCATGAACGGCATGATCGAGGTGGACCTGTACGGCAACGTCAATTCCACCCACGTGATGGGCAGCCGCATCATGAACGGCATTGGCGGTTCGGGTGACTTCACCCGCAACGGTTTCCTGTCCACCTTCCTGAGCCCGTCGATGGCCAAGGGCGGTTCGATCTCGGCGATCGTGCCGATGGTCAGCCACGTCGACCATACCGAGCACGACGTGTCGATCATCGTCACCGAGCAGGGCCTGGCCGATCTGCGCGGCCTGCCGCCGCGTGCACGCGCGCGTCAGGTGATCGACAACTGTGCGCACCCGGATTACCGCGACCAGCTCAACGACTACTTCGACCGCGCCTGCCGCGACAGCTACGGCAAGCACACGCCGCATCTGTTGCCGGAGGCCTTGTCCTGGCACCAGCGGTATATCGATACGGGCACGATGAAGGGCTGATGGATTGCCCTTGAAAACATGAAAAAGCCCGGCACTGCCGGGCTTTTCTTTGTTCGAGGAGGTTGTGCAATCCCGGGGCATGGGTCTTCTGCCGGCCCTCTCCCCAACCCCTCTCCCGTAAAGGGAGAGGGGCTATGAGATCACGCAAGCCATGACATGCATGCGCAGCCGCTTTTGCTTCTGAGCCCCTCTCCCTTTATGGCAAAGGGGGGCAGGGCTGATGGGTTGCCCTTGAAGGCATGAAAAGCCCGGCATTGCCGGGCTTTTCTTTCTTCGAGGAGAGTTGTGCGATTCCGGGGCATGGGTCTTCTGCCGGCCCTCTCCCCAACCCCTCTCCCGTAAAGGGAGAGGGGCTATGAGATCACGCAAGCCATGACATGCATGCGCAGCCGCTTTTGCTTCGAAGCCCCTCTCCCTTTATGGCAAAGGGGGTCAGGGCTGATGGGTTGCCCTTGAAGGCAAGAAAAGCCCGGCAATGCCGGGCTTTTCTTTCTTCGAGGAGAGTTGTGCGATTCCGGGGCATGGGTCTTCTGCCGGCCCTCTACCCAACCCCTCTCCCGTAAAGGGAGAGGGGCTATGAGATCACGCAAGCCATGACATGCATGCGCAGCCGCTTTTGCTTCTGAGCCCCTCTCCCTTTACGGGAGAGGGGTTGGGGAGAGGGTGCGCCCTATCCTGCGGTCTTGTCCTTGATCGTCGTGCTTGGCCCATTGCCTTTGACGCTGGTGATGCCCGCTTCGCGGCCGGCCTGGGAGGCATACATCTGGCTGCTGCCGATCACCTGGTGGTTGGCCGCCTTCAGATTGAAATGATGTCGCCCGTCGCTGGCGGTCTTGCGCTCGTAGCGCGCCTCGTCGGGGCTGTTTTTCTGTACCGAGGCGATACCGCCTTCGGCTGCCGCGCGGGTGGTGTAACGCTCGCTGGTCAGGATGACCTCGGCGTTGCCTGCCTTGAGCACGAAGTAGTACTGCCCATCGCTGCTCTTATCCAACTCGTACCAACCTGCCATCGCAATACCCCACTTGAGGATGATGCCGGCACGCCGCCGCCCTGCTCGCGCAGCCGCATGCGTGGCTGTTAGTCCGGCCTGCCGGACGTTGGAAGCCGCACGACACCACGGCTACGAGTCAGACTCTACCTCAATCCTCTGTCCGTTCCAGCCAGGCCAGCTTGCGGATACGGGGCAGCTGTTTGAGCTGCCACTCCGCCCGCGAGGCCGCTGAACGGTCGGCATAGGGGCGGCTGGCAAGGATGCGCAACGGCGGGTGCGCGCGCGTGTAACGCGCGCCCTTGCCAGCCACATGGGCCTGGAAGCGGGCTTCCACATCGGTGCTGATACCGGCGTAGTAGCTGCCATCGCGGCACTCCAGCAGGTACAGGAACCAGCCACCCTTCAGGCCCGACACGCGGTTCCCCTTACAGGCTGGCCGCGTCGGCGATCTTGCACATGCCTTCGCCCACTGCCTTGTTGGAGGTCATCTGCCCCCCCTTGATGCTGAAACGTACCTCCACACGAATGACCCCGCCATCCTGGCGGCGCACCGTGGTACGCAGCGGCACGGTCGAGCCGCCGCCACCGCGCACCGGGTTTTCGGCAGCGATGTAGCCGGTGGTCTCATTCGGCGAAACACCAACCATGCCCTCGGCCTCGATCGCCGCCACGGTCTTGGCGAAGGCATCGGCGTAGCTGATGCCTTCGTGGTCGGTGTGCACCAGGAACTGCTTGCCGGTAGTGAAACCACCACTCACCGACATGTTCTGCAGGCAGCCACTGCCCGAGTCGAAAACTTCCTTTTTGGCCAATGCCATGGTCGGCACCAGCAACAGCATCAGTGCCACGCTGCACGTACGGATACGCATCACTTTCTTCTCCCTAAGCGGTGATCTTGATTGGCTTCCTGCCGGGTGAGGCGTTCCCCTGGTACACAGCAGGCGGGGGCTCTTACGGCCCCCGCCGGGTAAATTACTTGCCTTGGGCTCACTGTGCCAGTGCAACTGTCACGTTGCTCAGGCTGCGGCTTCCAGCTGCACGCGGCGGCGGGCACGCACCGCCTCGGCCAGACGCTCCAGCACCTGCACGGTGCTGTCCCAGTCGATGCAACCGTCGGTGATGCTCTGGCCGTAGACCAGCGGCTGGCCTTCGACCAGCTCCTGACGGCCTGCCACCAGATGGCTCTCGATCATCACCCCCACCACCCGCTGCTCACCGGCCTCCAGCTGCTCGGCGATGTCATCGATCACCTTGGGCTGGTTTTCCGGCTTCTTGCTGCTGTTGGCGTGGCTGGCGTCGATCATCAAACGCGCCGGCAGCTGCGACTTGCCCAGCACCTCGCTGGCCGCCTGCACGCTGGCGGCGTCGTAGTTGGGCGCCTTGCCACCGCGCAGGATCACATGGCAATCCGGGTTGCCCTGGGTAGCGACGATGGCGGTGCCGCCCTCCTTGGTCACCGACAGGAAGTGGTGCGGGTGCGAGGCTGCGCCCACTGCATCGGCGGCGATCTTCACATCGCCGGTGGTGCCGTTCTTGAAGCCCACCGGGCAGGACAGGCCAGAAGCCAGTTCACGATGCACCTGGCTCTCGGTGGTACGCGCGCCAATCGCGCCCCAGGCCACCAGGTCGGCGATGTACTGCGGCGAGATCACGTCCAGGAACTCCACGCCGGCCGGCAGGCCGAGGCGGTTGATGTCACGCAGCAGGCCGCGCGCCACGCGCAGGCCCTTGTTGATGTTGAAGCTGCCGTCCAGGTCCGGGTCGTTGATCAGGCCCTTCCAGCCCACCGTGGTGCGCGGCTTCTCGAAGTACACGCGCATGACGATCTCCAGCTCGCCGCCCAGGGCATCACGCAGCGGGCGCAGGCGCTGGGCGTATTCCATCGCCGCAACCGGATCGTGGATGGAGCACGGTCCCACCACCACCGCCAGGCGGTCGTCCTGGCCGTGCAGGATGCGGTGCAGTGCGCTGCGTGCATCGGCCACGGTCTGCGAGGTTTCATCGTCACAGGGCAGCAGGCCCAGCAGCTGCGCCGGCGGGGTCAGCGGTTCCAGTTTGCGGATGCGAAGATCATCGGTGTGCGGGGGCATTGCGGGGGCTCCAGTTCAAAGCGTGAATGGTTTGTGCCCCAGCGAGGCGGCATGAAAAAAGCCGCCAGGTTCGCTGGCGGCTTTTCGGGAATGCGTCTGAAAGTTTCTTCAGGGTGAGCGCAGTCCTTCCTCCGCCAGCGGCTTCGGAAAGTAATACCAAAAGTAAAAGCTGGCGCGGGCTGCGTTCATGGGAAGCATTGATAACACGGTTTTTTGTGCGATGCGACAGTTTCAGCGGCAACCGCCACGCCGTTCAGCCAGCAGCGGCCAGCACCAGCTCGCCCTGCCAGCCCGCCTGTGCGTCGCGCGACAGCCGCAGCTGCGCGGTCGCCACACCGGCGGCCTGCAGCTCCTGCAGCCACGCCATGATCTCCGTCGGGGCACCTTGCACGGTCAGCAGCAGTTGCCGGTCAGCCTGCGTGGGCGGGGCCACGATCACCAGCCCGCGCCGTTCCGCGCTGCTGGCAAGCAGGGCTGGCACGGCGGCAGCATCAACGGCTGCCTTCACCTGGCTGCGGCCCGCCAGGGCCACGGCATTGGCGCGCAGGTGGGACTGCAGCGCCTGCTGCTCGGCTACGTTGGCGCGCGCCGCGCGCAATGCCGCTTGCACCGGCAGCCACGCTCCCCACCAGAACCCCAGCAGCAACAGAAAGCCGGCCAGTACCGACAGCGCGATGCGCTCACGGCCCGCCAGCGCCTGCCAGCGCCGCCCCAGCATCTGCCAGCGACTGTTTGCAGACATGTCCTTGCCGTTCACTGGGCACCTCCTACGCTGAGTTGCAGCATCTCGCCGGTCGACGGCTGTGCCTGCACCTGCAGCCCGGCCGCCTGCAGGTGTTGCAGCACGGCCTGACGCATGTTGCTGTCGCCACCCTGCAACTGGATCTGCAGACGTGCGCTGGCCGCATCGAACTGCAGCTGCTGCACCTGCAGTTGGCCATCGCCGGGCATTGCCGTTGCCACCGCATCCAGCAAGGTCTGCAGACGCGAGGCGGCGCTGCCCTGCTGCAGATGCTGGTCGAACTGTGCACGCAGATCGACGATGCGCTGCTCCTGCGGGAACAAGCCCTTGTAGATGGCCTCGTTGGCCTGGCGATACCCTGCTGCCTGCTGGTTCAACAACCAGGCCTGTGCGCCATCGAATGCCAGCTGCGCGCAGGCCAGCAGTGCCAGCGCCGCAACCAGCGGTTGCCAATGCCGCAGGCGAACAGGCGGCCGCGCGGCAAACGCACCTTGGGCGAGATCCAGTGCCTGGCCGCGCTGTGCCGCCAACCACACGAATACCGGCTGATTGATCGCCTCGGATGTGAAATCACAGGCCAGCGGCATGTGTGGCGTGACGTCGATGCCGTGGAAAACCTGCAAGGGGCTGTCAGGCAGTGCCCCAGCCAACCCCAGCTGCGCAGGTGCCAACGCCAACCGGGTTTCGTCCGTGCCGGCCAGCAGGCAACGGCAGGCATCCCACCACAGCACCGCTGCGCCGGTGGGCAGCAGATCGGCATCAACATGGATCGCGGCGATGCGCAGGCCTTGACCGCGCAAGTACTGCAACCAGCCCTGCAGCAGGCTGCGGTTGACCGCCCGTACCGGATGGTGGCCATCGGCGCGGCGCGCACCCATCACCAGATGCAAGGCCTCCACCTCTTCGGCCAGCAGCGGCTCCACCGCATAAGGCAGTGCCTGACGCTGCCAGTGCGCGCTGCCGGCGGGCAATGCCACCGCACAACACGCGACCTGCTCCACCGGCAGGATCAGCGCCACCGGGCGTCTGCCGAACTGTTGCAGCGCTTCGCCCAGTGTCGGGTTGGCAGCAGCATGACCATCGGCGCAGCCCACCTGCAGATCCGGCGTCAGCTGCGCGGGACACCATGCAGGCAGGAACAGGCACGGCAGTGCCGGGGGCGACTTCATCGAACATTCTCCGGAACAAGAGGGGGTGCCAGCTGGCGGCTGACCACACGGATATCGCCGCCTTCGCGCTGCAGCACGCTGAGCAGGCGAAGGCGGCGCGCGCCTATCGCCGCTTCGCTGCTGGCGACAAACCAGTTGCTGCGCACGGCCAGGCCGGTGCGTGCCACCCACCGCTGCTGCAGCAGTGGCTGTGCAAGGAAGGCATCGACGCTGGCGAAACCGGACGCACCACGCGCCGCGATTAGCCGCTGCCCGTCCTGCATGCCCAGGCCATCGGCCAGGCTGGCCAGCACCCAGGCATCGGCAGTGTTGAGATTGAGCGCAGCCGTGGCCGGCAAGGCGCTGACATGCGGCAACAAGCGCTGGTACACACGGTCATCGACACCGGCCAGCAGACGCAGCTCGCTGGTATCGCGCAGCGCGCGTGCCGCCACCCGGTGGGCCGGCGTACGTGCCTGGTAGTCGCGCTCGGCCTGGCGGTGCACGCTGTCCGGTGCCAGTCCGGGGCTGATCCAGTCCACCAGCTGCCAGGCCAGCTGCGGGTCCAGTTGCAGCAACCGCAACAGGCGCTGCAGGCGTGCAAGCGCGTCCGCATCCAGCTGGCCCTGATGCACAACGCTGTTGAGATTGAAGCGGCCAGCGAGGTCGTCGATATCCACCCGCACTTCGCCACCGTCCACCGGATAAGCGGGCAGCCGCTGCGCCCAGGGTTCGCCACGATGATCCACGCTGGCGCCAATACGCAGATCAGCACGCAGCACGCCCAGCGCCAGTTGTTCACCGCCGCGTGCGTACTGCCAGGCTTGGCGCACCTGCAACTGGTTGGCGCTGCCACGGATGCTCAGTTGCTGGCGCACCACCAGTGCCGCGCACACCGTGGCGGCCAGGGCGACCACCAGCAACACCGTGACCAGGGCGACACCGCGCTGGCGCGTCATGGCTGCAGGTTCCAACTGCCACCCTCGGGTAGCAGCAGGACGCGCCGCACGACACCGAAACGGGCATGGTCGATGCGTACTTCCAGCGCACGCGGCAGGGCCTGTCCCGCGCCCTGCCATTGCGTGCGCCACACGCCCTGTCGATCGAGGTAACGCCACTGCACTGCGGTGACGTCTGGCAGCGCCAGCTGGCTCTGCGGCGGGCTGTCGTCGGCGCGGTCCAGCACCGGCCAGTACTGCCGTCGCAGCGCACCATCCTGGTAATACCAACGCACCCGCTGCAGCTGCGCACGGGTGTTGCCCAGCGGATTGTTCCAGCCACCGCGGGTCCATTGCAGGCCCTGCCCGTCGGCATCACTCCAGAAAGCGGGTTCGTTGCCGCCGGTGGCGTCCAGCACCGGCCGCTCCAGTGCCTGCTCCACGTCCCTTTCAAGGCTGGTCACAGCGCGCTGCAACTGCCGCAGCTGCGCGTCCTGCGTGCGGGTCTGCGCATCCACGCGCACGGTGCTGACCAGCAGGCGATGGCTGGCAACGCCAACCAGGGCGAAGATCGCCACCGCCACCAGCACCTCAAACAGGGTGAAGCCGGCACTGCGCCTCATTGCCGCACGCCGACAAAGCCGGTGAGCACCACACCGCCCCCCTCGCCCTCCAGCGCGCTCACCCGCACCCGTACCAGACGTAGATTGGGATCGGCGGTGGCCTGCACGTCCTGCACCACCCGCCAGCGCTGGTGGCCCTGCTCACGGATGTCCTCGTGGATGCCCGGCTGCGATGCGCCCTGCAGTTGCAGTTCGGCCAGGCTGTTGTCGGCCAGCCACCCTGCCAGGGCGCGGCTTTCCAGCAAGGCGGCGTTATGCACGTGGCGTTGCAGGGTGGCATGGACCATGGCCGCCACCAGTGCCAACACCGCCAGCGCCACCATCACTTCCAGCAGGGTGAAACCCTGTGTACGGCTCACGGCAGACCAACCCCGCTCACCTGCAGGTCGTTCAAGCCATCGCTTTGCACGTGGTACACCGGGCCGCCGTCGCGGCGGCCGTGAAGGCGCGCGGAAAACGGCGTCCATTGCGCGGCCGAGGACAGCAGCAGCTGCGGCGGCCGCTCCCTGCCAAGGGCCTGTGCCGGCAGCGCCAGTTCACTCCCTTCCACGGCAAGGCTCAACTGCATGCCATCGGGCAGGCGATGCGGCGGCCAGTCCGGCACCGGCTGCCAGCGGCCGCTACGCGCGTCGTGGCGCCGTACCTGGTAACCGCCAGCGTCGATCAACAGGCCGTACTCGCGGTTGTCGAGCACGGCTTCGTCGGCCACCAGCCGCACCACGCGGGCAAGCCGTTCGGCTTCCTCGCGCAGCGGGTAGGCGCCACCGCGCGCGCCACCGGCAAGGCCGACCGCGCCGGCCAGCACACCGACGATCACCACCACCACCAGCATTTCCACCAGGGTGAAGCCATGCGCGCGGGCCACGCTCAGTTGTCCCGGCTGTCCAGGTCGGCGTCCAGTGCCTCGCCGCCTTCGCGACCGTCGGCACCGTAGGTCCACAGGTCGTAGGCCGCCCTGCTGCCCGGTGCCAGATACAGGTAGGGCTTGCCCCAGGGATCGATCGGCAGCTTGGCCAGGTAGCCCTCCGGGTTCCAGTTGTCGGCACCACTGGCCGGGCGCTGCACCAGTGCTTCCAGCCCCTGCTGGGTATCCGGGTAGCGACGGTTGTCCAGCCGGTACATCTCCAATGCCGAGGCGATCGCCTTGAGGTCACCGCGGGCGACGGTGACCTTGGCCTGGTCCGGCCGCCCCATCACCTTGGGCACCACCAGCGCGGCCAGGATGCCGATGATCACCACCACCACCATGATCTCGATCAGGGTGAAACCCTGCTGTCGTCTTGCCATTGCGTTCATCGTGCAACTCATCCAACCAATTGATTGAGGGACATGATCGGCAGCAGGATGGCCAGCACGATCAACAACACCACCACGCCCATCAGCACCAGCATGAAGGGCTCGAACAGACCGACCAGCAGCGCGATGCGCGCGGCCAGATCCGTTTCCTGGTTGCGCGCGGCGCGCGCCAGCATGGCGTCCAGCGTGCCGGACTTCTCGCCGGCCGCGACCATGTGCAGCAGCATCGGCGGCAGCGGTGTGTGCTGCTCCAGCGCGCGGGTCAGGCTGCTGCCCTCGCGCACCATCACTTCGGCCTGCGCCAGGCCCGCCTTGATCGCCTGGTTGCCCACCACCTGGCAGGCAATGCGCAGTGCTTCGACCAGTGGCACGCCGCTGCGCACCAGAATCGCCAAGGTGGAGGCGAAGCGTGCGGCTTCCAGGTCGCGCAGCAGCAAGCCGAACAACGGCAGCTTGAGCAGGGCTGCGTCCCAGCGCAGCCGCACCGCCGGCTGCCGCAACCGGCGCCAGCCCAGCCATGCAGCGATGGCCCCCATCGGCAGCAACCACGGCCCCCATTGCGACAATGCACCACTGACCGCCACCAGGCCGCGGGTGAGCAGTGGCAGGCGCTGCCCGGAGTCGACGAAGACCCGGATCACGTCCGGCACCACGTAGCCGAGCAGGAAGGCGACGATCAGCGTGGCCACCAGCAGCAGGATCAGCGGGTAGAGCAAGGCCAGCTGGATCTTCTGCCGGGCCAGCTGGCGCTGCTCGGTGTAGTCGGCCAGCTGCTCCAGCACCACGCCCAGGTGGCCGCGTTCGCCAGCCGCCACCATGCTGCGGTAGATGGCGGGAAACACGCGCGGGTGTTCGCCCAGCGCAGTCGCCAGCGCATGCCCTTCCAGGATGCGGCTGCGCACCGCCAGCAAGGTAGTGCGTACCTGCGCCTTGGCGGATTGCGCAGCCACCGCACGCAGGGCTTCTTCCACCGGCAACGCGGCCTGGATCAGGGTGGACAACTGGCGGGTAAGCAGGGCCAGGTCGGCGCTGCCCACCCGGCCCCAGGTCACGGGCGCACTGCCGTCGCGAGTACTTGCGGGCTCCACCCGTACCGGTGCCAGGTTGCGCTCGCGCAGCTGTTGGCGCGCCAGGCGCGCACTGTCGGCCTCGACCACGCCGGTGTGGCGGCGGCCATCATCGGACAACGCCAGGTACTGGAATGCGGCCATCAGCGCGCAGCTCCACGGCTCACGGGTCGCGCCCAACGCGCAGCACTTCTTCCAGCGTGGTCACGCCATCGAGCACCTTTGCGCGGCCATCGTCGAGCATGGAAGGCCCTTGCAGGCGCGCCTGCGCCAGCAGCTCGGCCTCACCGGCACCGGCATGTACCAGCGCGCGCAGTTCCGGGCCAAATTCCACCAGCTCATAGATGCCGGTACGGCCGCGGTAGCCCTGGCCATTGCACTGCGGGCAGCCAACCGGCCGGAACAGCAGCGGGCGCTGCCCGCTTTCGATCCCCAACTGCGCGCATTCGGCGGCGGAGGCCGGCGACGCCACCCTGCAACCCGGGCACAGCCGCCGCACCAGCCGCTGCGCCAATACACCAAGCAGCGACGAGGACAGCAGGAACGACTCCACGCCCATGTCCAGCAGGCGTGCCACCACACCCACCGCGCTGTTGGTATGCAGGGTGGACAGCACCAGATGGCCGGTGAGTGAGGCCTGCACCGCGATACGCGCGGTTTCGCCATCGCGTATCTCGCCGACCATCAATACATCCGGGTCCTGGCGCAGGATCGCGCGCAGGCCCCGGGCGAAAGTCATGTCGATACGCGGGTTGACCTGGGTCTGGCCGACGCCATCCAGGTGGTATTCGATCGGGTCCTCGACGGTGAGGATGTTGCGCTGGCGGTTGTTGATCGCACGCAGCCCGGCATACAGCGTGGTGCTCTTGCCGGCACCGGTGGGGCCGGTGACCAGGACGATGCCGTGCGGCCGGCACAGCATGGACTGCATGACACCCACATCGCGCACGCGCATGCCCAGGTGCTGCAGCGACAACTGCCCGGACTGTTTGTCCAGCAGGCGCAGCACCACCCGCTCGCCGTTGGCGGCCGGCAAGGTGGACACACGTATATCCACCTCGCGGCTGCCCACCCGCACCGATATGCGGCCATCCTGCGGCAGGCGCTTCTCGGCGATGTCCAGCCGCGCCATCACCTTGATGCGCGATACCAGCAGGGTGGCCAATTCGCGCCGGGGCTCGACCACGTCACGCAGGATGCCGTCCACGCGGAAGCGCACCACCAGCCGACGCTCGAAGGTTTCGATGTGGATATCCGATGCCTGCTCGGCGACGGCTTCGCCAAGCAGGGCATTGATCAAGCGGATGATCGGTGCGTCGTCCTGCTGGTCCAGCAGGTCTTCCACCTGCTCCAGGCCCTCGACCAGGCTGGCCAGGTCCAGGCTGTCGCCCAGCTCGTCGGCCATGCTCATCGCGGTGCTCGAATCCTGCTGGTAAACCTGCTGCAGCTGCTGCTCGAACACTGCATCGGCTATCACCTGGCTGGGCACGGCCTTGCCGGCAAGGCGCTGGGCCTCGGCCAATGCGCGCATCGCCGCATCCGCACGACAGACGATGCGTACCGGGTCGTCATCCAGCAGCAGCACCCCGTGTCGGCGTGCGAACGCCAACGGCAGCCGCACCGTTGCAGACACGGCGTGGCCGGCAGCCGTCGCAACCGGGAGCTCTTCGTTGTGCATCAATCCACTGCGGTGACATGCGCAATTCGCGCGACGTCACACTTCCCCCCAAGAATGTGCACGGGAAAATGCCATGTTCGCGGCGAAAAAGCGTGACGCGCACTTCATTTTCCCGCAGTGGGTCACAGTTCCATACGTGTACGCATCGCGCATTTGCATGGTCGCCGATAGAGTACCTGCCTTCGCCGATCCGACATCGCGAAAACAGGGGAAAACAAGACATTTCCGGTCTGCCATTGCCTCTTTCGGGCCGTGGTTTCTGCCTGTGCGCGTGCGGATCCCGCAACGGGAACCAGGCAACACCGATGCTGCAAACCGATACATCCATCCTGCTGCCGCGCTTGCTGACGATACTCGTCACACTTTCAGGCGTGGCGCTGCTGTGCTGGCAGGCACGCCAGTTGTACCTGCAGATGACCCGCCTGCCGGCTGCCAGCGCAGCCGCGACAACACGGCCCCCCGCAGATCCCCAACGGCTGCAGCGTCTGTTTGGCGACGCCGGCAATAACACCGGGGCACGCCTGTCCGGCGTCACCCTGCTGGGCTGCATCGTTGCCGCCAACCCGGCCCAATCGCAGGCCTTGCTGCACATCGACGGCATGGGCACGCTCACCGTCGTCAGCGGTGACGAGTTCCTGCCCGGTACCCGCGCCGAACGTATCGGTGCCGACCATGTGGTGTTCAGCCGCGGCGGTACCCGCGGCCGGCTCGAATTCGACCGTCGCCCTCCTGTAGTGGCTCCAACCGTGCCGGTGCAGCCATGATCAAGCGCCTGTGCCTGCTGCTGTTGCTGTCGCTGCCTGTCCCTTGCCTGGTGGCACAGGACGCCGCCGCCACCGAGCCTTCACAATGGACCATCAACATGAAGGACACGGATATCCGTGACTTCATTGGCGCGGTGGCCAATATCACCGGCGACACCCTGATCGTCGACCCACGCGTGACCGGTGAGGTCAGTGTCAGCGCGCAGGAGCCGATGAGCCTGCCGGAGGTGCGCCGCCTGTTCCTGTCGGTGATGACCGTGCATGGCTTTGCGGTGATCGAAGAGGACAGGCAGACGCGCGTGGTGCCCAACGACGAGGCCCATGTCTTTGCCGATGGCCGCAGCCGCGGCCCGGATGCGATCGAGACCCGGGTGCTGAGCGTACAGAACGGCAGCGTTGCCGACCTGCTGCCCACCCTGCGCCCGCTGGTACCGGCCAACGCCTATCTGGCCGCCGTGCCCACCTCCAATGCGCTGATAATCAGTGACCGCCGCGGCAATATCGCCCGCATCGAATCACTGGTGCGCCAGCTCGACGCGCCGCGCCTGCACGCGCACAGCGACTACGAGGTGCAGTACGCCAGCGTCGAGAGCCTGCAGAAGCTGCTGCAGGCCAGTGTTGGCAGCACCACCAATGGCGCCAGCACGCGGGTGCTGGCTGATGCCCGCACCAACCGCCTGCTGATCTTCGGCCCGGAACAGGCACGGCAGCGCCTGCTGGCACTGGCACGCTCGCTGGACGTGGACGCTCCGCGCTCCACCACCACCCAGGTGATCCGCCTGCAGCATGGTGATGCCAAGCAGATGGCGCAGACCCTGGGGGCCATCGGTGACTCGATCAAACAGGAAGACGATGCCAAGACCGCACCGACCGGCACCCTGATCCGCGCCGACGAAAGTCTCAATGCGGTGGTGATCCACGCCAAGCCGGAGATGCTGCAGATCCTCACCGACATCGTCCGCCAGCTCGATATCCCGCGCTCGCAGGTGCTGGTGGAAGCAGCCATCGTCGAGATATCGGGCGACATCGAGGATGCGCTGGGCGTGCAGTGGGCACTGGATGGCGGCTCGCGCAGCAACGGCGTGGGTGGCATCAACCACAACGATACCGGGCTGTCGATCGGCACCCTGCTGGGCGCGCTGGCCGCCGGTACCACCCCGACCTCGCTGCCCTCCGGCGCCATCCTCGGCATCGGCAACAGCAACTTCGGCGCGCTGGTGACCGCACTGTCCACCAACTCCAGGAACAACCTGCTGTCCACGCCGACGCTGCTGACCCTGGACCACGAGCCGGCGGAGATCCTGGTCGGCCAGAACGTGCCCTTCCAGACCGGCTCGTACACCACCACCGGTGACGGCACCAGCAACCCGTTCACCACCATCCAGCGCCAGGACATCGGCGTGACCCTGAAGGTGACCCCGCACATCAACGATGGCGGCACGTTGCGGCTGGAGATCGAACAGGAGATCTCCTCGCTGGCGGCCACGCCCAGCGGCATCACCCTGTCCGACGTGATCACCAACAAACGTTCGATCAAGAGCACCATCCTGGCCAATGACGGCCAGGTGATCGTGCTTGGCGGGCTGATCCAGGACGACGTCACCCATGGCCGCTCCAGCGTGCCGCTGCTGGGCAGCATCCCCGGCCTGGGCCGGCTGTTCAGCTCCACACGCGATACCCGGGTCAAACGCAACCTGATGGTGTTCCTGCGCCCCACCGTGATCCTCGGCCAGTCCGCGGCCGGCGACATCAGCACACGCAAGTACCTGGACCTGCGCGGCGCACCACCAAACACCGGCAAGTACGCCAACCCGTTGCCCGCCTCGGCCGAACAGCTGTTCAACACCGACGGCGGTTGCGACCGCGCCACCGTGCCATCCACCGGCCGCTGACGCGGTACGCGGCTGCGCCGACATGCGGGCGTTGGGACCCGGATGCGCGCCGCCGCACCTACCTGTAGTACTTCAATACCAAGGGGAGTAATTCTTGAAGAACGCACTCAATCCGCGCGTGCTTGTACTGGCACTGTCCACCGCCCTGCTGGCTGCCTGCGGCGGTGGTGGCGGTGGTGGCGACAGCAGCGGTGGCGGCAGCACCGGTGGTGGCACCCCCACCCCGGCCGACCCGTACCCGGAGCCCACCAGCGCGGCCTATGACGAAGTTGACCTGAAGGGCTTCTACGACATCGATGCCAGCGGTGCCACCCGCGCCGTGCGCAACGATCTGGAAGGCACCCTGCCGGCGATGATCCAGTTCGCCCAGAGCCACACCATCGACCCCAGCGGCAACGAAGCCAAAAACATGCCACGGCTGACCACCGAGCGCGCCGCACTGTTGCTGGTCACGCCGGACCCATCGCTGAAGGACGTCGACGCGGTGAAGGTCACCGTCTCCGTTGACGGCACTGCCAAGGGCACGCTGGAACTGCTGCACCCCAACGCCATGTACCGCTCGGACTACAACAACGGCGACGGCCGCCCCGACTACAACTACTCGCGCCGGGCCTGGTCGGTGGAACTGCCGTGGGACTGGGTCAAGCCGGGCATGAGCCTGAGTGTCAGCGACAGCAAGTCACGCAGTGGCAGCCTGGCCGCCGACAAGATCGATTTCGGCGCCCCCGCCGAGCTGGTGGTACACAACATCCGCCTGGGCATGCTCACCGATCCACCCGCCGAGAGCAATGCGTTCTGGCTGTTGAAGAACCCCGAACAGGGCGCTGCCGATTACTTCCAGACCATCCCCGCCGCCCGCTTCACCGTGGCCTATTACGAGCCGATGAAGCTGGACAAGGTGATGGTGGCCAACGGCACCATCTACGACACCGCCAGCAGCGGCGAAGGTGGCGTGTACTCCGGCGACATGCGCGAGAACACCGGCAAGTCCACGGTCAGCGTCGGCATCAACCTGGCCAACTTCGGCGCCACCACGTCCGGCATGGCCGGGCAGTCGCAGCCGCAGTGGTTCCAGAACGTGGTGGCACACCACGCCGTGGGCAGGTACAGCAACGGCGTGCAGAGCCATGGCCTGAGTGGCGGCAACGGCATGCTCACGCTGTACTCCACCAGCGGCAACGAGTTCAGCCATGAAATCGGCCACCACTACGGGCTGGGCCACTACCCCGGCCAGTCGGGCGACAACTACTTCCTGTCCGGCCACCACCACGACAGCGGCTGGGGCTATATCGCCTACCGCAAGCGCATGCGCGGCAACCTGCACTGGAGCCGCGCCAAGACCGGCGGCCTCAGCGGCATGCCGATCTACGACGACACCTACAGCTTCGCCACCGACGCGATGGCTGGCGGCAACTATTCCAGCGCATTGTCGCGCTACACCCATTACACCGGTTACAGCACCAGGATCGCGATCCAGCCGCGCCTGGACAAGCCGGTGCCGACACAGAGCGCTTCCACCGGCTACCTGGGCTGGAATGCCGACACCCGCAAGATGGAGCCGGTAACCGGCAAGGTGCCCAACAACAGTCAGTTGTTCTTCAACTCGCCTGACGGCAACTACCTCAAGCCACGCCTGGTCGGCACGGAAGTGTTCACCGTGCTCGGCGGCTACGACCCCGATACCGGCAATGCCCTGCTCTACCCCGCGTTCCGCGGCAACTGGGGCAATGTGTTCGACCTGCCGGCGCCGGTGGCCAATGCCAGCAACCGCCAGTGCTGGCTGGAGGTCGGCTTCAGCGGTGGCGGCAGTAAGCGCATCGCGGTGGCCGGCAACATCCTGCAGAACGGCTCGGTCAACAAGCTGCACATCAACCTGGCCCAGGCCGACAAGCCGCAGCAGGCCAGCCTGCAATGCCAGGCCCCGGGTGCGGCGGTAACCACGCTCGCCAGCATGAGCTTCCCGCAGAACCTGGCGCCGATGAAGGCACCGGTGGTGGTCGGCAAGGAAGCGGGCTATAGCGCACTGCGCGCAGTTGAACTGCCGGAGCTGGAGACCTTGCTGGTTGCCGCCGGCGGCAAGCCGCTGATCAACCTGGGCGCACGTGGCAACCTGCTGTATGCCAGCTGGGGCGGCGATGCCACCGGGCTGTCCAGCCAGGCACGCCAGGTCCGCGACGCCTACATCGCCCAGGAAACCAAGGCCACGCGCCTGAACCGCTGGATGAACCGCTACCGCACCGATCTGCAGGCCAGCAACAACACCGCTGCGGTGGATGCGCTGAAGAAGCTGCTGGACACCCTGGGACTGCGCCAGACCCCGCTGCTGCCAGTGGGCCAGCAGATGCTGGTGACCGGCAACAAGCACTGCCTGAAGACCGAAGACGTGGACGGCAAGCCGTCGGTCTACATCGCGCAGGCCAGCAGCTGCACCGGTGCCGACAACGAACTGTGGATGGCCGACCTGCGCGGCGCGATCCACAGCGTTGCCAATCCCACCCTGTGCCTGTCCGGCAGCGGTGGCAACAATGCGGCCGTGACCCTGGCACGTTGCGACCGCACGCTGGACGCGCAGATGTTCGACCTGAGCGGCTTGCCGAGGATCCTGCGCAACACCACCTGCCTTGACCTGTCCGGCGGCTTCCTCACCAACGGCCGCGGCAAGCTGATCACCTACAACTGCACAGGTGGCGGCAACCAGCAGTGGACCGGCCTGAGCGCCAACGACAATGCCTTGTTGGCGCTGCTCAGCCCCAACAACCTGGTCGTGATGCGTGGCTTGAACATCCAGTAAGTCCTGACGCCCGGGGCCCCGTGCCCCGGGCACGACCACCGCCATGATCCTGCGCGCCCTGCCACCCGTCGTGTTCTGCCTGCTCGCCATCGCCGTCGGCGCTGCCGCGCAGGCTGCTGAACGCAGTCCCCGTCCGCCGGTGCTTGCAGGCACCGGCCAGGAGGCCGTGCCACGCCTGCTGGGCACGCTGGTGCATGTGCAGCCCGAACGTTCACTGGCCGTGCTGGGCAGCAATGGGCAAGCCGCACAGACCGTGCGGATCGGCCAACTGCTCGACAATGGCCTGCGCCTTGAGGCGATCGCCAGCGATCACGTGGTGGTGACCCGCGCCGGCCAACGCTATTCACTGCCGCTGCTCGGCCAGGCGGGGAGCCAACGCCGTCATGCCCCAGCAGCATTGCCTGCAGCCAAAACGCCGGATGCCAGCACCGATGCCAGCGCCCCCTCGGCCGCCACTGCCACTGCCTTGCGCGCAGGCAACCTCGACGACGTACGCGCAGCCTGCGCCGATCCTTCCCTGATGCAGGCGCTGCCGGCCGCGCAGAAAGCCGAACTGGATGCGCTGGGCGTGTGCACACCGCACTGACCCACGCCGATCCGGGGTTCACCCGGCGCGCGGCATACTGATGGTCTGAACACCGCCACCAGGGCCAGCACATGAATACCGCCACCGACCTGCTGCAGATCGCCTGCCCGCACTGCAATGCGATCAACCGCGTACCCGCGGCACGGCTGGGCCAGTCACCGGCCTGCGGACGCTGCCATCAGGGGTTGTTCACCGGTACACCCATGGTCTTGAATGCGGCCGCATTCGATGCCCATGCCACTCGCTCGCAGATCCCGCTGCTGGTGGATTTCTGGGCCAGCTGGTGCGGCCCTTGCCGGCAGATGGCACCGGAGTTCGCCAAGGCCGCCAGCCAACTGGAGCCGCGCATGCGCCTGGCAAAACTGGACACCGAAGCCGAGCCGGCCATCGCCACCCGCTACGGCATCCGCAGCATCCCGACGATGGTATTGATCCTGGGTGGGCGCGAGATCGCCCGCCAATCGGGCGCCATGCCGGCCAGCAGCATCGTGCAGTGGGCGAGCGCGCAACGGTAGTAGCCGCTGCACCTGCTCCAGCGCACGCCGGCCCCGCCAAACGGTCATCCCGGTCATTCCATTCCCACGCCGGACACCTAAGCTCAGCCCATGACCGGGTTGAGCAGACTGCAACAGGCCATCGCACGGCACAGTGGCGAGGGCTTCTGCGCCACCGCGATACCGCGCCTGGCCTTGATGCGTTCGGAGAAGCCCAGCAACGCATCGGCATCGGTATTCGAAGCCTGGCTGCTGGTGGTCGCCCAGGGCAGCGTGCGCATGCTGCTGGGCACGGAGCATTGCGAACTTGCCGCTGGTCACTATGCCGTCACCACGATAGACCTGCCACTCAGCGGCCGGATCCACCAGGCCAGTGCGGCCTGCCCCTATCTCGGCCTTGCACTCAGCTTGCAACCGGCGATGCTGGCGGACGTACTGCTGCAGATGGGCGAGCAGGCCCGCGACCTGCCGCCTTCGGCAGGCATTGCCAGCGACACGCTGTGCACCCAACTGCTGGACCCACTCACGCGCCTGCTGGAGCTGCTGGAAAAATCCCACGACATCGCCATGCTGGCGCCACTGATCGAGCGCGAGGTCCTGTACCGGCTGTTGTGCGGGCCACAAGGCACAATGCTGCGCCAGCTGGCCTTGGCCGACAGCCGTCTGTCGCGCATCAGTCGCGCCATCGCGCGTATCCGCGGCACGTATACCCAGCCACTGCGTGTCGGCTCGCTGGCGCATGAGGTGGGCATGAGTCCCTCATCACTGCATCGGCATTTCAAGGCCGTCACCGGCATCAGTCCGCTGCAGTACCAGAAACGGCTGCGCCTGCAGGAAGCCCATCGACGGCTTGCCAACCATCAGGACAGTGCGGCCCGCATCGCCTTCGCGGTGGGCTATGAAAGTGCCTCGCAGTTCAGCCGCGACTACCGCAGCATGTTCGGCATTCCGCCCGCGCGCGATGCCGCCCGGCTGCGCCACCGACTGTTGCACGGCGACCGGCAGGACTGACTGTCCCGCACCTGCGCCCAAGTGTTCCCAGGTAATGAGGCTGTTTGACAGCATCGGGCAAGAATCTGCCCCTGCGCGGCAAACAGCACTCCAAGCAACGGCATACCTTCCTGCCTGATCCCCGGGCATAGCCCATTCCCTTGAAGGAAGGAACGCCGCGATGAAAGCTTCCGTTGTCAGTGCAGTGGGTGGTGGTTTTGCCGTGCAGGAGCTGCAGCTTGCACAGCCACAAGGCCGCGAGGTGCTGGTCGAGGTCAAGGCCTCGGGGCTTTGCCATAGCGACCTCACCCTGGCCAACGCCGGCCTGGTCTATGCGCCGCCAGCGGTGCTCGGCCATGAGGTTGCTGGCGTGGTCATCGCGGTCGGCGAGGCGGTCAGCGACTGTCGTATCGGCGACCATGTGGTGGCCTGCCTTATCCAGTTCTGCGGTCATTGCGTGCCGTGCCTGTCCGGCCATACGCATGCCTGCCTGAACCCGGATGCCACCTTGCGCGCGCCCGGCGAACCGGCACGCCTGCAGACAGCCCAAGGCAGCAGCGTCAACCAGGGTTTCGGCCTGGGTGGCTTTGCCGCGCAGGTCCTGGCCCATGAGAACCAGGTCATCGTCATTCCCAAGGCACTGCCGTTCGAGGAGGCGGCCCTGTTGGGCTGCGGGGTGCTCACCGGCGCCGGTGCCGTACTCAACACCGCCAAGGTAGAGCACGGCCAGAGCGTGGTGGTGATAGGTGCCGGCGGCGTGGGGCTCAGCGCCATCGCTGGCGCCGTGCTGGCCGGTGCGTCGCGCATCATCGCCGTGGACGTGGCCGAGGCAAAGCTGCAGCGCGCGTGCCTGCTGGGTGCCACCGATACGATCGACTCCAGCCAACACGATCCCGTGCTGGCAGTGAAGGCCTTGCTGCCGGGCGGTGCCGACTATGTGTTCGATTTCGTCGGTGTACGTGCGGTGGTGGAACAGGGCCTGCAGATGCTGGGCAAGGGCGGCGGCCTGTACCTGGTGGGCATTGGTGACGGCAGCACCACGGTCGACCTGCGGACCTTTGACCTGATGGTCAACCACAACCGGATCGAAGCCGTGTACATGGGCTCGTCCAATGCCAAGCGTGACATTCCCTTCTATGCGGAGATGGCCCTGGCCGGACGCTTCAATCTGGCGGCGCTGGTATCGCGCCGGATTGCCCTGTCGCAGATCGACGAGGGCTATCTGGCGTTGAAGGATGGCACCACCGCACGTGTGGTGATCACCGATTTCGAGCACTGAAAGCAGCGCGCTATCCCCTCGCGTAGTGCCGAGCCATGCTCGGCAGGGGCTTTACCTGCCAAAGCTAAAAGCTGCCCTCACCCCAACCCCTCTCCCGCTCGCGGGAGAGGGGCTAAAGCGGTAGTGCCGAGCCATGCTCGGCAGGGGCTTTACCCGCCAAGGCCCAAAGCTGCCCTCACCCCAACCCCTCTCCCGCTCGCGGGAGAGGGGCTAAAGCGGTAGTGCCGAGCCATGCTCGGCAGGAGCTTTACCTGCCAAAGCCAAAGCTACCCTCACCCCAACCCCCGCTCCGCGCCCCGGCCCTTACGCTGGCGCAAGGTCGTTCGAATGGCTGCGAACCTTTGGTTCGCAAGCAGCCCTTCTCACCCCGCTCGCGGGAGAAGGGCTAAAGCAAAGGCCAGAAACTACCCCTCCCCAACCCTCCCCTTGGCTTCACCAAAGGGAGGGGGCCACGGCACGCACCCTGCGGCGTCGGTACGCGGGGCAAAACAAAACCCCGCCTTGCGGCGGGGTTTTGGGTATTACCAGCAGCGGTGAGGCTGCGGCGGACTTAGAAGTCCATGCCGCCCATGCCACCCATGCCGCCCATGCCACCTGCACCACCCATGGCCGGCTCGTCCTTCTTCGGAGCTTCGGCAACCATGGCTTCGGTGGTGATCATCAGGCCAGCGATCGAGGCTGCGTTCTGCAGCGCCGAACGGGTCACCTTGGTCGGGTCCAGGATGCCGAATTCCAGCATGTCGCCGAACTCGCCGGAAGCGGCGTTGTAGCCGAAGCTGCCGGTGCCTTCCTTGACCTTGTTGACGATGACCGACGGCTCTTCACCGGCGTTGGAGACGATCTCGCGCAGCGGGGCTTCCATCGCGCGCAGGGCGATCTGGATGCCGTGGTTCTGGTCTTCGTTGTTGCCCTTCAGGCCAGCCAGTGCGGTGACAGCGCGCACCAAGGCGACGCCGCCGCCCGGGACCACGCCTTCTTCGACGGCTGCGCGGGTAGCGTGCAGGGCGTCGTCAACGCGGTCCTTCTTTTCCTTCATTTCGATTTCGGTCGAGGCACCGACCTTGATCACGGCAACGCCACCGGCCAGCTTGGCAACGCGTTCCTGCAGCTTCTCGCGATCGTAGTCCGAAGAGGTCTCTTCGATCTGGGTCTTGATCTGCTTGACGCGCGACTCGATGCCGGCTGCATCGCCAGCGCCGTCGATGATGGTGGTGTTTTCCTTGGAAACCTGCACCTTCTTGGCGCGGCCCAGGTCCTTGATGGTGGCCTTTTCCAGCGACAGGCCAACTTCCTCGGAGATCACGGTGCCGCCGGTCAGCACGGCCATGTCTTCCAGCATCGCCTTGCGACGGTCGCCGAAGCCCGGTGCCTTGACGGCCACGACCTTGACGATGCCACGGATGGTGTTGACCACCAGGGTAGCCAGCGCTTCGCCTTCGATGTCTTCGGCGATGATCAGCAGCGGCTTGCCTGCCTTGGCGACGCCTTCCAGCACCGGCAGCAGATCACGCACGTTGGAGATCTTCTTGTCGTGCAGCAGGATGAACGGGTCGTCCAGGTCGGCGGTCTGCGACTGCTGGTTGTTGATGAAGTACGGCGACAGGTAGCCGCGGTCGAACTGCATGCCTTCAACGACATCCAGCTCGTTTTCCAGGCCCGAGCCTTCTTCAACGGTGATCACGCCTTCCTTGCCGACGCGCTTCATCGCTTCGGCAATGATGTTGCCGATCGACTCGTCCGAGTTGGCCGAGATGGTGCCGACCTGGGCGATGGCCTTGTCGTCAGCGGTGGGCTTGGAGATGTTCTTCAGCTCGGCGACGGCGGCAACCACGGCCTTGTCGATACCGCGCTTGAGGTCCATCGGGTTCATGCCGGCGGCAACG